>BNJU01000323.1_pt1 | contig 79130 bp, 91 predicted proteins | sample 8539281 | NCBI WGS metagenome assembly BNJU01 (sample SAMD00202456, study PRJDB9452) | human saliva metagenome | isolation source: human saliva | place: Japan
GAGATATTCCAATAGGTTGAGCCTGCAGATCGGTACATCTGAGAAATACCGAAGTATTTATTGAGCACATCAAAAGATGCTGTTGTCCCGCCTTCTTCTTGCTACAGCAACAGATGCTCCCGGCTTAAACTTAAAAGCGATTTTTCTTCAATACCTCCTGCCGCATAAAAGACGCGATCAAGAAATGAAAGTATTCTTCCTGAAGGGTGAGCATAGTATACAGGTGTTGCAAAAGATAAACCGTCAGCTTCCTTTGCCTTTTCTATAAATTCATTTACATCGTCATTAAATACGCATTTAGCATGTGTGTAGCAGTATCCGCATTGTATACAGTCCTGTATAGGCTTATTTCCAAGCTGAATCACTTCGGTTTTCTATATTTTGTGATTCAAATACTTTTTGCATTTCTTTTACAGCCTGCATTGTAGTACTGTTTTTGTGACTGCTGCCGTTTACAAATAAGACTTTTCATTGATTTTTCTCCCTAAAAATTTGAGCAAATTTATAGTGAAACATTATAGTATAAGTCTCCGGACAACAAGTATAAATCTTGTTTTTATTCTAAGAACAATTTGATCCGATTATCTTAACATTATGTTTATATTAAGAAAAAGTATTTTTATATAGAGACTTTTACTTCAAAATGCGATATAATAAGAAAACAAAAATAATTTAGGAGTATATATGGAAAAGAAAGATTGTAAAAATCCTGATAATAGATGATGAAACAGAACTGTCAAAGGTTTTAGGAGATATTTTAAAAAGTGACGGATATACTGATATAGAATATGCCGATAATCTAAAGGAAGGAAGAGAAAAATAAACAGTACTCAGATTCATCTTATCTTACTTGATGTAATGCTTGGGGACGGCAACGGATTTGATTTTATAAAGAATTAAAAAGTAGGTATATTTCCAAAACTTCCTGTTATCTTCCTGTCGGCAAGAGATGAGGATGAAGACAGACTTCACGGTCTTGGACTCGGAGCGGATGACTATATAACAAAACCCTTCCTCCCAAAAGAATTGTTACTGCGTATCGGTGGTACTTAGAAGATGTTATTCACTTGATGAAAACACATCAGATATTATTTTAGGTGAAAGCAGAGTTTCTATAGAGGGAGGTATTGTAAAAAAGAATGGAGATGTCATAACCTTGACAGCCAAAGAACTTGCATTATTTTCAATTCTTTATAGAAATAGAGGCAGGATAGTAACTACAGATATGCTTTGAGAAGAGCTTTGGCCTGACGGCAGTTTCGGACTTGAAAATTCCTTGATTGTACATATGCGCCATTTAAGAGAAAAGATAGAAAAAGATCCTTCAAAACCGATTTTCTTAAAGACAGTAAGAGGTCTGGGATATAAGATGGAGAAGATATGAGAAAAAGCTTGAGAGAAGATTGCAATTTATACTATGGGTACTTGTTTTTGCCATAGCCATATTGTTTGTGGATTTCATAATCTGTATGGCTGTGATGTACAAAAGCTCAGATATAAACTATACAGATGCAAGCGAAATAATGGACAGCTTATCATATAATAACGATGAGTATGTTTTAAGTGATGAAGAAAGTACACAGTTACAAAAGAATAACGAATTTGCTTTTTTACTTGATAATAACGGAAATATTATATGGCATGAAAATATGCCCGAATCTTTGAAAAAATCAAAGTATACTTTACAGGATGTGGCGAAGTTTACAAGGTATTATCTGGATGACTATCCTGTACGTACTTATACAGTCAGTGAAGACCGATTGCTGATAGTCGGAAAGTTGAATGCGGATATATGGAAATATACCCTGAATATGATGCGAATAATGTTTTGACATTCTTGGAAATAACACCTGTATTATTTATTTTTAATATCATTTTGTTTATTTTTGTTTCGATAAGGATGTATAAATCAAGGCAAAGAAGAATAGAGGAAGAAAGGGTAGAGTGGATTGCCGGAGTTTCTCATGATATCAGGACACCGCTTGCTGTTATTTTAGGCAATGCACAAATGATTCCTAAAGAAAGCAATATGGATGAAATAAAAAGAAAATCTCGAGATTATTGAAAGTCAGGGACTTCGTATCAGAGCCTTGGTAGAGAATTTAAATATTACAAGTAAGCTGGACTTTCGGTACAAAAAGATTTGAAAAAGCAAGGTTTGTTTAAGTACACTTATCAGAAAGATTGTAGGGTAATATGATAAATTCACTTGATATTGATGCACAGTCCAAGTATGATTTTTGAACTGAAAATAGATAATGATCTGCAAAAATATGAAATTTCATTAAACGAAGAACTTTTTGAAAGAGCTGTTATAAATCTTTTAAACAATTTTTTCGTCACAATCCTGACGGATGCCAAGTATATATAAATCTATATAAAGAAAACAAAAAACTGTTTTGGAGATAGGAGATAGCGGAAGGGGTATCGGCTGAAATTTTGCAAAGGCTGAATCAAAGATCATTCACTGAGAGCAAAAAGCGTTGGAAAAACATGGACTTGGACTAAAGATAGTTAAGAAAGTAGTGGCATTTCATAGATGGAAGGTGAGGTTTACTAACGGCAAGAATGCAGGATTTGTTTGCAGGATGGAAATAAAATAGGTAGTAGGGAAGATTGACAGGGATTTATTATAATGTTATTCTATAGATACAGGTGGGAATTCTCACAATTTAAAGCGTTTATTTTAGAGGAACTTATGAATACAAGTGTAAGAGAATATGATGCAAAGTTAGATTCAAAGAAAAGGATCACTTTAAGAGGATGTATATTTGAGTACTACCATGTGAAAGAGAAAGAAGACGGAACGATACTGCTTGAGCCTCGTGAACTTAGAGAGCCTTTCAGATTTCTGAGAATACATTACATATGATGGATACAGCAGTTGAAAAATATTAAAGCCGGGATTACATCAGATGAAATCGACCTGTCTCGAGTTCTAGGGTGAGATATGTATAAAATTAAATTAGGTGTACCTGAGATGAAAAATTTTGGGATACCCTTTTCATTAAAGATAAAGAATAAAACTGCAAATAAGGATGAAGAAAAAGCAATATAAAAAGATAGGTAAAAGCACTGAAATTATTGTCGGAAAATCCAAGATATCCGGGACTGCAAACACATGAGATAGACTTTTATCAAATAGATACGGATTAAAGGTGTGGGAATCATATTTAGAAAATAATACTCCCGAGAGCAGGTAGGATTTTTGGGTGTACGGACCGAAAAATGATATTACTGTTATCGGCTTTGGAACTGCACCTGATGATAAATCTCAATGCATACAAAAAGATTACATTATCTAAGTTTGGTGAGGAAGTAGGTTAAAAACAAGAGGCAAGTACCCTCTTATTCTTCTTTCCCAGAACACTCATCCAAAGTCTTATCAGCGTCGCGGCAGATGGATAGACATAGGCGAATTGGGGATTGTAGTCTCCCTTTTCTATAGCATTTATTGTTTGGCGGCTGACACCTACCAGATCTGCTGAGCTGCTGTTGGGAGAGGTCTTTGGCAGGCTCTGGCGGATTTTAATTTAAGGTTTTTCATAGTTACCCTTATTCTCATCTTTTTACACCTATCTATAATCAATTTTATTACCAAATTTAAAGTTAAAATAATAAAGGCAACAGCTACGATAAGATTTATACCTTCTCTAAACTGTAATACTCCATCTTTAAACAATGTGATCTGATACAGACCCTTATTAAGTAGTAGGCATTTAATAAAAATATAATTATATAGGTGATAAAGTGCTTTTTATAATTATTCTTTTTATAACTGCCGTAAGCGTCATTAAAAACAATATAAGTATTCAGCACAATACCTGATATAAAAAGTATTATAACACTTATGAGATCATTTGAAAACAGGCAATGAGAGGGTATCTTTTTGTGAATATATGTAAAGTGAAAGTATCATTATGGTAAAGTATGCATAAGCATAATCATGTCCTCTGACAGCCAACTGCCTTTCATCATATTCTTCTTTCGACTTTTTGAATTAAAAGCCAAAAACTTCAAATACACCTACAATAAATAAACCAATCATAATATATTCCATAAAAACCCTTTTCAGACAAAATGTCATATATGTTTTACACCATCAATATAACTCTATAATTACATTATGTCAAGTATATTTTACTTATGTAAGATTATATACTTGCTTAAAACATATATAATTGATATAAATAGGATGTATCAACATAGAAAGGAGTTTTCCTATGAAAAAATTCAAGGTGATCGTCTGTGGCTGTAATCTGCGGTCTTGTTCTTTTTGCTTTTTGCTAAAGCCGATTCTATACAGTACGGTGTATTTATAGGTATGACTAAAGAAGAGGGATTAAGCTCAGTGATTACAAAGTCCTTGTACTTGAACCCACCGAATTTAATAAAGATGATATAAAGAAACTACATGAGAAAAAAATAAAAGATATATGCCTATCTTAATATAGGATCTTTGGAAAACTATCGTCCATACTATGATAAGTTTAAAGATAAAAACACTCAGTGCATATGAGAACTGGGAAGATGAGTACTGGATGGATGTCTCTGATAAGAAAATGGCAAAATCTATAGTAGATGAACTTGTAAAAAAATATAGCAGATAAAGGCTTTGACGGATTTTTATAGATAACTGTGATGTGTACTATCAGTTTCCCGAAGAGAAAAATATTTGACGGACTTTGTTCAATACTAAAGAGAATTCAAAAGTATAATCTTGATACTATAATAACGCGGAGATACATTTGTAAGCAAATGTATAGATGAAAAATTGCAAAGGAAAATGTTTGACGGGGTCAATCAGGAATGTATTTACAAGTATTGACTTTGAGAATAAAAATTCGGTAAAATCATCTAAAGACCGTGAATATTTTTATACATTATTTGGATAAAAGTAAAAATGGATGGACTTAAGGTATTTTTAACAGAGTACGGAGTTGATATAGTGACTTTACAAGAGATTGAAAAATATTGTAAAGAAAACGGATTTCATTGGTATAATGCAAGAAATTTGGAGTTGAAATAGTATTTTGACTTTATATAGTATAGGGTATAGGTATATTGCTTAAAATTTAATTTTGTATATTGACTTTTTATTGAAATGTTAGAATATCTAAAGTGTTATGAATTGATATTCATAAGACACAATAACATTACTAAAAAGAGGTATTTATGAAAAAAAGTTGGCAATTTTGACAGGACTTTGTATTACAGCAGTGAGTATGTCTGCTTGCAGTTCTCAAAAAGAGAGTAGTCGGTTCTAAAGGCGATCAGTACTCTGTGAAAAAGGATGGAGAAGGTCAGCAAATGAGGCATAGTCAGGCGATAAGGCTTATGAGCCTTATACAATCACATTAAATCTTGAGAGATCAGGTGCCGGACAAAATATGGAAGAGACATTTACATCCGCACCGAAGAGAGTGGTGGCAGACGGTGACCAGATGGTGGATTTCTTTTTGGATCTCGGACTTGAGGATCATATAGCAGGATATACCAGAGGAGCTTGCCTTGATACTGCAAATGATTTTCCTGCAAGAGATAAGTTGAATAAGATAGTTCCTGACGGTCAGAATTTAAGTAAGGCGTCAAAGGAACAGATTCTTGCATTAAAGCCTGATTTTATGATAGGCTGGGATTCACTTTTCTCAGACAGCAACTTCTCTGTAGACTGGTGTCTTAAGAATAATATTATTCCGTATTTCATATTCATGTTCAGATAAGGCGACTATGGAAGATGTATAAAGGACTATGATACTTTAGGACATATCTTCGGTGTTACAGACCTTGCAAAATCAGAAAAGTACAGGCTATGAAAGACACTATAGAAGATGTAAAGAAGACACTTGGTGATGATGTTTATAAAAAGCCGGTTTCAGTCTTTGTATATGACTCGGGTGAGGATGCACCTTTTACAGCTTGTCAGGAATACCGGGAGATATGATAAAGCTTGTAGGCGGTCTTCAATATTTAATGATATAGACAAGGGCTGAGCTACACTTCATGGGAAGAGGTTGTTGCAAGAGATCCTGATGTCATTCTTTATACTTGACTATGATCATGATACACGAGACAAAAAGCAGTTCCTCGAGACAAATGAGTTTACAAAAGAACCTTCGTGCTGTAAAGGAAGGAAGAATCTACAGCGCTTGTTGTTCAGATATGCAGGGATCTGCAGGTTCCGCAAATGCGGTAAAGATAATGGCGCAGCAGTTCTATCCTGATAAATTCAAATAAGTTTTAGATTGGAGGCTGTCACTTTGGTGGCAGTCTTGTTTTAGGAGACAGTATGAAAAAATTTAAAAAGCATTTTTTACCGCTTGAGTCAAACGGTGCATATCTGTTTTTTATATTTATAATGATTGCAACACTGATCGTATCCATTGCAGTCTCAATCGTACTTGGCAGCGTGGATATCAAGTTTGGCGATGTAATAGGATTTTTGGCAAATAAAATCAGCGGTAGGAGAGTAGTAGTACCCACATGGGATGACAGTATCGAGTCTATCATTTGGGATATCCGCACTCCGAGAGTTTTGACCGCATTTATTGTAGGAGCCGGACTGACACTTTGCGGTATTGTGATGCAGGCACTTACAAAGAATACCTTGGCGGATCCGTATGTCCTCGGTATTTCACAGGGTGCATCATCAGGTGCCGTATTTATGATTATGTACGGCTCAATGTTTTTTTACGGACAGTACGGTACTGTATTGGGTGCGTTTATAGGAGCAGTTATATCTATAGTGATTGCACTTCAAATAGCTAAAATCAGAAACAAAGTTACTGCAACCCAACTTATTCTTGCAGGTATAGCTGTGGCGGCGATGTTTGGAGCTTTGACCAATATAATGATTTATCTGCAAAGAACCGGATCGGATAAAGTAAAGACCGCACAGTATTGGATGATGGGTTCACTAAGCGGTTCAACATGGGAAAGACTTGTCTATGTTGCCATTGTATTTGTTGTATGCTTTATCGTTATATATGCAATCAGAAAGATGCTTGATGCCATGCTTTTGGGAGATGATGTTGCACTTACACTTGGTGTAAATACAGGCAGATTAAAGCTCATTATGATTTTGGTAACAACATTGCTTACAGGTGCGATAGTGTCTATAAGCGGAGTAATAGGTTTTTGTCGGACTTACAATTCCACATATCACAAGAAGCGTAGTGGGAAGTAAGCATACAAGACTTATACCTGCCGCCACATTGGTGGGAGGTACATTTTTAGTGCTGGCGGATGTGATTTCAAGAGTAATTATTTCTCCTGAGGAGTTGCCTATAGGTGTTGTATCGGCATTCTTCGGTGCACCTTTCTTTCTGTATTTGATCAGAAAATCAAGAACCGGAGGAAAAGGATGATGAAACTTGAAACAAAGGGTATTACATATTCTATTGACGGAAAGCTTATAATAGACGGTATTGATATAAGTGTCAAAGAGGGTGAGTTTGTAGGAATAGTCGGGCCGAACGGTTGCGGTAAGTCTACACTTCTAAAAAATATTTATAAGGTTTACACTCCTGACAGCGGTGCTGCATATATAGACGGTGAAGAGATTTTTAAAATGTCCAATAAAAAGACTGCAAAGAAAATGTCCGTAATGCAACAGGAAAATCTTGTGGATTTTGATATGACGGTATATGATATGGCAATGCTTGGACGATTCGCCTATCAGAAAATGTTTTCAGGAGACAGCGATGAGGACAGGGAGATTGTACTTGAATACCTTAAGGAAGTAGGTCTTGAAGGCTATGAAAAGAGGCATTTCCTGTCACTTTCAGGAGGTGAAAAGCAAAGAACATTACTTGCAAGAGCGTTAAGTCAAAAAGCACCGCTTATAATACTTGATGAACCGACCAATCACTTGGATATAGGATATCAGTATCAGATAATGAATATATTAAAAAGACAAAAGCTTACCACGCTTTGCTGTGTTCATGATCTTAATATTGCGGCTACATACTGCGACAGAATCATACTGATGAAAAAGAGGAAGTATTCAAGATCGGACCTGAGAGAGATGCTTACAAGGAGAATATAAAAAGCTTTTCCATATAGATACTCAGATAATAGAGAATGAAAAACAGGCAGTATAAATATTATTTTCCTGCCTGAACTATAAAGATAATAAAAAGTCGTGAATCGGATTAAAAGTTCATACGACTTTTTAATGCATAAAACGACATACGGACAGGATAGTGGTAATTTTAATAAAGCTTTTAAGAAAATAATTTTTCTATGTATCATTTGATAGTTCCAAAACCTGAAAAATAGAGTAGAATAGTAGGGATTTTTAAAATCAAATTTTGATATAAGGAGGTGTAGGGTTAATCGGTTAATTTTTATGATTTTTCACGATGCAAGATAGTAGAAAATATACAACTTTTGTATGGATAAAGGGCTAGATCTATAGAAGTTGTGTGCTCTAGGGCTAAGAGCAATTTTAATATTATTGGGCAGTTTGCCTATGCAAGAGGGCAAAAACAAATGTATAAAGAGATAAAATCGCAGAGTTTTGCTTAGTAGGTGAGGCTCTTCTTATAAACAAGTGTATAAGTTTGATTTTATGTCTTTTATGTTTAATGGAGGAATAAAATAATATAGTGATTTTATTTTGTACAAAAACTTATAGAGGTGATATATGACACAAAAATAAGCACAAGGGTAAAAGACTGTTGGCAGGTCTCTTATCCTTTTGATGGTAGCTGCAGGGCTGCCTTTTGGGGAGATGGATGCAAGGGCTAGCAGCCTTGTCCCTAACACAAGCCTGACAGATAACAAGGATAGATACCCTTTATATGCATACAGACGGTTCAGGCAATAACAGCGTCAGCTACGGTTCTTCTTCATCTACAGGATTTACATTTCAGAAGATGGGAGCGGGCTGACAACAGGTAGAAATACTAACTATGATCCAGCAGATGTATATATGATATGATGACTGGAGAAACAATGTCACTCTAATATTGGTAATACTAATTCATTTAATATTACAGCAGTAAGAAAATGATAGTCATGATGCTAGAAGTGACACAGAAAAGGATATGATACAACGGTCGTACTCTTATGGATTAGATTACTGGACAACATATTATGGATTTGGTGAACCTAGGCAAGATGGAGATTCAGATGCTTCCTTTACAATACCATATTTAACTCATATATTAAATATGATCCAGATGGGATAACACCAAGAATTGCAAAAATTACAGGGTATACAGGTTATCATCCTCAAGCTATTGGTAATAATTTGAAAGTTATAGATTCAAATATATTTCTATAAAAGCTTTTTCCTGCTACTTATACGGAGGAGTTACAGAAATTCAAATTCCCGGTAATTCATCAAATGCAAAGTTAGAGGTACGTCAAGAGATTAAGCCGGATGATGATGATAATAATCTTTTGATATCATATACAGTATTTAATCCGACTAACAATAGAGTCAAATTCATGATTGGTAATGAGTCAGATACATTACTTTTTGCCAAATCATGATAAGGCGCCTATTTTGGTAACACAGAATGGACAACATCTTCATATGATGGCGAATTTATCTAACCAAGAAGCTTTAGATTTATATAACCTTCCGAGTAGTCGTACAGATAAACTGCATTCATCAGATAATACATATAGGTTATCTGATTTTGATGTAAAGGTAAAAAAAGGAGATGGTAGAGTGTGGGCAGGTCAATATGAGTTTTCGCCACTATATATAAGTTCTACCGATTATGTATACCATACCGGATTTGCATTTGCAAAAACTAAAGACTCATTAGTTCAAGGTTATGACTCTGCTGCAGCTTTCTCAGCCTTCTTTGATTTAGCACCGGGAGAGACAAAGATTGCCACATTTGAAGTATCCATGAGAGTATCTGTTTACTATGTGGATCCTACTTATGGAGGTCAAAACGGTACTTCTACAGGTTATATCACAAAGCCGTACACAACAGTACAGACTGCTATAGATGCGATAGGAGCAAGCGGAACTGAGAAGGCATATATCTATGTAATGGATGATACTGAAATACCGGCTACACTTAACTGGAACAGTGCACCGGATCTGAAGAGTCTTACAATACAGACCAGTTTGTATGATAAGATCGGTTCAATGAGTGTGTCTGACGCTCCGGGTTATTACGGAACTCATCCTGAAGATATGCCTGCCGGTCCTGCAAAGAAGCTTATTCGTAAGAACAATTTTACAGAAAATCTTATAGAGGTACCTAAGTGAAAAACCGTAACTCTTAATAATATAGAGTTGGACGGTAATAAGGCTGCAACTGATGCAGCAGGTACAAAGGTAACAGGTGCTCTTGTAAAAGTAGACGGTCAGCTAAATCTAAAAGCAGGTACTACACTTACAGGTAATAAAGTTCAGCCATCAAAAGAAATAGACCCTACTTCCGGACAGGAAGTAGAAGTTATACCGACTGCTTCTGCTATAGATGTAGAAGGTGACGGAAAGATTGCGGCAAGTCCCGGTACAGATAAAGTAATTATTACAGGTAATGAATCTACAAATAATGTTTCAGCTGTAAGTCTGGCTAATGCAAAGGCAATTACCGGATCAAACCCGTCTGTATATCCGTTTACTTTAAGCGGAAAATGTAAATGTAACAGGAAATACTACTATAGATACTACAAATACATCTGTACCTTCTAATATAGGATTGGGAGCAAACTATTTATATATTCCCAAGGAGCAAGTCTAACAGGAGAAATAGGTATAAATGAGGCAGATAGTTCAAGACTCACCTGAATCCAATACAGAGGGAAGTACAGTTCTTGATTATGCTGGAAAAGGAACTATATCTCCACCATATCTGATAAGTAAAATAAAGGCAGATAAGAGCTCTCTACAATCTATTGCACCTGGTAATTCCGGAAATCAGGTTAAATCAGGTACCAAAATAGGTAATGAAACTAATCAAATACAAGGTGTCCTTTATCTGAAGGCTTCATTTTATACACTTAATATTAATTATATTGATGATGAAGTGTGAATATACTCATTTACAAGTATGGATTTTCTTCATCAAGCCAAGGCGAGTATGTTGATAGTAAACCGTTTAGTAAGTCAATTGCAGGAGGCAAAAGTATAAAATATGATCTTCCTAAATTAACAGGAACATATGAAAAATATGTATTTGATAGAGTTGATATACCTACTTCAGTAACAACAATTAGTGCAGAAAAAGGATCAAACGGGTAATTATACAGGAAATATTATTGGTAGTATGGGGGCCGGTCCGGCAACTGTCAATGTTTATTTCAAAAAGAATGTTGTTCGCTATAATTTCGATACTCAGGAGGTAATGCCTTGGCAAGCAAAGAAGAGGTAACGGATGAATATGCAACAGCAACTACTTTAGGTGAGTTGCCTATTCCTACAAAGCAGGGATATAAATTCGAAGGATGGAGGACATATACTAATAATAATGCTAATAAGGAATATGAGCCGGATGTAGATACAGACGGAGTTCCATTTGATGGGGTATTGGATACTGAACATAATAATATAAGAGTTTTTCCAAAGCCTACTACTCCGGGTAATGTATATTTATATGCCACATGGTCAATTGATCCGACATTACATAATGTTAGTGTAAAACATCAAAATTCAAATGTGACATTACCGGTAGACTTCGGTAGCGATGCTCCTGTACAACGCTATTTTTCACAGACATTTACTGCATTACCACGTTCTATACCCGGATATATAGTTAACACTATAGCACAAATTCCATATGCGGCAGGAAGCGTTGACAATAGAAATATCGTTACAGGAACAATGAAAACTGTAGATATTGATTTAACATATCGTTATAAGGCTGATCCGAATGTGAAATTTAAATATACTGTTGAACACCGTGATAGTGCAGGAAATAGATTAGCACCTGATCAAACAGGAAATCTAAATGCAGAACAAATATTCTCAAGTCAGCCGGATACTTCAATCACAGGGTACAATTATACATCTTTTAATATTTTGGCAGGCGGTCATGGTAATTTGGTTTTTCCAAATAGTAGTACAGGACTTGACACACCGGGATTTGTAATTTTAAACGATCAGACAACAGGACAATTTTCTGCACATATGCCGAATCAGAATGTAGTAATCAGGTACATCTATACGGCGGATTCTTCAAACAACCTTGTGCGAAGATTTTACGACAGAGAAGTACCAAACAGCGTACTTGCAAGCAGTGTTGACGGTATAGCACCGGGATCTACAATAACAAATATGCAGATACCTGCTGCAGGCAGCACGGTGGGAGATAAGCTTTACGGATATATCTGGGACGGCAATTCAACTGCAGATATCAATCCTGCAGGAAGCAGCTGGGGAAGCGTAAATCCGTCCGACGGAGCATTAAACGGCGCAATGCCTTTATCGGCAACAGGACCGATCAGTGTAGACTATAAGCTCAGTCGCGATCCCGGCAAATGGAGAGCGATAAACTTTGCGGTTGCAGCGGCACCTAACAATGAAGGAAGTGTAAGCTCGGTAATGCTTGGAGCGCCTACTACATTCCTTGGAAGTGACGGAAGTCCTCTCGGCAATGCAAAGGCGGATACTTTCAATAAGCTCAGTGCTCAAGGAAGTATTCCAAGTACAAGCGCAAACAGATATTATAAGTTTGACGGTTGGTATATGGATGCGGTTGCAACCATACCTGTTGTACCTACAGATCCGCTGCCGAGCGGAAGTTTACCGCTCACATTGTACGCAAAATTCGTTGAAGATCCTTCTATGTGGATTGATATAAACTTTGCGGCAAATACAAACGGTAGCGTGGGAACACCGACAACTCTTCACAAGCCTTTTGATTATACATGGGGACAGATTCAAAGTGACTTACCAAGCACTATTCCGGTAGTAAACTATAACTTTGCCAACTGGAGTGACAGTGCAAACCGATGCCATGACAGCAACAACCCCTGCTTGTAAATCATGACATACTATGCAAACTTTACTAAGGATCCTGTTACTGGGGTCTTACTATAGGTTCTATAGTGCCTACAGGACATCTTGGAAGTGACGGAAGCGGAGAGATAAGAATAAACGGTACAACACCGGGCAATATATATGTAATCAGTGATAAGAACGGTAAGATTGTAGCCGTAGTTACAGGCGAATCTGTAGGAAGCATTACAAATGTTCCTAATCTTATTCCGGGTGCACACTATGATGTGCAGGAGGGCACACCTGATACCATTGCAACAGTCGGAAATCCTACGTCATCTGTTACAGGCAGCAATATTTCTTCACCGATAGATACCTATGTTCCTACAGTTGATAACAACTACAGCGTAGGTTATGATCCTGACAATGACGGAATGGCTCAGATTATTATAAATCCTGCCGATCCTGATGCGGATTATGCACTTATCGACGAAAGCGGAAATGTAGTAAATTATCCGGGAAGTGACAACGGATGGATAGGCTCATCAGGCAATCCGTCAAAGGTTACTTTCAACAATTTGAATCCTAATGAGACATACACTGTTGTGGCAAGAAGAAAGGGTGATACCTCAATTCCGAATCTGCTGACAAAGCTTCCTGACGGAAACGCAATTACAGCCAATCCGGGAGATATGGCAGACGCACCGAAATACATTGTTGAGACTGTAAACGGTGAAGTGGTAAGTGTCGGAAGCAACAGCGTAGGCTCAAACAGCTACACCGATGCCAAAGCCGGCGAAGCGGTAAGCTTACATGCAGACCCTGTAAATGCTGCAGGATACAACTTTAAGTATTGGCAGGTACTTGCAGGAAGAGCGGTAGGAGTTACCGGAAAAATACCTACAAATGATTACACATTCACAATGTCAAACTCAAATATTGTCTTTAAGGCGGTATATGATCTTCCGAAGGTGGCAGCTGATGATGCTGATGCCGATGAAGAGATCAGAGGAGGCGCTGTAGGAGAGTTCGGACTTGATACGAATCAGATACCTGCACTTGCACATGAACTGACAACACCACAGGATCAATCACTTATCGGTGTAAACGGTGCCAAGGTTGACTACAGAGTTATATTCTCAAAGAGAAATGCAAGAAATGCAGAGAGTGCATTGGTAAAGCCTGTATCTGTTTCAGGTGTGGACCATCCTGATGCATATACTCCGCATATGCACTTGATATTGAACTTGAAAGATATGTAGACGGCAGAAAGGTCGGAAGAGCGACAGCATCCAACGCAAGTATTGATGTTACGGCACAGCTTCCTGCAGCCGATACGGATCAGCTTGACTATGAAATCTTTGACGTGACTACAGGTACACCTGTTGCGATGAGTTATGTCGGAGATCTTGACAACAATGCGGGACTGTTCAAGTTCACGGCAAATCTCAATCACACCTATGTAGTGGTTTATTCAAAGGTATTTAAGGTGGTATTTGTGGATAACAAAACCGGCATTTCTGACTATCAGTATCTGAACGATACAAACAGAAACTTCTACCACAAGTTCAAGGTAAGAAGAAAAGAGGCGGTAGATGATGCCGATTATTCTCTTGATTATTCGCTTGTTCAGGCATACGCGGACGGAGAGACTGCCGGAAATCTTGTAACACCTTTTGAAGATATATACGGTGTGGAACATAATTATAAGAACTGGTCAAAGAAGGAAAATACTCTTTCAGTATTTGATCCGTCAATGAAGATTACAAAAGCCACAACTATATACGCTTACTATGAAAATAATAAGCCTAAGGTTGACAAGGCCAGAGTAGACTTGGCGGATACCGTTCAAAATGCCAAGGATTTACTTGGAAACCCTTATCTTAAGGCAGGTGAGGCCGATACTATCAGCAGTAAAATCCTTGAGGCTATGGATACATTGGCATGGGCAAGAGATATACTTGATAAGGACGGCATTGACCACAGAAGAATGGCAAACTATGCCGAGCTTCAACAGGCAATAGACGGACTGCTTGATGTAATCAACAGATACAGCAATATATCAAACGGCAGATTGTCGGATAGAGTAAGAAGAACAGGCGGTGCAAGCGGTGGCGGAAACTCTTCAGCAGGAAGAGGTTCAATACTTTTGACACCGGGAGAGAAGAATACTACAAATAACAAGGCAACACTTGAAGGAAGTAATGTTACAAGCTTTGTACTCGGAACTGACGGAAAGTGGGAGACAAATCCTGTAACAGGAGGTTGGAGCTTTGTATTAAACGGCGGACTTCCTCTCAATTCTTCATGTGGCTAAGATTCAGATTCCGGATAAGAACGGAAATCTTATCAGCAGATGAGTATTTCTTTTGATGCAAAGTCAACAATGGTTACCGGATGGATGCAAGACCCGTCAACAGGTAACTGGTATTATATGAATACCGAAAAGGGAGAACTTGAAGGTCAGATGGTTCTCGGATGGGTGCTTGATACCAATACAAACCTATGGTATTACATGGACGAAAACAACGGAGTGATGACAAGAGGTTGGCATCACGATCCGCAGGACGGAAGATGGTATTATATGAACAATTCAGGTGCTATGCTTACAGGCTGGCAACATATCGGAGGAAAGGATTACTTCTTCAACCCTGAAGTTCCAGCTCCTACATATGAGTGGAATAATTCCGATATGAAATGGGATTATGTAAAGACATCTTCAAGACCAGTATGGCTCCATGTATGAGAATGAAAAGACACCGGACGGCAGCAGAGTAAATGCCAACGGTGAAAAGCTTCAGTGATATCGGAGAAAAATATGAAAAAAATTAAAAGAAAAATCGCTTCCCTATTGGTGGGAATAATGGTTTTGACTCAGCCGGCAAGTTTGCCGGTTTGGCACCTACATCAGATCCTTCAGGCTCAACTATTAGATTTGATTTTTAAAACATTAAATCCATCAATAGAAAAACTAGTTGATAATGTTGATATAACAGATACTACTACAGGTGCATCTAATGAATTAATGGTTAAAACAGGTCCGACAACGCCATCTGATTTTTCATGGAATGCAAATAGATACTACATACAAATTTGTATACTTACCTTTTTATAAGACAAGATGGATCTGATTTAAATAATGGGGTTTTTTGATAAAGATAATTTATATGAAGATCCAGATGATCCTACAAAAGTTTTAAGAACATTAAACAATAAAACGTGGAAGGACATGGGACTTGAGGGATATGTTATTAAAGAGTGGTTAACTGCTACTCGTAAAATGGATTTTCGCTTTGAGAATGGATAGTGTTAATTATCCAAGTGATGGAAAAACATATTATGAAACTTGGACCGGATACAACAAAGACATATAAATTAAAAAGTTGAATATAAAACTGAAAATAATATATATGTGCCCGTATCCCAACATCTGCACAGATTGAAAAATAGACATGTTTTTGGACGGTATACTCAATTTCCGCTAGTACCTAACGGATTCAAGATAACCAATACAAATGTGAATAATACAGTGAAATTTTTTTAAACCGGATACTCTGCTAGCTTTTTACAGATAGTGTTACAGATTTTTAAAGCTCAAGATGCCGGATTCAGTCTGATTCAAACTATAATTTGAGTGGAACAATGATAAATAAAGATACGCACATAACATTTAAATATGATGTAGATAGTCAAATTAAAAAGACACTACAAGTTGTAGATGAGATTTATCCGGATTATTCACCAAATCCCAATACTAAAACTATAATTAGGGATAATTTTGATTTACCGGCGTATACTGATGTAGCTACTAAGAATATAAAGCAAAGTGCTACAATAAGTAATGCGATAAGAGGTAATGCTACATCTTCAGACAGGTATTACTTTGTGGTGTAACCATTAATTTTATTGACAGTGAAAAGAGTGGATCTGTAAATAATACATTGCTTAAAGACAGTGTAAGTATAGGCGATTTCACTTATGAAGGCTTGTCTGCAAACAGTCTTAGCTCCGTACTTTATCTCCGGTAAGATTGTTGGACAAATGCCAAACCAGGATGTAAAAGTAACTTATAAGTATTATCCTAATGAGTTATATGAAACAACACTTCGTATAAAATACCTAGATGATAGAGGTAACGATATTACAAGTTTTGTAGTGAAAAAGAAAGAGTTTGAACGTGGTACGCCATTCCCACTATCTTCGTCGGCAGCCTCAAGCAATGATAAAATTTATAAGGAAGTAGATCATAATGGAATTCCTACATATCTTGATATGAAAGTGGGATATCATAATGGCTCATATTTTTATAAAAGATTCCTGTACCGAAGCTTGAAGGTTATAAGTATGATGCCGAAATACTCCAAAGGCACAGCTAAATGGTGATAATTGAATGACTCATATAAAAACACCGATAGCAAGTATTGCCTCTTCCTGAGTGATTCAAATCAATTTTTAATTTAGAAAACAGCTGACACAGGACCAACTAAAAACAAAGGAAATTATAGTAACTTATACATCCAGTCCTGAGTCGACAGTTCAACTTATCCCTATTAACGGAGCCGGAGGAAGTATAAAGGTTGCAAATTCACCTACAGCTGCAGATTATAATGTAGGTACAGATGCTGCAATCAATCTTTCAAGAATTACTCCGACAGGAAGTACTACATACAGTGTGAATATAGAGCCGAGTGATATGATTTATTATCCGGTGCCTAATGCAGGATACAGATTTGATCATTGGGAGACATCGTCGGAACTTGGTTCACAGAAGGTAAACTTAAATCTCGGTACACCTCAGACTGTTACAGGAATTCCAAACAGCAAGAATACAATAATATTGACAGCAAAGTTTGCAAAAATACCAAGTAACTTTAACACCTATCATTTCAAGATAGGCGGTCATATCTCTCCGCTACCTTTTGGTCAGGATGCAGAGATTGCAAATGTAGATGCAAGCGGAAACCATGTAAATCTTACATTCGGTAACTTAAGTGTATACACTGCCGTAAACCCTGATCCGGGATACACAATACAGTGGTTTGACGGTAACTTTAATCATATTGATTCCACTACACCTATTAACAGTTTGAACGGACAGACTTTCACAGCGTTTGCTCAGCCGACATCACCTCTTGTAGCAAATGCGCCTACAGCTAACGGACAGTTGCATCCTTCAAACGGAACACCTTCAATACAGATAGACCCTACAACTATTGACAGCAGACTTCGCTATGTAGTCGTAGACCCTGTCAGCGGAAATGTAGTGAGTGTAGTAAACGGAGCGAACCTTAGATCAACAGGCGGTGAGATAGCAGACCCTGCACTTAATCCGGGACAAAATTATCAGGTATATACGGCGCTGCCAAGTGCGGTGGTATCGGTAGGATTACCTATACCAGAAGCGATGTTTTCGACACCTCACATCGGCTACAATACCTACTACGATAAATCCTCTTGTTGAGGTGGATGCAAATCACCGCGGTAAAAGCAAAGATTACAGTTTCACCTCTTTTCGGCAAATACAGATTATGCGCTGATAGTACCGGGAGGAGTGGTATATCCGTTTACAACACCCACAGGAAGTGATCTTGTATTTGACAACCTTGATCCTGATATAAACTATCAAATATTGGCAAGACCTACAGGAAGTAATATAGACCCTGTAACAAGGCAGACTACTACAGTGCCTACAGATGTAAGTACTGCAAATCTTTCAATACCTAATGCAAACAGTGATATCACAATCATTGCAGATGCAAATCCACAGTACAGTCTGCTTCGTTTCAACGGCAGCAATGCCACTGCAGCAAATCCTTTACAGGGAGTAGCGGCAGGTACAAATGTTGAGATCAAAGCCGCACCGATTGATACAGCAGTAATATTTTCCAAGCTGGAAATGTAATAAGCGGACTTAGAAGTTACAATATTTCGGAGACAGAATTTCATTTACAATGCCTGATGCACCTGTAAGATTGCAGAGTGTATTCGCTTCACCGGCGGGAAATACATGGCTAAGGATTATGTTGACAGCATACATTCAAATCAGGATGTAGGTGTGGTATATCCGATGGTCAATGAAGCCGGAGACTTCAGAATACAGATAATAAAATCAAGTGTACCTGTAGCTACAAGAAATGCAATCGCTAATGAGACAGATGACAGCTTCAGATCCGTATTCTTACTTACATTCAATGTACAAAAGAAGAATCCTGTAAGCGGCGTATGGGAAAGACTATACAGACCCTAGCGGAAACAATATCACATTTGATGCAAATATTGTAAACGGAGCGCTGCTTAGCAACAGAAACTACGGATTCTATGAGCTTGGAGGAAGTCTTGCTTCACCTTCAAACGCCGGAAGTTCAAGTATAAGTCCGTATACGGAGTGGACTTTACATCACCCTACATATAACGGTGAGTTTACACTTACAGTTTCAAACGGTTCCACTTATGCGCTCGGATATACACTTCCTGATGATGTAAGAACTGTTTTGGTAAGAGATGCAAGAGACAACCACCTTGTTTCAACTCTTCATATTGCACAGACAAGAGTAATTGAAGATTATGCAAATCTCTACACTGCAAATCTTACAAGAGATTATATAGATAACAACGGTATCACATGGCATTATGAGGGTGTAAGTGATGACAGAGATTCATTTGTACCTACCGATACAACTACAAGAGTTTTAGCGGATGCCACAGTTTATCTGTTCTTCTCAAATGACAGAGTCGACAGAAATCAGGCTGCAACAGATTTATCAAATCTTATAAATCAGGCAAGAGTAGCTCTTCCTAATGTTGCAAATACAGGTATGCTGCAAAACGCTATAGATGCGGCTAAGGCTGTACTTGATAAAATCAACAGAAAGGCTTCAACAGGAGAGTTAAATGCGGCATATGATGCACTTGAGCTTGCATTGAAAAATGCAGGGAAGAAGAGTAACGGCGGAAGCTCAAAAGGTTCTCATTCACGTGGTTCTTCAGGCGGCGGTGGGGCCGGAGGCTTGGGCGCTGCAGGCAAATCAAAGACCTCGGTGCACAGACCCCTATCGCTGTAGGAATCGTGAAACTGGGAACTTATAAATCCTGAAGAGGCGAAAAATAATCTTGATAATTCAAAGTGGATTTTTAAGTTAAACAGCGGAGAGAGAGTTACAGGCTGGCAGAAGTTAAGCTACACCTATGAGGGAAGAACCAAGGAAGAGTGGTATCACTTTGAAGAGGACGGTATCATGGACAGCGGATGGTTTTTAGACAGAGCCACAAATAAGTGGTACTACCTTTCAATGAACCATGACGGATTCTTCGGAGAGATGATAAAGGGATGGCATCATGATCCTGATGACGGAAGATGGTATTTCTGACAGAGCCGATGGACATATGCATATCTCATGGGATAAAGATTGACGGAGATTGGTATTATTTCAATCCGAACCGCCTGCTCAGACATGGTTCTTTGACAACAGCACAGGTCGTTGGAACTATGGCGACAACAAAGACATAAGGCCTTTAGGTTCTATGTTCATAAATGAAGATACTCCGGACGGATTTCATGTGAATGATACCGGAGCGTGGAAGTAAAATTCCACAATCAAACTACCTAAAAATTATTGCCCATGGCGTCCCGAGAAATCGGGGCGTCATTTTTTTGTAATCAATAATACTTGTTTTTTTATCTGTTTGACTGTATTCTTATATACTGACAAGGAGAGAATATGAAGAAGATTTTTAGTGATTGGAACCGGCGGTACTATTGCGTCAAAGCAGATGGGGAGAAGGATTTTCCGCACTTAGCGCACCGGAGATTTTTGACATATGTACCTGAAGTGGAAAAGCTTTGTGAAATAGATGTAAAAGTCAAATCTCGCAATATCGATTCGACAAATATTACACCTAAGATTTGGATAGATATTGCAGGCACAATAAAGAAAAATTATGATTTTACGACGGGTTTGTGATATTGCACGGAACGGACACTATGGCGTACACATCGGCGGCACTGAGCTATATGACACAAAAATTCAAGAAAGCCTATAGTTATAACGGGAGCACAAAAGCCGATAAACATAGACGGTACGGATGCAAAGGTCAATTTAAGAGACAGTATACTCTATGCCTGTGACGATTACTCCCAAAATATAGTATTGGTATTTGACGGGAATGTTATCGCAGGTACAAGGGCAAAGAAGATGATGGCAAGATCATTTTAACGCATTTCACAGTGTGAACTTTCCGATACTTGCAAGAATACAGGAAAAACATATCATAAGGTATATTCCTTACATACCTATGAGAGAGAGGGTGAGGTTCTTCCTTGATCTTAATGATTCGGTATGTGTACTTAAGGTGATTCCCGGAATGAGGGAAGGGATGCTTGAGTACCTTTTTGAGAACTATGACTGCATTGTAATAGAAAGTTTCGGAGTGGGCGGTATTCCCGACAATGTACTTGAAAAGTTCTATGCGGAGATGGAAAAGTGGCAAAAGATGGGTAAGTTTATTGTGATGGCGACTCAGGTGGTCAATGAGGGTTCCAACATGGAAATTTATCAGGTAGGACAAAAAGTAAAGAAGGATTTTTAATCTTATTGAAGCCTATGACATGACACTTGAAGCTACTCGTTACAAAAGATGATGGTATTACTGAAAAGATACACATCTTATTCTGATCTTAGAAGAGCATTTTATACAGAAATAAATTATGATATACTGTGCGCCTTTGAAAACAATATAATAGTATACATAATCTTTCTATTGTGTATAGATGTAAAGATGTGTTAATATATTCTTATAAATTACGAAAGATTTGGAGTTGGCTATGAGTTTGAGCAAGAAGATCTTGGGAGCTTATTTTTAGTTTTATTGACAAGTTGTTTTTGTCATTAATCGCACTGGCGGATCCTTTGGTACAGGGTTGGCAAAAAGATGAAAGAGGATGGTGGTATGTGCAGGTTGACGGTTCATACCCAAGTGATTCTTGGAAAAAGTTTGGACAACAAGTGGTATTATTTTGATGATAACGGATATATGGTAGAGGACTCATGGGTGGACAATTACTATGTGGGATCTGACGGAGCTATGCTTGTCAGTTCAAGGACTCCTGACGGACAGTATGTGCGTGAAAACGGAGAAAAAAATAGAGGAGTCAAAAATCCGCCAAATCAAAAAGAGTATTGTAAGCAATATACAAAAAGCCTGCTCGACGATGAAGATGAACTTAAAAATTTGGTAGGTCCGGGAGTGGAGACTGACAATACTGAAAGTACACAGGCACAAACTCCGGATACAAGTAGTATTGATAATAACGACTCAAACAACGGTCCTGTGGCCGCTACAGAAAACAATATAGGACCTGTTGCGGATACGGAAAAGGTTTCCGAAAATATTTCACCTGACAGTGATGATCAAAGCGGTAAACAGCCTGAGAATAATGAACAGAATACAAGCACACAGTCAAATCAGGTAGTACCTGCCGGTGGAATTGTTACGGATCCTATGACCACAGTTATATCAAAATGACAATACAGGCGAGCAGGATGAAAGAACAAAGGTGGTAAACGAACTTAAAAAGCTTTCATCAGCGATGAGGAAGCCAATCTTTACTACCTTATAAATGAATACAGGGAAAGCCTCGGTCTGTCCAAGTTGTCGTTTTCAAAATCTTTGACAACTGTTGCCAGAGCTCATGTAAAGGATTCTCATGATTACACTCCAAGGCTTCAGCTTGATGAGAGAGGTATACAGGGAAATTTACACAGCTGGTCACATTTCGGCAATTGGAGCGGCGGAGCATATACTCCGGATCACGCACACGCAGAAATAATGTGGGATAAGCCTCGGTGAACTTACAGATTATAAAGGAAGCGGATATGAGATTTCCGTATATCACAGTATAGGTATCGACCCACAGCTTGCACTTGATCTTTGGAAGAGTTCACCGGGACATAATGCAGTTATTATCGGAGAAGGTGAATGGTCGTTTATAAAGACTGTAGGTGTGGCAATGGATAAGAACTATTCACATGTATGGTTTGGCGGTGACAAGGACCCGGCAGGCTATTACGATGTGGAAGGATATGAAGTAGTTCATCCATAAGAAAAATGTAATAAAAAAGTAAGAAAAGGCTATTGACTGCCGGTTTTAGAAATGGTAGAATAACAACCGTTGAAAGAAAGCAGGTTCGCCTCACCAAGCACAATTGCGTGACTATGGTCTATAACGTTTGTTTATATCTGATAGGTTGTGAATATATTTGTCGGATACAAGGTTATGATTATTTTTATGGGCGGATGGTTTTCTATCTGCCTTTTTATATTGGTAAAGAAAATGGAGGTATAAAGACATTAGCGAACAATTGATTAACGAACAGATAAAAGCTAAAGAGGTTCGTCTTATTTCATCAGAGGGTGAACAATTAGGTATAGTTTCAATAAACGAAGCAAGAGATAAAGCAGAGGAAGCAGGTTTGGATTTGGTTCTTATTGCACCAACGGCAAAACCCCCTGTTTGTAAAATTATTGATTATGGTAAATTCAGATATGAGCTTGCCAGAAAAGATAAGGAAGCAAAGAAAAAGCAAAAGACAATAGAAATAAAAGAGGTTCGTTTATCGCCGAATATTGACACTAATGATCTTAATACAAAAGTCGGTTCTGCCAGAAAATTCTTGGAGAAAGGAAACAAAGTTAAAGTTACTCTAAGATTCAGAGGCAGAGAGATGGCAAGAATGTTCAAGTCAAAGTATATTTTGGATGATTTTGCCGAGGCTCTTTCAGATGTGGCGACAATCGACAAACCTTCTAAGGCGGAAGGAAGAAGTTTGGTAATGTTTTTATCAGCAAAGAAGGCTTAAAGATATTGTAATAAAAGGAGGATTCATTATGCCAAAGCTAAAGACAAGTAGAGCAGCAGCAAAGCGTTTTAAGAAAACAGGAACAGGTAAGCTTGTAAGAAACAAAGCTTATAAGTCACATATCTTAACTAAGAAGTCAACAAAGAGAAAAAGAAATCTTAGAAAAGATACCGTAACAGATGCAACAAATGCAAAGGTTATGAAGAAAATTTTACCATATCTATAAGTTGACGAAGGGTTAGGAGGTTTTTAAATGGCAAGAGTTAAAGGTGCTTTAAATGCAAAGAAAAGACATAATAGAGTTTTAAAACTTGCAAAGGGATATAGAGGAGCTCGTTCAAAGCAGTACAGAATTGCAAAGCAGTCTGTAATGAGAGCTTTGGCAAGTGCTTACGCAGGTAGAAAAGAGAGAAAGAGACAGTTCAGACAGCTTTTGGATCGCAAGAATCAATGCTGCAGCAAGAATGAACGGACTTTTCATATTCAAAAGCTTATGCACGGACTTAAGGTTGCAGGTGTTGATATGAACAGAAAGATCCTTGCAGATGTAGCTGTAAACGATCCTGCAGGTTTTACAAAAATTAGCTGAAGTTGCTAAGTCAAAGCTTGCATAATTTTTAAATATTAGTATTATACTTACCACGTGAGTTTTTTTCTCACGTGGTGTTATAAAGCAGAAATGGCGGAATTGGCAGACGCGCACGGTTCAGGTCCGTGTGATAGCAATATCATGAGGGTTCAAGTCCCTTTTTCTGCATGAAATGTATCTTTATATTGACAGGTATTACATTTTTTAAAAAGATTGTACATTTTGTGCAATTTATTCAAGAAAGGAGAAAATATGTTAAAGGAATTGGCAAAAATATAAAAAGAATATAAAGTTGCTTCCTTTACTCACAATTGTATTTATAATAGGGTGAAGTGAGTATTTGAATTACTTATACCCATATATGATGACATTTATAATTGATAAAGGTGTTGCAATCAATGATTTCAATGCGGTAATAAAATACGGTTCAATAATGATAGTGCTTGCCGTTCTCGGACTTATATGCGGTATAGCTGCAGGTATTTACGGTGCAAAATGCCTCAGCAGGATTTGCTAAAAAAATTTACGAGAAGGTATGTTTAGAAATATTCAAAAATTTTTCATTCTCAAATATTGATAAATTTTTCAAGTGCAAGTCTTGTTACAAGACTTACGACAGATATAACAAATGTTCAAAATTCATATCAAATGATACTTTAAGAATGTTGATGAGAGCTCCTGCTACACTCATTTTTTGCTCTGATTATGACTGTATCTATCTCAAAAGACATGTCTGTTATATTCTTTGTTGCTATTTTTCTTTTTAGCTACAGCCCTTGCTCTTATAATCGCGATAGCCTTTTAAACTCTTCAATCAGGTATTTGAAAAGTATGATGCATTGAATGCAAATGTACAGGAAAAATATTTCAGGTATAAGAGTTGTAAAATCATATGTACAGGAAGATAAAGAGATATCTAAGTTTGATAGAGCTATAACAAATTTATATACATTGTTTGTAAAGGCGGAATCACTTGTTGTATTAAACAATCCTTTGATGATGCTTACAATATATGCCTGTATAATTGCGCTGTCATGGTTCGGTGCAAAAAGAATCGTAGCCGGAGCATTAACAACAGGTGAACTTACATCTCTTTTTTCATATATAATGAGTATACTTATATCTTTGATGATGCTCTCGTTTGCATTTGTAATGATTACTTTATCTGAAGCAAGTGCAAAGAGAATTGCGGAAGTATTGCAGGAGGAAAGTGATATCAAGTCAAAGGAAAATGCATGCAAAGAGGTAAAGGACGGCAGCATTGACTTTGATAATGTAAGCTTTTCATATAAAGCAGGTATCGGAAAGCCTGTGCTGTCAAATATAAATATTCATATAGCGTCAGGTCAGACTATAGGAATAATCGGTGGAACAGGTAGTTCAAAGACATCTTTAGTAAATCTTATTCCAAGACTTTATGATGCCACACAGGGAAAAGTATATGTGGGCGGAAAGAATGTAAAGGATTATGATATAAAGAGTCTTAGAGATGCGGTAAGTGTGGTATTACAAAAAAATGTACTCTTCTCAGGCAGTATAATTGACAATCTTCGTTGGGGAAATGAAAATGCTTCACTGGATGAGATAAAGAGAGCCTGTGAACTTGCTTGTGCCGATGAATTTATAGAAAGAATGCCTGAAAAGTATGATACATGGATTGAGCGTGGCGGAAGCAATGTATCAGGTGGGCAAAAGCAGAGACTTTGTATTGCAAGAGCTCTTCTAAAAAACCCTAAGATATTGATACTTGACGACTCTACATCTGCTGTAGATACCGCTACAGATGCAAAGATAAGAAAGAGCGTTCAAAGAAGAGATACCGAATACTACAAAAATTATTATCTCTCAAAGAATATCATCCATAAAAAGAGGCTGATAAGATTATTGTAATGGATAACGGTAAGATTGTGGGATTTGATACACATGAAAAATTGCTTGAGACTAACGAGATTTATAGAACTACAGCAAATGCGCAGTCTGAAGGTAATGCGGATTTTGATAAAGGCAGGTGCATAATGTCGGGAATAAATAGAGAAAAAGGCGGTATAAACCAAACTATACAGGTTGTTGCAAGTGACAGCATGAAAAAGAGTAATATCACTTGTATTAAAAACTATAAAAAGAGTATCTTTATCGTAATTATAGGAATACTGATATCGGCGATAGTAAGTTCTCTGAGTGCTTCCGTTATGCAGGATATTATAGATAATTATATAATTCCTCTCACAAAAGAAAGTAATCCTGATTTCACACCATTGTCAATTGAGATAGGAAAACTTATTTGTATATTTTCGGTGGGTGTATTGGCATCATTTGCTTATAACAGGATAATGGTAAATGTGGGACAGGGAACCATGCGTGAGATCAGAAGAAATCTTTTTGCACATATGGAAAAACTTCCTATAAGATATTTTGATACACATTCACATGGCGATATCATGTCCATCTATACAAATGATACAGACACATTGCGACAGTTTATAGGTGTATCTTTCCCACAGCTCGTTGAGGCATTGCTTTCTTTAATTGCTGTATTTATTACAATGCTTTTTTTAAGTCCTATGATGACTTTAGTATCTGTTATTATGATTATTATATCTGTACAGGCTTCAGGTAAGGCTGCAAGTATTTCAGGTAAATATTTCGGAATACAGCAAGCTACTCTTGGAAAAGTAAACGGATATATAGAAGAGATGATAAGCGGTCAAAAGGTTGTAAAGGTATTCAACTATGAAGATAAGAACATAAAAGGGTTTACATCCATAAATGATGAACTCTGTGAGGCCGCTTCAAAAGCAAACGGATTTGCAAATATACTTATGCCTATAGTTGCACAAATCGGAAACTTAAGTTATGTAGTAATAGCTGTAGTTGGCGGCTACCTGGCTATAAACGGTCATTTCGGTGTGACAATAGGAACTATAGCTGCATTCCTTTCATTGGTAAAAGCGTTTAACAGACCGTTTATGACTGTATCACAACAGCTCAACGCCGTAGTTATGGCGGCTGCCGGAAGTCAGCGAGTATTTGCACTTATGGATGAAAATGTAGAAGATGATGAAGGATATGTTACACTGGTAAACGCAAAGGTAGACGGTAAGGGAAATATATCAGAGTCAAAACAAGAACCGGTATCTGGGCATGGAAGCATAAACATGATAACGGAGAAATCACTTATACAAAACTTGAGGGAGATATTGTATTTGAAAATGTCGACTTCGGATATGTACCTGAAAAGATAGTACTACATGATATAAATCTCTTTGCGAACAAGGGACAAAAGATTGCCTTTGTAGGTTCTACAGGTGCAGGTAAGACAACTATAACAAATCTTATAAACAGATTTTATGATATTCAAAACGGTAAGATAAGATATGACGGTATAAACATCGAAAAGATAAAGAAGGATGACCTTAGAAGATCTTTGGGTGTGGTTCTTCAGGAAACAAATCTCTTCTCAGATACTGTTATGGAAAATATTCGTTATGGTCGTCCTGATGCAACAGATGAGGAGTGCAGAGCTGCTGCAAGACTGGCAAATGCCGACGGTTTTATAGAAAGACTTCCTGACGGATATAATACATTCCTTCATGAGGGCGGTGCAAATCTGTCACAGGGTCAAAAACAGCTCCTTTCTATCGCAAGAGCGGCCTTAGCAGATCCTCCTGTGCTTATTTTGGATGAGGCTACATCTTCGATTGATACAAGAACGGAACAGCTTGTACAGGCCGGTATGGATTCCTTGATGGACGGAAGAACTACATTTGTTATTGCCCACAGACTCTCAACCATTAAAAACTCAGATGTAATAATGGTACTTGAGCAGGGAAGAATAATAGAGCGCGGCTCACACGAAAGCTTGTTGGAACAAAAGGGAAGATATTATCAACTTTATACGGGAAAAGCAGTATAATTTTAAGGTGTCGGGTACTTATACCGGTTATACTGACTGCAATCACCACATTTGCAAATCTTACATACAGAAAACTTCAAAATGAGACAATAGAGACACACAGAGAGATTACAAATGCTATAATACGTGGAGATGCTATGGGTGCAAAATATGCTATGGTAATGCATCTTACTGCGCAGCATGCACAAAGCCCGATGAAGGGTGCATATATGGAATAAAGTGACAGACTTTATCGTAACCGTATTTACATTTTCATTCAACAGTTTTAAAATACATCTATGACAGTATATGAGTCATAGATGTATTTTTGGTAGAGTAAAAGGAGAAAATGTTATGAGAAAGGGTGTTTTATTTGCAGCGGCGTTGTTGGCCGGAACGGTGACTATGACAATACCGGTTTTTGCAAGTGTGGGAAGCTGGCAGAGAAACGGAATAGGTTGGTGGTTTGAGTATTCTGACGGTTCATATGTGCAGTCATCATGGATTGATATAAATAATACTTGGTATTACATGGGTGCTTCAGGGTATATGCAAACAGGTTGGCTAAATTATGGCGGCGGTTGGTACTATTTGGACTCTGTAAACGGAAATATGCGTGTCGGTTGGATCTCACTTAATAATGTATGGTATTATTTGAATCCTTCAAATGGCGGTCGTATGGATGCGGATACATATACACCTGACGGATACTATGTAGACAGTACCGGTGCATATCAGCCGAATACGGACTACTCTAATTCATCATATAAAAGAAATAATAATGCAGGTAATAATTCAAATACATACACATATACCTACAATTATTCGGATAACAGTGCTACAAGTAATAATAATTCGAACAATAGCGGTTTTGATTGGTCAAAGCTGTATTCCGATGAAAAGCCTAAGCAAATATCAACAGACGAATATGAAGATAAGGTTATAGAGCTTGTCAATGCGGAGAGAGCAAAAGCGTGGTATTCCGGCATTAAAGAAAGGATGACAGCTTGATGGATACAGCTCACTTTGCGTGCCAATGAGCTTGCGGAGTTGTTCTCACATGACAGACCCGACGGTTCGGATTGTTTTTCAGCTTTTCCAAGCGGATATAATCATTGGGGTGAGAATATTGCAGAAGGACAAAAAGATCCTGCAGATGTTATGAATTCATGGATGCATTCGGAAGGACATAAGAAAAATATTCTCAATAAGGACTTTGATTCCATAGGAGTCGGATGTTACAACAATAACGGTACTCTTGAGTGGGTACAAAACTTCGGCAGAAAGTCGGAATATTAGAGTTTAAAAATAAATATATTGACATTTCCATAAATAAAACTTAAGATAATATTTAGATATGTTTAATATAAGCTGAATATTTATATATTATCGACTTGAGTTAAGGGTGTAGTACATGCAAGAACGCAGGATTTGTCAAAGTGATATAATAAAATATATAAATGAAGAGTTGGGTGTTCCCTACTCTTCATTGTGTATTGTTATAGATAAAGTAAGACCCGGAAATATGGTGGAACCCAGAATCAGTGAGATAAAACGTGGAAAGAGAAAGGGATATAAGGAACTTGAAAGCCATGAAGATATGTTTTTTGACACATATTTTACAATCAAAGATGAAGAACTGGGGTTTCAGAGAGTAAGGGAGTTTATTGAACGTGAAAAGTTGTTTTTTCCTGATTATAAAGGGTTAAAAGAAGATGACTATAAATCCTATTCTTTGCGTATGCTAAAGTACGGTTTGGAGAACTGTGAATTACCGACAAGCCACAAGAATATTGTAGTATATGAGGAAGAATTGGAATATATTAAAGAACCGACAGTAGAGACTGAAGATATATCAGACGTCAATGATATTGTGGAATCTTTTGATGAAACAAATACGAATGTAAAAAACAGGTATATAAACAGTATAAAAGAAAAATTGGAACTATATATTTTCTATGTTTTTGTTTGCTTTGATCCTCGGTTCAATAATATTCAGTATTTATAGGATTTCAGCAATAGATATATTCGTTTGGATGAAAAATCTGTCACCTGCTTTTATTTTTCTTTTTTTGACATTATTTATTGCAGTATCTACAGTGCTTTTTCGGGACTTATCGATACAGGTATTGCAGTGTTTATTTACAATACAAAAAAATAGTAGCTACGAAAAAAATTAACTTATAAAGACATATATATGATTGCTAAATACGGTGATAGAGACAGAAATAATACAAGGGAACGGAAGATATGATCTTGGAATAAGCCATATATGTTATTCGTTATTTTGCAACATAACAGGTGCTCTATGTGCGTTAGCTTTTATACAGCTATTTGAAAGGCACAGGAAAACCTTGATACTTTTTATATTATCAAAGGATTTTTTTCTATAGTTGCAAATACAGCTCTTATATTTGTGTTGATACTGGTATTTGTAAACAGCTTCTTATTGTTTACAAGAGAGCCTATGAAAGATTTCCATGATATAGAGGAAAATCCGGATACATTGAAAATCACCAGGCTAAGTGTTATAGCCAACAACATACATATAGCGGTAAATATATTCTTTCTCATCTATGGGAATACTGTTCTCATTTATGTATGGATTTTCAAGCTATAATGTCATAGGAAATATGTCACCTATGTTTTTGTCTTGTGCTTATAGGACTGTATTCATATTTATGGTTTTTCCTCCACATCACCATATGCGGTAGAGTTCAATGCACAATGTGCAGGATCTTTTTGTTGCTGGCACCTTTTATAGCATCTGTTACTTCACTATATACAATTATGTGTTTCAATAATTCGACTTCATATATGATGGTTATAGGTGTAAATGTAATAGCTGTTATAGTATGGCTTGTATGCCTGATTTATAAAGAAGAGAGAAAATTAGCTTCGGTTATGAGAAACAACAAGATTTATTTTTTTCCGTCTATGCATCACTTCTGGTTTTATTTTTTTATTATACTAAATTGTATTTAAATATAATTTTATAAAATTGATTTTGCCACCGGTTTTTCTCCGGTGGTTTTTATTGTAAATTTAATATACAAATTCGGTAAAAATGTTGATGAAATATAAGGATTATAGTACTTACACTAAAATTACACAGGGGTATGTAAGTTATTGGGATGGTACATTATATAAAAAGCTAAAATAATATTATATTTTGAGGGCAGATATTGCTACGTTAAACAAGTAAATATAATATTGGAGGAATATATATGTTGTAGTAGGAAGCGCATTAATTTAAAAAAACAGAACTGATTATAAGGGGGATAAAATGAATAAACGTATTAATAAAATTATAGCAATCCTATTATCTATAGTAATAGTTTTTGCTAATCAAACAGTTGCATATGGAGGAATAGAACAACAGGATAATGAAGATTATTTGGAAGGATATGAGAATTTAAATATCGATGAAGACTTAGATATATCCAAATTTGCAACTCCATCTATAGCAAGTTTTAGAATGGCCAGTTTATTAAATACAGGGGAGGATTTACTAGGAGAACTACAGCTCCTGAATATGGAAATGTTTATTATTATAACGGAGCATATAATCCTTTTATAGCCGTTGGTTGTATAGGAGAATGTACTTGGTATGTTTGGGGAAGGGCTTATGAAATACTTGGGCATTGGCCTAATATTTCAAAGTGGTATGCAAAAGATTTTTATGCATACAATGTAAATACAGGCGCATATCCATATGGAAATGAACCTAAACTGGGAGGGCAATTGCCTGTTTTGCACCAAATAATCATGCATATGAGACAGGACATGTAGCCATAGTAGAAGCTGTAGGTGGAGACGGCTCAGTAATACTTTCGGAGTATAATTTTGTATCCAGACATGTATTTTCTGCCAACAGATATCTCAATCCAACAGAGGCAAGAACATGGGTACAAGGTTATATCTATATAAGACCTGATGATCCTGTTATACCTAACCATATCCCGGGACCTGTAGGTGGAAGTGATGATGATATAGCCGACGGCGACTATACCATACGTTCAGATGTGGCAGAAGGCAGAAGCTTAGGCTGGGAAGGTGACGGAAATACAAACGGACAGAATGTATGTTTAAAAGATTATTTTAAATATGGTGACTATGTATGGACGCTTGAACGTCAAAGTGATGACAGTTTTATCGTAAAAACAAAGCAAGGTGGAAAACTTCTTGATATCTTAGGTGGACCATATTCATACGGCAATGAAAAAGAATGCGATTATGTGGGACTATGTACAGGGAAATGATAATCAAAGATGGTACATAGTAAGAAACGGTGGTGGATATAGATTTATTGCTAAACATTCAGGATATTCATTGGATGTAAGAAACGGAGATGCTACTGACGGCAATAATATTTATCAATACTATCCTAATGAATCCACAGCACAAAGATTCTATCTTGAAAAGCATGACTTTCCGAATGTAGAAGAAACAAGTACAAATGATTTAAAAGATAATGCTACATATATAATTCGTTCAAAGCTTGATGTATCAAAGGTTATTACTACCGAGGTAGATTCAAGTGGTGCAAACGGCAAGAATATATACCTATATGATTATAATTCACCTGATTTACCTTCAACACAGATTTGGAAGCTTGAGAAGCAGTCAGACGGAACATTCCTTATAAAGAATACATACAATAATAAATATATGGATGTAGTATGGTATTCCTTGAGCAACAGAGCAAATATTTACAGCTGGGAAAGGCATTATAATCCGAGTGAGAGCTGGTATATTGTGAAAAACAATGATACTGAGGGAACATATAGAATTGTAAATAAGAATTCAGGTAAAGTTGTGGACATAACCGGAGGTCAAACAGCAAACGGTACTAATGTGCAACAATATATTTGGCATGAGCATCCGGCACAAATGTTCTTCTTTGAAAGAGTTCCTGCTACGATAGAATATACAGTTACATTTAAGACAGATGATAACAATATAATATCAACTCAGATAGTAGAAGAAGGTAATCCTGCATTTGCACCGCAAGCGCCTTATAAAGAAGGGTATGAATTTGTAGATTGGGAAGGTGATTACAGCAATATTCTCTCAGATACAGTTATAATTGCTAAGTACAATAAATTGCCTGAGAATAATAATGTAGTAAATATCGGAAAATAATGCCGCAACAAATACAGGAGGTTCAAGTAATAATACAGCTAATTCCGGCAATAATGTGGTAAATAATACAGGTACAAATCCAAGTAATGGTGGAAATAATACAGGTGGTAATCTAAATATCGGAAACAGTAATAATATTGTCGGAACAAATTCAGGTAATACAAATAGTAATACCGGAAATAACATAGGAAATACAGCAACCGATACTACAAAAGAAAAAGTAAAGGCGGTTCATCATCGGGAGGCGGTGGCTCACACTCCGGTGGAGGAGGATCACGTTCCGGTGGTGGCGGAGGCGGAGGTTCACGCTCAGGAGGAGGTGGAGGCTCACACTCCGGAGGCAGCGCTGCTAAGGCTTCTCAGAACTCATCTTCTATACCACAGGGAAGTATATCATGGCAAAAGAGACAACAAAGGATGGTGGATTAAGAACAGTGACGGCACATATCCAAGAAATGAATGGAAGCTTGTTAACAACAGTTGGTATTTCTTTGATTCACAAGGATATATGTTTACAGGTTGGCTGAATATAGCGGAAGTTGGTACTATTTGAATACAGATGAAGGTAGTAACAACGGAAAGATGGTCACAGGTTGGAGAGCAGTATCAGGAAAATGGTATTATCTAAGCACCGCTACAGACGGCAGTGGAGGAAAAATGCTTTTGAATACAACAATAGACGGCTATAGATTAGGTGCTGACGGTGCATGGATAATTCAATAATAATTTTGCACTTAGAACTTTTAATTAAATTAAGAGATAAAGCCGGATTCTTGATAGATTAATTTTTTAATAGGTGTGTTTTAAAAAGAATAAAATCTTTATTTGATTCAACGGGTCTTCAAATAAATTGTTGAAGGCCTGTTATTTATAATAAAAATATTTGGGAACTTATTCCAATAAGTAGAATAATAATATATTGACATTTTATTGCAAAAACCTTACGACAGTATTTAGATATAATTAATATGGTTCTAATTATGTTACTATTTACATCACTTTAATTTTTGTTTTGCTGTACAAAGTTGATAAGAATATATTTATTATGAGGAGGTATAGTGAGACTTATTATACTTTTGTATTTTTAAATTTTTAATCATGTAAAATAAAGGGAAAGATATGGTATACAAAGAGGGATATAGTTCATATGGACATTGTTGGATTGAGGGTGATGGTGTGACTTTTTGGGTGTATGTAATGGATGGAAGGTCTACTATGGTCCATATAGTTCACTAACAGATGCTATAAGCGAATTTAACAGATATTGTTTGTAAATAGGAACAGAAATTATGAAAAAGAAAATAGCATTTTTTTCTTGATAATAACTATAGCTGTCGTATCTGTAGTTATATATTTTTAGAAGGATAGTATAATGTGGGATATAATTCAAAAATACATTTACTACAGAGACTGGTGACAGAGAGTTACCATCAGATTCGTCTAAACTTAGTACAAAAAGAGATTGAATTTTATCAGAAAACAGCTGATGAAGGTGACCGAGTTTCACAGTATATAATTGGAAATTTATATTATTATGGAGTTTTCTACAATCAGAGTTATGAAAAGGCTTATGAATACTTTTTCTTTATCTACTGAGAAGGGATATACTGAAGCATATATAGCATTAGGAGATATGTATTTAATGGGTAAATTTGTTGAACAGAGCAATACGAAGTCAATAGATTGGTATCAAAAGGCGGCAGATACAGGTAATGCTGACGGACTATGCAATATAGGCGTATCCTATTATAGGGGGGATGTATGAGAAAGACTATATCAAGGCAGAGGATTACCTAAAAAGAGCAGCTGATAATGGAAGTGGGTTTGCACATTTATATTTGGGATACTGTTATATAGAAAATAAAAAGTCCAATATTTAACGAGTCAAAGGCCGAAGAAGAGTTTAAGCTTGCAGCAGAAGCTGATATAGAAGTAGCATATGTCACTTTATTAGAATACTACCTTGAAAAAAAGAAATATGATGAAGGATTTTATTAGGGCAGAAAAGTCTGCCGGTGCAAAAAGATACTGAAGTTGTAAGATTAGGAAAATATTATTTAGCCTTTTTATGAGTATGGAAAAATAGTAGACAAGGATTTGATAAAGGCAAAGTCACTTTTTCAAGAAGCTCAAGAACTTGGTGGAGATTATTTAGAGGATATTTCTAGAGTAGAGAATAAGATATAGAGTAATTTATGTTATGTATAAAGTTTAAAAATAAATTTATACTAATAGTATATTTGGTTATAGTTATGAATTGTCTTACAAGTTGTAGTTTACAACAAAAAGATAACATTAAAAGACTTTGAAAAACTTGGGATTTGAATATTATGAGGGTTCTATCGGTGGTGAAATGTACACATCTAGATTTATGTTGGTAAATAATGAAGGTACAGTCATTTCGGTATTTGACTCATTAGAAGAGGGATGTTATGCATTTCCAAATGAAATAAAAATTTGTACAATTAATTTGGTTTGCAAATGAAGATGCGGATGATTATTCAGATGTAGGACATGGTATAGTTATGTCACAGTCAGGTATACAAAATTTGTATCAGCTTGCTACAATGCTGGCTGAAAAATCCACAAGAAAAATTTATATCATGTTTGCCTAAAGAATTGCATGATCTGATTAAAGAACATGATTTAAGAGTTATGTTTAGTGGAGGAGCATATAATCGTAAAGTGAGTGAAACAGGAATATGGGATGGATCAGGAACTGCTATATGGAGCTTTTGAAACTTTTCTCCAAATTATTCTTTTTATAATAGTGATATTGATAAAAGGTGAAAAAGGCTTTTATTGGACATTTATATTAGGTAAAAACCCTAGTACCGGCATCGTTCTAACTCTCGGTCCATCAAGTTCAATTGGAAAAGAAGGATTAGAGAAAAATCCTAAATTTGAGGAATTATTTAATAAATTAATGGAAGAATCAAAAATAATCTTAATAAGTTTGATCCAAAGACTTTTAAAGTAACTCTAACTCCTGAGAGCATTGAGGCTTTTAAAGGCTGTGATACCTTATCTTGATATGCCATAAAATATAAAATGAATTGTTGTATTGGATTACAGCAATATTTTTGTAGATAATTATATATCTAGGTAAAAAGGAGAAAATAATATATGGATATTATTTATTAAAAGCAGGGGAGTAAATGTATAGGATATGAGAAAAAGAGTATATCAGTAGGAATAGTAACGATATTAACAATGATATGTCTTGTAGCATGTTCAAATAATAATAAGAGTTTGTCGTCAGAAAGTACTTCAAGCTTAGAAGCGAAAAACGGAAACCGCATCTACCGGTGAAGAAAAACATTTATCTGCGGAAGAACTGATAGAATAATTGAGGCTCAAATAACTCAAGAGGATAGGGATGCGGTTATAAAAATGGAACATAGCGTAAGACTTAAAGGTACTGAAGAATGGACGAAAAGCGTTGATGCAAGTGTAGGAGATACATTGAGTTCAGACGTTTACTATACAAATGTATCCGGTGTAAACGTTGAAAATGTTATGTTAAAAGTTTCGTTACCTGATAACATGGAGTATATAAATGGTTCGACAATATTAATAAAAAGGATTGTTATTGGGTGCAAGAAATAATGAAGATTCTATATTGGATACAGGAGTAAATATCGGAAATTTTGATGTGAATGAGGATGCCTGCATAATATATTCAGCTACAGTTATTGATAAGAGCTTGGTGAAAGGACTGAATCGTCTCAATATCTTGGTCAAAAATATCATCTTTGGGAATAGCAAATCAGGATAATGCGGATACTTATGTTAATAAAACAGTATAAATATAACTTTATTTGATATTATGTGGTAAAGAGCTCACTTGTATTAATGGCATTATCATCTGAATTATGTTGGTATGTATAGTAGATCTTTAATTGTATTACATTTAGCTATTGCTTTTGAATGAATATTGCCATATATGTGGTATATCGATTTAAAAAGCAATGGCTTTTTAATGTGTTAAAATATATAGTCAAAAAGGTAGTAGCATTGAAATGATGCTGCTGCCTTTTATGTTGAATATGGAATTTAGTTACTGTTTATCATCAAACCAGATGTACATTCCTTACAGGTAAGGTACTTACTGTGGCTGGAAACAGAAACAAGAATCTTACCATAGATGAGTTTCCATTCCTTATAGGTAAGGTACTTACTGCCTCTGACTCTCTTCTTCAGCTTCTGAAGGAAGGGTTCGATAAGAATCTGTTTCATTCCTTTATAGGTAAGGTACTTACTGGTATCTCTGGAACCAGTAGTCGTAAGACTGTTCAGTTTCCATTCCTTATAGGTAAGGTACTTACGCTCCTAGTGAGCAGGAAATGGCGGAGAGGGCTGAGAGTTTCCATTCCTTATAGGTAAGGTACTTACCTGCTTGAACATCGAAGAGGAGCAATTCCCATCTGCACCTGGCAGTTTCCATTCCTTATAGGTAAGGTACTTACAACTGCATTTAAGCCGTTGTGATAGGTAAAAACTCTTGTTTCGACCTAAAACCATTGTATTACAGGCTAAAAAGTCTGTCAATCTGTTTTTAAGAATGGCTTAAATGGGGACTTTTTCAGGATGTCGTGATTGTATACAATCAGTGACAGACTTTTTGATTTATTATATAAAATGAGTAATTATAAGTATTGCTATAAAAACAAGGATATTAAAGTAAAAATATAGCACTGTTTTGAATAAAATCCGTTTAAAAACAGCAATTTTAAATCAAGGAGGACTCTAAAAAAACTTGTATATCAGAATATTATAAAAATCAAGCAAATAAGAACTGATAATGTAATTACAAACACATACTATAGTATGTACTTGTAATTACATATTTGAAAACAAAAAAATAGAGGTCGACAGACTTTTTATTTACATATAAAAAGATTTCTAAATGATTTCAATTTGATTCTCCTTTAAATTTATTCTAAAGGTTACACAACAAAATACATAATATAAAAAGTGCAATAATAAGATACATTGTATACAGATGAGATGACAGTTGACATTTTATTATGAAAAACTTATTATAATATTTAGATATACTTAATGGTTTACCAATTAAGATAGTAGCTGAACGGTTATATGATTAGCTATATAACAAAGAACGTAATATTGTAAAGTTCAATTATTGGTAATGATAACTTTATTTAATATAAAAAGTACCTTTTGAAAATGGATAAGACAAAATAGTAGGAGGGATATTGTATTAAATACTGTAAGAAGCACAAAATTGAAAAATTGATTTTAATATCCGGCAATACTTAGTGCCGGATATTTTTATAGAAAAAAATAAAATATAGGAGTAAGTTATGATTAACTTTACCAATCATCCATATGATATGTGGGATGAAAGACAAAAAGAAGAAGCAAGTACATATGGAGACATTAAGGAGATTCCTTTTCCGGCTGTAGACCCGACTTACACGGAAGAACAGTTAGATTCCATGGCAAATGAGTATAAAGAAAAGATATTAGAGCTAATGACAAAGTAGTACTTTTACAGGGAGAGTTTACTCTATCATTCAGATTGGTAAATCTTTTGAAAAAAGAAGGTTTGGACGTAGTTGCAGCTTGCAGTAAACGCAATGTCAAAGAGTGGAAAGATGATGACGGAAAATACCATAAAGAAATGCTGTTTGAATTTGTGCAGTTTAGAAGATATTAAATAAAAAGCTATAAAAGGAGCAGACATGGAATTTAAAACTATATTTTTCAGTCCGACACTCCACTTGTATTGCCTCTTTCATATCACCATATTCTACAGGGATTCATTTATAAAAGATTGTCTGAATATCCTGAATTCTCAGATTTTCTGCATAATAAAGGGATTTCAAACTGAAGGACAGAGTTTCAAACTCTTTGTATTCAGCTTGTTGAAAAGGTCATTTTCAAGTGTCGGGTTCTAAAATAAAATTTGACAATATTATAGAGTGGGAGGTACGAAGCCCTGTTCCGTTTTTTTGTGAGGTATTTGCGCAGGCATTGGAAAATGAAGAAGTATTTGAACTGGCAGGACAGAGAATCTTTTTGATTCGCTATGAAGTGACCAATACAAAGATATTGGATGAAGAGATGGAAATCAGAATGCTTTCACCTGTTTGTGTAGATATTGCATATCGTGAAGGAGAAAAACAAAGACAAATTATCTTGAACCGACAGATCCGTACTTTAACTACTACTTAACAAAGAACTTTCAAAGAAATTTCAATCTGTAGTAGGAGAAAGTAACAGCACAGGAATCTTTTGCTTCCACATAAGGATTTCAACGTGACTGGAAATAAATATGTGACAAAATTTGGAGGTGAAATATTTATAACAGCTTGAAGGAAGTTTCACATTAAAGTCGGATATAGAAAGCTTGCAGTTTTTATACGATACAGGTTTGAGGGTCAAGGAACTCTCAGGGATTCGGGATGTTTGAGCAGATCTGATGAAAGTGTGTTTTCTAAGGAATCAGGTGATATAAAAGGGAATACTAATATGGAAAAATAAATATGTTTTAGCTATGTATGATATTCGTGGAAAGCAGGAATTTATATATAGAAGTGGGAAAATAAAAAGAAATTATGGGGGCATCTTGGATAATTCGAGACTTGTTTAAAGATTATTTATATGATGCGGCAATTGAGTACAGAAATATAATTTTAAAAACATTTTGACAGAGGGTGTCGCTGATAGGAAAAATTGACCTTCAGGCCATTAAGGGATATGATCCTAACAAGGAAGAATTGGATAAGTTTTTCTTTTAAAGAGTTTGAAGCAAACATGAAATCCAAACAATATATTGGAGAAATTGTTTATGATGGCGGAGGAAAACTTTATTCTACTTTTTAAGAGTAAGGAAGTAGCGGTTGGAGTTACAGAGATTTTTACAAAGAAGGTTTTGAAGAATATAGGTTCTCTTCGTGTGCTTTGTACATATATTGAAGATATAAATCCGGATTGTTATCAGAGTGCAGGTGATAAATCCGGGGATTATGACAGATTATATGAAAAGCATAGACTTACAGAGGGCAGTGTATTGGTCTCTATTCCATATGGGACACTTCCTATTGTTCAGACAGATCCCGGAACAGGTAATCCGTTAACTGCCTATTATATCAATACACCAAATGAAAGTGGATATATAAAATTATCTTTAGAAAATCAGGCAAAGAGAACGAAGTACGAAACAGAGTATTCAAATTTTAATAAGTATGATAAAAAAATACTTGACGACATTGTTAAGGAAACAAAGGGTGAAGACAGTATGTTGGCGGTCTTCTATATTGACGGTAACAATATGGGAGCTCAAAAGTACAAGAATGCTTGAAAGAAGTTGGAACAACATATGATGATTGTGTAAATAAGCTAAGAGAATTTTCTAAAGAAATACAGAAGAATTTTGTTGACGATAGATTAAATAAATTTAAGGTAAAAAGAAGACAGATCATTGGTGCAGGAGATGAAATTACGGTTATTTGCAGAGCTGATGAGTCCTACGCTGTGATTAAGAAGTATTTAGAAGATTTACCTTATCCATACTCTTCATGTGCAGGAGTTGCCGTTTTTCATAGCCATGCTCCGTTCTCCGATGCATATAGAATTGCCGAAGCATGTTGTGAAAATTGCAAAAAACACATGAAAAAACACGGATTTACCGATATGAACCTTATAGACTTTGAATATCTGCAGGGTGGCATAGGATTGGAGCTTGAGGATATACGTAGAGATAATGGAGATTTGGATAATTCAAGACCGTGGAGTAGAAAGAAAAGGTAACGAGAAAGAAACATATGTGAAAGATGAACAGGTAGTATCTGTTGCTTTTGTAGAACGAGTGAATAAAATACTTTCTTTATTTGGGAAAAGTAACATAAAAGGATTGCTTATTCCGTCACTACTATCTGAGGATGCTATGAAAACAGATATTCGACGTATACTGGCACATAGTCCTAAAAGAGAAAAACAGCAGATTTTAGATGAAATCAAAGAGTCGTCAGGTAAAAATGACACTGATATGAGAGAAAATGATGTGATAAATTTCTTCGTTGAAAATCGTAAGTTGGTAAAAAGATTTGATTCGAGTTTACGATATAAATTTTGGAAAGGGGGATATAATTTATGAGTAAAAAGAAAAATAGTTCTTTTAAAAATAAATCTTCATCTAATAAAAAGAAAAATGAAGTTGGTACAACAAATAATACCGAATGGAATTGGGGAGAGTTGGATATAACTTTACAATCAGATATCTGCATTGGCAATGGATACGCATTTTTGGAACTATTGATACTGATGTAGTATATGACAGAAACGGTTTTACCATTTTTACCGGCAAGACGTTTAAAAGGGTGTGCTAAGAGAAAGTGCAGAATTCTTAAATCAGGTTGGATTGTTACAAGAAGATGAAGGAAGTTCTATAGAAGATATCTTTTGGATGTTCAAATTCTCAAAACAGTAACGGAATCCAAGTTGGAAACGGATATATAAATAATTTTGATGAAATTAGTAAAAGATTTAGATAAACTCAAAAAGAAAAATATACTTGAGGAACTATTGTCAAAAGAGAAGATTTTGGATTTATTTACTTCAGTAAAGGCACAAACAAGAATCAAAGACGGTGTGGCATATGATAATTCTTTGCGATTTATTAGAGTAATCAACCAATATACAGCAATGGAACAGAGAAAAGATAAACCGTTAAAGTTTACTGCAGGAATTCGCTATAAAGATAAAAAGAGTTGGAAAGAGAATTTGAGAAAAATATTTTCAATCTACCAGAAATATAGGTATAAACAGAAATAGAGGCCTAGGAGGTGACCTGTGTATTCAGGCCTAAATCTGATAATGTTCATGTATTTAATGGCAGTTTTTCAGACAGAGTGGAAACTATAAAAGTTTTACAAAAATATAGATCCGTTAATTATCTCAGGTGGAGACAAGAACGATACATTATCATTTATTCCGGGAAGAACTTTTTCAGGTGTCTGGCAGGGCATATTTATCAAATGCCGGTACAAGTGCGGAAGATGATGTTTTTTTGACTTATTTTTAAACGGAAAAACAAAATTTTTCAAACTTTACAATATCTGATGGAAATAAAAGTTACTACCTGGCTCCATATTTTTTAAATAAACTAAAAAAAGACAGGTGTATATGTAAATACCTTGCAATATTCGGATAAGATTTCTTTTTCCAATGATTCTAATCTTAATACGGGGAATGGTAATCAGCCTAAGAAAATGAAGGGAAAGTATGCCAATATTTGTATAGGCGAAGACAATAGCATTTATGTAGAGGAAATAGAACCGAGCAAAAAGAGTTATTTTCCATCATAGAAGGGGAGATGATAAATTGCTGTACTCTCAGACAGCATTAGAATCCGGACAAGTATTTGCCGGTACTATTTCATACCCTACAGAACATTATAGAACATTATATAATTTGCTCAAGAATACAAGGCTTGTACTGGGAAAGTCAAGAACAGCTCAGTATGGGAAATGCCAAATTATAAATATAAATGATAATTATAAGAGTGAAAATAAGAAGCTTGAAATCAATGCCGGAGATGTGATTTATATTTCTTTGGCATCTCGGGGATATTTCAATGTGAGTCAGAGTAACGGTAGATCCGGAAAAAGGTTTATTATCAGATAGCAAAATGAATTAGGATTTGATGAGATAATTGAAGAGCCAAAAAGACGGAAAAATTATGGATGGTGATGTTAGCTGCCCGTATTGTATTGTAGAGGAATATATTGTTCACGGATACCAAAGTGTATGGAATTTACCGAGAGCCGTAATGCCTTGTATTCAATCCGGATCAGCTTTTTGTATATAAGATCCGTAATGATGCATCGCAAAATAAAGGGCAGAAACTTCCGTATGAAATAAATAAATCATGGGTTGGAAAGCGTAATCATGAGGGATATGGAGAAATTCAGATGTTTTTGCAGTAAAAAAATTCTTATGATATACAAGGTATAGATAAAAATCAAGATCAAAATGAAAATGAAAAATGAAGAGAATAATCCTTCAACAAAAAGCATAAATATACCTACTATAATTCAACCTATGCTGTCTATTATCTGCCAAAAAGGAGATGTATGGATGTCTTATGTCAGGACTTCTTGATAAGGTAACAGAAAGAAAATTTGATATGTCTCCATCTACTTTAGGTAGGATTACTTTAATGCTTACAGAAAGTGTAGAACAAAAATGTAAAAGGTAAAGATTCATTTAAGAAGTTTTTGGGATAAAGTGAATTCGATAAAGGGGAAAAGGGAAAAAGGAAATAACTGATCTGTTACAAATGTATTTTTGTAATAAAGAAGGAATATTAGATAGTGAAAAAAATTCTAAAAATGTACAAGTAATAAAGAAGAAAAGTACATGAGGAATTGATGGAAATATTGTCTGTTTGTCAGACTGAAAGAAATATAAATGCAGAAAATAATGATAAAAAGTCAAAGAAATAGTAAAAGTCATTTTTGGGAGAGCTTTTGATGGAGGTTTTGACTAATCAAAATACCTAAATAAGTTTTTCAGAAGGTTCTATAAATACAGATTTGAAGGAGGGAGATAAGTTATGAAAGACATATTAAAAAAACAATATCTAAAGATAGAGTTTACACTTCTTTTCTCCTTTAAGCATAGGAAATGGTAAAAATGAAAAACAGATCAGGATATAGTACTTAATTCAAGAGGAATACCTTATATTCCCGGAAGTGCTGTTGCAGGTGTATTTCGTGATGCATGTAAAAAAAGTAAAAGTAATGGGTGATGAATGGACGCAGAGGTACTTTTGGAAGTATAAGAGATAATTGTAATGATAATAAAACGATAACGGAAAGCCAATTTAGAGTGTATGATGCTTATATACAGTCAGAAGAGTATTTTTGTATCAAGAAGAGACGGGGGTAGCTTTGGATGATTATAAATATGGAATACCGGGAGCTAAGTTTGATAGAGAAATATTGGAAAGCGGCATAATTTTCAGAACATTTATAGAAAGAGATATGGATGCAAATGAATCAGAAGAAGAAGATGCTTTTTAATAAGTTGGCAGAGGTGTTGCATAATATTCCTATCTTTTTGGCAGTAAGATTAGTAGAGGATATGGTAGAGTAGGAAATTTCAAGATTTTTCAAAAGGAATTTTCTTTTGATACAAAACAGGGAAGCGGTTGGCTGGACTTTGATATGTACACATATGATTGGTTGAAAAAGCTCAGAGATATCAAAAAGTGATAAAGTTTTTTTGGAAAATAAAAAGATTACACTTGAACTGGCTTTTTACAAGGCGGTATTTCAATCCGTCAGTATACTACAGAAATCAAGGAAGGTGTAGAGCAAGTTCCTGATATGAAACAGCTTATAGTACGTCAAAAAATGAAACAGGTAAGCTTGAGGAAGTTCCTGTAATTCCGGGAACAACTTGGGCAGGTGCTATTGGGCATAGAATGAAATTATTTTTACCCAAATGTGAGTGAATACTTTGGAAAAGGTGGAGAAGATGGGAAAAATACGTTCAAAAATTTTCTTTTTCGGAAAGTCAGCTAAAGGACGCTGTATCTAAAGTTATTTCAAGAAATGCAATTGACCGTTTCACCGGAAGTACAGTAGACGGTGCATTATTTACTGAGCAAATCTATTATGGCGGTACAACTGTTTTGGAGATTTATTTTGATCTATATAAAAGGATAGATTTAGATTTTGTAAAATCTCTTGCAGTAGCTCTTTCCGATCTTCACGAAGGAATTTTTAGCTATAGGTGGAGGAACCTCTATCGGAAGAGGAATCTTTAAAGTAATAAAAGTCAATGATTCGGAATTTTCCGGTGATGGAAGTGAACTGTATAAAAATATATTAGCTTATTGCAAAGTGGAGGAATAATATGTCGAAGTAAAGTCTTTAGTTGACTTTTTAAATATAAATAAAGATTTTAGAGGTTATGCTTTTGATCCAATGTACAGATCGTTATACAGTATTAGAGTTGCCGGATAAAGATATAGATATATCTGAAAATAAGTTATTGGAAATCAGAATTTTCAATAAAGATGAAGAGAAAAGATTATTCCGCTTGGATCTGCAAGATGAATTCTGCTACTATGAAACAAATGATACTTGTTTAAAAACCGGAGATAGATTATTTTGATCAACAACAAATTTTTAGATATTGATACCACAAAAGAGTTGGAAGGTAATTATGTTAGATCTACAGGAGGGGAACATATACTATACCTAAATCAATTTTTGGAGATAAATTAGGAAGTACTGCTATATTGATTCGACATTATTTTTGGTGTAACACCAACAGGTCAAGCCTATATCAAAGATTTTCGTTGTGTTGAATTTATAGTTGCTGAAACATTAAATTGGACAGAAGTCTCAGGAGGTAAAAATGCTCTAAATATGAATTTTTCTAAAGAAAAGTTTGTAATTAATCCATATACATTTGTTAGGAGTGAAAAGAAGTAAAACGATATAACGAATTTGAGAAAAAGAAGGATTTACATACAGGAGTTATATCTTGCAAATTGATTGTAAAGACACCTCTTTTGATTCCCGATGCAGAGAAAGCTACAGGAATTAAAGATGATAAAAAAATGTTGAATATCCATTTATGAGTATAGGTAATTCTGAGAATATCAGGTACATAATTCCCCGGAAGTTCTTTAAGAGGTCCTATCAGAAGTACATATGAAGCATTGACAAACTCATGTTTTATTACAGCCGGATCTTCTCAAAATATTTCTACAAGGACAAAGGCGCCGTTTGAACCGGGACTACTGATGTGGGTTGGTGATAAACTTGTGTTAAAGCTCTGCCAGAGCGTACCCTATTTAAAGTAGGAGATTACAAAAGTAATAGAAATGATGATACGAATAATGTTTGGTGTATTGCCACTCAGGAAGAACTTAGGAGAAAATATAGATATGGAGATAAAATATATTTTGAAGGAAGAACTTGAAAATGGCAAGTATTTTGTGAAGAAAGTTATTAAAAAAGTCAGATATTACGGAGGACATGCTTGAATCAGAACTTGAATACAGTACTGACATAACAGTAGAGATAATGAAGTTTCTGAAAACAATAAGGATAATAATGGAGCCACAATTACAAGGTTATATGTATATCGGTGAGTATATAAGTAAAAAGACATGAAAGTATTTTTATTGATAAGAAAGAGTCGAATATTTTTATGAAAAATTTAGATTTGGCTTATCAAAAAAATTAAAGGAAACAATAAAAATATATCAAAATGAAAAAAATCAACAAGAATTTGACTAAGGATCAAGATGGAATATTTCATCATGGATATGATCAAGTTGATTTTTGAAAGCTTTGAAAATGGCGAGATTGAGGCTTTGCCGGTATGGTATAAAGAAATCAAACAAGATGAAACCGAGCAAAATGAGGTGTATTTGTCTTTTGCCGGTATAGGTCGTTATAATTACAAAAAGGTATGGACGAACTTTTGGGAGAAAGGAAACCTTGTACAAGCAGAAATAATCTTTTGTCCCGCATGCCGAATATTTGGTGTAACAGGAAAAAAATGAGGAAAAGGGAATTGCAAGTCGTGTGCGTTTTTCGGATATAATTATAGATAAAGATATAGAATTTAAGAAATATTCATTATCTCCATTACGTACATTTCACATCCATCTTATCTTCCGTTTGTACTATACAAGTGATTATAATCAAGGGTATGATGCAGAAGGAAGTGATATACGAGGCAGAAAATTTTATTGGCATCACGCTTCGAAAATACAGATATAAATAATGCCGATACAACAATAGAGGGATTAAATCAGGGATATTTTCCTTTTCTGTATATTATGAAGACTTGACAGATGCCCAGTTAGAGCATGTATTATGGCTGTTGTGTTTAGGTGAAAATGAAGAAGACGGAAAGTATTGTTTCAAAATAGGTCATGGAAAGCCTTTAGGATATGGCAGCGTCAAAATTATAGTGGATGGGTATAAAGAAAGAACAGTAGAAGATGGAAATTATGATTTATGCTCAAATAGCAAAAGTGATGTTAATAATAAAGTGGCTGAGGTAGATCTATTTAAAAATGCCACTGACACTGATTTTGAAAATGTCACTGATTTAAAACATGTCTTAAACTTCAATACACTAAATAAGAAAGAGGTATCTTATCCTTATGTATTGGATGGTGAAGGTAAGAGAAGCAGCGATCCGAATGACGTAAATATGTCTTCAGCAAAATGGTTTTCTGAAAACATGAAGCTTGGAGGTAAAAAGCCACAGTTTATCATCAGTTATTTTATCCTACAGATATATTTACCGAAAATGACAATGAAAGTGATTTATATGAAAAATTGCTTTTTCCTGTGCTAAAAAGACTGAAGAATAATATAAAAAATCCATTTCAGATTTGAAGAGATTAAAGAAATAGAAAGAGAGGTGTTTTGAATAAACATACTTGATACAGTTTAGGATTGGTCGGGATTTAAAATTGATGCTGAAGATATTTGCAATCAGTTTGAAATTGATTTATCAACGGTTCTCAGAATGTGTCTTAAACAAATGGTCATACAAAAAGGTATACCTTTTTCAGTACATTTATCAAATCAGATATATTACTCTTTTGAAAATGATATAAATGATTTGAAAAGTAAGGACATAGAGAATAACTGTGAGAAGGGATTTGGAATAGATCTCAGGGGAATAAACGAAGAAGTAGACAGTATCAGAAAAGAAAATAAAATATAGACAATGCAAAAAGGCGGCAGTATCTGAAACGGTACTGCTGTCTTTTTTGTGAGAATAAGGTAAAACCCAACAGATATATCAAAATACCGGTTGGGTTGTATTCCTTATAGGTAAGGTACTTACGTTGCCATATCAGCTCAACCTCACTCATCTTGCTGAACATCGGTTTCCATTCCTTATAGGTAAGGTACTTACTAAAAATCATGCACGAGGATGGGTCAGGGGAAAGCTTGTTTCCATTCCTTATAGGTAAGGTACTTACAACTGCATTTAAGCCGTTGTTTTAGGTAAAAACTCTTGTTTCTACCTAAGACCATTGTATTACAGGCAAAAAAGTCTGTCAATCTATTTTTAAGAATGGCTTAAAATGGGGCTTTTCAGGGTGTCGTGATTGTATACAATCAGCGACAGACTTTTTGATTTATTATATAAAAACGAGTAATTATAAGTATTGCTATAAAACAAGGATATTAAAGTAAAAATATAGTACTGTTTTTGAATAAAAATCTGTTTAAAACAGCAATTTTAAATCTAGGAGGACTCTCAAAAAAATTCAGATATCAGAACATTATAAAAATTAAGCAAATAAGAACAGATAATGTAATTACAAACACATACTATAGTATGTACTTGTAATTACATATTTGAAAATAAAAATAGAGGTCGACAGACTTTTTATTTACATATAAAAATATTTCTAAATGATTTCAATTTGATTCTCCTTTAAATTTATTCTAAAAGGTTACACAACAAAATACATAATAAAAAAAGTACAATAATAAGATACATTGTATACAAATGAGATGACAGTTGACATTTTATTATAAAAACTTATTATAATATTTAGATATACTTAATGGTTTACCAATTAAGATAATAACTGAACGGTTATATTATTGGCTATATAACAAAGAACGTAATATTATAAAGTTCAATTATTGGTAATGATAACTTTATTTAATATAAAAAGCACCTTTGAAAATGGATAAGACAAAAATAGTAAGAGGGATATTATATTAAATACTATACAAAGCACAAAATTGAAAAATTTGATTTTTAATATCCGGCAATTCTAGTGCCGGATATTTTTTATAGAAAAAAATAAAATATAAGGAGGAGGTTTTTGAAAATACTATTTCAGAAATATTAGAACATAATCATTTTAAACATCATGCATGTAATAGTAATACAGGATTTTGTCCGGCTTGTAGACTGTTTGGAACTATTGCAGATAAAAAGTCATTGGCATCAAGACTACGTTTTACAGATACAGAAGTTTTTGAAAATGTAGAATTTGATGTGCTGAGGTTTATACCTATACTAGGTACTCCGAAATATTCATCCACAGAGTTCTATCTAAAAAGTTCTCAAAGATAGTAAAGCGCCATGTGGAATTATGACTATTACACTGTAAATAAAAAGGTGATAAAGGAATTGAAAAACTGGCTACATATAAAGCAAAACTAAAAAGGAAGAAAAGGTATATTGAGTAGGTACTGATAAGCTTTAAAATGAAAGAAGCTTTTAGATGCACAAAAATTGTTCGAGAAAGGTAATCAAAGTAAAAACAGGTGAGAACAATATAAGATTCGCTCAGCCGGCAGAGCTTTGATGCCGGGTGCTAAAAACAAGATTCAAAGTTTATTTTGAAGATATTACAGAAGAAGAACTTGCAGCATTATTATATTCATTGACTTTGGGGAAATGACTGTAATCATAGAATTGGAAGAGGCAAAAGTACCTATGGTATGGGTGCGGTAAAGGTAAATATTGAAAAACTGAATTTAAGAAATTATAGCTTTGATGATGGCAAATTATCAATTACAGAAACTGAAGCCGATCCCCAAATCTATAAAAATGAAAGACCTATGGGAAGAAAATAAAAGGTATATTGAATTATACAGCATTCCGCTGTCGGAAGGTGAAGAAAAACTTGTTGAATATCCAACACCTGCAGATGGCAAAGAGATATTTAAATGGTTTGCTAATAATAGGGAAGTGTACAGGCACCTAAAATTGATCAATGCTTACCGGATATTACAGCTAATGATAAGCATTTATTTAAAAACTATAAAAAAATGCTACAAGCTAAAAAGGAGATAATAGAGAATGAGTAATATATATTAACTTCAATTGGAACAGGGAAAGTATGATGCAAAAACGAAGGAAATTAAGTACTCGATGCAAGATATGCTGTAAATGAGGATAGATCTAATGTGGTAGAAAGTGCATACATATATGATGCTATGATTGAGTTAAAAATATAGATAAAATAATTTTTATCGGAACAACAGGAAGTGATTGGCATGCCTTGTATGAACACTCTGTTCTACGAAAACAGCAATATAACTCCATCCAAGGAAAGAAGTGAAGATTATGCACTTGAGCTATATGAACTTTAAAGAAAGTAAAGAAAAAGACTTGAATAACTGTAGACAAAAATTACAAAACATTGATTGATACAATGGGAGGTGTTTGTCTGGATATAATTATATTACATTATGGTTTCAGTATAGAAGAAATGAATGAAAACTTTTATAGACTTGCACAGGCGAAAAATATATAGGAGAGGATGATGTGTTATCCTTTGATATCACACATTCATTCAGATCACTTGCATTCTATGAATTATTAGCTGTAAATTTCTTTAAACTGTCAATGAGTGAAGGAGATAGATTAGACTTTGTATCATATGCTATGTTTGAAGGGCAGGGAGACGATGGTGTTACACCTATTGTAAACCAAGAACCTCTGTTAAGATTATTGGATTGGACAAAGGCAGCAGATGAGTTTAAAAGATTTGGAACAACGCATTTACTGGATCAACTTTTTAAAAGACGGAGAAATTGATGACAGTAATATTTCACGAGCGGTAATAAAGGGATGTAAAGATTGCATTGGAAAGATTATGTACTGCTGTAGATACCAATAATTTATCTGAATTAAAGGAATATGGTATCTAATTGCAAGAAAAAATTAAAGATAGGGGTTCAACAGAAATCATGTTATCGACTTTATATTTGATGAAATTTATGATAGATTCTGTAAATATCTGGATCAAGATGAAAACAATATTACATTGTATGTAGAGTTTGCATATTGGCATATTGAAAAGAATAGATATATTGCAGCAGCTATCACAATGATTGAAACAATGATAAAGCTTTTGCTCTAATGAAAATTTGGGTAATACTGATACTATTAGAGAAAAACTAAGGAGTAATGCTGCGATAAGGAGATATTCAGGAGAGCATGAAGATTTTATAAAGTATTATAATGAACTTAGAGTGCTTAGAAACAAGTTATGTCATGCAGGAGATTGGAATAGGGATGTGATTCAAAAGAAATTAAAAATGTATAGAGAATTTCTTTGAATTATACAAGAAAAAGTATTTTAATAAAAAGATATGCAGAATGATTTATTTGTGACTGTTGATGGTTTTTAAATGAGAATATGTATAGTACTTCCTTTATACAGTGATCTGTGAAAATGAAATATTATTAAAGAAAGTGGTAATAAAGAAGATCTATATGATATGCTAAAAATCTATAGAAGCTTTGAGAAGTATTTTAGACATAACAGTTTTACTAAATTGAATAAAAAGTAGCTTGCCCAGATGTAATAAACAAGTGAAAAGATAAGAGTAAGAATCAGGCAATAAATGACATGGATTCTTCCAAATAGCTTTTTATAGAATTTAAAATTGGGAGGCAATAGACCTAAGTATATTTTTAAACTCTAGTAGTAAGCAGAAATTACCTGTAATGGAACTTAAGGAAGATGAAAAGAGAAAGTAGGTAAATTATTATAAGAGGAGGAATATATTATGTCATCCACAATACTTATGGCGGTAAGCACATTTAACGGTAGAAATCACCCGAGAATGGAAAGTGGAGATCAATTTTTAAGGTGTAGAAACGACGGAAAAGATATTATTATTGATGATTGCAAGTCTCAAGGAGAAAGTATAGTCCGTTATTTTTTTGAAGCGAATGCCTCCGGAAGATGAGGTGAATATTATAATGCTGTGCAGCAGGAAAACCTTTGGAAATGGATGAAAAAGAATGGGGATGATGCTAATGGCAAAATTCATAGTGCAGTATCGTATCTGAATGAAAGAATTGATGAATCACCTGAAAAAGGAAAACATAAAAATAAACTATCAGGTGATAAAACTATATAAGAATCAACTTCCAACTTAACATAGACTTCAGGAAGCAGATACTATTGACCCATCTATTCCTTTGATACCGGCATCTAGGGAAGAGGAATGTTGTTTTCCGGATGATGAATTGGGAGCTATTGCAATGGCAGCAGAGTTTATACGCAGTCAAAAGAATCAGGAAAAAAAGATCTTTCAGACTATATATTGATACTCATGGAGGACTAAGGGATGTAGTAATTGCTCTAGGTGCAGTTATCTCATTGTTATCAGTGGGAGAAGCAATAAGACCAAAGATGATAATGGGTATAAATATGGCTTCAGGCAGAATAGAAGATCAAAGTGCTGCATTTAATATTTTTAGCTTTTTCTCAGGCATCAATGATTTTTTGCATTTTGGCAATGCGGATGTATTATCAGAATACTTTGACAGCAAAAATGAGTTTTCATATCTAACAGGAGCAGATCCGGCTGTACAAAATACCGCAAGGCAAATCACAAGGCATATGCAAAAGATTTCATTGGGTGCGCAGATGTCCGACTCAAAACCGTTCCTTGAGGGATTAAAAGAACTTGGAGAAGAGTTTGAAGCCGGAGTAAGTGAAGACGGAAACAGTATATTAAAGGGTACATCATTGGGAATCTTTGAGCAAAAAATAAAAGATGAATATGGTGATTTGCTAAAAGATCCAAATATTTTGGACCTTATTATCTGGTGTGTAAACAGAGGATTGATTCAGCAGCTCTTTACATTTATAGAATCTATGCTTCCTTATTATTATCAAGATAAAGAGATATTATTTTTTTGATAATGAAGAACTGCAAAATTTTGAAGAGGATGAATACAGTGCATTTAACAGATATTTGAATAAATTTAGGTTTATAAATCAAGATAGAAGCGAAGAATTGGCTTTTTATGTATACCATTTGATAGAAGGAAGTAGAGAACCAAATGTAGAATGGAGAAATTTAACAAATAATGCTTTGCGTTATTATTATCCCGTAAATAATAACTAGGTGTTGGGTTAGAAATAAAAAGTAAATATATTAGAAATGATAGGATTGGAAATATACTGCTAGATGATTTTTAGAACTAGGTTGTTCCTTTGTTACAAAGCCACCGCACTCTAAAAACAATTAGAAATGTGTTTAACCACGGAAATTCCAACTATAGAGTAAGTATGATTAAATTAAAAAAATTTTATTGTAAAATTATATTAGGAATTTGAAGAGGCTTGGATAATAGGAAGAGTGAGAATTTGAATAAGCAAAGTTTGATACAGTTTAGGGTTGATCAAAATTTAAAAATATATGCTGAAGATATTTGTAAGCAACTAGGTATAGAACTGACAACAGTTCTTAGAATGTGTTTAAAACAGATGGTTATACAAAAAGGTATACCTTTTTCTGTACATTTAAATATTGAAAAGGAAATTCACTCAGTTGTAATTCCAAAAGTGTAGATTTGGAAGATAAAATTGAGAAAGGATTTGATATTGATATCAATAAAATAAATGAAGAAGTAAATTTTGTAAGAAAAGAAAATAGGTTATAACCAAGGTGAAAAAGATTGAAAATGAATAGTGGAGGTATCCATTCCCTTTAATCGGATCATAAACAAGCCATCTTTCGGTGGCTATTTTAAAAATTGAATATTAAAAAGTTAAGGCTCATGCAGTTGCTGACTTGATTTTATAACCTTGATTTCTTGCGATGATAATTGTCTGTTCTACCGTGGTTTCCCGGTTGGCAGGAGGCAAATCGGATTTTCGATAAAGTTCCGCATTATAGTTTTCACCGTTCTTAAGCATATGATATAATGCAGTCAGAAGCATTCTTGCAATGGCAATGATTGCTTTCTTGTGACCGCGACGCTTTTTGAGACGGAGATAGCGGTTGCGAATTTCCGGATGCTTTTTACTGGTAACAACGGCATTTGCACACTGGACCAGTAAAGGTTTGATATAGCATCCGGCCTTGGAAACCCGGACAGATTTTTTCTTCCCTGCACTTTCATTGTTGGTCGGAGTAAGACCGGCCCATGAGCATAAGTGTTTCGCCGAAGGAAAAGCCTCCATGTTGGTACCGATTTCGGAAATAATTCCGATGGCAGTAAAGTCGCTACGGATACCTGGAGCGGTTTGGAGAATGGCAAGTTCCTGCTGATAGGGAGCGGCGAGCGCAAGAATGAGTTCTTCAAGCTCTGCTTTCCGGGATTCCAGGCTTTCATAATGAGCTTTGATCACCTTAAGTTTGCCGACCTGTTCCGGTGTGATATAACCGTCAATAGCGTCACGGAGTTCAGGAAGTTTCTTTTTCAAACTTTTGTAAACAAGGGGTTCAAGGTCAAAAGATGTATCTGCGGGATTTTCCAAAAGTTTATCCAGTATTGCCTGAGCAGATTTACCGAACAACGTTTCCCAACTAGATATTGGAAACCGTGAGACAGTTCTGCAAACGATTCTTTTCGCTTGATTGAAAGCAGGTCAGTTTGAAACGGTAACGCATAAGGTCACGGAGCTGGCGGATGTCAGCGGGCGGCATAAAGCTACCGGCAACAAGATCATGCTTAAACAGGTCAGCAATCCATTTGGCATCTTTCTTGTCAGTTTTCTTTCCACGGATAGCCTTAACATATTTGGGATGAGCAAGGACAATCGAACAGTCATTTTCTAAGATGTTATAAACAGGAATCCAGTATTTGCCGGTAGATTCCATACAGACATCCTTGCAATTCCGTTTGAGTAGCCATTGTAACAAAAGTTTTCAGACCGCTCATGTAGGTAGAAAACCGGTGGTCTCATAAGAGTGACACCCTATATCGTTTGTAGAAGCGATACAGGCAACTACAAAAAGTCTTGTGTACATCAATACCACAGCAGATTTTGTAGACGATTTTTAAAGACATAGGGACTCCTTTCAGAATCAGAAGATTCATTAGAGATTATAGGGAGAGACGGCATTGACTGAACGCCTAAGCCATAAACGAGATTGTTTATACAAAGATAAGATTACGTGTTCAACGACACACTTATTTGTGCTTGAAAAGGCGAACCACACATATAAATATGCGGTCATCCGGCAAGCCGGACAGCTCCCACTCACCTCCCCCGTGATTTGTAGTATACCGAGTTCCTACAAGAAGAATTATAATAAAAATAAGCTCAAGGAAACATTTTTCATAACGTTTTGTGCCTTGAGCAAAGCGAAAAGGAATGGAAATAAATATGGAGAGAAAATTAGTCTCAATAGAAAAACTCATTGCATCAGATGCAGGAGTTTGTTATAGAAGAATATGATGAACATATTGTTTTGGCGGGTTTTTATCACATGGAATAGAAAATGTAGAAATCCCTGAAATGATTGAAGGTAAACCTGTTACAGTAATAGGTAATGAGTGCTTCTATGTTTGTGATAATATTAAAAACTGTGAACTTTCCTGAAACTATAGTTTCAATTGGTATACAGGCTTTTTGCAATGTGTAAAAGATTGAAGGAGATCATACTACCGGATTCTATTATAGAAATAGCTCCATATGCATTTCGTGATTGCAAAAGGCTCAAAAGTTTGTGTTTTTCAAAAAAATGTAAAATGTTTGAGAAGAGGAACTTTTCATTTTGTAACCTCAATGATGCAGAAATAATATTACCTAATGGATTAGAGGTTATTGAATGTGATGCATTCTATTCTGCCGGTAATTTTGATTTAGTGATACCTGATAGTGTTAAGGAGATAGGGGTTGGAGCCTTTTACTGGGGTCCACGTCCCTATAACCGGTCTTCCTGAGGATAAAGGCTGGTACAGTGATTGGCCTTATGGAGAAAAAGTAATTGTTTCTGAATTACAAGGAAGAATTACGGGATTTCATTACCTTGAGCATCAATGTATGCTTTATGATATCACTTTTGACTCAGACTCGGAGGTTAAGCAATATGTATATCCTTGTGATTATATTGATGGGAATATTCGCTTTTTAGTGAAAGTAATCAAAAATAGTTCAAGAAGATATAAAAAAATATTGGGGTACAGAAAAACTTGAGAATGCTTATAAAATTATGAACGCATGGAAAAGAGGATTTATAGATCCACATTAATATATCTAGATCACATTTTATTTTTATAAACAAGTATTACATACCTATAAATATATTTTTCATAAAAAGGCAGTAGCATTGAATGATGCTACTGTTTTTATTTTGTTTAGATAAACTACTACAGAATAACTCGTAGAAAATGAAGATAGAGTATATATAACATGTTTGGATATTATTTATAGTAAAGGTAATAACATAAGAAGACAAGTTGTTGGGTAGCAACGGAGAAACTGTTTCCATTCCTATAGGTAAGGTACTTACCCAACAAGGCAACAAAGTATCCAAAGAGCTTGCAGATGAAGTTTTCCATTCTTATAGGTAAGATACTTACTTTATGCGGATAAAGGAACTAATTTTTGGAAAGGTTTTATTGATATAAATCGTTTCCATTCCTTATAGGTAAGGTACTTACAAAGGAATCCTCGGATCCGAAGACGACTTCGACGATGATGTTTCTATTCCTTATAGGTAAGGTACTTACACTCAGCCATTTCTCCCAGTCAGCCAGAACTTGGTTGGGCGATGTTTCCATTCCTTATAGGTAAGGTACTTACGTATCTGCGGTGATTTCCGCATGTAATTCCCTTTGGGATGAGAATGAGTTTACATTCCTTATAGGTAAGGTACTTACAACTGCATTTAAGCCATTGTAAAAGGTGAAAACACTTGCTAAGTGCTAAATTCATTTTATTACAGGTTAAAAAAGTCTGTCAATCTATTTTTAAGAATGGCTTAAAAACATCTATTTTTAAGAATGGCTTAAAAACGTGCTTTTAAGGGCACAAGGATTGTATACAATCAGCGACAGACTTTTTCAATTATATAGAAAAATTATTATTTATAAATATTGCAACAAAAATGTATTATTTAAATAGATATGTTGTACTTTTTCGTTGCAAAAACATGTTTATAATATTAATTTTACAAATAAAAGAGTTCTACATATATTTTATATCATATTATGATTACTAATATGATATAAAATAACATGCTAATATACATACTAAAGTATGTGCTTATCATACATATTCTAAAATCTAAAATGATGGTCGACAGACTTTTTGTTAAATATTTGAACGATAAAAAGAGGAGCAAATTCATGCTCCTGTTAGTTGTACTAAAAGGCTTTGTATTTCTCATCATAGCAGACAAAGCGAAAATATTTTATGTATTTCTTCCTAATTCTGGTATCGTAGGTTCGTGGAAGATTTTTCCTCAGTTTGCTTTTTGATAAACTTTATTTTTCAAGTTCATTTTATAAAAAAATTTGCTTTCCTTTTTTGTTAAGATATATTCCACCATCTTCAGTCTTTTTCAAAAATGTTCTGATGCATGAATCATATGACGGTTTATTATAGTAAATATTGCTCTATCTACAATCAACGGCTTAAATAGATCTGCAATATCCAGATTTAAGGATTGGCATCTTCTATTGGTTGCATGAACAAATCCAATACGAATATCCAAAGAGGTTTTTGAATCTCTGTAGCTATACGATTATATAGAAATACATTTTCCAAAGCTTATAAGAGCATTAAGAGGATCTCTAGGTGGACGCCTCGTTCTTTTAGTGAATTCAAATGCCGGATCACATATGATTTCATGAAAAAGACTATAATACAGTTGTCTGACTCTTGCTTCTATTGTTAAAAGCATTGTTACATTAGTTGCTTCATTCATTTCTGTTATATACTTTTGAAAAAGAAGAGATGCCATTTTTTTAATTTTTACTTGTATGATGTCTTTCATAATACTTAAGATTGGGCGTATATTGTGAAGCGAAGCTATTTCAAGTTTCCTTACAATAAGTTTTCTCTTATCTTCATCCAGATAAATTGCAGCTTGCTTTTAACATTGTAATTCCACCATGCAGACTTTCAGGAGGTGAAAAAAAGTACCGGCAAGTTCTCCATATTTATCAAAAATATTAACACAAATCTTTTTACTACTAATATATTTGAAGAAATTAGAGGAAAATATGACAGAAGAGTACACATTCAGACTTTTCGGTAGCCTCTACAGGAAGATACTTCTTCCCATTATCATTTTCAAATAGCAGTGTAAAGTCTTTTCTATTTAATATTCCATTATTAATAATGTGATAATTTCTGTCTATTCTTTGAATAGCAGTAGTTCCCCAATTCTGATATATATGTGGTGGCGTCTTTCTTTTTGATTGCAAGAATCTGATGTTCTTTTTTTATTTTTAGTGAAAACTGTAGCCTAAGTAATTCTGCTTTATTCCTTCATATATTCCACTTTTTTTGTGCATTTATATCCATTTTCTAAATCTGTTTTTAAAATATCATATACTTTGTATATGATTCTTTTACTTCCTCGAAGTTTGAAAAAGAACATTGCAATATCATCACAAAAACGACAAAAAGGTATATTCATTAACTCAAGTTGTGTGTCTAAAAGTGAAAGATAAAGATTTCCAAGAAATGGACTGATGGGAGAACCTTTGTAAAATACCTTTATTCTTTGTTTTTATTACATTATCTTCCGAAATTATACAATATAAAAATTATGAAAAAGAGAGAGAAGAACTTTTCATCAATAATTCTTTTAAGATCATTTCAAGTCTATCAATAGGTATAGAGTCAAAAATTCTTTATATCAATTATAGCGACACTGGTTAGTCCATTATTTAGATTACTTGCAAATGTTGCTACAGCTTTTTCTACACCAAGTCTGGGACGAAATGCAAAGCTTGAGCTGAGAATATTGAATCATAATTTTTCTAATGAAGTTGCAAGACAACGTAAAATAAGGCGGTCAATGGAATTAAATGAAGATATGAACCACCTTTTTCCGGTATAATTTACGATTTCATAGATTTGAACAATTCCGGGTTTGTACTTTCCTTCTAACAGTAAGGAAAAGATAACGATTACAGTTAATATTCCAATCATCTCTTAATTCAGAAAGATAGAGTCCATCTATACCACAAGTATCTTTCTTTGTGAGAAAGATGACATAGACTTCTTCAATCTCTTCTGAAATAAAAATATCTTTTATAGTAAGCTTTTTCATAAAATATCTCAGATGATGTTCCCATGATACACCTGTTTACCAATACTTTCTTTTTTGGAATATCGAAGAGTTTCTAAAGAATAGATATTAATACAGTCCTCAGAAACATCCACAATTCTTTTGAGTTCTTCTTTTAGATGCTTTAGTCGTCCCGGTGTAATAAGCCCCTCAAATACCGAACGCTGTTCATGTGTAAGGTATTTTCGTAAGGTTTTCATCACCTTGGGATCTCGCTTAGACTTCACATCATAGGTAACAATAACGAACCTCTCTTTGCTCCTTGTAGTAATTTTGTTATCCCAACCTAGATAGGAGGGAGTGTTCCTTATAGGTAAGGTACTTACTCAGCAAGAATCAGTCGGAGAACTATGTTCTCACACTTGAATCGTTTCCATTCCTTATAGGTAAGGTAATTACGGAAAGGCAGAAGCAAATAAATATCCTACAAGTAAGCAAGTTTCCATTCCTTATAGGTAAGGTACTTACTAGCCTTAAGCAGATTAAGAAGGTCACCAGTTGTAGTGAATGTTTGTTTCCATTCCTTATAGGTAAGGTACTTACATTGTATCCGGAATATCTCTTATAGAGATTCGGAACACAGTTTCCATTCCTTATAGGTAAGGTACTTACAGCTCAAGGACAGGCAAGTGATATTGCCATTCAAGCAGAGGTTTCCATTCCTTATAGGTAAGGTACTTACACTTTGAATGGACGCCAAGTTACATGGGCTATACGTGGATGTCAGATTTGTTTCCATTCCTTATAGGTGAAAGGTACTTATGTCAGGAAAGAACGCTCTTATCATTGGATTCAATGTCCATGACGTTTCCATTCATATAGGGTAAGGTACTTTACAGAATGGAGATAATATGAAGATTATTAACTTGACTCAACATATGTTTCCATTCCTTATAGGTAAAGGTGCTTTACATACCAAATAAAAATAATTTACCGAATGATTGTAATGTTTCCATTCCTTATAGGTAAGTACTTACAATAAATTGGAATGTCCAGCATATATCCATAAGAGAAAGTTTCCATTCCTATAGGTAAGGTACTTACATTGCACGTAAAATCTTACTGACAGCACATTTTAACCTGTTTTCCATTCCTTATAGGTAAGGTACTTACAACTGCATTTAAGCCGTTGTGGTAGGTAAAAACAGCTGTTTAGACCTAAAACCATTGTATTACAGGCAAAAAGTCTGTCAATCTATTTTTAAGAATGGCTTAAAATATATATTTTAAGAATGAAAGGCTTAAAATATGAGCTTTTCATGGTGTCGTAATTGTATACAATCAGTGACAGACTTTTTATTTATTGTATGAAAGGGTGAGTGTAGTATTGTTTTAAAAATAGGTATATTAAAGCAAAAATATAGCACTATTTTAAATAAAATCAGTTTAAAACAGCAAACTTATATTAAAAACACTTAACAAGAACTTATATATCAAGATATGATAAAAATTAAGCGAATAAGAACAGATAATGTAATTACAGAAACACATACTATAATATGGACTTTGTAATTACATATTTATAACAAAAAATCAGAGGTTGACAGACTTTTTCTCTTTTAAAAACACATGAGTATATGTATTTCATACTTTTTATATCTCTATCGCTTTCTCCAGCGACATAAATGAAAATATGCCGACTGCAAGCTCGACATCGTCCTGATCTTTTACGGATATGCTGTAGACGGAGATTTTCTTTCCTTTCTTTATTTCGGTGGCGGTAGCGGAAAGTTCCTTTGTGTTTATTCCTGCACGCAGATAGTGTAAAGTTGCCGTCTATTGTAGTAACATGTATTCCGTAGGAACTTGCGGCGGCACCGCCTGCTATATCTGCGATAGTGTAAAGACAGCCTCCGTGTAGTGAACCTATCGGGTTTAAAAACTCTTTTGTGACTTTCATTGTTGCTTTGGCATAGCCGTCTGAAAGCTCGGTAAGCTCTATTCCAAGTAATTTTGCAAAGTTGTTGTTTATATTTCTAAATGATTTCAATTTTTCAAAATCCATGACTATTTCTCCTCTGATTTTATTCTAACGATTATATAATAAAATACATAATATAAAAAGTGCAATAATAAGATCTACTTGTATTAACGCTGATTTGTGCTAGTATGAGTAGTAAAATCTAACAGGTATATTTGTAGCCATTGTTTTTAGAATGAATCGTACTACCTAGGGGGTAGTGCGTCAATTTTTAAAAGCAATGGCTTCTTTACTGTCTTTTTGAACCTTGAAAATTAAATCCGCAGATGCAAATGACGTCCGGCCGGGAAGTATGCGATGACAGACAGTGACATGCCAAGGAAGTGTCATTGCAGACTGCGACAAAAACAAAATAAATTAAAAACGAAAAAGAGGTATGGCAATGAATAAAACAAATGAAATACGTAAAGAATATTTAAGTTCAACATCAATAGTATATACAGGTGCATTTAACGGTGAGGTGTACGGTGTCAGTGACAGGTTTATGACCTATGGGATGTATTTAAAAGAAGGTGAGACTTTAGGGATTTGAGATCGTAATGAAGTCAGTGAGCCTTATAAAAACTACATATATTTGGACTCTGACAAGGAGGTCTGCGCAGATGAATTTGACTGGATTTTCGGTAATTATGCAAAGAGTAATTCCGATAAGTATATTTTTGGAAGATAAAAACACTCAAAAATGACAGAATAAAGTATAAAGCTTGTTGCCTATGAGAGTATGAACATGAATTTTTATAGATGAAGATATACTGTATACTGAGTCACAAATCCGAATATTTTGAAAGCAATGTGTAAAAGAGATAAGCTGAGGTTGGCGGACATATAAGTTTGATTATGAAAGCCTCATGCAATAACGGTAATGTCGAAGTATTATCTTTGATTTCCGAAAAGAATATCAAAAAGCTAAATCACTTATAAGTATGGTCTTTTACGATTGTGTTTTTGGAAGAGGTTGGTGATGAAGTAAATGACAATAATATCAGTAAAAATTTAAGGGTTATATCATCATTCTTTTGAAAGTGCTTGGATTGCAACAAAAGTTGGACAAGGACTCATTGACAATCTGGAACTTGGAGTTCGCTCCTATAATGCATTAAAAAGCGAATATAACATCTATAAAGAAGCTGCTTGAGATGACAGATGTTGAGCTTCTTAATGTCAGAAACCTTGGCAGAAAGAATGTTGCGGAGATCAGAACGACAGCTTGTTGAAAAGAATTATGTAAGTTCATGTGAAGATGAATTTTTGAAAATATGGACCTTCTCCGAATTTCATCCAATACCTGAAGACATTTTTGATGATATAGTTGATAAGCGTAACTATATGGATGAATTGCAGGCTTTGGTGGGTATAAAGGCCGCAAAGGATCAGGTGAAAAAGATTTTAGCATTTGCAAAGATGAGAAAGGCTATGGAAGAAAAGGGAGAACAATTGGAACCTATAACTTTGAATATGGGTTTGTAGGGAATCCAGGTACTGCCAAAACCACTGTCGCAAGGATTGTGGCAGGGGTATTAAAAGAAATCAGTATTATAACATCAGGAGAGTTCATAGAAGTGGGAAGGGCCGATCTTGTGGCACAGTATGTGGGTCAAACAGCTCCGATGGTAAAGAGTGTATTTCAAAGGGCCAGGAGGTGTGCTCTTTATAGATGAGGCGTATTCGCTTTTTAGATAAAGGAAGCGGAAAGGATTCAGTGATGAAGCTCTAAATATGATTGTTCAGGAGATGGAAAATAACAGAAAGGATACTGTAGTAATATTTGCAGGTTATCCTGATGAGATGGATGAGTTTTTTTCTTGAGAAATCCGGACTAGATCAAAGAGTACCTTTTAGAGTGAGATTTTGATGACTATACTGTGGATGAACTGACAGATATCTGTGAGCTTGAAGCGAGTAAAAGAGGATTTTGACAGATATAAATGCAAAGGAGATTATCAAAAATTATGTGAAAGCTCTACCGGAAATGTTGAAAACGGGAACGGAAGATTTTGCAGAAATCTTATAGAAAAAGCTGTTTTAAACTTTGCACTTAGAAATTACAGGGGGTGATGAAACGGCTGAAAAATATCGAGTATATACTAAAAAGGAAGATTTTAATGATATAACCGTTTTAATAGGAAGAAAACAGCTATAGGTTTTTAAAGTTTTGCTTAGTAGGCCGATTAGAAGCGGATTTACATAGAAATATATTTTTCTTTATAAATTATTTCTAAATATTGATATTGGCTAAATTGATTATTTGTTGTAGAATAGAGGTCAGTGTATTAAATTAAATTTTTAAGAGTAGTTTGGAGGAGAATATGTTTTGGGTTTACATCCAATGATATTGGTATAGATCTTGGAACATGCAGTATCTTGGTATACATCAGGGCAAGGGTGTTGTACTTAAAGAAGAGCCAGTATGTTGCTATAGATGAGAGAGAACGGAAGATACAGGCAATCGGTGAAGAGGCAAGACTTATGATTGGTAGAACACTGGGCTAATATAGTTGCTGTAAGACCGCTTCGTCAAGGTGTTATATCAGATTATACTATTACAGAAAAGATGCTCAAATATTTTATAGATAAATCAGTGGGCAGAAAGACATTCAGAAAACCTAAATTGCGAGTATGTGTATTCCGTCAGGTGCTACTGAGGTTGAGAAAGAAGGCTGTGAGGATGCTACATGATTCTGCAGGTGCAAGAGAAGTAAGATTATCGAGGAGCCTGTAGCGGCAGCTATCCAGTGCCGGAATCGATATTTCAAAGGCAGTCGGAAATACGATAGATTGATATCCGGTGGCGGTACTGCAGATATCGCGGTTATCTCACTTGGAGGTACTGTAGTAAAGTACTTCAATAAAGATAGCCGGTGACGATTTTGACGAAGCTTATCGTAAGATATATGAGAAAAGAAGCACAATCTTTTGATCGGTGAGAGAACTAGGAGATATAAAGATTACTATCGGTGCCGCAGTACAGAAGAACCTGAGGTGCCCACTATGGAAGTAAAGGGTAGACAACATAACAGGTCTGCCAAAGACTATGAGGTAAACTCGGACAGAGACTTTAGAGGGCACTTCGTGAGCCTACAATGCAGATCGTTGATTCGGTTCACAATGTTTTGGAAGAACACCTGAACTTGCAGCCGATGTATATAGAAGAGGTATAGTGCTTACACGGCGGCAGTTCACTTCTTTCAGGTCTTGATGCACTTATTGAAGAGAAGACAGAATTATCAATACCGTTATAGCGGACAATCACTTTGACAGCTGTTGCAATAGGTACAGTGATAAGTTCATCGAGAGGTGTAAAGGGAATTAAAAATAATATGCGAGACAGTATCGGTATATTGATCATTTATAGAAATGAGAATAATGGCTATACTGTACTCAGCGTGGAAGAGCGACGGTGATGATTATGTTTTGTCGGTACTTTCAACTATATCGCTGAGGGCGCAATTTATAAAGGCAAAAGGAAATATGTAAGCTGCATCCAAACTATGGAGAGCAGCTTTTGTCGATGAATACGAAATAATAGAGCCAGAGAGAGCTTGACAGTATCGAGAAGTATCTGGCTTCTTCCGCAATAAAGAGGAGTCGGCGAGGCACTGGCAAAAGAGAATTATAAAAAGTTCAAACTCGACACTCTAAGAGTAATGGAAGAAGAGGCCTGAAAAGACTTGTGGAAGTAAAGGGGTGAGTGCCAAAGCTTGCCAGAGTCTATAAGTGAGCAAAGTACAGGAAAAAGAAGTCGATGCGTGATGCAGTGATTTGTTGCAAAATTCGGTATCAGTATGAAGCTTGCGGCAAGAGATATATCTTGAGTACGGAAGTAAGGTCTACAATATAATGAGAGACCAACCCCGTACAAGCTGGCTGATGATATTGACGGTATCAGCTTTTAAGATTGCGGATGATATTGCAGTGGATGTATCACGGCTGATTCAAAGTTTCGTGCTGTTGCGGGTATGAGTATACTTTCAAATGCCATGCTCTCAGGTCATCTTTATCTGCCTGAGAGTATGCTAAAATGAGTTTTTAGAGTTGTTTTGGTGAAAAATATATTCGATTTTACTTCACTTCTTATTGAAATGCAGATGGAAAAAGGATTGTGGTATCCGCTGAAAATAATGTGATCTTACACAGTCACTACTATACCGAGGCTGCCGTTGCAAAGATGCATAGATATCATATATCAAAGAAAAGTATGATTCAAACAAAGTGGAAGAAAAATACTTGCCATTGAGAAAAAGAGTATCGTTCTTGATGATTTTGCAAAGGCAGAGCGGTAATAGAATCTATAAGCAGCGGTCTTATAATTATCACAGGAGGCCCGGGAACAGGTAAGACAACCACTATAAATACTATTATAAGTACTTTGAAAGTGAGGAGAGAGTATATCCTTGGCGAGCTCCTCAGGAAGGGCGGCAAAGAGAATGTCCGAGGCGACTTCTATGAAAGCCAAAACCATACAGATTGCTTGAAATCACTCCAAACAGCAATGAAAATTCGACAAGTATCAGTCACATTTTGAAGAAATGAGGACAATCCCTTGCAAACCGATGTGACTTATAATAGATGAGGTCGAGCATGGTGGATATTTTCCTTATGAACGCTTTTATTAAAAGCCGTTGCGATAGGTACAAGGGCTGCTCTTGTAGGAGATATAAACCAGCTTCCAAGTGTGGGACCAGGAACCGTACTTAGGATATTATAGAAGTCGGTTGCTTTAATGTTGTAAGACTGAATAAAATCTACAGACAGTCAAATCAAGTGATATTGTAATAAACGCCCATAAGATAATGACAAATGAGGAGAGTTGACCTCTCTAAAAAGAGTAACGATTTTATCTTTATCAAGCAGAGCAATCCCGACAATGTAATGGAGTCCGTTATATCACTGGTTCGCGACAAGTTACCTTCCTATGTAAATGCTTCAAGCAATGAACTTCAGATAATGACACCTATGAGGAAGGGTCCTTTAGGTGTGGAAGCTCTAAACTCATTTTTACAAAAAAGCTTAAATCCTTCAAGCAATCAAAAAAAGGAAAAAGAGTATGATGCTACAGTCTTTTGAGAAGGCGACAAGGTAATGGCAGATAAAAACAATTACCAAAAGGTGGTTTGTATACAATGATAAAAGATGCCTGTAGACAAGGGACTTGGTGTATACACAGGTGATATCAGCACTATAAGGTGAAAGTAGATATACTCTCTGAAAGTTTTGCATCTGCTTTGATGACGGTAAGGTCTGTGAATATGAATTTTCAGAGTTTAACGAGATAGAGCTTGCCTATGCCATTACAGTACATAAGTCACAGGGAAGTGAGTATCCGGCAGTGATTATACCTATATATAAGGGTCCTGCCATGCTTATGAACAGAAATCTTATATATACCGCCATTACCAGAGCCATGTATGGTACTTGTCAGGTACATACCTGAAGTTTTTTTATACAATGGTACAAAACTACAAAGGAGATGGCAAGGTACACCGGACTTAAAGAAAGGATAACAGAGCTTGTAGCGCTCTCGAAAGATGACTGATATTTTAGGTAAAATGATTGATGGGATAATCGAGATCCCTATTCCGAGAAGATGCCCTGTGTGGAGAAATCGTAAAAGAAAAGGGGCATCTGATATGCAAAATGCGTTAAAAAGCTTCCTTTTGTAAAAATCTCCTACTGTATAAGATGCGGTAAGGAGATAATCTCTGAAGATGATGCTTACTGTGACGACTGTGAAGTCTGAAGAGAGTTTAAGCCGGAAGAGCTCTTTTGTGATTATACTGGATGATTTGGCACATATCATACTTAAGATAAAAATACGGTACAAAAGAGAGTATATTGAAGGTTTTGCAAAGCTACTGGCTCTCGAGATACAAAAAGGTTTTTGGATGTTGCAAATATTGACTGTATTATGCCTGTTCACTGCATAAGTCGAGAGCAAAGGCGAGAGGATTTAATCAGTCTGAAATAGCTTGCAATATGTCTTTCAAAAGATATCTAGTATTCCTGTATATACAAAATGTTTTATACAGGGTGAAAAAGACTAGACCAAAAAGGGACTAAGCAGAGCCGAGGAGACTCCATAATCTTGACAATGCATTTTTAATAGAGATTTCTAAGAAAGTCAAAAATGTTTTGATTGTGGATGATGTGTATACAACAGGTACTACCATAGAAAAATGCAAAAATCTAAAAAGATGAGAGCAATGAAATTTATTTCTTAACCATATGTACGGGAGGCATAAATTAGTGAGTAAAATGTCTATAGGTTAGCAGTTTTTAGACATAATAATTTACTTTTTGGAGGACTATTTTATGAAGAAAGGTTTGTATCTGTTACCGAGTTATGGTTTAATGCTGTGCTCGCTTGTGGAAATAAACAGGCGGATGTGGGGACATCTGCCACAGGTAGAAGACAGCACTGTAAATACTTCACAAAACGAAAACAGCAGCGCCAAAGAAGCTTCACAAAGGGATAATAACACTACAAAGACGGACAAAGAGTCGATAAAGTTTTGGAAGCTTTATTTGTGGCTGACAGTTGGTGAAGCTAAGGAGCAGTCAGGAAACGGAAGATATTTTTATGTGGTAAAGGACTGAAACATTGAGTATGAGACCCGATAATATCTCTATAAAGTACTGGACATCAAAAATTATAATCTTGATGAAAGTGAAAAGTTTGCACAGTCTACCACATGGCAGTTAAATATGCAGATAAAGCAATCAGGTATAGATGCTACCGTTGCGGTTCATCAGACAAAACCGATGCAGGCGATATAATGTATATTTTTGATATTAAAATAAACGGCGGTAATGAGATAGATCATCAATCACTATATATTAAGAGATAAAAATATGTGATGGTCTTTATGTCAAAACTTTGACAATGATGAGTCTGTAAACAAGGCGGCGGAGCACTGATGGCGAAAGAGTTTTGAGATGAATAAATTTTCTTCTTGCAAACTTTAAGGGTTTATTTTGACATTGTATAACTATTTCCCCTATGGTATACTTGACATATTACAAGTAAAGGATAGAGGAATCTATAGCAAAATAAAAAGGTAATGTTGAAATTAAAGTGGCGATGAGTACTTGCAAAAGACCTGAGGGTGGCTACAATGAAGAAAAGGTGAGAGATATTGCAAAGCAGTTCACAAAGCCTTCACTGGCTGAGGTTGTGATATAGGTATTGTAATCAGCGGAGGTAACTACTGGAGAGGCCAGAACTTCCGAGGCTATAGACAGGAACAAAAGGCCGACCAGATGAGATACTTTGCAACTATTGTGAGACTGTATCTATGTATCTGAAATATTCCGCTCTGAAGGGATAGATACTGCTATACTCGGCATTTGCCTGTGGAGATATGCTGAAGCTTTTCTCAAAGGACAAAGGATAGTGAGAGCTTTTCAAAGCGGTGGTAAGGTATTTTTCGAGGCGGTACCGGACATCCGTAGCTTCTCTACAGATACAGGCATTGTGGCAGAGCATTGAGATGGATGTGGATATGATACTTTTGGCAAGAGTCTATCGACGGGTTTATAGTGCAGATCCTAAAGCTTGACCCTAATGCCAAAAAGTATGATAAACTCACTATTCAAAGGGTTATTGATAAGAGACTTGCCGTGAGTGGATTTGACGGCGTCTGTTATGTACCTTGAACATAAAGATGCCGCTTGCAGTATTTGATTTGAACGAAGAGAATTCAATAAAGAGATGCGCGGAAGGCAAAATAAACGGAACAGTTGTGACAGTGTATGCTTTTGCTTATGCATAATAAAACATAATATTAAGGAGAATTTATGCAAGAGAGTATCAAAAAGTTTGAAGAGAAGATGAATAAGTCTGTGAAGTTTTGCTTGAGGGTATGCTTCCATAAGAGCTGGCAGAGCAAATCCCCGTACCATGCTTGACAGAATAAAGGTGGAGTACTACGGAACACCTACGCCGCTTCAGCAGGTAGGTAATGTTTCGGTTCCTGAGCCTAGAATCATCCAGATTTCACCTGGGAGAAGTCTCTTTTTAAAAGAAAGAAATTGAGAAGGCTATAAATATGTCCGACCTCGGTATCAATCCTACAAATGACGGTTCATGATATCAGACTTGTTTTCCCTGAGCTTACAGAGGAGAGAAGAAAAGAGCTTGCTAAAGGATGTAAGAAAAAGGGCGAGGCATGTAAGGTGGCTGTCAGAAATATCAGACGTGACGCTATAGATGCCGTGAAAGAAGCTTGAGAAGGCCGGAGATTTTTACAGAGGATGATGTAAAGGACGGCGAAAACAAAATCAGATCACAGAATAAGGCTATTGAAAAAGAGTAGATAAGGCTATTGAAGACAAATCAAAGGAAATATTAACAGTTTAATTAGCCGACTTTATATAGTAGGGACATAGGTTTCTAGAGTTTTAAGAAGGTGAGAACTTACCCACTTCTTGTTTTATAATTTAAAAGTGAATGGAGTACAATGGAGAACTTAGTTATACCAAAAAGCATCGCCATAATACTTGACGGTAACGGAAGATGGGCAGAAAGAAGAAATTTGCCAAGGGCAATGGGGCATAAAGCAGGATGTGAGACGCTTGAAAAGACTGTGGAAGACTGTGTACGTCTGGGTGTAGAGTGCCTTACAGTATATGCTTTTTCCACCGAGAATTGGAAGAGGTCCGCGCTTGAAGTGGGTGCGCTTATGAAGCTTCTAAGATTCTATAGGGTCAAGCTTATTGATGTTGCCAATAAAAATAATGTAAAAGCAGTGATGATGGGAGATGAGAGCAGTTTGAACCTGATATAAGAAAAGGGAATACATTGAAGCCACAAAAGAATAATGCAGGAATGGTTTTTGCCTTTGCTATAAACTACGGCGGCAGAGATGAGATAAAAAGAGCCGTTGAGAATATAGCAGATGATGTGGAATCGGGCAAGATTTCAAAGTCCGATATCAGTGAAGAACTTATATCTTCATATCTTGACTCCAAGGATTTGCCTGACCCCGATTTGCTTATCAGAACAAGCGGCGAGCTTAGAGTGTCGAACTTTTGCTTTGGCAGATCGCCTACAGTGAGTTTTATATTACAGATACACTGTGGCTGATTTTGACAAGGAAAGACTTTAAAGTTTAGAAAGCTATAGCCATAGAAGGGAAGATTTGGAGGTCGTTATGTTTTTAAAAGACTGATAAGCGGAATAGGACTTTTGATAGTTGCGGTTTCGGCTATCATAACCAGATATCCCTTGTGAGTGTTATCTGCGCTTGTTTCAATCATAGATCTGAGGTTTGCAGAACTCTTGGCTTGGATACGAAAAATATTGCATATTTGGGATATATATACTCGCTTATGCTATTGTTTGGTATATTTTAGCTGAATCAATATATTTTCTTTTCAATCATTTGCATTTTAATGATTATATTTGCGATATGTCTTCCCACATTTCCAGTATAAGACTGAAGAAGATATCACTTGTATTTATGGGGTGGTGTATATTTCGTACCTGTTTTCTTATGTATACAATACCAGAACATATGCGAGCAGCAAATATCTAGCATGGCCTTTCTGATATCAGCCTGGGTTTCAGATACCTGTGCTATGTAGTGGGATCGCATATGCAGGGAAAAACCCAAGGAATACGCTCCCGTACTGGGCCTAAAAGATCTCTGAAGGAAGTATCGGAGGAGTGTGGGTGCAGGCTCTTGCCGGAGGCATAGTAGGTTTTGTTGTCCAATCATTTTGTAAATATAGGATCGCCTGCATTTTACCTGTGCCCGTTCTTGGAGTATCGGTTCCGTTAACCTGTCTGAGGTGGGAGATGCGCTTGCTTCGGCTATAAAGAAATCACAATATATAAAGACTACGGAAATTTGATTCCAGGCATGGCAGCATGCCATGACCAGATTTGACAGTAGTGTTTACAGCCTGCAGTACTTTTGCAATATATATGAGGATAAAAGATATTGAAAAGGAAGAATATCTATCTGGGATCTACAGGATCCATCGGAACACAGACACTTGATGTAGATGGATTAAAGCGATTGATGTATAAAGTGAGGCGCTCACCGCACATACAAAATATAGATTTGTGCAGAAAGCAGATAGAGAGAGTTCAGACCCTAGAAGTTGCCGCCATATAGGGAAGAATCGTCGCAAAGCTTCTTTTTGAGAGAGGATAAAGATACCGATACAAAGTATGTCTTCAGCACGGCAGTTGCTTTATAGAAGCGGCGACCATCAAAAGAAGCCGATGTGTACGTGATAAACCGCTGTTGTGGAATGATAGGAATAGAACCGACAGTTGCCGCAATGCGACGCCGGAGGATATTGCGCTTGCTGAGCAAGGGAGACTTTGGTGTATTGCAGGCGTATTATAATGCCGCTTGCAAAAGAAGACGGGTATAAATATATATCCTGTTGACTCGGAACGCAGTGCAATCTCTCGTGCCTTGATAAAGCACAATCCTGTAAAGAAGATTTTGCCACAGCTTCAGGAGGTCCGTTTAGGATACACTGAAGAAAGTACAGTAACATTGGAGGATGCACTGAAACGCATCCGAATTGGAGCATGGGCAAAAATGCGATTGGCTCCGCTACAATGGTCAATAAGGGAGCTTCGAGATAATAGAGGCCCTCCCATCTTTTGGTGTGGATATAGATGATATAAAATTGGTAGTATTCAAAAAGAATCCATTATCCACTCTATAGGTGGAGTTTAAGGATAACAGGTATCATTGCACAACTTGGTACTCCGGATGTAGAGACTTCCTATTTCATATGCCACTGTCTGTTTTATCCTGAAAGAAGGTATATATCTGATGACAGGGTTGGCTTTTGCCAGTCTGAGACTACACTTAACTTTTCAAAACCAGTGCTGGATGTGTTTTGAGGGACTTAGCTTGCGCATGCACTTGCAGGCAAGAGGCAGAAGATGCTCTCACGGTTTTGAATGCGGCTAACGAGGTGGGCTGACTGCCGTTTTTGGAAAAAGAAAATACGATTTACAAGATATACCGTATCTGATAGGTAAGGTCAACCGGATGCTCACGAGTTCACAAAATCCATCAATTTCTGATGTTCTTTCACTGAAAATGGACTGAGGGAGTATCTGGAAAAGGATAAAGATTTGGAAAATATGGATTACCGCGCTACTAACTGGAGTAATAGATGTTGATACATGAGTTTGGACATTTTTATTTGCCAAGCTCTCCAGGTGTATAAAGTGTTTAGAGTTTTCTGTAGGCATGGGTCCAAGACTCTTTTCAATCAAAGGAAAAGGAGACAAAATATTCGCTGAAACTTTTGCCTCTTGAGTTCATGTCAGATGTACGGAGAGGGATGAAGATGAGGACGAGCGGAAGTTTCAGCTCCGCTCCAGCTTATCGGAAGGATTGCAATAGCGTGGCGGCAGGGCCGATAATAACTTTTATTTTGGCATGTTACGCATATTCGCAGTAGAAATGTAGGTGCAGTAGATGGCCGTTATAAGCGGACTTATGGACGAGGTTACTTGCCGCAAACTTCCGAGCTTCAAACAAAGGAGATGTTATAGGAAAAGATAAATGGCAGACTATGTTGTTTTACGAGAGTTTGTCCACCTATCTGCTACACATCAGAAAGGACATCTTGCCACAGTATCAAGAGGAAAGCAGGAAATGGGGAGAAGAATGTTCAGTAACTCCTATGCAGTAGAAAAGTATTCTCAGTATATGATAGGTATTGAGAGAGTTCAGGATATCAAAACTGAACAGTCCATTGGGGTATTAAAGTATTCAGTACTTAGAGGTGATCTACCGTTTCTACAACTGTTGATTCACTTTTTGTGCTGCTGCACGGTGAGCAGATGCTAGGTAGAATAAATGCAGTCCCTGTAGGTATTGTTTCAATGATCAAGTAACACTGTGAGATGAGTCAAACCTTTTCGGTATATTCGTGGTTTTATTATCACTTTCACAGATGGTGCTTTGTAAGTGCCAAATCAAATGGGTGTTATGAACCTTTGCCGCTGCCTGCACTTGACGGAGGCAGACTTATCTTTTTGTTTTGGAGGCATCTTCGAAGGCCATATTTAAAACAGAAAGTGGGAAGGGTACATACACTGGCGGGTTTGCATTTTTGATCGCTTTTGATGGTTTTTGTGATGTTTAGCGGTCTAAGAAGAATACAATATTATGAGACAAGATTAGTACAAATTGGAGATATAGGAGCGGGTAATCCTATGCTGATTACAGTCAATGTGTAATACAAAGACTGAGGATGTTGTTGCTATCATGTAGATCAGATATTAAAGGCTTGAGAGAAGGTGCAGGCTGTGATGATATTGAGGGTGGCGGTACACTGCAAACAGCAGGGCGGCAACAGCAATAAGCCCAGATTAAAAAGCAGGTACATTTTCCGCTTGTAGCCGATATTCACTTTTGACTACAGATTGGCGCTCGAGTCTATATCAGGTCAAGGCAGTTTGGCGTGACCAAAGATGAGGATAAATCCGGAAATATCGGAAGCGAGTGAAAGAATAAAGCGGTTGTGGGCGCGTAAAGAAAAGAAATCTTCACGACGAGTGGGTGATTAAATTCAGGCTCTCTCGAAAAATCTTATAGAAAATACGGCGGTGTGACTGCAAGGGGTATTGTGGAGTCCGCCGCCGATAAGGTGAAGATAATAGAGGATATGGACTACAACAATCTATGGTTATAAGTATTAAATCTTCAGATGCTCAATGATGCTGTGTAAAGGCACATGAGCTTATATCAGAAAGAACTGATTATCCGCTTCATGCTTAAGGTATTACAGAGTCGGGTCAGTTACTGTAGGGCATGATAAAGTCATCCCTCGGACTTGGCATTATTTTGTGTCAGGAATGGGTGACCTTACTATCAGAGTTTCCAGCCAACCCGGAGACCCAGTGGAAGAAATTGCACGGAAAAGCTTATCGCCACAATCTTGGGCGTGCAAAGGGCGGTGAAGTGAAGTATCATGTCCTACTTGCGGCAGAGCCAATATTGACCTGATAGGACACTTTCACCGGAAAAGGTCGGACGGCTTATGAAAACTATGATTTGAATATCAAGAGTTGCGGTTCATGGGCTGTGTTGTGAACCGGACCGGGAGGGCTGAGGCCAGGCCGATATAGGATTGCAGGCGGTATGGGCGGTTGCTTATATAAAAGGAGTGGAAGTGGTGAATTACCTGAAGATGAGCTTTGCCTGCTTTAAAAGAAGAACTGGATATGTTGTCAAAAGAGGCATAGAATGGTTAAAAGTTCAAAGATGTTTTTCAAAGTTTGGAGTGCGCACCGCATATGGATGGGCTTTTAAAGCTTTGTTTCCTGATTGAAAAGAGTAACTGCGACAGTGATATGACTCTGATAAGAGGTAAATATCATTTGCGGAAAGAATAGTGAGAAAAGAACTATTCTGGAGTTAGGAGGCACTTATAAAAGATACGATGTTTCCGAAAAAGAATATTAAAATAAAATATTTGAAAAATTCAAACTCTCAAGTCAGCAGTATGCTCCATTTTGTTTGACATATAAAGGACAGTATGTTGCTTGGGGATAGCTTATGAGATATCCGAGATATTTGATTCTGATTCTACGCCACTGTCACGTTTGCACGGCGCATATATGGATATGACTGTGGAAAAGGTCCTATAAATAGAAAGCGTTATAGATGAGCTTGTAGAATTCTTGAAAAATCTTCAATGAAAGATGCGGGAATACTTTGTGCTGTCAGACCTTAAGTTCATTGCGGCAACCGAAAAAGTGAAGAGATAGGGTTTGCCACGCAGGACTGTGCCACAGATGCAACCGAGGTTTGTAGGCGACGGCAGTACTACATGGAAAGCCGCAGATTCCAGTACCAGAAGACTCTAACAGAAAGTGAGTTCAAACGAGGTACAGGTAATAGAGCACTTTGATAAAAGAGCTTTAATAGGATTTGATAAAAAGGATTTGTCATAAAGAGCTTTGCGCCTAAATATCAGACAAATAATCCTGATGTCTTGCTATTCGGAAGGGCTTTGGCGTAACTTTATAAAACTTTTCGGATCTGGTAGGTCGCAGACTTGAGGCAGTCGGTGTATGAAGGTACAAGATAATGAGGTGGATTCAAGATATCTTGAAAGTGACTCCACACTTCTATTTTGCAGTACAGACTCCAGTGATTCTGTTTATGTAAAGATGTTCGTTCACGGTGAGCGGCTTGAGTGTTATTAAAGAGAGAAGACATAGTAAGAAACTATGTAAAGATAGACGGACTTGCACTGGTTGATAAGTTTGACAGTGGGCCGACCATATCATCTGTAAAGGGAATCAAAATGTGAGAAGTTTGGAAGGTAATATTCGTGTAGCAGACTATGAGACATAAGGATTGGAGCTTCACTGTCACACTAAAATGAGTGATTTTGACGGTGTTTCATCAGCTTCAGATGTGCTCAGTCAGAGCAAGAGGCGCTGGGAATGGACGCTATGGCAGCCGACAGCTATGGAAATATACTGGGCTTTTACAGAGCAAACAGAAGTCATGTGGGAAATCCTCCAAAGATGATCTACGGTGTTGAAGAGTTATCTGGTAGACTGGCTTAAAGGAGCTTGTAAGTAGTCCTGAGATGAGACTTTGGATGACGGTTTTATAGTGTTGATCTCGAGACACCGGAGTTTTCAGCTAAGAAAATGACGCGCCATTACGGAGATAGGTGCCGTGAAAGGTTGTGAAACGGTGAGATGGTGAACGATTTTCCACGTTGTCCAATCCGAAAAGGCCCATACCTTTTCAGGATTGGGAGGTACACATACTACGTGACGCAATGGTGATCAATGCTCCTGTGATGAGAGGAGGTTTTACCTAGGAGTTTTTGGACTTCTGTGAGAGACTATATTATAGTGGCTCACAATGGCTGGGTTTTGATTGCAGTTTATCAGAGAGAATGCAAAGAGAGATAAACAGAGGTACAGTCCGTCCGACCCATGAGATGCACCTTAAGCTGATGGCAGAGATTACTGTCACCGGATCTTAGCGCAAATTTCAAAGCGTGATGCCGTCATGTAAGACTTTGCTTCACTTTCGCAGAAGAGCACTCACAGAGCTGTCTGCACGTGATGCGGAGGCTACCGCTCGATATGGGTGGAATTCTCATAAAGGCTTTAAAGACAAAGGATTAAGTAAAGCTTTCGGATGTGGCAAAGTGCTTGGCATGAAACCAATTGCGGATATTGTAAAGAAAACCAAAGTACAATCATGTTATTATCCTTGCAAAAACGATATGAGGCAGAGACTAAATTTTATATAAGTTGATTTCTCTCTCACATATAGATTGTTTTAACAAGCACGAATTCCAGTCTATCGTAGCAAAGATGAGGAGAAGGACTTATTATATAGGCAGCGGCCTGTGGGGCAGGAGGTGAGGTAGTATAAAGCAATCCTCGACGATGCAACTGCAGTGATGAGCCAACAGGGTGTATCGTTCTATGCACTATCTTGAAAGTCGCTATAGAAAACAACATGTTAGCTTAATTGATGATGAGCAAAGTGATATTCATTCAAAGAAGATTTACAGGACATAAACAAAAGAATAAGTGGAGCTTGGAAATGTGTATGACTATTTGCTTGCCACCTGTGATGCCATTTTAAATCCTGAGAGATGGTCTACAGAAGAGTTATTTTGACAGCAAGGGCTATAGGATGCGGATACACAGCCGCCTGCATCTTGTGCACAACTAAAGAGATGCTTGATGTAGAGTTTGAGTATCTCGGCAGTGAGCCTCACGAGAGATTAGTGTTACAAATACCAGAATGATTGCGGATATGGTGGAGGTTATATCACCAGTAAGACCTGATAAATGTCGCCTGTTGTGACAGAAAACTCGGATGAGGACCTTACAGATACACTGCTGCAAAGGCATGAACAGTGTGGTGAAATCTATGCAGGGCCGTTGAGGACAGGCTGAGAACTGAACTCCATCGTGTACAAACGGTTTTGCCGTTCATGTATTATGATGAAAAACTTGTGGAAAAGAGAGTAGTAGACGACGGCTATCTGAAGGTAGGTTCAAGGAGGATCTGCAGTTTGCTGGCTTTTACAGCATGTCTCAGGAATTGCAAGTAAATCAGCTGCAGCACGTGTGTGTGATCTGCAAGTATGGTGCAGTTTGACTCCTGAGATTGAGGCTTTTGCAGGAAGAGCGGGTTGTGATGTGCCTGGTAAAATCTGTCGCATGCAGGTAAGCAAGAAGCTTAAAAAGACAGCTTTGACATGCCTTTTGAGACCCTTCCTCCAGATTTAAAGAGACGAAAGAACCGATATTGACCTTAACTTCTCAGGAGAATATCAGCCGAATGCACATGCATACAGCAGGAGGTAATCTTCGGTAGAGGACATACCTGCGCGCAGGAACAGTTTGGAACACTTGCGAAACCAATGACCGCCTACCGGATATGCACATTATTTTGACGAAAAGAGATGAGAGTAAGAAGAAAATGTGGAGATAAGTACAGATTGGCTTACAGAGTTGTGAAAGGTGTAAGAAAGAACTACAGAGTCAGCACGGAGGTGATATAGTATTGTAGCGCTCTTTGGTGAGGAATCTGCTCTGCCTCGGTACAAAGACCTGCCACCAAGCGATATGCAGCCACAAATGTGTACGACTCATTTGGTTACCACGCTATTGTACCACAACCTTTTAAAAGCTTGATATACTCGGACATGGGACCCTACTATATGATAAGGAGATACTTCAAGCTTGACAGGAATCGACCCGGTAAAGGATATTCCAACCGAAACTCCAAGGAGACAATGAGCCTTTTCTCCAAAATACAGAGGCTGCTTAGTGAGCCGAGATATTCGTGACTGTCCTTGGAGCCTTAGGCGTTCCTGAATTCGTCACGACTTTGCCTATGCGAGATGTTACTTGTTCACCAAAGCACAGAAGGATTATCGGACCTTGTGGGGTGCCGGACTTGCACATGGTGCCGTTGTTTTGGCTGGGTAACGCGCTTGCTCTTACATATTGGAGGGTGAGGCATGCATCAGAACAGCTATCTGCCTTGACCGAGATGATATTATGATTTATCTTATTGAAAAGAGGCTTGATGAGAGTCGCTAGATGATGGAGAGTGTCAAGAAAGGGTGAGGACTGACAGATGAGTCGTGGAACATATGGAGCACATGGCGTACCTGACTGGTCTCCATCTGGTGCATGTAAGAAGATTAAGTATATGTCCCTAAAGATGCGCACGCCGCCGCCTATGTTATGATAGCAATAGCCATATTATAAGATTTTTATCCTTTTGGCATAATGCTGACGTATTATCAGGCTACAGGCTTTAACTACTCGCTTATGTGTATGGGCCAAAGGAAAAACTTAGATACTAATGCAAGCGGAGATATAAGGAAAAGACTGATCCTACAGCTAGGGATGCGCCGTGCTTGCGTGGTATGAGAGAATAGTACAGGAAGTGTACGCCAGAGTTTTGAGTTTAGAAAATTGACCTTTTTCAGGTTCCATCACCCAGAGTTTAGAATAATGGATAACGGCAAGATAGGCGCTTACACTTTCATGTGGTGACGGACTCCGTGAGACCGCAGCCACCTCGATATAGTAAATGACATGGCCGGTTACCATATCAAAGGACGATTTGTGTCAGAATGACCAGGTCGGAAGAAACACCATGAAATGTGGACGGTTTGAACTGCTTGGAATTTACAAAGACAATCAGATATCGTTTT
>BNJU01005141.1_pt1 | contig 79122 bp, 104 predicted proteins | sample 8539281 | NCBI WGS metagenome assembly BNJU01 (sample SAMD00202456, study PRJDB9452) | human saliva metagenome | isolation source: human saliva | place: Japan
GTTTTACAGATGATGAGGATTGGCGTCTAGCGAGAGTGGTTTATGAACCTATATTACAAGGAAAGTTGGAGCAAGAGCAAGTAGTTTCATGGATGAAGTCACTTGATTTCCCGATAGAAGAGACAGAAGATTTTTATAGATTTTTCCAATTTCAGATCATGTCTCTTAGAAGTCTATGTCCAACTTGACCAGAAAAAAATAGTTTACAAGATGACTTGAAAGAAACTATTCAATCTTTTTCAATACTAAATGTGACACAGTGAATGTAAACTCTCCAAAAATTTCAAGTTACTGTTCACGAAACAGATAAATTATTGATGATCAAAGAGTCTTGTTCCTCGTTTAAAAGAACAGGACTCTTTCTTTGAATATAAAAATAGCACTCTATTTTACTACTGGGAGTGCTATTGATTTTTAACTCAACTCAGCCACAATGGCCTTGATTTGGTCTGCTGTGTGTACACCTGCTACTTGTTTGACAACTTGCCCATCTTTTTTAAAGAGCTAGGTTGGAATGGACATAATGCCGAAAGCACGCGCCGTTTCTGGATTTTCGTCCACATCCATTTTCAGGATTTTTAATTCATCTTCTGAAAGTTCTTGGGATAATTTTTCTAGGATAGGGGCTTGCATGCGACATGGACCACACTAGGTCGCCCAAAAAGTCTACCAAGACCAATCCTTCTTTTGTTTCTGCTTCAAATGTTGCGTCTGTAATTGCTTTTACCATTTTCTTTCTCCTTTAGTTTTTGTATTGATCGAGGTCTTGCTTCATCAAATAGAAGAAGACATCTCCGTAAGTTCCGTGGTAATCGAGTTCGTGCCCATTATAAGTCAATTTTTGAACTGGATAGTAATCCGCCACACCAATCAAGCTAGGTCTGTTGGGAGCGTTCAAACTCTTCATAAGAATCAAAATGCATAACTCTTTCTTGTTTTTGCACCATCTAGATATGTAATTTCAATCATATCAGTAACCTCTATTTCTTAAGATACACTCAATTGTAACTCTGTTTATTACATCTGTCAAATAAAACGATTTGCTCCAAATGATGAACCTTATCCGAAAAAAGGCAATAAAAAAGAGGCTGGGCCAAAAGTCCTAGCCTCTCAATTGTCTTTGGATTGTCGAGCAAGACACAGTGGTTGAGTGGGCTCACTACGCTGATTTCATCAGCTTTTACAGCCCCTACTCATCTGTGCGGAGAGTGGGACGACGAAATCGAATTCTAACGAATGACCGATTTCTGTCCCACTCTCTCCATTCTTGCTGGATAAAACGGTTCTAGACAAGGCGCCGAGCCGAAGATAATATTGAAATTCTAGTGAAAAAGAAAAGCACCCTGAATCCAGAGAGCTGATTTGAGCTCGAGCTAAACTCCTAGTGAAAATAAAAATCTCCCCGAAGGAGATGAATCTGGTTTATTTTACCTTACGATGCTAGGGAACCGAAGCCGAAGATAATACTGAAATTCTAGTAAAAAGAAAAGCTACTCTACAATAGAGTAACTTAACTTTTTGTATTCAATCGAACACGGCCTAAGCACTTGGCAAAAAAGATAAAATTTCCTAGAAACTGAGGTTTCTTCGTCAATTTTCCTATTTTTGCTTTGTGCTTTTGACGGCCTTTGTATCTTGAATTAACGACGAAGTCCAAGAGAGTTGATTAACTCACGGTAACGGTTAACGTCGTTCTTACGAAGGTAAGCCAACAAGTTACGACGGCGACCGATTTTTCTTCATCAAACCACGGTAAAGTAGCGTGGTCTTTTTGTGTTGTTTGATGTGGTCGTTCAAGTGGTTGATTTCCCAAGTAAGGACAGCAACTTGAACTTCTACTGAACCAGTGTCACCTTCGTGACGTGCGTATTGTGCAATGATTTCATTTTTTTTCTCTTTTGAGATTGCCATGATAAGCTCCTTTTCTTTATGCTCTATCCGAGTGGCAGGTCTGGCATAGCCTGCTACCAAGAAAGAGTTAGTTGTCTATTCGACCTATTCATTCTACTCAAGATTTCATCTTTCTGTCAAACACTTATGCTCCCTTCAAAAAACAGAAAATACGCTTTTTTGAATCATTTATTCTAGAAGCCCTTTAACAGAAAAAAAGACAAGAATCTTTTTCAGATCATTGTCTTAGAAATAGAGACAAATTTTTTACATAAAAAGTTAGATAATTACCCGAAAATGACTTTTTATTTTTTTAGCCATTTAAGAAGATCAAAACTTTTCCGCTGTGAGAAAAATGCCTGAAACATAATTGTTTCAGGCATTCGGAATTATTGAGACCTTAGGCTCAATAATTAGTCATGGAACTTTGAAGAAGTTCGCTGACGTCTGTACTCACCTAAGGAAAAGTTTTTCAGAAGACTTTATCTTTCAATCTGAGACAATTATCTTTTCAGATCATTGTCTTATTTACATTGTAATTGTTAGTCAGCTTTCCGTTTACCACTTAACAGCATCGCTGCAGCAACAAGAGCTAACAGTACACTTGCTCCAAACAAGCCATAAGAAGTAGCTTCACCAGTTGATGGAAGAATTTTTCTCTTTCCTTCTGTTGGTGTAGTTGGAGTTTCTGGTTTCTCCGATGTGCTTGGTGTGGTTGTCGATGGTGTTGTTGATGGTGGTGGCGGTGTAGTCGTAGACGGTGGCGGGGTACTGTCAGGTGGTGTGTATGACGGTTGGTTACCGTAAAACCATCGATAGTTGCTGTATACCCTGCTACTGGATCCTCTGTAATCGTGTAGACAATCTTCTTGCCTTCCTTGTATACTGGTAGATCCGTAAAGCTTGCCTGCCAATTGTCAGTAGCGGTGATTTCTTTTACGGCCACTTCTTGACCATCCGCAAGCAGACGGACTGTTACCTTATCTGGTCGAAGGCCATCTTTATTTTCCTTATCATCCCAGACTTTCTTGACAGCTACTTCTGTCACTTCTGGTGTACGGCTATTGGTAATATTCGTTCCTTCAACACTTGTTTCATACCCTGCAACAGGTTCTTCTGAAACTGTGTAGGCAATGAGATTACCAGCATCGTCAACAAGATCAAGATTGTCGAACTGATAGAGCCAATTGCCTTCCGCATCTGGTTTCACTTCTTTAGAAGCTACTTTTACACCGTTCGCTAAAAAGATTGATGGTGATGGCTGATGGGCGTTTACCATCATGATTGTCATTGTCATTCCAGGTTTTCTGACCAGAAATGCTAGTTTTTTCTTTTTTGTTGATGACTTCACGCGAAATCGCAAGGTCATTCCCAAAATCTTCTTTGCTGATCTTAATTGGCTCTTCTGAGAGGACGTATCCTGTCGGAGCTTGAATCTCTTGAACAGTATAAGCTTGCTTTGATCAAGCCAGCAACGGTTCCTGTACCCTTCTCATCTGTGGTAATGGTTCCGACTTGCTCACCAGTGTCATCTGCTGTCACAGTAAAGACAGCACCTGCAAGTGCTTGACCATTTTTCTCCTTTTTTTATGGATGGTGAAGGAATATTTCTCACCATTGAAGGCTCCTTCAAAGAATTGGTATAGAATATCTGCTTCTTTATGTTGCTCTTTGACTTCTGTAGCAGTCATCGTCGCATTGTTTTTATATTCTGTATTGATGGCTGGGACCTTGTCCAAATAGACATCATAGCGAATGGTCATCCCTTGCTCAGGAGCTAGATCCCCGATATGAACAGTTAAAGAACGACCGTCCTCACTGACAACCGGAGAATACTGTTTGGTTACATTTGTGGTATCCCGCAAATGATAGGCACCATCTTCGTCACTGATCTTCCAAGTTCCTGTATGGATATTAACTGAATCTACCTTGATTTTACCATCTGTAAAGGCTAATTGGTCCTTAATATCAATATTATGGAGGGCAGTGTGACCTTGATTGATGTTCAAGGTATAAGTCAATTTCAATTTATCGCCTGAGTTTGTCCAGCCCCATTTGCTAAAGACCTCTGGAGTTGGAGGATACTCACCTGGATTGACTCCTTTATAATCAACCTTTCCACCTGAAATGACTGTTTTATCAACTGAAAGCGTAAAATCAAGTGTTGTATTTCCCTTAATCACGGAGTGGTCCACACGAGCAAAGAAACGCAACTTCCCTGTTACATTGGCCATTTTTTCAGGATAGTCTGTATAGGTCACCGTGATGACTTTTCGTTGATCATCTACTGTCGCAGTTGCAACTTTTTGGCCAGTTGGATCCAATAGGTCAATGGTATCTGTTTCAAAAACCTTAAAACCATCTCCAAGTTGGATGACTGTTTGATCGCCTGCTTTTACACGACCATTCGGTAAAACAAAGTTTGCTTCAACATTGAAACTTTCCCAAACACCGAGTGGTTCTGTTAAGTCACCGCCAGTCGCTTTAGAGATGTTCACAGAGCTTACAACATCATTGATCGTATCGGCATGTGCTTTAGTAACCCCATTGGGTTTAGCAAATCCTAAAGCTGCTAATAAAAACAAGGCAACTGTTGTCACAACAGCATAGAGCCACTTTTTCATAAACGATTTTTCTCCTTTTTACGTTTAGTAGATAAGTCCAGCCAGTAACGAAGATGATGCCCTATTACAGATTTTCACAAAACCTATCTTTTCTCATTATAGTTGATTTGCTTTGATAGTACAAGCAATTTTATATATTTTTTGTCTGTAACGTTCATTTTTTTGACACAAACAAAAAACTAGCTCCCTGTATCCTCAGTTTGCTAGCTTTCCCTTTGTTTATAATGGGATTCCAAAGACCTCTAAAGAAGCCAATTCAGAGAGTTGGAGCCCTACGCCACTGCCCCAATTTGAGAGCGGGATCTAGACTCAATGGCCCCATGGAAATCCGCTCGAGATCGGTGACTTCCTTGCCACAAGCTGCGACCATGCGCTTGACCTGGTGGAATTTTCCTTCAGCGATGCGAATCTGCACCAAGCAACTATCGGCTTCTCGATCAACTTCCAGAATTTCCAAATCAGCTGGCAGGGTAGTGAAATCCTTCAATTCTATTCCTTCTTTGAAGCGGACGACATCTTCCTGGGTCATGATTCCAGCCACTTGAGCACGGTAGACCTTGTCCACATGCTTCTTAGGGCGATAGCATGGCATGAGCCAGCTTACCATTATTGGTCAAGAGGAGTAAGCCATGAGTATCGATATCCAGCCGTCCGACAGGAAAGACTTCCTTGCGTCTGGCTGTATCATCTAGCAAATCTAAGACTGTTTGATGGTGGTCATCTTCCGTTGCTGAAATGACCCCCTTGGGTTTATTGAGCAGATAGTAAACAAACTCTTCATGGGATAAACTTTCTCCCAGATAGCTCACTTGGTCTTTATCTGGATCAATATGAAGCTTGGCAGAGGTTTCCACCTTTCCATTGACCTGAATCTTTTTTTGCTTGAGGACTTGCTTGACTTCTGTTCGGCTTCCCACTCCACAGTCCACTAAATATTTATCTAGACGCATGCTTATCTCCTTCATTCTTCTTATCATTATACCACGAACCGACCTAAGATTCTTTCCTTTCCTAGTTTACAGCCCGTCTAGTCCATCAGCACCCCTCAATCAATTGGGAAACTTTCATTCTAGAAGGAATTATGATATGATGGTTTCTAGAAAAAAGGAGTGAATGAGAACATGTCTGCAATTGAAACCATTACAAAAGCTGCCCATCTAATTGATATGAATGATATTATCCGCGAAGGCCATCCGACTTTAAGAGCTATCGCAGAAGAGGTCACTTTCCCACTGTCAGATCAAGAGATCATTCTTGGGGAAAAAAATGATGCAGTTCTTACACCATTCACAGGATCCTGTCATGGCGGAAAAATTGGGTCTTCGAGGAGGAGTTGGACTCTGCTGCCCTCAATTAGACATTTCTAAACGCATCATTGCTGTCCTCGTCCCAAACCCAGAGGATGAAGAAGGAAATCCTCCAAAAGAAGCATACTCCATCCAAGAAGTCATGTACAATCCTAAAATTGTCTCCCACTCAGTCCAAGATGCGGCTCTCGGAGACGGAGAAGGTTGTCTCTCTGTAGACCGTAATGTTCCCGGTTATGTGGTTCGCCATGCGCGTGTAACAGTTGACTACTATGACAAGACAGGTGAAAAGCACCGCATCAAACTCAAAGGCTACAACTCCATTGTAGTCCAACACGAAATCGATCACATCAATGGCGTTATGTTCTACGATCGAATCAATCCGAAAGATCCTTTCGCTGTTAAAGAGGGCATGCTCATTTTAGAATAAGAAAAAAGACCGGTTGGTCGTTTTTTTATTAGGGTGTGACAGAAAAAGTTGTTGGAATCTCAATCCCATTTTGTAAGAGGGCATCATGATAGAGTTTGTAATAAAGGTGGTAAATGGCCACTTGGCTCCCCGACTGGACCATCATGGCTACACGGAAGGAATAGCGACCTGTTCCCTTTTCGATTTGGGGTCCTAAAATCGTTGGACCATCTAGGATTTCTGGATGTTTCTGTGCTTGTTCATCGTTAACTTGCTGGAATATTTGATAAATCTGATCGAGATCCGTTTGAGCAGAAATCGGCATATCAATTAAGACGCGCTGGTTGCCACGAGAGAGATTGCTGACAACCATAATATTGCGATTGGGGATAAAATGCAAGGTCCCATCTGCATCTCTCACCTGGGTCGTCCGAATGCCCACACTCGACACTGTCCCAGCAATGGTAATCGGACCATTAGTCACTCGAACAGTATCTCCAACATCCAATTGGCGCTCAAGGAGAATAAAGAAACCATTGACCAAATCCGATAAGAAGCCTTTGAGCTCCCATCCCAATGGCAACTCCTGCAATTCCCTGCTCCAGCTAAGAGACTAGAAACAGGTAAGCCGAGGATGGAAAGAATCCAGTAAATGAGGATGAAAATAAAGGCAGTAAGTCAACAGACTCTCTACCAAACGCAAAGATCGTATTTCTTCCGAGCGTCATCTTGTCCTACATAGTTCAAAGATGGTTTTAAAATCCGTTTCACCAAGCTACGAAGTAGTTTTTGCAAGTAAAAATAAGATAAATAAAATAGCTAAGGAAATCAATTTTCGAAACCAATTCATCCATGATTTTGGTCCAATCAAACTGACTGACATAGCGAGAAAAAAATATTCTTCATACCTTCTATCAATCTCCTTCTCTTTTTCTAATGGTTTGATTATATCAGATTTTTAGGCTATAGAACCAGCACCCTTATTTAAATAACCATTGATTTGTGCGCCCTTTCTATCGTATAATGGACGGTAAACTTTCGAAAAAGGAGGTCCTTATGGTTAAACGGCTCATTCAAACTTGGAACAAAACCAACCTTATGAAGCGGATTGCAATTGGAATCTTCGTTGGAGCTCTCTTAGCTTTGCTTCTTCCTCAAGCATCTGCAATTGGTCTATTAGGGGAAATCTTTGTAGGTGGCTTGCGGGCAATTGCTCCTCTTTTAGTTTTCGCCCTTGTCGCTAACGCCCTCTCCCAACACCAAAAGGGAACCCAAACCAATATGAAATCAGTCATTGTCCTCTACCTCCTGGGAACTTTTGCGGCAGCCCTGGTAGCGGTCCTGGTTAACTATCTCTTCCCTATTACCATTTCTTTAACGGGAACTAGTGCTGAAGGGACCTCTCCCGATGGACTAGGGGAAGTCATTAGCAACCTTCTCTTAAAAATCGTGGACAATCCCCTCAATGCCCTTATCCAGGCTAATTATATCGGGATTTTATCCTGGGCCATAGTCTTTGGAGTTGCTATGAGAGAAGCTAGCGAACACAGCAAGGATCTCCTTCAAACCCTAGCAGATATTACTTCCAAGATCGTCGAATGGATTATTAACCTAGCTCCATTTGGAATTCTAGGCTTGGTCTATACAACGATTGCCGGACAAGGCTTTGATGGACTCAAGAGCTATGGGCTCCTCTTACTTCTCTTAGTTGGCACCATGTCCTTCGTTGCTCTAGTCATCAACCCGATTTTTGTCTACATCATGATTCGCAAAAATCCTTATCCGCTAGTCTTTAAATGTCTACGAGTGAGTGGATTGACTGCCTTCTTTACTAGAAGTTCCGCTGCTAACATCCCTGTCAACATGAAACTTTGTAAAGAACTAGCTCTCAACCCCGACACTTATTCAGTTTCTATCCCTCTGGATCTACTATTAATATGGCTGGAGCTGCCGTCACTATTAACACCTTGACCCTAGCCTCTGTCAACACCTTAGGCATTCAGGTCGACTTTGGGACTGCCTTGGTCCTCAGTATCGTTGCAGCCGTCTCAGCCTGTGGGGCTTCTGGAGTAGCAGGTGGTTCCCTCCTCTTGATTCCTGTCGCCTGCAGCCTCTTTGGTATCGACAATGATATTGCTATGCAAGTAGTCAGCGTGGGCTTCATTATTGGCGTCATCCAAGATTCTTGTGAAACAGCCCTCAACTCATCAACAGACGTCCTCTTTACAGCTATTTCTGAAATGAAAGATTGGCCCAAAGAAAAACGCTATTAATTCAGAAAAACCAGATCACACGATCTGGTCTTTTTCTTTTTTCATAAAGTAGCTTTTGCTTTCCTAAACATCGGAGGCGAAAGAGCGAATAAAGCAATTAGATGATATTTACGTTTTCAGAAGTTTCCATGAAAAATTCCCCAGCAATCCCCAACTAGTCACTCAAAGAGAAACGGTTGCTCATCAAGTTGCTTGCATCTAATAAGACCTTATCCAACAAGCGATCCGTCGCTTCTTGAATCTGATCACTCATGGCTTGATTTTCTTTTTCAAAGTCAACGATATCCCCTGCTGCCAAGGCTTGATCCACTCGTCCAATCCGGGCATGTCCAAGGGCCATAGTGCTTTCTTGGTAATCTTCTAAATCTCCAACATGATGACTATAGTGGGCATCTGCTAAACCAGCAATAATCCGATTGGTCCAATAGAAGGAATCCGTTGTCACTTTTTTTCTGTCGTGTTAGCAAAATAATCCGGTGTCGTATCTACCTGTGTAAAGAAAGGAACGGCCGTATTGAAAGGCATAGATCCATAGCAAAGCCATTGAATGCCGGTTGTTTCTTGTGGACGATTTGGCCGCAATTGGAGAATCGCCGTCTGGCTAGTCCGGTTGATGCCAATGGTACGGAAGGTCCGACGACTATGAGCATCCCCTTCTGAACCATAGGGGTCATAAACTGAATCCTGATAGTGACTGCTAAGGACATATTTGACATCTTCAATCGTAATCTTGCGATAAGGTTTTTGACACCAAGGAAGGAAGAAGGAACGAGGATCTTGCTCTACTTCTGGGTTGAGGAAACGTTGAATATCCCAAGCACGTGGTGTGTTGTAATGACGATCCTTGTCTCGTTGGCTACCAAAAGCATAACGAGGGTTAAAGGACGAACCATCGAAATCCAAGGCCAAGTGGTGACGTTCCACGAAATCTTTCAAGTCTGGATCACATAAAAACTCTTCCGGACGATCAAACTCAAAGCGATCACTTCCCAATTGATTGGGATTGGTCACATAGGCATCGTCAGGTACACGGCGGGCCATCCAGTGATGACCTCCGATGGTTTCCAACCACCAGATTTCATTGACATCGCTGATAGCCACTCCATTAGACTCATAGGTCCCGTATTCCTCTAAGAGTTTCCCCAAGCGTAGTACGCCCTCACGAGCAGTCTGGACATAAGGAAGAACCAAAGTCAACATGTCTTCCTCTCCAATGCCACTTTCCACCAGAGGCTCCGCCCCCAAGACTCGGCTATTGGTCGTAATGGTCTCTGTCTCACTCATGGCTACATTGTAACGATTGATCCCTGCTTCTCCCCAGATACCATCTTTTGGAATGGCATCCGGAACTGCTGTGTAACGAACAGGATTGTCGGGCAGGTCTATCTCAAAACGAGATAAGACTGACCGATAATGACGGGGTTGATCCTCTGGTTGAACGACGATAAATTTCTTAGGAGTAAACACTCCATTTTGAGAGTCTTCCGTGCGAGCTACAATTGTTGAACCATCATAACTGGCATCTTTTCCGACTAGAATGGTGGTGCAAGAATCTGACGAACGATTAGGGGTCATATGCTTTCCTACTTTCCGTTTAAACTGACTGTATTATAGCAAAAAGCGTGCCTGATGGAAAGGCACGACTGACTCTTTGCTCATTTAAAAGTAACAATTGTTGCTCCGCTTCCTCCTGCATTTTGAGGAGCGTACTCGAAGCTTTTCACATGCTTATTACGACGAAGGTACTTGGTGACCCCTTCCCGGATGACCCCTGTTCCAATTCCGTGGATGATATCGACTTGGGCCATATTGTTGAGAAGGGCTTGGTCGATAAAGCTGTCTAATTCTTCCATAGCTTCCTCATATCGTTTGCCACGAAGGTCCAAGCGAGCCCGAGGCCCATTCGTGTTTGAACGTTTGACCACGTGGACCTGACGTTTTTTCGGTTGAGAAACGTCCTTTTCAGCTTTCAGGAGATTAAATTCTTTTTCTTCCAAGGTCATTTTGATCAGTCCCACTTGGGCTTCCCAACGACCATCCTTGAGCTGCTTGGTAAGACTTCCCTTTGCCCATAGCTGATTACCAAGATCTCATCTCCTACTTTTGGAGCACGAGCTTTTTTAGCCTGTTTCAAGACCTTGTTTTTCGATAGGTCGACCGTTTCTGGAGCCAATTTCTTCAACTGAGACTTGGCTTCAATAATTTCATGGGGCTTCAGTTGCGATTTGGCATGGAGACCTTGTAAGATCTGGTCGCTTTCTGCTAGAGCCAAATCCACAATTTCTTGCGCCTCTTTGCGCGCCTTTGTTGAGCTCTGTCTCCCGCCTCGGGTCAATTCATTGTACAATTTCTTGAGGACGCGGTTGAATTTCAGATTTTCCTGTTCGACATCTCGAATGGACTCGAGGCGTTTGCGACTTTCCAGGGTCTGAGCTTCCAACTTTTTCAATGATGCGGTTGACATCCCGATCCTGATTGGTCATTCCTTGCGCTTGACTCACGATTACTTCAGCTAAGCTTCAAGCGACGCGCGATTTCAAAGGCATTGGATCGCCCTGGAACCCCCTGCATAAAGCGATAAGTTGGTCGAAGGTATCGGTATCAAATTCCATGCTGGCATTCTGGACACCAAGGGTCTCAATCCCATAGGCCTTAAGTTCTGGATAGTGGGTGGTCGCCATGGTCTTGATCCCCCGCAAACGGAGATCTTCTAGAATAGCGATAGCTAGCGAGGCCCCTTCCTGAGGATCCGTTCCGGCCCCCAACTCATCTAGCAAGACCAAGGATTCCTCATCGACCTGCTCTAAAATAGAAACAATATTGGTCATGTGACTGGAGAAGGTGGAAAGACTTTGCTCAATCGACTGCTCATCCCCAATATCTGAGAAGATTTCTGTAAAGACAGCCACCTTGCTCCCAGACTCCGCTAGGATAGGCAGCCCTGACTGGGCCATTAATTGGGCTAGTCCCAATGTTTTCAGCATGATGGTCTTCCCACCCGTATTAGGTCCCGTAATCACAATCTCTGTAAGGTCTTTGCCAAAGTGGACATCATTGGGTACAGCCTTCTCGATCAAGGGATGGCGAACCTGCAAGAGCTGAATTTCACCTTGATCTGACAAGGCTGGAATGGTCCCTTTTCGATCCTGTAAAAAGCGATGTTTGGCACGAACGAGGTCAATATGACCAATTATCCAAGCATTGTTCCGGATTTCCCCCGCATGAGGACGAAGAAGGTTTGAAATTTCTTCCAATATCCGAAGCATCTCGAAGCGTTCATCCGCACGATGGTTAGCAATCTCTTCATTGAGATTGACGACCGCTCGAGGTTCGATATAGACGGTATTTCCACTAGCTGAAATATCATGCACCACACCGGCAATCCGATTACGGTAAGTGTTTTTAACCGGCAAGACATTTCGCCCATTTCTGCTAGCAATGATCTGATCAGCCAGCATTTCTGACTTGGTCTTCAGCAATTCTTGGAGAATGTCTCTCACTTGGTGTTCATTCTCTTGAATACGCCGACGAATTTTTGGCCAAGGTTTCACTGGCAAAGTTTTTCAATAAATCCAGCCTCATTAATGGCATGTAGACTTCCCTGCAACTGTGGAAGATCGACTAGATTTTTCAAAAATTCGATCCAGTTTTTTTCCAAACGGACATTTTCTAATTCATCATAAAAATTTCGCAATTCATGGGTCACACGCAAGACTTTCTTCACCGCTAATAATTCATCAATATTGAGCGATGTTTCTAGTTCTAAACGTTTGGTCACTGGACGAATTTCTTGGATGGTGGGCACACTAAAGTGCGGATGCTCCACAAATATCTGAGCCATATCCGCCATCTCAAGAAAGGCGGTTTCAATTGCTTCTTTTTGTAAGCGGGGCTAATTCCTGCAACTCTACTTCACCCTGCTCCGTTTGAAAATAGGGCTCTACTAAGTTTTTGACTTTTTGAAACTCTAAGGTTTCGAGAATTTTTTGATTCATGTTTCTCCACAACAGAAAAGGAGGCTGATTTTGGTCTGAGCCTCCCCTTCCTTTCTATAATATCTCTCATGAACTTTACACATGATGAGAAGTGATTACGCACCTAAGATTTTTACAACCCAAAGTTGTTTCAAGAGGCCTGCTGTAAGGGGACTATACTGCACCATAAATCGAATGAGGAAACTTCCATGGAGTCGATCTTGAATGGCTGCCATGGGGATTGTTGATAAAATTGTGAATCCCATTTGCAGAACAAAGTAGGTCACCAGGACAGCTAAAACACCACTGGCGATCTGAAACGGAAACTCCTCCCATTTTTCAGGCGTTGGAATCAAGGGAATAAAGAGTCCAATCACTCGACCAATCGCATAGACCAAAAACAAACAAGATGAAATAAGCCAAACCAGCGTAAAAAACTTTGTCTAAGTGAAAGAGTTGGTCTGCACCATAAAAATAGGATTTTGAAGCTTGTGTTGCACTCGAAAATGGAATCCATAGACTAATGGTTTTTGCCAAGGACTGATAGCCTGAGCCTGCGACCAACATGGCCACAATCATGGTTAAAAAATAATATCCTTGAAGCAAAAATCCTCGTGAATACCCAATATAAAAACTCCAAGCTAGGATGAATAAAATCAGGATTGAAAACATGCAACTCCCCTTAATTAGATGATCTACCGACCAGGCCATCTAGGGCCTTGCGACGAAAATCTTCCAATTCTTTTTCCTTATCGTCAAACTCAATCTCACGACTTAATTGTGTTGATAAACTATTGATTGCTAGTAAAATAGCCAGGGTCTCATCATCAGCAGCTGGCATTTGTTCTTTAATCGCTTCATATTTTTCCTTCGCGACCCGTTCAACTTCTTCCATGAAGAGATTATCATGATTGGTTGTGAGAGTCAGCGATTTATTACCGAAAGTAAATTTGTATCTATTTAAGCTGGACATAAAAAATCACCTCACGATATTATATCAAAATCTAGCCCGCTTGTCAGTAGGAAAATCCCCTTCCCATAGGAAATACTGGAGGTACTAGGGCCACGGTTTAACTTTTTTCGACCCAAGCGTGATACAATAGAGAAAGTAGGAAAGGACGTATAAAATGACTATCTATGATTTCACTGTAATCGCCCAAGATGGGAGCCCCTTCTCCCTAGAAGCTTATCGAGGCCAAGTACTCCTCATCGTCAATACAGCAACAGGTTGTGGCCTGACCCCTCAATACCAGGGATTGCAAGAGCTCTATGAGCGCTACCATGACCAAGGATTTGAAATCCTGGACTTTCCATGCAATCAGTTTATGGGCCAAGCGCCGGGGAGCGCAGAAGAAATTAATCAATTTTTGTAGCCTCCATTATCAAACCAGCTTCCCTCGCTTCGCCAAAATAAAAGTCAATGGGAAAGAAGCCAGCCCCCTCTACCAATGGTTAAAAGAACAGGCTAGCGGTCCTTTGGGCTCCCGCATTGAATGGAATTTCGCCAAATTCTTGATTAATCGCCAAGGCCAGGTCGTCCACCGCTTCTCTTCAAAAACCGATCCTCAAGCAATTGAAGCAAGCCTAAAAAGAAGTTCTTTCAGACTAAACTCAGCTGGTCTTTTTCTGGCCTTTCATCTAGCTTTTATGATACAATAAGGACTATGGAAACAATTACATTGTCCCCTCAAAATGAGGATATCCAAGCATTTGTTGGTCAGTACTAAGACTCATCTGGCACCTTCAAAAATCCATATATCCGTTATTTTTTTAAGGCACCTGGTGCAACAATTTCGATTTACACATCAGGAAAAGTTGTCCCTACAAGGTAGTCAGGCGACGCGCTATGCAGAGTTCTTCGGTTACCAACAAGATCCGATAGACCAAGCACAGGCCGGACAAGACTTCCCCTTAATCGGAACAGACGAAGTCGGAAACGGCTCTTACTTTGGAGGGCTTGCTGTAGTGGCTTCACTGGTCAGCCCGGACCAACATGCCCGCTTAAAAAGTCTAGGAGTTGGGGATTCTAAGACCCTGGATGATCGAAAAATTCGAGCTCTCGCACCGATTCTCAAAAAAGAAATCCCACATCAGGCCTTACTGCTGACACCTAAAAAATACAATCAGGTCATCGCCTCTGGCTACAATGCGGTTTCTGTCAAGGTCGCCCTCCACAATCAGGCTATTTTTTTGCTCTTGCAACAAGGGGCAAAAGCTCAAAAAATTGTGGTCGATGCCTTTACGACCAAGAAAAACTATGATCGCTATGTTCAGGCAGAAGCGAATCAGGTCCCACAAGTCGTCACCCTAGAAGAGAAGGCTGAAGGAAAATACCTGGCGGTCGCTGTGAGTTCCATTATTGCTCGTGACCTCTTCCTCCAAAATCTGGAAGACTTGAGTCAAGAACTAGGCTATACCCTTCCTAGTGGAGCTGGTACTCCCTCAGATAAGGTTGCTGCTCAACTATTACAGGCCTATGGCATTCAAGCCCTTGACTACAGTGCCAAACTTCACTTTTAAAAAAATACAGAAAAAGCAAAAAAATTGATAGAAAGATAAGTCATGAAACGTTCAAAAATCAAATAATCCAGTCCGTTCTTTCCTGAAAGAATGGGCGCTCTTTGGCCTCATTATTGGAGGCATTATTCTCTCGCGTATTTATCTGTGGACTCCCGTCCGTGTCGATGGCCATTCTATGGATCCAACCTTGGCAGACAGTGAATACCTTCTTGTTATCAATAAACTACCTATCGACCGTTTTGATATCGTAGTCGCTAGTGAAACAGAAAATGGAAAAACCAAAGAAATTGTTAAACGGGTCATTGGACTCCCTGGCGATACAATTGAGTACAAAAACGATGTCCTCTATATCAACGGCAAAGAAACTGACGAGCCCTACTTGAAAGAATACATTCAAAAATTCAAAGAGGATAAATTACAGTCAACCTATTCTGGAAAAGGGTTCGAAGAAAATGGAGAACTCTTCCGACAAATGGCACAGATAGCCGAAGCTTTCACCGTTGATAAAGACGGAAGTGCGACCTTCACGAAAAAGCTCTTGGATGATGAGTATCTACTCCTTGGTGATGATCGCATCGTTTCAAAAGACAGTCGCCAGGTTGGGGCTTTCAAGAAGGATCAAATCAAAGGAGAAGCCGTTCTTCGCCTCTGGCCACTCCTTCCATTCCAGACTTATTAACCCATGATGAGAGTGGGACAGAAATCGGTCATTCGTTAGAATTCGATTTCGTCGTCCCACCTCCGCACAGTTGAGTAGGGCTGTAAAAAGCTGATGAAATCAGCGTAGTAGAGCCCACTCAACCACTGCGTCTTGCTCGACAATCCAAAGACAATTGAGAGGCTAGGACTTTTGTCCCAGCCTCTTTCAATATCTTCGTGAGAGATAACCTCTCTCTGATTACTACTTAAAAGGAAACTCTGCATGGAATACTATTTCTCAGGAACCATTGAGCGGGTCATTTTTGAAAATCAAAGTAGTTTTTTCCGTATCTTATTGTTGGATATCAACGATACAGATGCAGAGGACTATGATGACTTTGAAATTATCGTCACTGGAACAATGGCGGATATCGTCGAAGGAGAAGATTATACCTTCTGGGGAGAACTGGTCCATCATCTGAAATATGGCCAACAGTTGCAAATGACTCGCTATGAACGAGCCAAACCCACTAGCAAAGGCTTGGTTAAATACTTTTCTAGCGACCATTTTAAAGGAATTGGACTCAAAACCGCCCAAAAGATCGTGGATCTCTATGGTGAGGATACCATTGATAAAATCCTTCAAGCACCTGAAAAGCTGGCCTCTATCTCCGGACTTTCTAAAAAGAATCGCGAGGCCTTTGTTGAAAAACTACAGCTCAACTATGGTACGGAACGGGTCCTCGCCCAACTTGCTAACTATGGCATCCCCAATAAACTAGCCTTCCAAATCCAAGATTTCTACAAGGAAGAAACCTTGCAAATCGTCGAATCGGCTCCCTATCAACTGGTCGAAGATATTCAAGGAATGGGCTTTAAGATTGCCGACCAACTAGCAGAAGAATTAGGGATTGCTAGTGATGCACCTGAACGTTTCCGAGCTGGGCTTGTCCATAGTCTTTTGACCCTCTCATTAGAAACAGGGGACACCTACGTTGAAGCCAAAGAATTGCTCCAGGCCACCATCCAACTCTTAGAAGCATCCCGGCCCGTCGAGCTAGATCCAGCCAGCATTGCCCAAGAATTGGCCGGCCTCATCGAAGAAGACAAGGTGCAAAACATTGACACTAAGATTTTCAACAACAGCCTCTTCTTTGCAGAAGAAGGATCCGAAGCCATATCGGTCGCCTACTAGAAAAAGGAAAGCAAGAATCTTTCGAGCTAGAAAAAATCGAGGAAACGATCAAACAGATTGAAAAAGAGCTTGCTATCCACTACGATCCCATTCAACGGAAGGCCATCCAGGAGGCGATCCAGCAAAAAGTCTTTGTACTAACAGGTGGACCAGGAACAGGAAAGACTACCGTTATCAATGGGATTATCGGAACCTACGCCCGCCTGCACCAATTGGACCTTGGGAAGAAATCTCAATTACCAATTCTCTTAGCTGCTCCAACCGGTCGAGCAGCCCGCCGAATGAGTGAACTAACTGGTCTGCCTAGTGCAACCATCCATCGCCATTTGGGAATGACGGGAGACGACGACACGAGTCACCTGGACGATTATTTAGATGCTGACTTCATCATTGTCGATGAATTTTCTATGGTGGATACTTGGTTAGCCAATCAGCTTCTCAGCAATATCTCCTCCAATACTAAACTCTTAATTGTTGGTGATGCCGATCAACTTCCTTCTGTGAGTCCTGGACAAGTCTTGTCTGATCTCCTACAGATCCCAAGCATCCCTCAAGTCAAACTGGAACACATCTTCCGTCAAAGCGAGGAGTCGACCATCGTCACTTTGGCCAGTCAGATTCGCAAAGGTCACCTGCCTCCTGACTTCATGGAGAAAAAGCCTGATCGTTCCTACTTTGAAGCGCCGAGCGAGCTCGTCGCTCCCATGATTGAAAAAATCACCAGCGCTGCCCTTCGCAACGGCATCCCGGCCCGGGACATCCAAGTCCTTGCTCCTATGTATCGCGGTTCCGCAGGTATTGATCAAATAAACAGCCTCATGCAAGAGCTTCTCAATCCTCTAGAAACAGATGCTCTATTCTTTCAAGCGCTGGATTGCCAGTATCGAAATGGTGACAAGGTCATCCACCTGGTCAACGATGCCGAGAGCAATGTCTTTAACGGAGATATTGGTTACATCACCGACCTCTTACCGGCTAAATATACTGAATCCAAGCAAGATGAACTCACCATTCAATTCGACGGCAATGAATTGGTCTACCCACGCAATGAATGGTACAAGATTCGCCTGGCCTATGCCATGAGTATCCATAAGTCTCAGGGGAGCGAATTCCCTGTGGTCATTCTTCCCTTGACCAATCAGAGTCGACGGATGCTTCAACGAAATCTGATCTACACGGCCATCACCCGCTCCAAGAGCAAGCTCATCCTCCTGGGCGAATACACTGCATTTCACTTTGCGACACAGAATACTGGAACTGCACGCAAAACCTATCTGATTGAACGCTTTTCTGATGTGCTTCCTCAGCGTACAGACTCTTCCTCACAGAGCTCTGTCCATCTGGAAGAGTTTGATAAGAAAACAGAGCCCCAGAGCGAGCTTGTCTCAGTTGAAAACCACTCTGACTCATCTGATTCCCCAACCTTCTCAACAAGGCTACCGATTAACAGAAGACAATTACTTAAGCATTGATCCCATGATCGGACTCACAGAGGAAGAGATTCAACATTTCTTCAAAAACTAGTTAAAAATTCCCCGTAGGGCAAGTATACCTACGGGGTTTCTTCTATTAAAGATCCTTCATACGATTCCTGAGACTCAGAAGAAAAATTAGTGAGGGTCAATCCTAAGAGGCGAATACCTGATGGGTTGGCCTCCAGACTCTGATAGAGCTCCTGGGCCACTCTTTGAATGACTTCTGGATCTCTGGTTGCTTCTTCTAAACTTCGTCTTTTAGTCAAGGTTGAAAAATCTGCATAACGAATCTTGAGAACCAAGGTCTTACCAATTTTCTGATGCTTGGTCAAACTGTTCGCCACCTTTTCAGATAGGTTGGCTAGTTCTTTTAGCACATCATCTTCTGCCACCAGCAATTTTCGATAGGTGCGTTCTTTTCCAATAGACTTGCGAATGCGATTGCTCTTGACAGGACTGTTATGGATCCCCCTGGCCTTTCGATAGAGGTCAAAACCAAAGCGACCAAAGTGATCGATTAGAGTCATTTCTGGAACTTCTAAGAGATCTGCTCCCGTATAAATTCCCAAATCATGTAGTCGCTCTACCGTCCGTTTCCCCACACCATGAAACTTAGCTACGTCCAGCTGACTCAAAAACTCTTGAGCCTGCTCGGGTAAGATGACGGTCAGTCCCCGAGGCTTCTGGTAATCACTGGCGATTTTTGCTAGAAACTTATTGTAGGAAACTCCAGCAGAAGCGGTTAAGTGCAATTCGTTCCAAATGTCATGCTGAATCAAGCGGGCTATTTTGACAGCAGAATGAATACCAAGCTTATTGTTGGTCACATCCAGATAGGCTTCGTCGATGCTCATGGGCTCAATTAAGTCTGTATAGCGTTTAAAAATCTCTCTGACTTGGAGACCGACTGCCTGATACTTCTCGTAGTTGCCAGGGACGAAAACGGCCTGAGGACACCGTTCATAGGCTTCTTTGGAACTCATCGCCGAATGGACGCCATATTTTCTAGCCTCATAATTGCAGGTCGATACCACGCCTCGTCCGCCAGACAAACGGGGATCATGTCCGATGATGACCGGCTTTCCCTTTAATTGGGGATTGTCGCGTTCTTCAACGGACGCAAAAAAGGCATCCATATCCATATGAATAATCTTACGGCTCGTATCATTTACTAAAGGAAATATGAGCATAGGCAACCTCCTTTTTCATTATATCTCTATTAACGATTTTTTCCTACTAATTCCCACTTTTCTCAAGGCAAAAATATAATACAGTTTATTCAAAACTCCTGCTCTGTATTATAAAAAGAATACATTATCTTTTGTTATTCCCTTTGTGAAACCGATTTCTATGTGGTATACTACTATTGTGAGTGCAACAGATTTGTTGCTAGAAAGACAAAAAGAGGATTTAAAACATGGTTGTTAAAACAGTTGTTGAAGCACAAGACATTTTTGACAAAGCCTGGGAAGGCTTCCAAGGGGAAGACTGGAAAGAAAGAGCCAGTGTCTCTCGCTTCGTTCAAGCTAACTACACTCCATATGATGGAGATGAAAGCTTCCTAGCTGGACCAACTGAACGTTCTCTTCACATCAAAAAGATTGTTGAAGAAACTAAAAGCTCACTACGAAGAAACTCGTTTCCCATACGATACACGTCCAACTTCTATCGCTGATATCGCAGCTGGATACATCGACAAAGAAAATGAAGTGATCTTCGGTATCCAAAATGATGAATTGTTCAAATTGAACTTCATGCCACGTGGTGGTATCCGTATGGCGGAAACTACTTTGAAAGAAAATGGATATGAGCCAGATCCAGCTGTGCATGAAATCTTCACTAAATATGTAACAACAGTTAACGATGGTATCTTCCGTGCTTATACTACAAACATCCGTCGTGCACGTCACGCTCATACTGTAACTGGTCTTCCAGATGCATACTCACGCGGACGTATCATCGGGGTTTATGCTCGTTTGGCCCTTTACGGAGCTGACTACTTGATGGCTGAAAAAGCAAACGATTGGAATGCCATTACTGAAATCGATGAAGAATCAATCCGTCTTCGTGAAGAAGTAAACCTTCAATACCAAGCACTTCAAGAAGTTGTTAAATTGGGTGACCTTTATGGTGTAGACGTACGTCGTCCCTGCCTTCGATACAAAAAGAAGCGATCCAATGGACAAACATCGCCTTCATGGCTGTCTGCCGTGTGATCAACGGTGCTGCTACTTCTCTTGGACGTGCCAATCGTTTTGGATATCTACGCTGAACGTGACTTGGCTCGTGGTACTTACACTGAGTCTGAAATCCAAGAATTCGTTGACGATTTCGTTATGAAATTGCGTACTGTTAAATTTGCTCGTACAAAAGCTTACGACCAATTGTACTCAGGTGACCCAACCTTCATCACAACTTCAATGGCTGGTATGGGTAACGACGGACGTCACCGTGTTACTAAGATGGACTTCCGTTTCTTGAACACTTTGGACAACATCGGTAACTCTCCAGAACCAAACTTGACAGTTCTTTGGACTGATAAATTGCCATATAGCTTCCGTCGCTACTGTATGCACATGAGCCACAAACACTCTTCTATCCAATACGAAGGTGTTACAACAATGGCTAAAGACGGATACGGTGAAATGAGCTGTATCTCATGTTGTGTATCTCCACTTGACCCAGAAAACGAAGAACAACGTCACAACATCCAGTACTTCGGTGCTCGTGTAAACGTGCTTAAAGCTCTTCTTACTGGTTTGAACGGTGGTTACGACGACGTCCATAAAGACTACAAAGTATTTGACATCGATCCTATCCGCGACGAAGTTCTTGAATTCGAATCAGTTAAAGCAAACTTCGAAAAATCACTTGACTGGTTGACTGACACTTATGTAGATGCTTTGAACATCATCCACTACATGACTGATAAGTACAACTACGAAGCAGTTCAAATGGCCTTCTTGCCAACTCACCAACGCGCTAACATGGGATTCGGTATCTGTGGATTTGCTAACACTGTTGATACATTGTCAGCTATCAAGTACGCTACAGTTAAACCAATCCGTGACGAAAATGGCTACATCTACGATTACGAAAACAATCGGTGAATACCCACGTTTGAGTGAAGATGACCCACGTTCTAACGAATTGGCAGAATGGTTGATCGAAGCTTACACTACTCGTCTTCGCAGCCACAAACTTTACAAGAACGCTGAAGCGACAGTTTCACTTCTTACTATCACTTCTAACGTTGCTTACTCTAAACAAACTGGTAACTCTCCAGTCCACAAAGGGGTATACCTCAACGAAGATGGTTCTGTGAACTTGTCTAAATTGGAATTCTTCTCGCCAGGTGCTAACCCATCTAACAAAGCGAAAGGTGGTTGGTTGCAAAACTTGAACTCACTTGCTAGCCTTGACTTTGGTTATGCAGCTGACGGTATCTCATTGACAACTCAAGTATCACCTCGTGCTCTTGGTAAAACTCGTGACGAACAAGTTGATAACTTGGTAACCATTCTTGACGGTTACTTCGAAAACGGTGGACAACACGTTAACTTGAACGTTATGGACTTGAACGATGTTTACGAAAAAATCATGAGCGGTGAAGATGTTATCGTACGTATCTCTGGATACTGTGTAAACACCAAATACCTCACTCCAGAACAAAAAACTGAATTGACACAACGTGTCTTCCACGAAGTTCTTTCAATGGATGATGCATTGAGCTAAGATTCAAATAGATCTTTAAAACCAGTCGGAAACGGCTGGTTTTTTCTTGTCCTGTCTTGACTAAATCTGTGGCAACACTAGTACAAATTAGCGATTTTTTGATATAATGGAAGCAATCTATTAACAGAACAGGAAGAACAATGGAAGCGTCTAAAGATATGGACCGCGTGATTGACGTCCTCATGTTGGCAGGAACCCTCCTTTTAGAGAGCGGCTCTGAAATCCATCGGGTGGAGGATACCATGATCCGGATTGCTCATTCTCAAGGAATCGATGATTGCAATGCCTTAGCGATGCCAGTCGCTATTTTCTTTTCAATCGAAAATGCCAATATCACGCGGATGAAGCGGATCCTGCGAATCAATTACAATATCGAGAAGGTCTGTGATGTCAATCAGATTTCTCGCCAATTAGTCTCTGGTCACATCAATCTAGATGAAGCCTACCAGGCCTTGATCCAACTGAAACAAAAGTCAGTCCCTTATACCAATCTGCAGTTGACGATCGCGGCAACTCTTAGTGCTCCTTTTTCTCCATTATGTTTGGGGGAATTTTTATGATGCGATTGGAGCAGGTATTGCGACCGTCTTTGCCTTTGCGTTTTCTATAGTGGTTGAAAAATACGTTCGCATCCCTTTTGCGACTGCTTTTGCGGCAGCCTTTGTCTTTGGCTTTTTAGCCCATATTTGGGCGCGTTATAGTGGTTTTCCTTCTAATACGGACCTCATTATTGCTGGCTGTGTTATGCCCTTCGTTCCTGGAATCGCTATGACCAATGCGGTGCGAGATCTGATGAACAACCACCTCAACTCTGGTATGAGTAAACTCTTTGAGACCCTCCTCATCACCCTTGCCCTTGGTGCCGGAACGACCGTCGCTCTTGTCCTTATGAAATAGAATCATGAATATAATCGAATTTTTAATCCAAGCGGTGGCTAGTTTGATTGCCATCATCACCTTTTTAATTGTCCTCAACGTGCAACGTTCTATGCTCATCCCGGGAGGCATTCTAGGGATGGTCATCTGGTTGCTCTACTATCTCCTAAAGGGACCTACCAATGTCATCATCGCGACTTTTATCGCAGCAATTGTCGGTTCTTGTATCAGTCAAATCTTAAGTATTATCTATAAGACGCCTGTCGTTGTCTTTATGCTGGCTATTCTTGCTCCCTTGGTTCCCGGATATATTTCCTATCGAACGACTTCCTTCTTTGTCAGTGGCCAATATCGCCAAGCAGTTACTAGCGTAACCCTGGTTGTCATTCTGGCCTTGGTCATCTCCATAGGGATGGCTAGCGGGTCTGTCGTCTTGAAACTCTACCATTCTTACCAACGCCATCAAAAAAGAAAAATGACCAATGCCAACTAGCATTGGTTTTTCATATATTCTCTATGTAATCGCTTGTATTTTCACTTAAAAGGAGTACAATAATAGTGAAAAAACAAATTCTTTAAAGGATGCGAGGTGTTGCATCATGGTACAAAAGTATGTCAAGTATCTTCCTTGGGGGATTTTAGGAGCAATCAACTCCTATCTAGAAGCAACTAACTATGCACGCAATTCATTTGACTTGTTCTTTCTGACCTTGAACTTTCTGATTGTGTACATCGCTATCATCGTCTTCTACGAAAGGGTTCTAGAAGATAAATGTAAAGAACTCTTCACTCGGGTTATGAGCAACCCAAAGAAGGATAAGCAAGCCTAACAGTTGAAAGAGAGTGGGACAGAAATCGGTCATTCGTTAAAATTCGATTTTGTCGTTCCACCTCCGCACAGTTGAGTAGGGCTGTTAAAGCTGATGAAATCAGCGTGGTAGAGCCCACTCAAGTACTGCGTCTTGCTCGACAATCCAAAGACAATTGAGAGGCTAGGGACTTTTGTCCCAGCCTCTTTTTGATTTTTCCTCCTCTTTTTCAAACAATCCCCTTGTCAAACTCGGTCCCTAAGAATGATTTCCATACTGTTCTGGCTTTTTTTCAAGGAGTTTTGCTCTCAAATATGGTAAAATAGTAACGAAATATACTAGTAGATATCAAATTAAAAGAGGTTATTTATGACAATCGGTATTGATAAGATTGGATTTGCGACCAGCCAGTATGTCTTGCGCTTAAGTGAGCTTGCGGCTGCTCGAAATACAGATCCAGAAAAACTCAGTAAAGGGCTTTTATTGAAAGAACTGAGTATTGCCCCTATTACAGAGGATATCGTCACACTTGGAGCAAGTGCCAGCCATAGTATTTTAACCGAAGAAGAAAAAGAAGAAATCGATATGGTCATCTTGGCGACTGAGTCAGGAATTGACCAGAGTAAGGCTGCTGCTGTTTTCGTTCACGGACTTCTGGGTATCCAACCCTTTGCCCGGAGCTTTGAGATGAAGGAAGCCTGCTATGCTGCAACGGCCGCTTTGGACTATGCTAAACTCCATGTTGAAAAATTCCCACAAAGCAAAGTCTTGGTCATTGCTAGTGATATTGCAAAATATGGAATCGACACCCCTGGAGAGCCGACGCAAGGAGCTGGAGCTGTCGCTATGTTGGTGACGCAGAACCCACGTATCCTAGCATTCAACGATGATAATGTGGCTCAAACCCGGGATGTTATGGATTTCTGGCGCCCCAACTACTCAAGCACCCCCTTTGTCAATGGAATCTATTCAACTCAACAGTACTTGGATTGCTTGAAAACAACTTGGACAGAGTATCAAAAACGGACTGGTTTGACCTTTGGATGATTTTTATGGCGGTCTGCTTCCACCTACCTTATCCGAAGCTTGCTCTTAAGGGCTTAAAAAGATTCTTGACAAGAGTCTTTCTCCTGAGAAACAAGCCCAATTGCAATACAATTTTGAACAATCGATTCTCTACAGCCAAAAGGTTGGGAATATCTATACGGGTTCCCTCTTCCTAGGTTTGCTTTCTCTCTTAGAGAATCAACCTCAACTGGTTGCTGGCGACCGGATTGCCCTCTATGGATACGGAAGTGGCGCAGTTGCTGAGATTTTTAGCGCTCACTTGGTTGAAGGATTTGAGCAAATGCTCCATCCAAACCGTTTGGCAGAGTTGGACCAGCGAAAAGCTCTTACCATTGCTGAATATGAAAAAATCTTCTTCGAAGAAGCTGAATTAGATGCTGAAGGCAATCAAACCTTCCAAGGTTACCAAAATCAAACCTATGCCTTATCAGAAATCAACGAACACCAACGAACCTATGTAAAGGTAGAACACCATGGTTAAATTAACTGGTTTTTCAAAAGCAAGTCCAGCAGAGCGTATCGAAAAATTGGCTCAGGCTGGACTCCTTTCAGAAGAAGGGCTACAAACATTAAGGGACAATGAAACATTGCCCCTTTCTCTTGCCAATGAAATGGTCGAAAATGTCCTCGGCACCTTGGCCTTACCCTTTGGTCTGGCTCCCGGCTTCCAGATAGATGGGAAGGAAGTCCAGGTTCCAATGGTGACGGAAGAACCTTCTGTCATTGCCGCTTCCTCATACGCTGCAGGCCTAATCAAGCGTTCAGGCGGTTTTCAGACCCAGGTTCACAAGCGCCAAATGATTGGGCAAGTAGCTCTCTATGATGTGAGCAATAAAGAAAAGGCCATTCAGGCGATTACAGGAGCTAAAGAAGACCTTCTCCAGCTGGCCAATCAAGCCTATCCTTCCATCGTTAAACGGGAGGAGGTGCACGAAACCTCTGGATTGAGGAGAAAGGGGACTTTCTCATTTGCTACCTGTCCGTTGATCCCAAAGAGGCCATGGGGGCTAACATGCTCAATACTATGCTAGAAGCCCTGGTCGACCCTTTAGAAGACTTATCCGGGGGTCAAGGCTTAATGGCTATTTTGTCCAACCTAGCGACAGATGCTCTCGTCACTGCCAGGTGTAAGATAGACTACCGTTTTCTCAGTCGCGATCCCAAGGAAGCTGCCGAAATCGCTCAGAAAATGGCTCTGGCCAGTCAATTAGCGGCTGTTGATCCTTATCGAGCAGCCACTCACAACAAGGGCATTTTCAATGGCATCGATGCTGTCGTCTTAGCAACTGGGAATGACTGGCGCGCGATTGAAGCAGGTGGCCATACCTATGCTAGCCTCACAGGACAAGCTCAAGGACTATCTAGTTGGATCCATCATCCAGAACAGCAAGTCCTAGAAGGTCAGCTGACCCTTCCTATGCCCATCGCTACCAAGGGAGGCTCCATCGGACTCAATCCAAGTGTTCAGGTGGCTCATGAACTACTTGGAAATCCCGATGCCCAGACTCTTGCACGGATTATTGTATCCGTTGGCCTGGCGCAAAACTTTGCTGCGCTTAAGGCCTTGGTCAGCACCGGCATTCAACATGGGCATATGAAACTTCAGGCTAAGTCACTCGCCCTGCTTGCTGGCGCTACTCCGTCAGAGGTAGCTCCCGTGGTGCAAGCCCTGCTAGAGGATAGACCCTTTAACCCTAGAAAAGCTCAAGCTGTTTTAGAGAAAATTCGTCAAAATAACTAAAAAATCCTTCCGTGTAAACGGAGGGATTTTTGCTAGTTTCTTGAAGTTAATCATGGATGGAAGAGATTTGTTCGTACCCTTCTTTTACACGGCCATAGAGAAGATAGGGGAACCTTTCTTAAATCGGCAATTGTCTGACAAGAAAGAGCACACATAATCAGGCGTAAATCCTCTTTCCAACCATTGACTTGGGCGATGACCTCTTCAACAGACTTCGTCTCTACCAGTTCTAAGATGGTTCGAGAAAGACCGACCCCTTGGCTCCTAAAACAAGCGCCTTGATCATATCCAGGGATGACGAACGCCACCAGAGGCAAGAATCTCAACCTGATTCATCAGTGGTTGAGTCCCAAGTAGGGCTTGGACAGTTGTTTGTCCCCAGTCATTGAGATAGGAACGATTGCCTCCCCGACGGTTTTCAATATAGGCGAAACTGGTGCCACCTCTACCAGAGATATCAACGGTTCCAATACCTAGCTCAATGGCTTTTTGATAGTTCCCAGCATCCATACCAAAACCGACTTCTTTAAGCACCAAGGGCACCGGAAGTTGCTTTGCATAGTCTGCTAAATGCTCTTGCCAATTTCTAAAACTTCGTTCACCTTCGGGCATGAGAAGCCCTGCATGAGGTTAACATGGAGTTGGAGAAAAAGAGGCTGGGTCTCCTCAATGGTCCGCAAACCTAGCTCAAGCGGTTTGTCGATCCCGATATTGGTCGCAAAGAGAAGGTCCGGGTAAAGGTCCTTGACTCGATAAGACTCATCTTGGGAATCCTTTAGGGCTGCACTATAGGAACCCGTCACAAAGAGAATGCCACAGGCTTCTGCCACTGGGGCCAACTTTCGATTGATTTCTCCCCCTTGGCACTACCGCCTGTCATGGCATTGATATAAAAAGGGTATTGCCAATCACGACCCGCAAAATAAGTCGTCAAATCGACCTGATCTAAATCAATACTTGGTAAAGAGGAATGAATCAACTCAACCTCATCAAAGCTATTGTAACCCGGAGTCTGCTCCAAGGCCAAGCGAATATGTTCATCCTTTCGGTTGGTTGTCATACCTCCCATCCTTTCTGAATATAATAAATCAATCCCTGCTTCTTGCCAGCGTCTGACGATCTCTGGGCATCAGCCTCCTCAAATGCGAGGGCAATCCCACAATCTCCTCCTCCAGCACCACTGGATTTTGCGATGACCTCTAGTCCCTCTTCTGCCCTCTTTAATTGGGCTAGTTTTTTGGTATAAATCAACCCACTCAGAGATAGAAGTAAGTCACTAGCTCGACGGATAGAGGACCAGGCTAAGTCTCGGTCTGCTTCTTGAAAGGCAACTAAGAGGTCTTGCACAGCCTGCTCCGTCCCCTCTAAAAAGACTGGGCCAATCGCAGAACGAACCTGGTTAATCAAGTCTCTTGAAATAGCAGGTTCTTGGGTCCAACCCACTAAAAGAGTGTAGGCCAACTGAGGGGCAAGGGGCCGAATTTCATAGCCCCAATCAAGGGCTAAGACCTGGTTCAAATCCTGATTTTGTAATTGTTCAGCTAGTGCACGTCGGTCAAAGGATCGGTAGCTAACCAAGCCTTCATAGGCAATACAGGCTAGGTCTCCCATAGAGCCATTGTCTCCACGCCGAATCAACACCAAACAGGCCAAGCGAAAGAGCAAGTCTGCTGACAAAGGAAAGTCATAAAAAGCTGCCATGGCTTTGAGAGTCAACAAGACGACACTTCCACTAGAACCAATCCCGAATTTCTTACCCTCTCGCTCAAATTTCCCCCAAATACGTAAATCAAAAGGAACAGGTGTTACTCCTTGTGACTGGAGATAGGCGTTCATCAGATGCACGGTCTCTTGGATCAATGCATAGTCTGCCTGCGGAGTCAAGTCAACCGCGTAGGGAAACATATCCGACTGAATCCGATACATAGGGGCTGGTTGGATTTCTGCCTGCATGTAAATAGGGATAAACTGAATAACCGCTGTTTGTCCAGGAGTTAATACAGAATATTCCCCAACAATATAAAGCTTCCCACCTGCTCGAACTTCTTTCTTATTCTTCATGGGTCAAATCCTTGGTCTTGGAAACAATGATACGGTAGTCTTTTTCAAAAAGTGGAACCAACTGCTCCAGATCCTCTTCTAGACAGAGAACTTTCACATTGGGGCCTGCATCCATGGTGAAGTAGCATCGTTTCCCTTCTTCACGAAGAGAGCGCACGAACTCCATGGCCTCATAGCTCTTATCCGTCAAATAGGAGAAGGGTGGACTTGCAGTCTTGGTTGTAGAATGCATGAGAAGAGCATTCCGTTCGGTCAATTCTCCTACTTTTTCAAAATCATTGTCCTTCAGATAACCCAGCATATCTTGGTAATCTTGGGCTGACTGGCTAATCCATTCTTGGAAATTGGCAGAGGTTTCTGTGCACCGTTTCATTCCTTCCCGACTGGAAAGAATCTTTTGCTGGTCGTTTAACACCAGCATGATCATGGCCAGTTTGAGATCCGTTTCTACTTGGTAGATTGCTCCAGTATCCTTGTCCCAAGCAGCCAAAGGCCCAAAGAAGGAACGAGATGACGAGCCGGAAGCAAACTTAGCCGCTTGAGCTTGTTCTGCCTGAGTCATGCCCAGTTGGTATAGCGATTGCAGGCTTTTACCAATGCAGACAAACCACTAGAACTAGAAGAAAGTCCTGCAGCTGTCGGCATATTGTTGCTGGTATCAACCCGAACAAAGCCTGTCTCCCCTTCTGGTTTAAAGCGGTCGATGACTGCTCCAATCTTGGCCTGCTCCGCTTCATTCTGGAAGACCCCATCAATATAGAAGGCATGAGCCTTGGCTTCAGGTCCCAAAGGGCTGAGGCGAGTCTCCGTATACATATTTTCCAAGGTCAAGGAAATGGAACTAGTTGATGGTACCATCGCTTCACTGTTTTCCTTACCCCAATACTTAATAATGGCGATATTGGCATACGATTTCACACTTACAGGCTTTCGATCCATAACTCCTCCACTCCTTTATTTCTTAGTTCTTTTGCGATCATTTCTGCTTGTTCTTGGTCTGCAGCAAGGGCAATGATACAGCCACCGAGCCCGCCACCGCTCATTTTGGCTCCCAAGGCTCCACTCGCTAAGGCTAGTTCCACCAGTTGATCCGCTTCTGGACAACTCACTCCTACTGCCTGCAAATAATGATGACAGTCTGTTAAGATACGTCCCAAGGTGGGAGCATCTTTTTGGGCAAGAGCTTTTTCTGCTTGCTCAGTTAGAAGTCCAATTTCATGGAAACTTGCCAGGGCCTCTGTACCCAAATCCTTGACCTTCTGAATGGCTTCTTTGGTATGGCCACGGATACCTGTATCTGCAATAACCAGCTTGGCACCCAAATCAACCTCTAATTCACTAAAACCGACATTTCGAATGAATTTAATAGGCTTATCACTTAGACAGGTCTTGGCATCCAGCCCACTAGGATTCATATGGGCAATCATTTCCGCTCGATTCACCAAGATTTCCAAAGTCTCTTGACTCAAATCCCGCTTGAAGTAATCAAAGACTGCTCGAATTGCTGCAATACTGACAGCAGCCGAGGACCCCATCCCCCGCTGGGACGGAATCATGGAGTCAATCCGGCAAGCGATAGGCGCCTCCTCAATCCCCAAATACTCTAAGGAAGCGTAAACAGCCATAGATAAGCTATCATTCTCAAAAAGGACCCACGGACGATCCGCAGGTACAATCTGACAGGTGACCTGAATGTGAAGGAGAGGCAAGGCAATGGCTGGATAGCCATAAACAACTGCATGCTCTCCTATTAAAATAATCTTGCTATGTGCCTGTCCGACACCTATCGATCTAGTCATACGTCTCTCAGTTATCTTCATTCTTTCTGCTATAGATTGCTTGATACAATCCTCTCTCCTACCATTTTAATATAAAAAAAGAAAAAAAGCGATGGCTAAACCACGCTTCTTTCTCCGTCTTAGGAAGGATTTTTACTGGCCACTTCCATTTCTGTTTTGATGAGCTCCATCAGTTGATTTCGATCTAGTATCCATTGAGCCCGCTCATCTTTTTCATAGGTCCGATTGGATAGAAAAATAGCCGCCAATTGGAGCTTGCGGTTATAGAGAAGGAAGGTTCCTGTATAACCTGTATGGTCCAACCAGTCTCCTTCCAGATTCCAGGCCAGAGAGCGCGTCTTCCCTTCTTCTAAGGCATAGTTCTGCGATAGAATCTCTGCAAAAGGATCCTGTAAATAATGCTCCAGGAAAAATTCCATATCTCTAATAGTCGAGAACAGGCCTGCACTTCCAGCATGGACTCCCAGCACACGCGCTTTCGGATCATGGACAACGCCACCTGGAAGGCCACGAAGAGTTGGAACAGCTTGAGAAACCGGGCCAAAAGTAGTCTCCTTCATTTGCCAAGGTTCAAAGACTTGCTCCTGAAAAATATGGTCTAAGTCCAGACCAAACCACTTCTCCAGAAGAAAGCCCAACAAAAGAAAATTGACATCCGTATAGTGGAACTGGCGATTGTCCTTGAGTTTCAAGCGGTGCAAGGCTTCTTTTAAGCCCTCAGCATCCAAGTCATCTCGTCCAGGGATGAAAGGATCCAGTCCAGAAGTATGAGTCAAGAGCTGACGGATAGTCACATCTGCCTGCTCCATATCCGGGTAGTAGGAGGCTAAGGGACGATCGATATCGATTTTCCTTGCTGGACCAAGAAAGCAAAAATCGTTCCAACTCCGACTACCTTACTCACACTGGCCAAATCATAGGTTAGTCCGGCAACAACAGGCTCTTTTTTAGCTGGATCAGCTAGCCCCAAGTAATACTCCTGCCAGCTTCCCTTCTGATAGAGCGCAAGAGAGGCACCTGGATAGATGCCTGCTCCTATTTGCTCTTGAATTTTTTGGATGATTTTTTTCCATTTTTCTTCACTCTTTTCAGTCAGACAAAGACTTGCTTAGGCTTCAAACCACCATTCAATCTTGCTGGGATCTTCAACCAAGACAAATTGTTGCCTTTTTGGTACAAAAGTCACCTGATCTCCAAAGCAGGAGGCTACTTCACTTGCTACAAATGGCTCTAGAATGACCTTGACCTGACAAAGGTCCCAAGTCTGTCCATTAGCTAGTGTGAGGTCCGGACCATCTGATGCTTCTAAGTCTAAATACTCTTCTAAGCCAGGTAGTTGTTGATAGAAAGCTGTAGAAGTCTCTACATTAGGTACACGAAGAACTATCTTTCTACGAAAAACTCCGTCAAGGTTGTAAAACTCTTCATTCGCTTGAAAAATCTGGAACTTCCTCAATTTCAGTTAAACTGTCCACTTGCTCTTCCGCATGGAGCAAGATACGATCTCCTTCATGGCAAAAGAGCTTCAAAGGCATAGCCATTTTCCCTCTGAAGAGGCGATCAACTTGATGACCACGAGCCAGAAGCCACTCAATTTCTTGCGGGTTGGTCACGCGAATCTTTAAGCAAGCCAAGCGTTTTGGTCCCTCAACCTTACGGGTTCTCATACTAGGATTCCTCTAAATAGAGGCGGTCTGTCTTCGATTGATCTCCAAGGGATAATAAAAGCCCCATCTTCCAACAGGGTTTTCATTCTAAGACCTTTTTCAAAAAAATTCTTGATTGACATTTTCGATTGTTTGTTTTTTAATACGGGTGAAATACTACTAATCTTATTTATGCACATAATTCCTCCAAGTCTTTTATATTTTTAAAAAGATTTTCTACAAGAAATCTTGTGCAAAAAGACAGATTTCTCAAAAATTTTGAATCTGTCTTTCTTTACTTAATATACTGTTCGTGTATGGACCCGCCCGTTTGGAGCTTCAAATTCGTATTCTAAGTAATCCTGATAGGGTCCCTGGTGCAATCACTCCACGCACATCTAATACAGCCGTTCCTGCCTGTCCCACAATGGAATCTGCTAACAGGCAGCAATTCGTAGACAGAACAAAGTAAGATTTAAAAACGCGAAGAAGTAAATTTATATAGCTCAGCCTCTAAATCATATTTCAATTTGTAAGCGTAGGTCGGCTGACCGTCTTCCAGTAACCTACTAGGTGGATCCCAAGGTTCTAACAACTGATCAATTTCAGCTAGACGCTTCTCTACTGCCTGATTCTCTTCTTCGGTAAGGGATAGGCTGTAGCCAAACAGCGTCTTTTGACTCTCTTTTTTACATAGTTCGATGTATGGTTCCTTATCCACTTTAAACAGTACGCCATCCCCAATCGTCCCAAATAGACGCTCTGAAAAGGGATCGTAACTTCCGTAAGAAAATGACCTTCCCTGATAACAAATATCTACATGCCCAATCGCTCCAAATAAGTTGCTGTCAGAAGTATGAACCAAAATTTCTAATTCCCTTGCCTCTTCTTCTTTTTTCACCAATCGATAAGGGCCTGTGTGTCCCGCCGAGCTCCCTTTTTGAAGAAACTGGTTAAACCGTTTTAACTCCTTAGCAGGGATAAAGGCTGCAAAGATAACCGGTAGGCTAATACGAAAGCGACGTTTTAACTCTTGGCCTTGTTGGTCTTTGTCAAATAAAATACCATCTCGAATATTAGAAATCCCCAACAAGACCAGATAAGCCCTCCCAAGAGGATAAATTGAAGTGCCCATCTGAACCAGGTTCCAAGACAGTTGCTAGACCAATCCCACCGTTTAAAAGCGCATCCCATAAATAGAGCCAGCCTCCTTTTACCCGATTGGCCTTATAAAGCCAAAATGTGATCCCATAGACAATGGCACTCCCCAACTGATATGCCCCTAAACAAATCACAACTAAGTTTACGGGCAGACTACTCAGTCGATTCAACCAGATCAACGCAAGTGAAAGAAAAATAAACCAAATAGAGTGGCTATAGGAAATAGACTTGCTACGTAACAAAAAGCGAAGAAGAAAGCTTCCTAGTCCATCAACTAAAAAGTAAATGGCTAATAGATCCAAGGAAAATTTTGTGAAACCAACACCGTTTCGAAAAATGAGGATCCCAAAAATGACGGCAAGAACCCCAAACAATAAAGTCCGTCTTCTTGCAACTTCTTCAACAGATAATTTTCTCACCATGACACCCTCCTTCAGAGATCAAAGGTCTTTAGACAAATACTATTTTATCACGTATAATATAAGAAGTAAAGAAACAGTGAAGCTGATAAAAGGAGCATCCTATGAAATTCAATCAATATAGCTATCTACCAGTCGACCAAGCAGACATTCTAAAGGAACTGAAAGAAATCGGGTTTGACCTTCCCCTTCATCTTACAGAGAAAGAACTGTTTGAATGGTTTGTTCGCAAGGTTTATTTCACCTACAAAAATACAGATTATCCTCTCTCTAACCTAGTGGCGGATGCTGAAACAGATCTCCTGAGCTATTTCCAATCTGACCGCGAATGGTCTCCAAATATTTTCTACACAGTGGCCCTCCAATTGCTCGGTTTCCGCTATTTTATTGACTTTGAAAATACGGACAGCTTCTTAAAAGAAGTCCAAATTCCGATTGAGTATGGAAACTTGGTTGAGAACCTCTATCACTCCTCAATACTCGAACAGTCAAAGGGAATTTACTAATTGAGCAGTTGGTCAGCGATGGCTTGATTCCTGAAGACAATCGTTACCACTTTTTCAACGGAAAAAGTCTAGCTACCTTTAACTGCCATGATGTGATTCGTGAAGTGGTCTATGTGGAAAGTCGGATTGATAGCGATCAGGATGGTCTTCCAGATTTGGTCAAGGTCAATATTATTCGCCCTCGCTATGAAGGAAAAATTCCAGCCGTCATGACCGCCAGCCCTTATCACCAAGGAACCAATGACAAGGCTAGCGACAAAGCGCTCTATAATATGAATGTGGACCTCGAGGTCAAAGAACCTCATAGCATTAAAGTAGAAGAACCTCAATTAGAATTGGCGGATCCTGTCGCTTCAGCTCAACTAGTCTCTGAGGCTGAAGAAACCCTCACTCATATCAACTCCAGTTATACCCTCAATGACTACCTTCTCGCTCGTGGTTTTGCCAATCTCTACGTCTCCGGTCTTGGAACCAAGGATTCCCAAGGCTTGATGACCAATGGAGATTACCGCCAAATCGAGGCCTATAAAAATGTCATCGACTGGCTCAACGGCCGTTGCCGGGCCTTTACAGACCACAGTCGCCAACGCCAAGTCAAGGCCGATTGGTCTAACGGCAAGGTTGCTACGACGGGCTTGTCCTACCTAGGGACCATGTCCAATGGACTGGCTACCACCGGTGTCGATGGCCTAGAAGTTATCATCGCAGAAGCCGGTATCTCTTCTTGGTACAACTACTATCGCGAAAACGGACTCGTGACGAGTCCTGGGGGCTATCCTGGAGAGGATTTTGATTCGCTTGCTGAGTTGACCTATTCACGCGCCCTTCGGGCTGGAGATTATCTCCGCCACCACGCAGCCCATCTAGCGGATTTGGAACGGCTTAAGGAGCAAATAGATCGCAAGACAGGAGACTACAACCAATTCTGGCACGACCGCAACTATCTCCTTCAGGCAGACAAAGTCAAGGCAGAGGTCGTCTTCACCCATGGTTCCCAAGACTGGAACGTGAAGCCCCTCCATGTTTACCAAATGTTCCAAGCCCTTCCAGCCAACATCAAGAAACACCTCTTCTACCACAATGGGGCCCATGTCTACCTCAACAACTGGCAGTCTATTGACTTCCGTGAGAGTATGAATGCCCTCCTTTCTAAAAAATTACTGGGCCATGATTCGAGCTATGAATTGCCAACCGTCATCTGGCAGGACAATACAGGGGAACAAAGTTGGACTTCCTTGGAAGACTTTGGCAATCAAACAGCCCAGCGGACCTTCCCACTGGGAGATGGTGAGAGAGTCATCCAAAACCGCTATGCGACAGAAGATTATGAGCGCTATGGCAAAGCCTATCCAACCTTCCTAACTGATCTTTACCAAGATAAGGCCCAACAGGTGACCATCGATCTTCCGATCGCAGAAGACTTACACCTCAACGGAAAAGCTCGCCTTCACCTGCGGCTCCAATCTAGCACAAACAAAGGCTTGCTCTCAGCCCAACTCATGGAGCTAGGAAGCAAGAAATATCTCCAACCCTATCCAGCTGTCCTATCCGTCCGCACCCTTGATAACGGTCGCTACCATATGCTGAGACAATTTGACCGAGTTGCCATTTAAGAAGCCGGTCAACGGGTGATTACAAAGGGCTATCTCAACCTTCAAAACCGTCATGATCTCTTACAAGTCGAACCTGTAACCCCTGGAGAATGGATGGAATTCGACTTTGAACTCCAACCAACCATCTACAAACTGGAGAAAGGCACTACTCTTCGCCTCGTCCTTTACACAACCGACTTCGAGATCACTGTCCGCGACCAAACGGACTACCAACTCACCATTGATCTGGCCAACTCCAGCTTAACCCTTCCTGAGATGGATTAAAGGAATTTCATGCTTTTTCCTTGTCGCCCCTTCCCTTGCTTGATTTGACAGCCTTGCCTACTTATGATAATATTTAAGAGAGTATTTCATAGAAAAAGAGTTTAGAGGATATTATGGCTATCGAAAAAACAGTCAGCGAAATTGCTGAAATTCTAGGAGTTAGTCGCCTAGCGGTCAACAACCGTGTCAAGGCCCTAGATCCTGAAGATACAGAAAAAAATGATAAGGGAGTTACCGTCGTAACCCGAAGTGGCTTGATTAAGCTAGAAGAGATCTACAAAAGACTATCTTTGAAGACGAGCCCGTCAGTGATGATGTCAAGCAACGGGAACTGATGGAAATTCTAGTCGACGAGAAGAATTCTGAAATCGTCCGTCTCTACGAACAACTAAAAGCAAAAGACGACCAGCTAAAATCTAAAGATGAGCAATTAGCTAAAAAGGATGAGCAGTTGCGTGTCAAAAGATGTTCAGATCGCTGAAAAAGATAAACAACTTGACCAACAGCAACAGCTAACTCTCCAGGCTATGAATGACCGAGAAACATTGAAATTGGAACTGGATCAAGCCAATGAGAAGGTTCTTGAACAGAAAAACAAAAGGCTTCTGGAGACGCGTCTTTGGTCGCTAAAAACTGACTTCGGTCAGTTTTTTCTATGCCTTTGCCTCTCCTCAACAAATAGAAAATCAAAAAGCAAGCATAAGATGAAGGAGTTCCCTTGAAAGAATTAAGCCAATATGTCTCCTTTGATTTAGAATTTAATCAATTCGAAGGAAAGTACCACATTATCCAAGTTTCTGCTGTCCGCTTTGTAGATGGCCAGAAGTTGCCCACTACGATTCCTATGCCTATACGGATAAACCACTAAAAAGTTTTATCAATGGCCTTACCGGGATTACATCTGATAAAATCCTCCAAGCTCCCCCACTCGAGCAAGTTCTCGCGGAGTTTCGAGACTTTGTTGCAGACAGTCCCCTCATTGGATACAATGCCATCAAGAGTGACCTCCCTATCCTAGCGGAAAATGGGCTAGAGTTCACGGTCCAATATGCTGTTGATGTCTTTGAAGAAGCTTCTAAACGCCGACCTTCTGACCTCCATGGGATTAAGAACTTGCAGCTTCATACAGTTGCTCAGTTTTTAGGAGTGGCTGGAAAATCGCATGATAGTCTAGAAGATGCACGAATGACCGCCCTTGTTTATGAAGCCTTTCTCGAATCAGATCGAGCACGGCAACTTCTAACCGAGCAAGAATCCTTTTCTACCTCTCCTTTTGGTGGATTAGACCTCTCCAATTTTTTTAACGACTAAAAAGAGAGTGGGACAGAAATCGGTCATTCGTTAGAATTCGATTTCGTCGTCCCACATCCGCACAGTTGAGTAGGGCTGTAAAAGCTGATGAAATCAGCGTAGTAGAGCCCACTCAACCACTGCGTCTTGCTCGACAATCCTAAGACAATTGAGAGGCTAGGACTTTTGTCCCAGCCTCTTTCTCTGTATGCTTAGAATGGTAATTTACCAGCAAAAGCTCCCAATTTTTTCTTGGTTGCTGCATCAATCTCTTCGATGGCTGCATTGATAGCTTGAACAGTCATATCAGAAAGAGTTTCTGTATCTTCTGGGTCCACAACTGCTGGGTTAAATTCGATGGATACCACCTTCTTATCACCTGTAAGAGTTGCAACCACCAAGTCCTGAGCGGATTTGCCAACAAATTGAGAAGCAGCCAATTCTGCCTGACTTTGTTCCATTTGTTTCTGAAGCTTTTGTGCTTGCTTCATCATATTTTGCATATTCATCATAAGATTTTCTAGATTCCTTTCGTATCAAGGGTTTAGACCCTGTATTTAAAATTTCGTTTCCTTATTTTGCCTTATTGTTAGAAATTATCAAAGGCAGAAGCAACTTCTTGTTGCTGAATTGGAAATAAATGTGAGTATACATTTATTGTCGTATTGATTGATGAATGTCCTAAACGTTTCATCAATGTGAAGAATATATAATCTCTCCCCTCACCATTTCGGAGACCTTGTGAGACTAGAAATGCAGCATGAGAATGTCTAAAATCATGATTGCGAATTAGTTTCAAATCTTTAGGCATTCTCTTTTTGAGAATAACTCTGAAGTTCGAGACGTTTGGACTTGTTAGAATTTCTGGAGTAGCTTGATAAATTTGAAGACTTTTAGAATTATCAGTAAACGGCTTGAGTAAATCAAATTGTCTTTCTTTCCACTTTTTCAATTCCTCATTAAAACTTTTATGAATGTATATTCTACGGTTCGACTGAGTTGTTTTTACTGTTCCAATATGAACTTGTCCATTTCGATAATAGGCAGAGTATTTAACATCGATATACATCTCATCAAGATTGATATGTTCCCAAGTTAAAGCTAAGGCTTCTCCAATGCGTAATCCTGTATACATCAATACACGATACAACAGTTGAAATGGATATTCATCTTCATTAAAGAGAGAATCAAATTTCTTGAATTGCTCAGGAGTATAATAATCCATTTCTTTTTGTTGTTGAGGTAATCGCCGTAAGCCATTGCAAGGATTGTCATGTCGAATTTGATGCTGGACTGCAACCTCAAACATCTTATGGACAAAAATCATCTGCTGGTTAACATGAGAATTACTCAACAAACCACCTTTGACACTACGTTGATTTTTAAGCCAGTTTCTATATTCTTTGATATCTGTGACTGAAACAACACGCATGTCTGCATTTTTAAAGTACCGAGACATATAAACACGATAATAAGATTCCTGGCTATCTATCGTACTACGTTTATTGCCACGAAGTGTATCTTCTTCCTGGACAAGTGAGTAAAGATAGTCAATGCTAATCTTTTGCTTATAGCCAATCTGATGTAGTTTCTTAATCCTAAAATCGGCTTCATACTGCTCAGCTTCTTTTCGAGATTTAAAGTCTGTTTTTCTGTGACGCTTTTTGTTTACCTGTTACAGCATCATAGCCGTCACTTATATCAACCCCCATTTTTTTATGTCTAGTGACTACCATCGTGGATGTCCTCCTCAATAGCAGTATCATCATGTACGTTTTTCAATTATAACATTTTTAGAAATTATCTGAAACCCTAGTATATCTTCGATTATTTGCACTGGAACTCGTCCAACACGTTTGTTCTTGTACCAATTAAACCCTTTTTCGACTAGAAGCAATTTAGCTTGTCTGATTAGTAGTTTAGATTGAGTTTCAGAGTACCCTGTTAGGATCATAATGTCATTTTTTTATCGACAAATGGGTATGTAGTTAATTCGAAATGTGTCATTGGTTTTTTTTTAGATTGCATATTATATTTCCTCAAATTGAAATTATGATATAATAGCAACAACAGAAGTAGCTGTCGCTATTTTTGTTGAGTGTTTGGGTTATCGTTGTTGGTTTGGTCGCTAGCATTGATAACCTTTTTTGCTTTGTTCCAATTCATATTTGTCGTCACAGTTTCCATTATTAGCTTTAGCGCATCTTCGCGATTCATGGAGTAGCTTTTTTGGAAGGAATAGGTATGGTGTACACAGATGTTATTTCCAAAATTATCGATGATAGTATCTGAGCTTTTTTTCTCTGGGTACAACACGTGGAACGAATCATCATGCACATGGACCAACAAATCTATTCTTCGTACAAATTGACCGAGATCCTCATTGTTGTTACCTTTTGTATGATAAAAAAAGGGGATAGGAGACTTAGTATTAGTGATGATGATAATTTTTGCTGAGCCCATTTTATTATGGTATCTTGCAGAGACAGGACTAATCATGTATGGATCAAGAAGTTTTAGCCAATCTGATGTTGTCAGACTAAATCCTTTTATGTCATCTAGCAAAAGAAGTTCTTGGCCAACATATTCATCAAAAGGGTTTGTGGATGCCGTTACGCAAGATTCCCAGTAAGAGCCATTTTCAGAAGCGGTATTTTTAATAATTTTTATCAATTCCTTTGCGAGTTTTGTTTTTCCCATGCCACTCTTTTGCACTGATAAAAATAACTGTCTTCTTAAATTCTCCTGCTTCAAGTTCAGCTATCGTACGGTAGCTTCTACGCTCTCCAGCGGTTTCTAAGGCTTCGTTAATCCTTCGTTTGTGTTGCCCATAGATTGTATAGTAATCATCAGTAAGCATGATATTATTTTTTGTGATTCTGCCTTCCAGAATTTGCTCGCATAACCAGTCAATACTAAGGTTTGTTTCTTTAACTTTTTTTGTCGCTCGCCCTTTAAGCCATGTGTGCATTTTTCGGTGATAGATGCTGGAATAATCCTCTCCTAAAACTGTCACCACCTCTTCTGGTTGGTATTGATATTTTTGTTCATCTTTTGCATGCACTAGATAGGCTAAACAATTGTCATATCCATACCTTCCTGATTTGAGCTTTTCTAAGTACTGAGGTTCAATCCCTATAGCTAAGGCTATCTTATTTAAAGAAGCTCCCCTCTCAAATTTAAAGAGAAAGTGAACGTGAATTGCTTTCTTCTCAATAGAATTTTTCATTAGTTTTTGATCCCAAACACGTACTTCATCTTTATCGTGTTTAATACCATAAGCTTCTTTAACGGTGATATTAGCTTTATTTAACTTATTAATCACCGTTTCAAGTAAAGGACGTATATCGCCATCTCTGGCTAGCTTTACGGATGTTATATCATCCCAAGTTTTCCAATGTTCATCCTCTAATTGTTGGACCAACATAATTGCTGTGAGACTTGCTTCTTTCTTTCCCATAGTTACCTCGTTTAATTATTCTTTTAACTATTCCCTTGACAGAACGGGGGTTTGAATTTCATAAAAGATAGCTCAAAGCCCAGTTCTATCGAGTGTTTGACATGCACGGCACTCGACAGCTCCAGTGCCGTGCATGCGTAAGGATAGTTAGAATTAGTTTTTGTATCATCTTTGCTAGGGTGGCAGACCTTGTGAGTAGTCGGTTTTCGTTAGGAATTTATTCCATAAACCAAGGTGTCTCGTAAAAGTGTGGGACTTCCCATTTTTTACCAGATCCAATGATACGAGCAACTCCTTGCCCTTTTCCATAACTACGTTTAGGCATATCCGAAAATCCACTCATCAGATACTTGCGTTCATCTGCGGAATCAGCAGCACCACCCAACATAATTACGGCATCGGAACAGTTGACACGAGCAAGTGAGGGAAGAAAACCCTCTTTTGTCGCAAACTGGCTAATGGCAATGATATGGATGCCAGCAGAGCCACCCGTAGAAGATAATCGGTTTATAGCAGTAGTCCAGCGAGAAATGATCTTTAGGCTTTTGTCAACCTTATCAAGAGATTCGAGAGAAGCGTTTAGATTACCTAGTTCATCGAAAAACAAAGCAATATCTGGCATATCTTCCATGTCAATGTATTTATCTTTACCTGCGTTATTTATTTCAGCTAATCGATTATCCATAACGGTGCACCAGTATTCAGCACGCTCTACAATCTTAATAGGGTCGGACTGTCCGCTAAATTCTTTTACGTATCTATCATACTTAGCAGAGTTATATTCAACAACCCAACCTTGTAAGCTCATCAATCGAGCCATGTAGCGACCTGCTAGAACTGATTTCCCTGCACGCGTACGAGCAATAATTGAAATATGTGGTATAATATTAGAGTTCCAAATCAAATCATTTGACAGACGGATAGCATGCCTATTTTTACTTATGAAGGGTTCTAACGTATTCATGTTATCTGTGACGAGTAGTCGCTGTGAAGTAAGTGTATCCTCGAAGTAAAAGAGGATATAGCTATCATCAACTGTTAGTTCCGAATTGACTACAGCAAATCGTTGATATTTACCTGCTATGATTCCAGATACATGCTGTTCAAATTTTTCACGGTTGGCACGTTCCCAATTTGCTATATTTTCGATTGCGATGAAACCACTTGAAAGTTCTTCATCTATCCATACTTCTATTTTCAGGCATTTCATTGCCAAAACGGGTTGTATTTGACAATTTGAGTACATCTGTTATTTGTTTATCATTAAATAATCGTCTTAAGCGCTTTTGCCAACTTTTTAGATTTATCAGACATACCAGGAATCTCAATTGATGAGACTTCTCACGATGAAAACCATGTATATGCAAATATAAGAGTAGAGACGATATTTGTAATGATGCTGTAGAGTAGTATGCTTCGTACATATGAAGATAAAACTGTTACCATTTGGCTTATGAAGAACGACAAGACAGTCAATCCAATTGTAACCGTAAGGGCTATCAGAGAAAGTTGATAGCCCTGAGGTGTACAATTTAGTGCAGGCTTGATTCTTCGGTATTTATGCCTACGCATTGCGTGTGACCACTGCTACAGAGTCAGCAGCATACCATCCGATACCATTTGAAGTTGCACCTCCACGTACATTTTTGAAGTTAAGAACTGTACCGAATTTGATCTCTACTTTATTTGGCACTTTAATCGTATATTCTAGGTCGTTAATTGTATCTACAACCGAGTATTTGTATTTCCCGTCAATTTCTTCAATTGACCCAATTGAAACAACTTTTAGAGTCGGGATAACATCAGTTGTATATTCATTCCCTGTTTTATCACTAATCATTACTTTTGGGTGTGTTTCTTGTTTAAGGACTTCTGCGAGAGTCCGATTCCAGTTAGTTTTTGCCATATCTCTTACCTGCTTTCGTTTTTTCAAGGCTGGAAAAAATATCTTCCAGACGGTTATTGATTTGACGCTCTTTGTCAATTCGATCTATTAGCTCATCTTCAGACATTCTATCAATATCTGAATCATGAGCTATAGATAAAGTTAAGAACGACAAGCCATTTTGTCCATACCACAATTCGTTTAGTTCAGTTGGAACTGTTTTAAAAAACCAATCATTAGATACTCGTTGATACGCTGTGTTCCCATATTCTAACAACCGATTGTTGCGTAAGTCACGAAGTGTTTTTCTTTAAATTTGTATTCATATTGAATACTCTTTTTCTTTCTAACCGACTAGCTCTCCGCCGGCAGGAGATGTTTTTGAATCGATTCGTTAATAATATGTTAACAAATCCACCTCTAATAAACAACAGGGAATTTAGTCGAATAAAGGACTTTTTAAAACGGACAAAACACCCTATTTGTTTTGACATATAAATAAATAAACGGTAAAATAAAAGGACAAAAATACAATGTGTGAGAGGTTTTTATGCCTAAAAAAGCAGTTACAAAGAAAATAATTGATGGTAAAATGTATTTTACATCTACTCATTTTGCACAACAGGTCTATTTAGACAGCAGACAAGCTCGTAGATACTTACAAGAATTTAAAAGTCTGGAAGGATATACGAATCCACATTTTTTACGATGAAAAGACAATGTCTAAAGCAATTGATGCTTATTCACATAGCAAAGCAGGAGAACTTCTTAAAGAGCAACGCAGACAAAGAATTCTTGAAATCGAGCGAGAAAGAGCTAAAGAAGAAGAAAATGCATTCATTGAACAAGAGAATACTAGAGAAGACAACCAAAACAACCCTATTGAAGACATTGCACGAACATATGTAGACAGTATCTATAAATCAGAATTAGTATTAATGCTCTTAAGAACCATTTTGTACAACCAAGGTTTTGTATTTGATGAAAAACAATTCAAACAGGATTTAGTAGATCTACATATTTTCGAAAAGTGTCCGCCATCCTGGAGATTCCTATACAGAAGATGAACTTAATTTGATATCTCGCATACATTCCATCCATTCATATATAAAAAATAGTCAACTTTAGACTATTTTTTTATATACGATATGACGAATTACAAATATGGTATAATGCATTTAAGACACACACTTCATAAGAGGAAACACATATGAATATAACGGATCAGAAAAAGTGCTAAATCGTTTATACAACGATGGCAAAACAGAGGAAATGAACGTCAGGATAGTCAATCTTTCTGGCTAGATTTGCTTCAGTCTGTATATGGGATTGAAAAACCTTCGGAATACATTACCTTCGAAGATAAAGTTATGCTTGATCATACCAGTTTCATCGATGGATTTATCGATACCACAAAAGTATTGATTGAGCAAAAAGGCTCAGATAAAGATCTAAATAAGGCCATAAAACAGTCTGACAATACTTATTTGACACCTTTTCAGCAAGCTAAACGATATTCAGCTAATCTTCCTTATTCTAAACGTCCCCGTTGGATTGTAACTTGTAATTTCAAAGAGTTTTACGTTTATGATATGGAACAACCAAACGGTGAACCAAAAGTCATTAAACTTGCTGATTTAGATAAAGAAGCTTATCGTTTAGAGTTTCTGATAGACAAGACAAATGAGCATCTGGAACGTGAGATGAAGGTTTCTATTGAGGCCGGAGAAATAGTTGGAGAGATTTACGAAGGGCTTCTTAAGCAGTACATTAATCCAGATAGTCCAGACAGTCTTCATGCCATTAACCAACTTTGGTCGTTCGTTTAGTATTCTGTCTTTACTGCTGAGGATGCAGGGATATTTGGACACCACATGATGTTTCATGATTACCTGGCTCGTTTTAGCAGTCGTGATTTTCGTCGAGGCTTAATTGACCTCTTTTCAGTGCTAAATACACCAATTGAAGAACGCGATCCATACTTAGATGAGGAATTGCTTGCGTTTCCTTACGTCAATGGAGGGATGTTTGCTGAGAATAAGCTGGAAATTCCAAACTTCACAGACGAACTTCGTGAGTTGATTTTGGAACATGCTTCATCTAGCTTTGACTGGTCAGAAATTAGTCCTACAATTTTTGGAGCAGTATTTGAGTCAACACTAAACCCAGAAACACGTCGAAGCGGGGGGATGCACTATACCTCTATCGAAAATATCCATAAAGTTATTGATCCACTCTTCCTAGATGAGTTAAAAGATGAATTGAATGAGATTCGTCAATTCAAGCAATTTAAAACAGTTGAACAAAGAGCTAAACAGTTCCAGTCAAAACTATCTAGTCTGACATTCTTTGACCCTGCTTGTGGTTCAGGGAACTTCCTGACAGAAACTTATATATCCCTCAGACGCTTAGAAAATGAAGCTATTAAGCTTTATATGGGGGAGGCAGTAGCATTGGATTTAGGTCAGGAACTTGTTAAAGTGAAGCTGAATCAATTCTATGGAATCGAGATCAATGACTTTGCGGTTTCTGTTGCTAAAACGGCCCTCTGGATTGCAGAAAGTCAGATGTTAGAAGAAACTAAAGATATTGTGTTTGCGAATATTGATTTCTTACCTCTTAAATCATATACAAATATTGTTGAAGGAAATGCACTAGAGATTGATTGGGAGACAGTAGTTCCTAAAGATAAGTTGAGCTATATTATTGGGAATCCACCATTTTTGGGGTATTCACTCCAATCACCTAAGCAAAAAGCTGATTTATTGAGTGTCTATGTTGATGAAAATGGGAAACCATATAAAACAGCTGGTAAAATTGACTTTGTTTCAGCTTGGTATTTTAAGGCGAGTCATATCATGCGGAATACTTCAATTAGAACGGCCTTAGTATCAACAAATTCAATTACTCAAGGGGAGCAAGTAGCTAGTGTTTGGAAACCACTTTATGAACGATTTGGAATCCATATAGACTTTGCTTATAGAACATTTAAGTGGAATAGTGAGGCTAAAAATAAAGCAGCAGTTCATTGTGTAATCATTGGATTTTCAACATCAGATAATCCCCAAAACAAAGTTATTTATGATGATAAAACAAAGATTATTGCTAAACAAATTAATCCATATTTAATCGATGGGGATCTAATTTTCATCGATAGTAGAACCAAGCCAATATGTCGAGTTTCTCCAATGGTTTATGGAAGCAAACCAACTGATGGAGGTATCTTTTTTGACAGTTCAAAGAGAAAGAACGAACTTATTAAGACGGTACCCAGTTGCCAGAATCAATGATACGTCAAGTGTATGGAGCATCGGAATTTATAAACAATAAAAGAAAAGATATTGTTTATGGTTGAGTGGACAGAGTCCTAAAACCTATCGGAGTATTCCACCAATTATCAGTAGAATACAATTAGTTAAAGAATTTCGACAAAACAGTCCTAAAAAACAAACTCAAGATAGTGCTGGAAGAGCTATGGAATTTCAAGAGATAAGACATAACGATAATGATTACTTATTAGTTCCTAGTGTGTCTTCAGAAAATAGAAGATATATCCCAATTGGATTTATAGAAGGTGAAGTAGTCTCTACAAATGCAAATCTAATTATTCCTAATGCCACCCTCTACGACTTCGGTATTCTAACATCCAATGTCCATATGGCTTGGATGCGTACAGTTGCTGGGCGTTTTAAGTCTGATTATCGTTATTCCGCTAAGATAGTTTACAATAACTTCCCTTGGTCAGACGTTACAGAAGCTCAAAAAGATAAGATTTCTAAAACAGCTCAAGCTATTCTTGATGCACGTGCACTGTATACAGATAGTTCATTGGCCGATCTCTATGATGAATTAACCATGCCAGTCGAACTTAGAAAAGCACATCAAAAATGACCGAGCAGTTATGGAAGTTTACGGATTTACCAAAGTAGTTGATGATCAGAAAACTTGGTTAACCGAAAAGTGAGACAGTGGCAAGATTATTTGAGATGTATGAAGAAAAGTAAAATAAATCAAAAACTTATTTCATTTTTAATTTGATTTGCATTTATATCATTTGAATAGTCACAGAGTTAATAAACAATAAAAAGCAACATTAATTTAGTGTTGCTTCTTTTTTATGTACAATTTAGATACTGCATTGTCTATTTTTGTCTTATTGTTATTAAATCTATTTGTTATTAAATTGCTTCAATGAAACACAAAAAAAGCGTTAAACTTGGATAACGAACGATAACAAGTCTTAAAAATCTTAAGTTAAGTCTTGCATATTCATCATAAGATTTTCTAGATTCCTTTCCTAGCAAGGGTTTAGACCCTTTTGTTTAATGCTTATTGCCCATTTCTGCCCAATTTCTAGCTCGATGGGGACTTCTCTCCTATTATAGCATGTTTTCCCCGTCCGAAAAAGCTGATTTTTTATTTAAACAGCGTTGTGACAATGAGTTGGACGTTTAAAAGAGTCAGAAGACTAGCTACTCCGTAAGCTAAGTAGGTATTCCATTTTGCATTGACAAATTCTCCCATGATTTTTTTATTGGAGGTAAAGTAAACCAAGGGGAAAATTGAAAATGGTAAAGCCAGAGATAAGAAGACTTGAGAATAGACCAACAAATCATCTAGAACACTTTCCTGATCCCCAAAGAGAAAGGCGACAATCAGGACAGGAGTGAGGGCCAACATCCTAGTAAAGAGGCGGACAAGCCATTGAGGAAGCCGGAATTTAAGAAAACCTTCCATGACAATTTGTCCCGTCAGAGTGCCTGTAATGGTTGAATTTTGACCACTTGCTAACAAAGCAACGGCAAACAGAGTGGACAGAAAAGGACTTGCAATAGCTCCTGCAATGGCATTGTTTTGCAAGGCATCATACATACTAGAGAAGGCTCCAATTTCTTCTGCGTGTCCAAAAAAGAGGGCCGCTCCGAGAATCAGCAAGAGAGAGTTGACAACAAAAGCCAGGGTCAATTCAATATTGGAGTCCCAGGTCATGAAACGCACAGCCCGACGAACATCTGCAGGATCCTCATAATCGACCTTGCGTGTTTGTGAAATGGAAGAATGTAAATAGAGATTATGAGGCATGACGGTTGCACCAATAATCCCCAGAGCTAGCGTCAAGGCTTGTGATCCTTTAGGAAGACCAATGCCTACGATTTCCTTTGGGGAATAAACCCAGCAAAAATTCCACCTATATCTGGTTTTGATAGGACCACAAGATAGATAAAAATCCCCAAAATGGTCAAAATCAAGGTGGAGACAATGGCCTCAATCTTGCGAAAACCTAAGTGCATGAGTCCAAGGAGGAGGAAGACATCCAGGATGGTAACCAAAATAGAAAAGAGCAAGGGCCATCCGAACAGCAAATGAAGAGCAATCCCTGAACCAATGACTTCTGCTAAATCTGTCGCCATCAAAGCTAATTCAATCACTATCCAGAGAATATAGCGGAGCCACTTGGGCAAATGCGTCGCTGTTGTCTGGGCCAAATCTTTCCGATGGACAATCCCTAGTTTCCCAGCCATCTGTTGCAATTGCATAGCAATCAAGGAAGACAAGAGAACTACCGACAATAGCAAGTAACGATAGTGAGCCCCTCCAACAACGCTGGTGATCCAGTTCCCAGGATCCATGTAGCCCACTGCTACTAGGCTCCCCGGACCTGAAAACAATAATAAGGTCTTCCAAAAAGAAGTTCCCTTGGGAACCTTGACGGATTGATTGATTTCTTGGAGCGATTTCCGCTCTAACTGTTCTAAACTCATGATACCCTTCTTTCCATGACGTCACTTCCCCTTGATTATAGCACAAATGAAAAGATTTCGGTAAATTTTCTTTGCATTTTTCAAAATAAATGCCCTTCTTGGTCCCCACTTCCCCATTTTCTTCGTATTCCTTTAGCGATTTTTTCTCCTTTGCTCCTCCAAAATGAAACCGAATAGCTTCAAAAATGAACCAAATAGATTTTTCCCCCTATCTGACTTCAAAAGCTTGTATACTAATCGTAACTGAAAGATAGCTCAGTTATTTACTTAACAGCAAAGGAAAGAAACTATGATCTATGTCATTGAATACAATTATCCCTCTAAGATGTTGGTCGAACATATTAACAACTATCTGGAGAAAAAACGGGTTCGTAATCTACCAGTCAAGCTGGTCTATAATGGAAATATCTCCTATATTGACTATGACTTGAAAAAAACATTTACTTCTTTCTCCTGTCAAGGAAATTCTGGAATCAACGCCTACAAAGAGCTCGAACGCATCCGGAGAAATGATCCCTTTCGGACGCATTATCGTCCACTCTAACAAGGTGGACGGACGCAGACTCATGGACCACAAACTGCAAGTCTATGGTTTGATGGAACTAAGCCTTAGTGACTACGGAAAGCCAGACCTCTATTATCAAGAGCTTGACTTTTTGCTAGGTGATCTCTACGAAGAGCTCTGGGAAATGGCTGCAGAAGCCAAAGTACGCTGCTGGGAAGAAAACCAATCAGCTCTTCCCACGCTGGGGTCCTGAAATCGGAATTTACCCACCTAAGCGTTATTCCATCCACCTCCGTCAAAATCCGGACGAAGACGATTAACTCATAAAAAGTGGAGCCTGGGGACAGGGTCCATTTTTTATGTTACAATGAACTGGAAAATGAAATGAGACGAGAAAAAGGAGACCTTATGAACCACTACGATACCATTGTCATTGGAGGAGGCCCTGCTGGTATGATGGCTACTATCTCCAGTGCCTTCTACGGTCAAACAACCCTCCTCTTGGAAAAAAACCGCAAACTAGGGAAAAAACTAGCTGGGACTGGTGGAGGTCGATGCAATGTGACCAACAATGGAAGCTTGGACGATCTCCTTGCAGGCATTCCAGGCAACGGACGCTTCCTTTACAGTGTCTTTTCTCAATTTGATAACCATGATATCATCCGCTTCTTCACAGAAAACAGGGTCAAACTCAAGGTCGAAGACCACGGCCGTGTCTTTCCAGCTTCAGATCGTTCTCAGACGATCATTCAAGCTCTGACTGATAAGATTGCCGAGCTTGGCGGGCAAGTCCGCTGCCAAGTAGAGGTAACCTCTGTGAAGAAAATCGACGAACAATTTGTCATCAAATCCAAAGATGAGACCTGGACTGCAAACCGCTTGATTGTGACAACTGGTGGAAAGTCCTACCCTTCGACGGGTTCTACTGGCTTTGGCCACGATATCGCCCGTCATTTCAAGCACACTATCACGGAACTAGAAGCTGCTGAAAGCCCCCTCCTGACAAATTTCCCCCACAAGGCCCTTCAAGGGATTTCCTTGGACGATGTGACCCTCCACTATGGCAAAGCACCACATTACCCATGACCTCCTCTTTACCCACTTTTGGCTTGTCTGGCCCGCTGCACTTCGCATGTCAAGCTTTGTCAAGGGGGAGAGATCCTGACGCTGGACAGTCTCCTCACTATTCTGAGAAGAACTCACAGAAATCCTAGAGGAAAAATCGTGAGAAAATCCTTGAAAGAATGTTCTGAAAAGCCTATCTGCCAGAACGACTGGCTGAATTTTTTGCTCAGGATCTTCCCTGAAAAAGGTGAAACAACTCTCTCAAAAGAAATCGATGCAGTACTAGTCAAAGTCTAAAAGAACTCCCCAAAATCCCTGTAACTGGAAAGATGTCCTTAGCCAAAATCCTTTGTAACCAAAGGTGGTGTCAGTCTCAAGAAATCAATCCCTAAAACACTGGAAAGCAAAGTTGGTTCCTGGCCTTCACTTTTGCGGGTGAAGTCCTGGATATCAACGCCCACACAGGTGGCTTTAACATCACTTCTGCCCTCTGCACCGGTTGGGTGGCAGGAAGTCTGCATTATGATTAAATATCAAAGGTTGTAAAAAATGAACAGAAGAGAATCAGTCGAATTTGTTAACATGTGCATGATTAAAAAAATGGGGACAAGGTTCTGGTTCAAAGATCGAGTTAGTCCTGACTGGCCTGGCATTACTTTTCCTGGCGGACATGTTGAACGTGGCGAATCCTTTGTCGATGCTGTCATTCGTGAAGTGAGAGAAGAAACGGGTCTAACCATTTCTAAAACCCAACTCTGTGGCATCAAGGACTGGTACGATGATGAGGATTACCGTTATGTCGTCCTTTTTTACAAGACCGAACACTTTACTGGTGAGCTCCAGTCTTCAGACGAAGGAAAGGTCTGGTGGGAAGAGTTTGAAAATCTATCTCATCTAAAACTTGCAACCAATGATATGTCTGATATGCTTCGTGTTTTTTTGGAAGATGATATCAGTGAATTCTTCTACTATAAAGACGGTGACGACTGGCTTTATGATTTAAAATAGCAAATAATCGGCGGAGAGTCCTCCGCCGATTATTTTATTTGCTCTGTTTTTCAACATAGTGGGCAATCACATCTGATGTGTACTGGGCTGTTCCAGGTCCAAATTTATCAATATTTTCCTTGAACTCAGGGTTATAGACGTATCCTTTACCGATATGTCCGAAGACTTCAATAGAGCAGTCAAATCCATAAGTACGAATGGCTTGCAAGAGCTTGGCTGCTTGCTCTTGGTTTTCAGTTGCTGTTGCAGGTAAACCAGCTTGAAGATTTTGTGCTAAAGTTTGAAAGACTTGGTTAAAGGCGACCGTAGACTCATCTTCACGACCTTTTTGGCGTTCGAGGGCTTGATCCATGACTTCTTGGCCATACTTCTCCACCGCTTCTTGCTGGTATTTTTGATGATCTTGATAGCTAAATCCAGTGAATTTTTCCTCAATGGTCATTTTTCTTTCTCCTTTTTGTTCTTGAATCGTTTTTTGCAAGGTGGAAATCAAGGTATCCAGATGTTGCCTTTCTCGAGTTAGATAGTCCAACTGCCTAGTCAAATGGGGCAATAAATCTGTCCTTTCTTCCTTTAACAGCTCTGCTATTTTTCTCTAAAGAAAAGCCCTAGATATTTGTAGTAAAGAATGACCTGAAGGCGTTCCAAATCCTCTTGACTGTAAGTTCGATAGCCGTTTTTCCGACTTTAAGGGGACCAAGAGTCCTATCTTGTCATAGTGGTGCAGGGTCTTGACAGAGACACCTGAAAAGTGCATGCGACTTCTTTTTATTGGTACATGATTTGCTCCTTACAATGATAGTATACCCCCTCCCTTAGGGTTAGAGTCAAGTGTTTTTTGCGAAAAATTTTTTTAACTTTTTGAGAAAACTATGAAAAACATGAAAACCGCTTTCTTGACAGTCTTTAAAAAAATCATGATAGGATAATCAAGTCTATCAATCACAGAAAAAGCTCCTAAAGAGCCATTGAGAGAAAGGCTATTTGACAACTCAAGTAGCCTTTTTCTTATTTAAAAAAATAGATCGGAGTTTTTAAAGATGTCTGAAAAAAATCTCAATGGGGTTCCAAAATTGGCTTCATCCTAGCCTCTGCAGGTTCTGCAATTGGGCTTGGGGCTGTTTGGAAGTTTCCCTATATGACCGCCGCTAACGGGGGCGGAAGTTTTCTTCTCGTTTTTTTGATAGCAACTCTACTCATCGGCTTTCCCCTCTTACTGGCTGAATTTACTCTAGGACGTGCAGCTGGTGTCTCTGCCATTAAGACCTTTGGAAAACTCGGTGGCCGTCGCCTCTATGATGGGATCGGTTGGATTGGTGCCTTTGCCCTGTTCATCCTCCTCTCCTTCTACAGTGTCATCGGTGGCTGGATCCTGATTTATTTAGGAGTCGCCTTGGGAGAGTTATTCCAACTTCTCTCAGTTAGTGACTATACCCAGCTCTTTGGGGAGATTATTTCAAATCCCTGGTTGGCTCTTGGGGCCCAAGCCATCTTCATCCTCCTCAATGTCTTGATTGTTTCCAAGGGGGTGGAACAAGGGATTGAAAAGGCCTCAAAATTCATGATGCCTCTTCTCTTCATTATTTTCTTAGTCATGATTGGTCGTTCCTTGACCTTACCTGGCGCTTGGGAGGGAGTTAGCTATTTCCTCAAGCCAGACTTCTCCAAGATGACCAGCCAAGGTCTGCTCTATGCTTTGGGGTCAATCGTTTTTTCGCCCTCTCCCTAGGGGTAACAGCCATGTTGACCTATGCTTCCTATTTGGACAAGGACACTGACCTGGTCCAATCCGGGATTTCCGTCGTCTTCATGAATATCGCCGTTTCCATCATGGCGGGCTTGGCGATCTTCCCAGCTATGTCAGCCTTTCAAATCCCTTCTACTAGTGGACCAGGGCCTCCTCTTTGTAGTCCTTCCACAAGTCTTTGACAAGATGCCTTTTGGGTACCCTCTTCTACCTGCTCTTTCCTGCTCCTCTTTCTCTTTTGCGACCATTACCTCATCCGTCGTCATGTTAGAGATTAATGTCGGGAACGTCACCAACCAAAAACAACAAAAAGCGGGCTAAATGGAGTCAAATCATTGGTCTTCTGACCTTTATCTTTGGGATTCCCATCTGCCCTTTCCTATGGATGCTCTCCAAATGGACCCTCTTTGGAAAATCTTTCTTTGATTGCATGGACTTTTTGGTTTCCAACCTCCTCATGCCTTTTGGAGCTCTCTGCCTCTCCCTATTTACAGGCTATATCTTTGATCAAGTCCTAGCCCAAGAAGAACTCAAGGTGGGAGAAGAGAAAACCAAGCGTTTCTTCTTCAAGCTCTGGATTATCTTGCTTCGCTTTGTGATTCCAATCGTCATCCTCATTGTCTTTATTACACAATTTATCTAAAACAAAATCCACGACTCCTTAGGGATTCGTGGATTTTTCTTTATTTTGTAAGGGAAACACGGAAATCATTGTATTTGCTATAATCAAAGTCTTCATTAAGCCCTGTTACAAATACAATCGGTGTATAATGGCCCTCTTCCAAAATGAAACCGGCTTTTACCTTCATATTGGCTCCCCCAAGTCCAGCAATCCCTGGAAGAAGGGCATCAAAAGCTCCAGGTTCGTCTGTTTCCCAATAATAGACATTGCCAGATGCTTGAACTGCCTTGGCTTTCGTTGTTGCAGTACGAACAGGATTCAAATCAGCTTGATAAAAGTTCGCTGTCGTAGTGACTGTTCCGTCTGCAGCCACGGTCATTTGGACATCTTTGGCAATTTCAGTTGTTCCTGTCCAAGTCCCTACCAGCTCTTCTGGAACCATTTGAGACGAATCTGTGGCCTTGTTAGTGCTTGTCTGACCAGATCCTGCATCGGTTTGACCTGAGTTTCTGCATCTTGAGAGCAACTTGTGCCCCTTCTTGTGCATCCGTTTCAGTAGCTTTTGTCTCTTTCTTTCCAGAAGCTGCCTTTGCTTTTTTCTGACTAGACTTCACCGTCGTTTGTGCTTCTTTGGCAGAAGATTTGTTCTCTTCTTTTTTTGAACCACAGGCTACGAGTAGGCTTGCAGAAGTTAATCCTAAAAGTGCTAAACTTGTCCATTTTTTCATCATGATGATCCCTCACTTCATTTGATAAAAACTATTATATTACAATATTACTCAATGTCAAGTATTTTTGAAATATTTTTGTAATATTCGTAACAAATAGTAATCTATCTAAAAAAATTCAGGAGATTCAGGCGATAAGCCATCGTAAGAGAGCAACCAAGACAATCCCAAATAGAACTGTATCCATTAGGTTTTTGTAGCGAAAGGCCACTATCATGGTCGGAATGGTTGCGACCAGATCTACCCATCGAACTTGAGGGAGCTGGCCCGCTTTCCCCTCTACTAGACTGGAAAGGATCAGGGCAAAAATGATGGCAATGGGAAGGTATTTTAGAAAACGCAGAACTGGATCTGGCAGCCCCCGGTATTTGACCAAAACGAAGGGCAAAATGCGCGGAATCCAGGTGACCACTGCGGACATCAAAATAACCAAGAAAATCCAACTATTCACGCGCATCACACATCACCCCCACGAAACAACCTGTTAAAGTAGCCACTAAAACGGCCAAGGATTGGGTCAAAAAGAAGGTCAAAAGGAAAAAGCTAAGAGCTACTGCACCTAAAACAAGGAGCATGGTTGTCATCTTTTCCGTCAAACGCATCCCTTGAAACTGACCTGCAAAAAAATCCCAATAAACATGGCAACTAAGTGCAAAGTCCAGGCCGAAGGCACTAGGATTGAGGCAAGAGGAACCCCAGCGCTGTCCCCAAAATGGTTGATGAGCCCCAGGCTAGATAACCGACCACATTATTGCCATGCATCCAGGGAACAGTGATCCGGTCATTTTTCAATTTTTCACTCAAATAAACCCCGTAACTTTCATCTGTCAACAAACTACCAATTCCAATATTATGGACCAGGCTAGCCTCCTTAAAATCAGGGGAGGTATGCAGACTCATGAGCATATTGCGCAAATTGATGAAAAAGACGGTTAAGGCAATATTCATGAGGGACGAATGAACGGCAATCAAAGAGATCATGGCAAACTGAGAAGCCCCTGCGTAAACCAAGAGACTCATCAAGCCCATTTCTAAAGGGGAGAGATAGGGCGATGCCACCACACCACAGGCCAAGCCAATACTGATATAACCCAAGGCTGTCGGAAGGGCATCCCTGACCCCCTGCTGAAAATTCTTTTCCACTCTTTCTTCCTTTCTTTTTTGATGCTATCTATTATAACAAAAAAAGGACGGGAATCGTCCTCCCGTCGTTTATGTTCGTTTTTTAACTAATCTAAGTTCTCTTCTATCGGATCAAAAGCGAGACTTGGCTTGGCATTTAAGTCTAAGCTAGCAAAATTTCCCTTATTCCATTCGCTGACACTGGCATAGGCAATCATCCCCGCATTGTCCCCGCAGAGGCGCAGAGGAGGAATGATGACCTTAACATCTGTGATCTCAGAAGCCAGGCGTTCACGGAGACCTTGGTTGGCCGCGACTCCTCCCGCCACCACCAGGGTCTTAACAGGGTATCTTTCTAGGGCTTTTTGGGTCTTGGCCATCAAGATATCCATCACCGCTGCTTGGAAAGAGGCCGATAGGTCTTCCTTGGACAGGCTCTCGCCTTTTTGCTCGGCATTGTGGTGGAGATTGATAAAGGCTGATTTGAGCCCTGAGAATGAGAACTCCAGATTGTCTTCCTTGATCATGGCGCGTGGGAAATCGTAGATATCCTGACCCTTATGCGCCAACTCGTCAATCTCACGACCGGCTGGATAGGTCAAGCCCATGACGCGACCGACCTTATCATAGGCCTCACCCACCGCATCATCACGCGTTTCCCCAACGATCTTATAATCACCCGCCTCCGAGACATAGACCAACTCGGTGTGTCCTCCGCTGACCAACAAGGCCAAGAGCGGAAATTCTAAAGGCTCAACGCTTTGAGCAGCCATCAAGTGGCCAGCCATATGATTGACAGGAATCAAAGGAATCCCATGGGCCCATGCAAAGGCCTTGGCTGCAGCAAGACCGACCAAAAGAGCACCAACCAGACCTGGTCCGTAGGTCACCGCAACCGCTGTGACTTCTTCTTCTGTAATTCCCGCTTCTTCTAGCGCTTCCTCAATACAGGCCGTAATGACTTCGACATGGTGCCGACTGGCAACTTCTGGAACCACTCCCCCGAAGCGTTTATGGCTTTCAATTTGGCTGGCAATGACATTGGAAAAGAGCTCTGTATCGTTCTTTAAGACGGCGACACTGGTCTCATCACAAGATGTTTCAAATGCCAAAATATATCTATCCTTCATTTGCTTCCCTTTTCATCATAATGGCGTCTTCGGTAGGTGCATGATAATACCCTTTCCGGCAACCAATTTCTTTAAATCCTTGTTTCTGATAGAGAGTTCGAGCCGGAGTGTTTCCTTCTCTCACCTCTAAAAAGACCTCTTTCTCCTGAGGAACCGTTTCTAGTAGCTGACCAGCAATCCCGCGCCCTTGCCACTCTTTTCGAACAGCAATTTGGACGACCTCTAGCTCGTAAAGATTTTCTTGCATGGCCAAGAAGCCCACCAATTCTTCACCACTGTAGGCGAAGGCATACCAATTTTGAGCTTGACCGAGATCCGCTAGGACTTGCTCCAAGGTCCAAGGACTTTGTCCATAGACATCGTCTAAGATTTCTACCAACTGAGGGGCTAAATCTAATCGCCCCGCCTCCTTCTCGATTCGGATCATAGGCGTTTGATGTAGGACCGACCGGACTCTTGATGGTCCTTGAGCCAGTTTTCCTCAGCTTCTACCCGCTTGAGGTAGTTGGGTACAAAACCATGGACGGAGACAGCTTCTTTTGTAAGTCCTAGTCGACCAATCCGTACCGCATCCGGTAGGGTTTCTACCATCTGAGCATGTGGCAAGGCTTCTTGTATCTGCTCACGAAAGGCTTCCACTTCCCCAAGGAAGGTCACCTTTTCAGCTCCCTTTGCTCTTTCTAATACCGCTTCAAAAGAAAGGTGAGCCTCCGGGTAGACCAGCTGATCCTCTTGGTAAAAGCCCGCATAGACATGGTTGCGGCGCGCATCCATTACTGGAATGGCTAGACCTTCTATCTCTTCTGGCACCAAGGCTAGTAAGCTTGACACTCCCACCAAGTCAATCTTTAGCGTTTGAGCTAGGGTTTTAGCCGTTGCTACCGCAATCCGTAAGCCGGTATAGGATCCAGGCCCTTCTGCTACTACGATACGGTCCAAATCCGTCGGTTTCCAATCAATGCTGGCCATCAAAAATTTAATGGCAGGCATCAAGGTAATACTGTGGTTTTTCTTGATCGTCAGTGTCAACTCTGCTAATCGGTTTTCTTCCTCCAAAAGGGCAACGGATAGGGCCTTACTGGAGGTGTCAAATGCTAATACTTTCATGTTTTCTCCTCGTTGTCTGCTTCATATTATACTACAAATAGACGCCAAACGGTAGAAGGCACCCCTCAGACTGTGAAAATCACCTGCTCTCTATCCCTTCTAAAAAAGCGCTTCCTTCTGCTCTCAGAACCCGCTTGCATCTTTTCCTTAGAGCCTATTTATGGTATAATGAATAATAATTGTATCGAATCAGGACAAAAGAAAGCAAGAATAGGTGTCTCAGCTAGCTACTAGCTGTTTCTTTCTGCTACAGTCCGAACATGTGAAAGGAACCGAAACGAAATGATTTACAAAGTTTTCTACCAAGAAACAAAAGAACGCAACCCTCGTCGTGAAACGACTCATGCCCTCTATCTCGATATTGATGCGAAGAATGAGTTAGAAGGACGCATTGAAGCTCGTCGCCTTGTTGAAGAAAATACATCTTACAATATCGAATTTATCACTCTCTTGTCAGACCAACACCTAGAATATGAAAAAGAGTCTGGCGCATTTGAAATTACGGAGTTCTAATCCATGGCATATACCTTAAAACCTGAAGAAGTTGGTGTTTTCGCCATTGGAGGTCTCGGGGAAATCGGTAAAAATACCTATGGGATTGAATACCAAGACGAAATCATCATTGTGGATGCTGGGATCAAGTTCCCTGAAGATGATTTGTTAGGGATTGATTACGTGATTCCTGACTATTCCTATATCGTTGAAAATATCGACCGTGTCAAAGGTGTCTTGATTACCCACGGACACGAAGACCATATCGGAGGAATTCCCTTCCTCTTGAAGCAAGCCAATGTGCCAATCTATGCTGGACCTTTGGCCCTAGCCCTTATTCGTGGAAAATTGGAAGAACATAGCCTCCTTCGTGGTGCCAAACTCTATGAAATCAACCAAAATACAGAGTTGACCTTTAAGCATATTAAAGCGACCTTCTTCCGGACGACTCACTCTATTCCAGAACCTTTGGGGATTGTTCTTCATACGCCTCAAGGAAAAATCGTCTGCACGGGAGACTTTAAATTTGACTTTACACCTGTTGGTGAGCCGGCCGACCTTCACCGGATGGCTGCACTAGGAGAGGAAGGCGTCCTCTGTCTGCTTTCTGACTCAACCAACGCGGAAGTCCCAACCTTTACCAACTCTGAAAAAGTCGTTGGCCAATCCATTATGAAGATTATTGAAGGCATTCATGGACGCATCATCTTTGCTTCCTTTGCATCCAACATCTTCCGTCTCCAACAGGCTGCAGATGCCGCTGTCAAAACTGGCCGCAAGATTGTTGTCTTTGGACGCTCGATGGAAAAAGCCATTGTCAACGGAATTGAGCTTGGCTATATCAAGGTACCACCTGGAACGATTATTGAACCAAGTGAGATCAAAGACTACCCGGCAAACGAAATCCTCATTATGTGTACAGGTAGCCAAGGGGAGCCTATGGCGGCACTGTCTCGTATCGCTAATGGAACCCACCGCCAGGTGCAATTGCAACCGGGTGATACCGTTATCTTCTCATCTAGTCCAATTCCTGGGAATACAACTAGTGTGAATAAATTGATCAATATCATCTCGGAAGCAGGAGTCGATGTCATCCACGGTAAGATTAACAACATCCATACCTCTGGACACGGTGGCCAACAAGAACAAAAAGCTCATGTTGCGCTTGATCAAACCCAAAATACTTCATGCCTGTCCACGGTGAGTACCGCATGCAGAAAGATTCACGCTGGACTTGCGCGTGATTGTGGAGTAGAAAAAGATAACATCTTCATCATGAGCAACGGAGATGTTCTTGCCCTGACAGCTAACTCAGCTCGTATCGCAGGAAGCTTCAATGCTCAAGATATCTATGTCGACGGAAATCGCATCGGAGAAATCGGAGCGGCTGTCCTTCGTGACCGCAAAGATTTATCAGAAGATGGGGTTGTCCTAGCTGTTGCGACAGTTGACTTCAAGTCGAAAATGATTTTAGCTGGACCAGATATCCTCAGCCGTGGCTTCATCTATATGAGAGAGTCCGGTGACCTGATCCGTGAAAGTCAACGCATCCTCTTCAATGCTATTCGAATCGCCTTGAAGAACAAAGATGCCAATATTCAAACCGTACACGGTGCTATTGTCAACGCCCTTCGTCCTTTCCTTTACGAAAGCACGGAACGTGAACCTATCATCATCCCGATGATTTTGACACCAGATGAAGAAAATTAAGTAAAAAGAATGGATGAGACCTATCGGTCCCATCCATTTTCTTTGTATGAAAAATGAGCCAGGTCATCAAACCTAGCTCATTTTCGGATAAATTTGCTTAGTACAAGTCCAAGTAGTTATCAATTTCCCATTGTGAAACAAAGGTTGCATAGCTTGCCCACTCGATGCGTTTGGCTTCCAAGAAGCTGGTATAGATATGTTCACCAAGAGCATCCTTAACAACTTCATCTTCGGTCAAAGCTTTCAAAGCATTGTGAAGGGTAGATGGGAGGTCAGTGATTCCAGCTTCTTTACGCTCTTCTGCAGTCATGATGTAGATGTTTTCTTCGATAGGAGCTGGTGCTTCGATTTTGTTTTCAATCCCGTGCAAACCAACTTCCAAAAGAACAGCCATAGCAATATAAGGGTTGGCCATTGGATCGACTGAGCGCAATTCCAAACGCGTTCCCATACCGCGTGAAGCTGGTACACGAACCAATGGTGAACGGTTGCGACCAGCCCAAGCGATGTAAACAGGTGCTTCATAACCTGGAACCAAACGTTTGTAGGAGTTAACGGTTGGGTTCATGATGGCTGTGTAGTTGTAGGCGTGCTTGATCAAACCGCCAAGGAAGTGATAAGCTGTTTCTGACAACTGCATTCCTTTTGGATCATTTGGATCAAAGAAGGCATTGTTTCCTTCCGCATCAAACAAGGACATATTGCAGTGCATCCCGGAACCAGCGATCCCAAATTTTGGCTTAGCCATAAAGGTTGCATACAAACCATGTTTGCGAGCAATGGTTTTGACAACGAGTTTAAAGATTTGAATCTTGTCACAAGCACGAAGCACTTCATCGTACTTAAAGTCAATTTCATGCTGACCTACGGCCACTTCGTGGTGACTGGCTTCTACTTCAAATCCCATTTGAGTCAAGACATTGACGATCTCACGGCGAGTGTTATCCGCAAGGTCTGTAGGAGCCAAGTCAAAATAGCCACCCTTGTCATTCACTTCAAGAGTTGGATCCCCATTTTCATCGAGCTTAAAGAGGAAGAACTCTGGCTCTGGTCCAAGGTTGAAAGATTTGAAGCCAACTTCTTCCATGTGACGAAGGGCACGTTTGAGGTTTCCACGTGGGTCTCCTGCAAAAGGTTCCCCTTCTGTTGTATAGACATCACAAATCAAGCCTGCGACACTACCGTTCTCATCTCCCCAAGGGAAAAACAGTCCAAGAGTCCAAGTCTGGATAGAGATACATATCAGACTCATTAATCCGAACAAACCCTTCGATAGAAGATCCATCAAACATGGCCTTGTTTGAGAGAACCTTTTCAACTGTTCATCTGTCGCTGGAATTTCAACGTTTTTTTCATGGTTCCCTAAGATATCTGAGAACATCAACCGAATAAAGGTTACATTTTTTTCTTTGACTTCGCGACGAATATCTTCAACAGTAATTGACATGTGTGTCTCCTTATGAGTATAGCATTAAGCAAAAAGAATGATCAGCGTAACTGACCATATGACGATGAGGTCGTATGAAAGCGACTTTGCTGGAGAATGTCACGGTGAAGGGCCTTGCGGACATCCTTTTCACTGACAATCTTGGCGACTTGACGTTGAGCTTCTTTCTCAGCAATCCGTTTTTTAATTCCTGCGATATTGAGACCTTCAGACAAATAATCCTTAATTTCCAACAGGCGATCCATATCGTTGAGAGAAAACATCCGACGATTGCCCTCTGTTCGATCTGGAGTAATGAGTTGTTGATCTTCGTAGTAGCGAATTTGACGAGCTGTTAAATCTGTCAATTTCATAACACTACCAATCGGAAAGACCGCTAACGTTCGTCTTAGTTCTTTTTCTTTCATACCCGACCCCCTTTCTATTCTATTATAACGCAAAAAAAACCGATGTCAAGATTAAAATGTCACATAATCTCACATGGTTTTTTTTCTTTCATTTATAAAGTCCCGAATCCGATCCACATCTGAATTGACTAAAATCGCAACGAAGACTCCGATAAAGGTTTCAAAGATGCGGGCAAAAACATATAGGAACGTTTCTCCTGTCGGAATCGAGAGGGTGATGATCAACATGGCTGAAACTCCACCGATGATTCCAGCTTTGTTGTTCATGGCGACATTTGTCATAATGGTTAACATGGTCGCAATGGGCACAAAAATCAGGGTCACCCAAAAAGCATTGTGGAAGAGAATCTTGATCATAAAGAACAGCAGGGCATAAAAACCACCGATGCTGTTGCCCATCACGCGCGAAGCTCCGAAGTGAACACTCTTATCAAAATCTTCTCTCAAACTAAAGACAGCTGTCAGCGCCCCAATCTGCAAGCCCCGCCAGCCAAAGATACCAAAAATCAATAGAACCAGAAAAACGGCTATCCCTGTTTTGAAGGTTCGCATTCCTAATCGAAATTTGGAACGGTCAAATTTATGTCGTTTAAAGTAATCCATTGTCCCCTATCTTTCTATCTCTTTTATTCTAACATATTTCTAGAAAGGTTCAAGCGGGGAAATGAAGATCGACTAGCTTCCTTCTACTCACATCCAATAGAAAAAAAGCACCTTTCGGTGCTTCTTCTATAGTTCATGAGAAACCGTCTTATTTTTCAGTTAATGCTGCAAGTCCTGGAAGAACTTTACCTTCAAGAAGTTCCATTGATGCTCCACCACCAGTAGAGATCCATGAGAACTTGTCTGCGCGACCAAGGTTGATAGCTGCGCAGCTGAGTCACCACCACCGATGATTGATTTAACGCCTGGTTGTTTCACGATAGCGTCCATCACACCGATTGTACCAGCTTGGAAGTCAGGGTTTTCAAATACACCCATAGGTCCGTTCCATACAACTGTTTTCGCACCAGTCAAAGCTTCGTCGAATTTAGCAATAGATTTAGGACCGATATCTAAACCAAGGAATCCTGGGTCTACTGCTTCACCTTCAGTATCTTTCACTTCAGTGTAGTCAGCAAATGCGTTTGCTTCTTTAGAATCAACTGGCAAGATCAATTTACCATTTGCTTTTTCAAGAAGAGCTTTTGCAACATCCAATTTGTCTTCTTCTACAAGTGAGTTACCGATTTCGATACCTTGAGCTTTGTAGAATGTGTAAGTCATCCCACCACCGATAAGAACTTTATCAGCTTTTTCAAGCAAGTTTTCGATCACACCGATCTTGTCTGAAACTTTTGAACCACCAAGGATGGCTACGAATGGACGTTCTGGAGCTTCAACTGCTTCTTGGATGTAAGCAATTTCGTTTTCAAGAAGGAATCCAGCAACAGCTTTTTCAACGTTTGCTGAGATACCAACGTTAGATGCGTGTGCACGGTGAGCTGTACCGAATGCATCGTTTACGAAGATACCATCTCCAAGTGATGCCCAGTATTTACCAAGTTCAGGATCGTTTTTAGATTCTTTCTTGCCGTCAACATCTTCGAAACGAGTGTTTTCAACCAAAAGAACTTGTCCATCTTCAAGAGCGTTAATCGCTGCTTCCAATTCAGCACCACGAGTAACACCTGGAAGGAAAGCAACGTCTTGACCCAATTTAGCAGCCAAGTCAGCCGCTACAGGAGCAAGTGATTTACCTTCTTTGTCTGCTTCTTCTTTCACACGTCCAAGGTGAGAGAAGAGGATTGCACGTCCACCTTGTTCAAGGATGTACTTGATTGTTGGAAGAGCAGCAGTGATACGGTTGTCGTTAGTGATCACGCCATCTTTTACAGGTACGTTGAAGTCAACACGAACGAGAACTTTTTTCCCTTTCAAGTCAACGTCTTTAACAGTCAATTTTGCCATTGGATATGACTCCTTCTATTTTTAATACATGATAATTATATCACAAAAGCTGTAAAAGAGGTAGAAAAATCCAATGCTTTTCCCCTCTTATTGACAGTCTATCCCGGAAACCCTATAATAGGGATAAAAAGGAGATATAAATGAAAGAAGGATTATCTACTCAACAAAAAGAAGCCGACAAAGATTTAAATATCTTGGCACTTTTCACCTTGCTTCCACTGATGGGCTTTCTAGCTTTTCAGGAGCCAATCATCAACTTCAGTAGAAGTCCAGACCATTCTCTCTGGATTCGCTTAATCGTTCTCGCACTTTGTCAATTTTCTGTAGCTGGCTTGGGAACTAGTGCTGTCCTTATTCGTCGAAAAGAAAGCATACAGAAATATGGATTGGTTAAGAAAAAATTCTTTCCAACTATCCTTCAAACAGTTCTTATTGCCTTACCTCTTCTCATTTTCCTCATCGCTTCAGGTCAGGTTCATTCCTATCTTCCTTTTCAATCCATCCTCCTAACAAAAGAAGTCTTATCCAGTCCCTTCCCAACCAATTTCGTGGGCTATCTTCTCATTTCTCTTATTTGGGGATTCTGGGAGGGCTTTAATTATGTTGTGATTGTCCAAAAAATCAACCTCCGCTATCCTCAGTACGTAAAAGGAGTATGGAATCTAGGAGCATTTGTTTGTGCTTTGATCTGCTTGCTTATCCACGGGATGATTGGTTTTGACTCATTGTCCCTCTTGCAAGAAGGAACTGTTTTCATTCTAATTTATGGAATGCTTCTAGTTCAGAGACGTACAGGAAATGCTTGGGGCTGTATTCTTATTTTTGTCCTCCTTTGGAATGCCTTTTAATATTCTCTAAATAAGATCAAACCTCTCTGGTTTTTACCAGAGAGGTTTTTTTGAGAGTGACTTTTTAAATGAACGAAAGAATCCTGTAAAAGACTTACTCTTCTTTCTTCTTACCAGCCAAGAGGAAGCCGCCTAAGGCTGCTAGGAGAACAGCTTCTGCTGCAAAGGAAGCTTCTAGGCTTGCCGTATTTGGCAAGTGTTCCGATTGACTTTCTTTGCTTGCATCTTTGTTCCTTGCTGAACCGTTGGCTGTGAGTTCGCTCCTTGGTGGGCACTTAACAACTGATGGATCTCTTGATCGACCATATCCTTGTGATCTTCCTCTTGATGACCCGGTTGAGTAGAAGTCGTTGGGGTCAACTGATCCACTTGAGATGAATTTGTAGGCTTCAGTGGATTAGCTGGATCCGGAGTCACTGGAGTACTTGGTTGGACTGGCTGATTTGGTTGAGCCGGTTGAACAGGCTGATCAGGTTTAGCCGGCTCCTCTGGTTGGATCGGTTGATCTGGTCCTTCCGTTTTGGCTGGCTTATAGACAATCGCATAGTGGGTAAAATGAGGAGCTGTAAAGATAACTACATCTCCAACTCTCTTAAAGGCCAAGGATTGAGGTGCTTGACCTTCTGGGAAGAAGAGAACTTGCTCCACTTCTTTATCCTTATCCACAGGGATTTTCACAAGGGATGGATGGTGGGTATCGATGTCTTGACCGCTTGCATCCACGCCTTCAATATCAAAGACGATTCCTTCTCGGCCCTTCAGCTCTTCTTTTTCTGCCTGGTTGGCTTCAACTTTTGCGACTTTTAGTCCTTTGACAACGGTTGGCTCTAAGTTGGAGAATTGAACTTCGACTCCAGTTGCTGGGTCTACAAAGACCGCTGGCTTATCTTCTTTCAGGAGCGCAATCAAGGTTTCTAGACCTGTCTTAGCTGTTTCAAGAGCTTCAGGAGTGAGCTCTAAAGAAGCTAGGAGTTCTTTATTTTTCTCCAGGAGTGCCTGTAAAGCTTCACCAGAAGGGTGATTTGGCTTGCTTGCTAATAGAGCAGTCGCTTCCTCTGTCAGAGCAGAAAGAGCGTCTTTCTCTTTGACTAGATTAGCTTGTCCATCCAGAGCTTTCAAGAGAGCGGTCAATTGGTTCAACTGCTCATTGACTTGATCTTGTGTGCTGGTATCATGCTCTTTCAAGACTTTTTCAGAAGCAGCCATTCCAGCCAGCAAAGCTTCTTTGACTTCAGGAGTGGCAAAAGTAAAGTCTACTTTGGCTTTTGCAGCTTCAGCTTCAGCCAATTTTTGCTTGAGGTATTCATCATTGAGAGCTGGTTTTGGATTGACGAGGACATCAAAGCTTGTGCTAGCTCCTTTGTAATGGACGGTGATGGTTTGACGGCCTTCCTTGCTCGCATCAAATCCAGTTACTTCAACACCTTCATCGGTCAAGGCGTGCGTTTCAGTTGTTTCATCATCAAAGACAACTGTGAAGCGTCCGCCTTCTTTCTCCAATGCTTCTCCGACGATATATTCTACTTTTGGTTTGTCGGTCAATTCTAGACCAGCAACTGCTTTTTCACCTGCTTCCTCTGCACTGACCACAAAAACAGTGAGAGTCTTATCCAATTTCTGACCAAGGTAAGAAACTTCTAGGTGTTGTTCTCCAAGCTTGCTACTGTCAAATCCATGAATCTCTACACCTGAGTTGGTGAGGTTGACCAGTTGATCTGCTTGGCCATCTTTATAATGAACACGGAGTGTTGCTCCCTTTCAAGGAAAGAGCATCCCCTTCCCAGTAAACCTTTCTTAGTCAAACCATCTTCAAATTGAAGTCCACTAATTTCTTTATCATTTTTTTGGAACTTCGATCGCTAGAACATTACTGATATCTTTTGCCAGGTTCTTGTGCACGATAGTAGAGAAGAGATGGGGTTGATTCAAAAAGCCAGCGGTTTAAAGATCAGATTTCCAGCTTGATCGGCTGTCATGGTCGCAATTGGACTAGTCGCTTCTTTATCGGCATAAAAGAGTCAGAGTAGTATTAGCTGGGAACATCTTTGAAACCGACTTGGACAAAAATGATTACCTAAGTTTTGCGCTGCAGCATGTTTTCATCGGGATGTTGACCGTTTCAGTATCCAGACTTTCATACATCTTCCAGTTGTAAATCCGGATGGCTTGCCATGGGGTTCCGTTATCTGCCGTAATGACATGGAGACGCCAGTCTTGAGCCTTTGATCGGATGGTCGAGTGTAATGTCAGACACATGGGCTTTATTGCCACGAACTTCCTTAGCGAGCTTCCATTCACCCAGCTTCATCCTTGTAGTAAAGGTCGAAAGTCACGGGTATTCATCTTGCCATCGTCGACAGATTCTCCACCCGCACCGGCATGGTCCATGACCCAACGAACAATGGTCCGTGGTTGTGTCAAGCGAATATCGACGGTTCCACTCAATTGAGCAGAAGACCATTTATCTGAAAGACTGGTAATGGTACCCATTTCAACATCCCCTTCGATGCCTTCACTACCATCCGCATCTGGGAAGCTCGAACCGATCACTTTTGGCTCCGATCACCACGTTTGGTGCTAGGGCTTTTGGAAGACTGGTATCTGACACGGTCATGCCCCAATCAAAGGCCACAGTCCCTGCATCTGAACGTTGGCCGTTCTTCCCAACTGCAACGACCTTGAGTTCCTGAGTGGTTCCTTCAGCACTTGCTGAACGACTAACTTTTGGTAGATAGACGGTTGTCGCAGAAGACCCTGTTAAGAGACGCCAGTTATCGCCATCTTTTCTCATAGACTTCATAATAATCTGCATCTGCAACTCCCTTTAAAAGTTTGAGGACTGCTTCTGCTTCTTGCGCATTTTGCAGGCGTTTGCCTTTCACGGTTACTTCAGAAGGAGCAGCTGGTTTTTCTTGGTTCGACGTAATCGACAATTGGCCGAGATTGAACTTGTAGTCTTTGACATCTGCATCATGGTCAAAGAACATCTTAACGGCATAAATGGTCTTGCCAGCCAAGTCTCCCAAATCAAAGGTTTGAGTAGACCAATCTGCACTCGGTGTCAATTCCTTCCATTCGTATTCAGAGTAGTCTTCTTTTGTGGCAACAGCTACCCAAGCAGCTGCTCCGACCCCACCCTTGTGAGAGACGCTTAATTTTGTCGTTTCTGTCACAGGAATCTTGGTCGAATAGAGCATGACATTTTGACTGCTATTAGCTTTCAAATCGCCTTCAAAGGTTAGAGAGTTTCCTCCATTGTAGGCTTGATCAAAATCATAGCGACCTTTTAATGGCGTACTATCTTCACTATGCTCTACCCACCAGCGCCATGTTGGAAGGTAGCCAGAAACAGAACGGTAGTTCCACTCCCCTTCTTTAGAAATCTTGCCATCGACAAACCAGTGTTTTCCGTGACCAGTATTGAAGGAAGTATTAAAATCAGCATTTGTGATTGGAGTTTTATCCACTACTAGATTGGACATCCCGTACCAAGATTGGTCTGCTGGTTTTCCTTTGGTTGGATCTCCTTGGAATCCAGTCCAGAATAAATCTTCATGGGTATGGTAACCTTCTCCCGTCTTTCCTAGACCCGTAATGGTATCTGGCGCATAAAGACCTAGGGAAAGACGCAACTTACCATGCTCATCTAAAATGGCATTCCAGTCGACATTAGTCTTATAAGAGCCTCCTTTTTGGAGCTCCAGTCCAGCTAAAACATCATAAGGATTCCGATGAATCCATTTGGCTGTACTGATGGAATAATCAACTTCTGATTTGCCCCAGTTAAAGTTGGCAAAGAAGGTATCAACTGGATTTTCCCCATTTTCAGGTTGCATGAAATTGTAGTTGTATTCACCCAGTGCATTTTCATGGTAGCGACCATATTCATAAGTCATGGCATCATACCAAGAGTACTTGATCGGATAGTTGAGGCTCTTCGCATACTCCTTGGTATAAAGAAGGAAATCTCTTAATTTTGGTCCCAAAGGCTCTACTAGGTTCCCTGTTGTTTCTTGGTTGATAAAGTAACCATCGAAACCATAGTACTTAGCTAGATCAACTAATTTCCGAGCAATCGGGAAGGTTTTAGAGCCTTCACTATCTTCTTTCAAGGTTTCTGCAAAATGCTCTTGATCCTTGATGCTACTAGACCAGTTATAAAAGAGTGTTCCATAGATGGGCACCCCATTTCGGTGAGCAGCATCAATCACATCCGCTGATGGTACCAGACCTTCCCAGAATACCATAGAATCCAAATACTGCCAGTAGTCAAAAGCATAGGCCTTAAACTCTTCCCCACCGACGGAAGCATGATCCTTAGCTTTTGAGTTCATGTTAGACAGCGCTTGAATCTTTGCATCTGGGTTTGCTTGCTCGTTGATTTGCTTCCCTTGAAAACGGCTAGCGAGGGGGACACTTGCTCGGTTCAAATCATCATCCACTCGTTTACCAGGTTCCCATTTTCAACAAATCGTCCCAAGTATCAAATTTAACTTCTTTTCGGTCTTAATTGTTTTTTTCTTCATTGGTTGGTAAATCTTCCACTTTTTCTGCTACTGCTTTTTGGCTGTTCTGTCGCTGAAACGGCTGGAGTATCTGTCGTCGTGCTAGCTTCTGGGCTTGAGGACTAGCTCTGAGTTGCTGGAGTTGCTCCTCAACTGGTTTTGCTGATTTCTGTAGTTGGGCAAGACAGCATCCGCAGTGTAGACTCCCCGCTTCTCTGATCAAATGATTGACATCTTCCGTAGTTTGCTGTGAAAGCTTCTAAGGGTTGTTCATTAGTAGCATGCGTCTCATCCGCTGAGACAGCCCCTGTTCCCTAAAAATGCCAATCCAATCAATGCAGAACAAACTCCTACACTGAATTTTCGGATACTAAAACGTTGTTGTTTTTTTCAAATTGATGACCTTTCATCTTGACCTCCATCTTATTTTTTACTAATCTTACAATCTCCTAAAGATCTCCTTCCCTGCGCATCTGTGCAATCGCTTTTCATTTTTGTTTGAATTAGAAATCTTCACTCAAGATTTAGTTTACCCCTTTCAAAGAGCGTCTGTCAATCCATTTTAGCAAATCCTATAATAAGGTGAGGAGGAACTAAAAAATGTACAAAAAAAGAGGAGGTTACCCTCCTCTCATCATACAGATGAATTATTTAGCAATTTTTGCGAAGTATTCAAGAGTACGAACAAGTTGTGCAGTGTAAGACATTTCGTTGTCATACCATGAAACAACTTTAACCAGTGTTTACCGTCAACGTCAAGAACTTTAGTTTGAGTTGCGTCAAACAATGAACCGTAAGCCATACCTACGATATCTGAAGATACGATTGGATCTTCTGTGTAACCGTATGATTCGTTAGCTGCAGCTTTCATAGCTGCATTTACTTCATCAACAGTAACGTTCTTTTTCAAGAACTGCAACCAATTCAGTAACTGATCCAGTTGGAGTTGGAACGCGTTGTGCAGATCCGTCCAATTTACCGTTCAATTCTGGGATTACAAGACCGATAGCTTTAGCAGCACCAGTTGAGTTAGGAACGATGTTAGCTGCACCAGCGCGAGCACGACGAAGGTCACCACCACGGTGTGGTCCGTCAAGGATCATTTGGTCACCAGTGTAAGCGTGGATAGTAGTCATCAATCCTTCTACAACACCGAAGTTATCTTGAAGAGCTTTAGCCATTGGAGCCAAGCAGTTTGTAGTACATGAAGCACCTGAGATAACTGTTTCAGTACCATCAAGAATGTCGTGGTTAGTGTTAAATACAACTGTTTTAACATCATTTCCACCAGGAGCAGTGATAACAACTTTCTTAGCTCCACCTAGCGTGCAAGTGTTTTTTTCAGCGGCTTCTTTCTTAGCAAAAGAAACCAGTTGCTTCAAGAACGATTTCTACACCGTCGTTAGCCCAGTCGATTTGTTCTGGATCGCGTTCAGCAGAAACTTTAACGAATTTACCGTTAACTTCGAATCCACCTTCTTTAACTTCCACAGTACCGTCGAAACGACCTTGAGTTGTGTCATATTTCAACAAGTGTGCAAGCATAACTGGATCTGTAAGGTCGTTGATGCGAGTAACTTCAACACCTTCTACGTTTTGGATACGACGGAAAGCAAGACGACCGATACGACCGAAACCGTTAATACCAACTTTAACTACCATTCGTGATTTCCTCCTTATGAAAAATCAAAAAAATTTTTTTATGTGAAAAAGAGTAACTTGATAGGTTACAAATCATCTTTCAACAATATTATTATATACTTTCTTCCCCTAAAATGCAACTGATTTCATTAGGATTAGAAATATTACACAAACTTTCATATTCATTTTCACTATCTCTTATGAGGAAGAGGTGTTAAACTCTTTTCGAATCAAAAAAGCTCTCCTCCTAAGAGGAAAGCTTTTAGCTAGATGGTAAAATTATGCTTCACCTTTAGCTTTTTTAATGATTTCTTCTTGTACTGATTTCGGTACATCTTCGTAGTGGTCAAATACCATCATGAAGGTACCACGTCCTTGAGTTGCAGAACGAAGGACAGTAGCGTAACCGAACATTTCAGCAAGTGGTACATAAGCACGAACGATTTGGCTTGCACCGTGTGCTTCCATACCGTCTACACGTCCACGACGAGCAGTTACGTGCCCCATAACATCCCCAAGATTTTCTTCAGGAACTGTGATGGTTACAAGCATCATTGGTTCAAGGATTGCTGGTTGAGCTGATTTAGCTGCTTCTTTAAGGGCAAGAGATGCAGCGATCTTGAAGGCAGTTTCAGATGAGTCGACATCGTGGTATGATCCATCGTAAAGCTTCGCTTTCACGTCAACCATTGGGTAGCCAGCAAGGACACCGTTCGCCATAGATTCTTGAAGTCCTTTTTCTACTGCAGGGATGAATTCACGTGGAACCACACCACCGACGATCGCATTTTCGAACTCGAATCCTTTTCCTTCTTCGTTTGGAGTAAATTCGATCCAAACATCACCAAACTGACCTTTACCACCAGATTGACGTTTGAAGAATCCACGTGCTTGTGTAGAAGCGCGGAATGTTTCACGGTATGATACTTGAGGAGCACCAACGTTTGCTTCAACCTTGAATTCACGTTTCATACGGTCAACAAGGACATCCAAGTGCAACTCACCCATACCAGAGATAACTGTTTCACCTGTTTCAGGGTTTGTTTCAACGCGGAAGGTTGGATCTTCTTCAGCCAATTTTTGAAGAGCGATACCCATCTTGTCTTGGTCTGCTTTAGATTTAGGCTCAACCATCAATTGGATAACTGGTTCTGGAACTTCGATTGACTCAAGAATAACTTTCGCTTTTTCATCTGTCAATGAGTCACCAGTTGTTGTATCTTTCAAACCAACAGCAGCAGCGATATCACCAGAGTAAACTGTTTCGATTTCCATACGAGTGTTGGCGTGCATTTGAAGGATACGTCCGATACGTTCACGTTTACCTTTAGTAGTGTTCAATACGTAAGAACCTGAGTTCAAGACACCTGAGTAAACACGGAAGAATGTCAAACGACCTACGAATGGGTCAGTCATGATCTTGAAGGCAAGCGCTGCAAATGGCTCTTCGTCAGATGCTGGACGTTCTACTTCTTCGTCTGTATCTGGGTTGATACCCTTGATTGCAGGGATATCAAGTGGGCTTGGAAGGTAGTCAAGGACTGCATCCAACATCAATTGAACCCCTTTGTTCTTGAAGGCAGAACCACACAATACTGGGAAGAATTCAACATTGATAGTCGCTTTACGGATACCAGCTTTCAATTCTTCGTTAGTGATTTCTTCACCTTCAAGGTATTTCATCATCAAGTCTTCATCAGTTTCAGCAACTGCTTCAACCAATTTTTCACGGTATTCTTGAGCTTGTTCAAGGTATTCAGCTGGGATATCTTCTTCAAGAATATCTGTACCAAGGTCGTTGGTGTAGATTTCAGCTTTCATCTTGATCAAGTCGATGATTCCACGGAAGTCATCTTCAGAACCGATTGGCAATTGAATTGGATGTGCATTTGCTTGAAGACGATCATGAAGTGTGCTTACTGAGTAAAGGAAGTCAGCACCGATTTTATCCATCTTGTTCGCAAAATACGATACGAGGAACACGGTATTCAGTAGCTTGACGCCAAACTGTTTCTGTTTGAGGCTCAACACCTGATTGTGAGTCAAGAACCGTTACAGCACCGTCCAAAACGCGGAGTGAACGTTGTACTTCGATCGTGAAGTCCACGTGTCCTGGTGTGTCGATGATGTTAACACGAGTGTCTTTCCATTGAGCTGTTGTCGCGACAGATGTGATGGTGATACCACGTTCTTGCTCTTGCTCCATCCAGTCCATTTGTGACGCACCTTCGTGAGTTTCACCGATTTTGTGAATCTTACCAGTGTAGTAAAGGATACGCTCAGTTGTAGTTGTTTTACCAGCATCGACGTGGGCCATGATACCGATATTACGAGTTTTTTCAAGTGAAAATTCGCGTGCCATGAGGTTTTGTTCTCCTATATTTTTTATTTCTATACTATTATAACATGATTTAACAAAAACGGATAGGCAGGACCTACCCGTTCTCATTGTTTATCCTGTTTGGTTGGTTTCAACTTGCAAGATGGTAAGTTGAATTGAACTCGAGCTAAAGTGAGTTAGCTGATTTGAGCCGGAGCAGATGCTCGTGAAAAAGATAAACTTCCTTGTATTCGTCGAATACTGCGTCAGTTTCCTATTTTCACCTTGCATCCTTTCCGTTCCTAGCATCATGATCTTACCAGCGGAAGTGTGCGAAGGCACGGTTAGCTTCAGCCATACGGTGAGTGTCTTCACGTTTCTTAACAGCTGCACCAGTGTTGTTTGCAGCATCCAAGATTTCTTTAGCAAGGCGGTCAACCATTGTGTGCTCACCACGTTGACGAGCGATGGTTACCAACCAACGAAGTCCAAGTGTTGTACGACGTTCTGGACGAACTTCAACTGGGACTTGGTAGTTAGATCCACCAACACGACGTGCACGTACTTCAAGTACAGGCATGATGTTTTCCATTGCTGTTTCAAATACTTCAAGCGCGTCATTTCCAGTAGCTTCTTTGATTTGCTCAAAAGCACCGTAAACGATTGAAGCTGCTGTACCACGTTTACCATCAAGCATAACGCGGTTGATAAGACGAGTAACTAGTTGTGAATTGTAAAGCGGATCTGGCAATACATCGCGCTTTGGAGCTCTATTTTTACGACTCATTTCTCTTTATCCCCTTTCCTTATGCTTTTGGACGTTTAGTACCGTATTTAGAACGGCCTTGTTTACGATCGTTAACACCTGCAGTATCAAGTGCACCACGGACGATATGGTAACGTACCCCTGGAAGGTCTTTTACACGTCCACCACGAAGAAGCACCACGCTGTGCTCTTGCAAGTTGTGTCCGATACCTGGGATGTAGGCAGTAACTTCGATCAAGTTGCTCAAACGTACACGAGCGAATTTACGAAGGGCAGAGTTAGGTTTTTTAGGTGTCATTGTTCCAACACGAGTTGCAACACCACGTTTTTGTGGTGAAGAAACGTTTGTTTGAACTTTTTTATGACTGTTGTAACCAACGTTCAAAGCTGGTGATTTAGATTTTTCTACTTTTGATTTACGCGGTTTGCGAACCAATTGGTTAATTGTAGGCATCTACATTCTCCTGTATTTTTTTATTTTTGGTGATGATACACTTGGTGACAGCTACCATCTGTGTGTACTTTTGCAACATTTGTCAGCACGTCCCTGTACACTCTTGAGAGACCAAAAGTAAAAAGTACCGTCTATTATTGTAACATAGCGGTACTTTTCACTGTCAAGATTTTTCTCTTTTTTTACGATTGCTTTATTTCTAAAACCTGCTCAAAATGTATTGTTCATATTGTTGCGTTTACAGCTGGAATTGTTGCATTCGAAACTCTGAGGAACCTCATTGGACTGATATTGAGTGACTGCTGAGGAACTCACTTGTTGAGGTTGACCTCTGTTTTGACTGTCAGTTTGATTTCGTATCAGTTGATTGAGTATTCTGGTCGATGGTTGCTGCATGCCATAGTAGTCTACAATATACTGAATACGAGCTTGAAAGGCCTGTTTTTTGTCTCGTCCTTCACTTTTATCTACAGCGCTCTGGGCAGCTGATTAAGGTTTCTTGAGTTGCAGTCGTTTCAAAACTGAGACACTGCTTTTTTTCAACTGCTTCAGCGATTTTCTTCCTCTTCCTCTTTTTGCTTTTTAGGGTCTTTTCTTTCTTTACAGGAAGAGAACCTGTTTTTTTGGTTTCTTGTTTCACGATGGTAACTTGGTCTGCAGAATTTTTTACGAACTGTATAGAGTCCTCCGACAAGAACTCCTGTCAGGATCAGAATATCGTTGCCAATCGAAGCCATAAGGGGCTACGATCAAAACGGTCTAAAAATTGTTTTCATTTTTTCCTATCTCCTACTCCAGACTTAATCGTCTTATCGAAAGATATTTCCCGATTTCTACATCAATTTTATTTTGCTGCTACATCAATGTTGGTTACACGTGAGAAGTGACTTGTGATCAAATAAATCTTTACTTCTAGCCGAAGCATTGTCCGCAAAAGATAGCGACTCCTGCCAACTCATGAATCAAACTCCGCTAAAGAGGCTAACCATCCCACTGATGGTTCCCACCCTCCCTTTAGGAAAGTCATCAACAATCAAGAACACGGCTTCCAGCCTTTCAAACTCCGTTTGGACAGGAACATTTTCTCAATCCGATCGCCACTGGAACCTGATACATAGTTGACACTGACCAGTTGATCCTTCTGTAATTTTTAAATCACGACGGACAATGACAAAAGGGAACATTTAAGACATTGGCGACTGCGTTTGCTAATGGAACTCCCTTAGTAGCCACCGTCATGACTGCATCGATCTTTTTGATCTCGAAAAAGCCTTGGCAATAATGCGTCCCAATATTATTTAAGATTTTTCGGATTGCTCAGCAGATCAGAAAGGTAGATATATCCACCTGGTAAAATACGGTTGCTCTCAGACAGTTGATTGCACAGAGATTTTGAACAATTTCTTTTGATTCTGCATCTGAAATGGAGGGCGTAAAGATGACTCCCTCCACCTGCACCCAGTAAGAGTTTCAATGTTTCCCAATTTCCATCTCTTCAAAAAGCTCGTTTAATGATGACAATGTCTTCTGAAATAGAGGATTTGTGCAGATTCATATTTCTCCGCAAATGTATTTAAACTGGTTAATTCGTAGGGATGATTAATCAAGTAGTTAGAGATCACAACCATCCGCTCACTTCTTCTTAGCTTTCATTTTCTCTCCACATAGTTTTTCTTTTGTATTATACCATATTATACAAAAACGAACATTGTTAGATCTGAACAAGATTCGTTTTTCGTTTTTACTAATAGTTGAAATAAGTCGTAGACTATGTCACTTTTATCAGCTCTCCTCGTTTATAAAGAATCTTTTGAGATTTGGCTTTATAGAAGGAGCGGTTATCCAAGGCAAAAGATTTTATTGGTCATTTCACTGGCCCTACTAAAGCCAAAGGCAGAAGTCATCATCATCATTTCAGCATCTAGATTATCAATCATATGAATGATCTCAGCTTCCATAATTTTCGGACGAACAGGACTACCATACTCTAAGTAGACCATGATGACTCAAAGATAACATGGCGTAAAACAATCACATCTTCTTTTTTGATCATCAATCTTCAGTTCTTGTAAGACCTTGGTAATCTCTTCATCAATCAGAGCGATATGACCCGATCAGATTCCCTCGAACTGTATATTCGGTATTTTCAGGACCCTGATAGTTCCAGGACTTTCGCTAAATCATGAAGCATGATTCCCGGCATAAAAGGAGACTTTTATTCAACTGTGGATAGACTTGGACAATCCCTTCTGCCAAACGAACCATGGTCGCCGTATGGTAAGCCAAGCCAGCCTCAAAGGCATGGTGATTCGTCTTCATGACCGGATAGGAGATAGAACTCTTTATCGTATTTACCATGAGAGCTCCGAACCAAGCGTTGCCAAATCGGATTTTCAATCTTTGAAAATCATCTCAGATAGATAGTTCTTTAAGTCTGTACGGATCTACCGGAGGTTTTCTCTTTAAAGTCTGCTGGATTTTTCGGTTCTCCATTTTGAGGCAAACGCAAGGTCAATTGGTTCACCTGGGGAGTATTGTTGTAAACTTCCGTCGACCAGTCATATGGACTACACGCCCTGCCTGAAATTGATCCACATTATGGGGCTGAGCATCCCACAATTTTCCTTCAATCGTTCCAGTATCGTCTTGAAATACAAAAGGCAAGGTAATTCTTTCCTGCACGGGTCTGACGAACATCTGCTGACTTGATAAGATAAAATCCTTCAAAAAGTTCATCTTTTTCATTTGATTAATTTTGACCATCGTCTTCTCCATCTTCTAAATCAAGTAGATTTTCCATTCCCTCGTAATCTCTGGTTTCAATCCGGCGGAGAGTCCGCTCTATGGCATTGGTTCTTCAGGTTAGAAGATCATCAATATTTCCTGATGCATTTTTAAATGCCGTTGGGTTTTAGCTAGTACCCCCTGCAAAATTTTATGAAACTCTGTTTTGACCGAAGCTAATACCTTACTAATATCATCAGCACTTTGTTGAATATTTAAAGTCTTAAATCCAACTGATAGGGGAATTTAACAAGAGCAGACAGAGTGCTTGGACCTGCCACGACAATCTGCTCTTCTCTTCTCAGAGAGATCGAAAAGGCTGGATTGCGGACGACTTCTGAATAGAGGCCCTTCCGTCGGTAAAGAGATCCCAAAATTTGTCGTCACAGGAGGATACAAGTATTTTTGTTGAATATCCTTGGCAAAACGTTTCACACTGGCCAAAAAGGACCCTTGCGATACCGCTCTACTTCCTCCTTATCCCCACTTTCATAAGCATCTTCTAATCGGTAATAATCCTCCAGAGGAATTTGGAGATCAATCGGTAGGTGAGACATACTCTCCTTAACCTGGCCCTGGCATCTTAATCGCGTATTCCACGCTCACTAGAATGAGGGAACTGTTACAAACTCTCGTTCGTATTGAGTGAGGTGTCAGGATATCTTCAATAATTGCCCCAATTGAAGCTCTCCCATAATCCCCCGAGTCTTTGGTGTTGGAAAGCACCTTATTCAAACTTCCCACATCGGGCTACCGTCTGCATTTCCCCAGTCCTTGATGACAGACTCTAATTGTTTAGACACTGTCTCAAAAGAGGTCTGCAAGCGACTTTGAAGAGTCTTCTCTAATTTTTCTTCAACTGTCTGACGCATCTGCTCCAAGCGCAAATCATTGGAAGCCTGAATCTGTTGCATCCGTTCATCGGTTTTATCTCGGTTTTTACTGAAATTTTCAACCATCTCCGCTCTAAGAGCTGTGTTTTGCTGATGCAACTCTGTCCGTAACTCCAGAGGCGATCACTCAAGGCCATCTCAATCTGCTGGCCAGTGATCTGCTGGGCTTGCCGCTCTTGCTCAAATCGGTAATCCAATTGATCCGATAAGTGATCCTCGTGATCCTCTAACAACTCTCGCAAGTCCTTACTCTCATGAAGTCCTTGTTGGTATAGAAGAAAGAGCAGGATTAGATTGCCCAATCCTATCATAATAAGGATAATCTCCATATTAGTTTCCTGTCCTTGCTATAGATGATGATGAGCATAGCCCCCGATCGACAGATTTACAACGATCGGCTGATCTATAAATTCATTTGATCCATAGATTGCTTTTTAAAATAATTGTCCTCAGACTAAGGGATACTTGGCTCCCTCAATCCGTATACGATGCTCCCTTCTGCTGGCATAAAAGCCGATATAATTAAAGCCTCCATCGCTTCTATGACATGGCGACCACTAGGGACGATAACAAGATGGTTTTGTCTATCCAGCAAGTGAAGCATAGACATATGCGGTGCGATTTCTGGATCACTGGGCAAAACGCGCCAAGTGGTGATCCAGGCGACCACCAAAAGCTCAAAGATTAGAATATCAGCCTGAGGCCAACCTGCTAATACTTCCGTAATCGCCAATTCCAGATCCGTATCATTTTTTTCTGCTACAGAGGTCTTCATTTCCTGAGAGTATTTTTAATGCTCTGAAAATTCCTCTTCTGAAACAGAGATCAAAATCTCCAACTGCTAGGGACTGGGGAAGCCTTGCTCTAAAAAGAGTTAGGCAACCTGCATCCACTCCGACATAAACATCAAGTCTAGCGGAATGGCTTTCCACTCGGCCTCCAGCTACAATGCAACCTTAGTTTTTGGATGGGCTGCTCGAAAGGGTTTGAACTCGTTCATTCACATCTCCATTAAACACATAGAACCTGCTACAAGACGTTTGCTCCTGCTTCTTTCAGCGGCGTGAATCGTCTTGTCGTCAATTCCTCCATCGACTTCAATATCGAAAATCCAAGCCTTTTTCTTCACGCAATTGAACCAATTGACGAATCTTATCCATGGTTTCTGGAAGGAAGGCTTCACCAAATCCTGGGATTGACAGTCATGACAAGAACTTGGTCCACTAAGCTCAGATATGTTGGATGCTCTCCAGTTGGTGTTCCTGGTTGATGACCACACTTGGTTTTATACATAGTCTGAGCAGATTTTTTGGGGAGGAGGAGGAGGAGGAGGAGGAGGAGGAGGAGGAGGAGGAGGAGGAGGGAGGAGGAGGAGGAGGAGGAGGAGGAGGGAGGAGGAGGAGGAGGAGGAGGAGGAGGAGGAGGAGGAGGAGGAGGAGGAGGAGGAGGAGGAGGAGGAGGAGGAGGAGG
>BNJU01005138.1_pt1 | contig 79107 bp, 128 predicted proteins | sample 8539281 | NCBI WGS metagenome assembly BNJU01 (sample SAMD00202456, study PRJDB9452) | human saliva metagenome | isolation source: human saliva | place: Japan
CGTTGAAGCGGAAGGCATTCTCGATCTCGCCCAGCGTGCTGGTCACTCGACGTTCATCAGCACGTAGTGCGCCTTGCCCGATCTTCTGAATGGGATAGGCCAGTTGCAATGACTGATCCTCGACCCGGTGCATCTTGCCGTTGGTGCCTTCGATATCTGCTTGTAACGGTCAGTCATTGCGAGCACTTGTTCGCTCTGGTCCGGATGGACCATGAAACAATTTCATAATGTCGCATGGATTACCCGCTTCTGGATTTCCGTGGGAAGAAAGCCACCGGCAACGCGCCGACACCGTGTGGCAAGGAACCCGTGATGATATCCGGTATCGTGAAACCAAACGTCCTAGACGGCTCCCAGCAACTCCAGTGCTGAGCGACCGGCCTCGGTGTACTCGGCATGGCGTCCTCGCGCCACGACAGGGCCTGCCGGGCATCCAGCGCGAGCGGCCTCAGTCGGAAGCCGGGTCGCGTGCCCGACGCGTTGCCGGACGTGGCCTGCATGAAGAGCGCATACAGGCTGTGCACGATGCGTCCGGGCGGCACGCTGGTGCACGTCCTGCGCCTTGCGAAGCCTCCTCGGTGGACATGACGCCGCCCGCGTGTCCGCTCAGCAGATGATAGATCGATCACTGCGCAGCCGTCTTTCGAGCGCCTGCAACGGGCGCCCGACGGACAGGAAAAGACGGGCCGCACGAACAGCTGCTGATGCCAGCCCTCCGGCGGCCGCCACCGCAGGACATCCCGTCAGCGCGGCGGCGTATGATTGGGGATATCCCTGTTTGTTATGATCTGTCTCATTTGATACGCCCTGCCCTGCCCTGCACCCTGCACCCCTGCACCACCCCGCACCCTGCCCCCCCTGCCCCGCACCCCTGCCCCTGCACCCCTGCACCCCGCCCGCGCTGGCCCCATGTCGGCCGCTCGGCTCCGATTCAGCAGCATGCCTGGGAAAGATCTCAATCGGCCACGCGATCAGCGTGCGGGCGGCAGCGCGGCAGCACCCGCAGCGTATCAGGCGGTCCGTACGGTTCGAGGTCGATGGGCGTGTCGCGCACCTGCTGCCGGCGCCGCTCCTCAGTCTCGCCGTGAGGCGAGGCTCACGTGAAGGCGCAAAGCGGGCGAGCCGGGTGTCGGGCCAGCGCCCGCGCCCCGTGCAGCGCCGCACTTGCACGCCGCAGGGCCTGCCGCTCGGCACGGCTGGGGGCCATGCGCGGGTGGAAAGGCCCGAAAGAAGTGTGGATCGTGCAGCCCCACCGTGTTCAGCGTCGGGGGCTGCGGCCTCGTCGGCCGCGCTACGGCCGGGGGCGGCCCCGGCGGCGACCAGTCGCGCCGAACGTCGGCACATCCACGCCCTCGGCGGCAGCTTGTGGACAGCGCCGACGTCAGATGCGGCTCGAGACGCAGGCCCGCCGTGTCAGGGCCGCCAGCGCGCCGATCGCGAGACAGCCGCTCATGCCGCCCGGCTTCCGGCACCAGCCACACCGGGCGCAGAGTGGCGCGCGGCGTCATCGCCCGCCGTCCGCCGGATGCGGCGTCAGCCGTCCCAGACACCGAAAGCAGCGGCCGCCGTGATGCCGACGAGCTCACTCGATGTCGAAAAGCGCCACGGGAAAATAGACGCTGTTGACGTGCGCGCGCGCGGATGGCCGCCGAGGACGGCAGCGTCTCGGCCTCGGGGGCCTTGCCGGCAGTCGGCTGCGATACCGTGCACGCCACGCCTCGGCCATGCTCGCTCATTCCTCCACCAGGAAAGCCGAGCGCGCCCGTTTCGAGACCACCCAGACATCCAGCAGGTGTAGTGTTCGGGCCCGATTCGGCCGCTCTTCGCCAGTCTCCAGCCCCAGCACAGCGCCCGCTCGCTTCGTCGGTGATCACGTCACCCGGCTCTGACGAGCGCGTCGGCAACCCAACACCACGTCGGCGCGGGCTCGGCTGGCGCGCTGCCAGCAGCGGCGTGAACGAGATCCACCGGATCGATCGGGATGTCGGAGAAGCCGAACACCACGTCGGCGTCCCCAATGAAAAGAGCACGGCGCTGACGGCGAACGGTGGCGGGCGGGCGTGCCTGCAGATAGCGAAAGTCCATGCCCAGCCGGCTGCCGTCGCCATAGTAGTCGGCAATGTCGCCTTGCCCGGGCGCGTGATGAAGAACACCTGCTGCGCACCGGCCAGCCGCATCCGCTCCAGCAGGTACTGCGACAGCGGCTTTGGGCTTTCGATCAGCGCCTTCGCTGGCGTGCGCTGGAAGCCCACTGGCACCAGCTCCTTGCTGAGGGCAAGGGCGCCAGCCGCGCTACCACGCCCGGCCGCCGGGATCAGGGCCCACCAGCGCTTCGCCGCTTTTTCCGACACTCGCCTCACCCGCTGTGGCGCGGGAACTGCGGACTGCATCCTGAGATGTTTCCATTTCGATACACGCAACCTTCTGTTGATACAAAGGACGAACAAAAGACGGACAATGAGATACCGACCGATCGGGGCCAGTTCGTGACCACTCGTCCGTCGGAGATGAATCGAACGATGTTTTCCAGAAGAATCATGCCTCCGGGTTTCCTCCCTCCGGAGAGCAATCCTCGACACCGTCAGCACCTGAAACATCGTCGCAACGTCTGTTGCGTGCAGCAATCATGGTCCCCGTCACAAACCCGCGTCGTCTGCCGGCCTTCGCCGCGCCGGCCAGTTTACCGGACGACCGATCCTCGCCCTCTCGCTGGCGGCGCTGCTGACGCTCCCTGCCCTGGCCCAGGCCAGCAACGAGATGTCCGGCGGCATCTGCCGCAAGGCCTCGGAGTCCTTCCTGGATCAGGCCCAGGGCGGCATCCAGACCCACATGGCGCAGATCCGCAACCGCCAGAAGCAGCTGGCGCGTGCCAGCAGCCGTGACGTGCCGCGTTTCACAATCAGCTGCAGCTCTCCGACAAGATCAGCGGCAACATCCCGCTGGCCACCTGCGGCCTGCAGCCCGGCACGGCACGCCTGCTCAACAGCGCACCGGGCAAAGACCAATGTCTACGCTGCGCGGCACGCTCTACAGCATCAACAGCAGCGGCCCGGGTCTGACCACTCGGGCACCATCGTCGGCAGCGACCAGCAGGTCAACGAGAAGTGGCCATCGGCTTCGCCGCAGGGCGCATTGCCACCCGCAGGCCTCCGGTACCGTCCTGTCGGCCTACATGTCGCTGCAGCCGATGCGCGCCGTGATGTTCGACATGAGCGTCTCGCTGGGGATGCATCGGCAGACGCGACTTCCTGCAGTCCTATGCCGGTACCGGCGGGCGTCTCGGGCATGTCGCAGGCCATCGGCACGGAGCTGAACCGCCAGCCCGAGACCTTCCATGGCTGGAGCTTCTCGCCCTACAGCCGCTACGATCTGGTGGCCACGTAACTGGATGCCACGCAGATGGACGGTCGTGGCGCGCATAGCAACCGCTCGCTCTCCAGCCTGTCGCTGGGCAGCGTGATGGAAACCGACTGGTTCGGCGCCTTCGCCGATCCAGCCCCGCTGCAGGTGGAAGTGCGCCATCAGGTCACCGACGGCAACGGTACCGTCAAGCAGCGCTACAAGACGCACGGCATCATTGGCACGGCTCACCTCGCGGCTGTCGCGCGAGATGGCCACCTTTGCCGAGAGCCGCTATGCGGCCGAATCGGGCAGTGCCACGCCCGAAAGCCTGCTGATGCTGGGCGTGCGGCTCTTCTTCTAGATTCTGGAGCCCCGCAATCCGTCCCCGCAGCGGGCGCGTGCAGCCAGCGGCCGGCACACGCCCGAGCGGACGGCACGCCGCCTGAGCGCGCGCCCCTGCCGCACTCACTCCCCGCCCGCGATGTCGGCCACGCTGCCCGGCGCCGGGGCGGGCGTGGAAATCTGCTGCGAGGAGATGTCGAACACCTTGCGCAGGTACTGCAGGTAGTCGTGGTCGGTCACCATGTTCTTGCTCGGTCGTCGGACGGCTTGGCCACCGGCTGGCCATTGCAGCCCACCATCTTGATGACGATGGCCAGCGGCTTGTAGCCCGTGTCGTTGGTGAGTTGGTGCCGATGCCGAAGCGCACCACCACCCGCTCGTGGAAGCGCCGGTACAGCGCCTTCATCAGGTCGAAGGTGAGCGAATCGGAGAACACCAGCGTCTTGGAGGCCGGATCGACCCGGTTGGCCGTGTAGTGCCGGATCAGGCGCTCGCCCCACTCGAACGGATCGCCCGAATCGTGCCGTGCCCCGTCGAAGAGCTTGCAGAAGTACATGTCGAAGTCGCGCAGGAACGCATCCAGCCCGTACACGTCCGACAGCGCGATGCCCGGTCGCCGCGGTACTCGCGCGCCCGGTCTCGAAGGCGAAGATCTGCGAATCACGCAGCCGCGGCCCCAGCGCCTGGCAGGCCTGCAGGTACTCATGCGCCATCGTGCCCAGCGGCCGCAGCCCGTAGCGCATCGCCAGCATCACGTTCGACGTGCCGGTCAGCACATCGCCCAGCCGCTCCTTGCAGACCTGCAGCACCTCTTCCTGCCAGCGCGCCGAGAAGCGTCGGCGCGTGCCGTAGTCGGCAATGCGGATGCCTTCCATCTCCGGATCGTCCACGATGGTGGCGATCTTTCTCGTCCAGCCGCCGGCGACCTCGTCGTAGTCCGGGTTGGGCGCCAGCCGCCGGAAGTACAGCTCGTTGACGATGGCCAGCACCGGGATCTCGAAGAGGATGGTGTGCAGCCACGGCCCCTTGATGACAATATCGATCTCGCCGTTGCCCTGCGGCGCCGGTGCAACCGAGATGTACTTGCGATTCATCTGGAAAAGACCGAGAAAGTCGATGAAATCGTCTTTGAGGAAGCGGAACCGCCGGTGGTCCAGCTCCCTCGTCAGTGAAGCGCAGCGAGCACAGCGCCTCGATCTCGCGCTGGATGTCGTCGATGAGCGGCACCAGGTCCACGCCCTCGTTGCGGCACTTGAAGCGGTACTCCACCTGTGCCCCGGGGAAGTGATGCAGCACCACCTGCATCATCGTGAACTTGTACAGGTCAGTATCGAGTAAAGAGGCAATGATCATCGACTTTTCCATGAATTCAGGATCGCCAGACCGGCATGCAAGAGGATAAAATACTGCCCTCTTCTATCATCTTCATACCTGTCACGCTGCAATGGCCCACATCGTGCTCGATAATTGCATCCGCTGCAACATACACCGACTGCGTCGATGTATGCCCGGTGACTGCTTCCACGAAGGTCCCCAACATGCTCGTCATCGATCCCGACGAGTGTATCGACTGTGCCGTCTGCGTGCCGGAATGCCCCGCGGAGCCATTGTCGCCGAGGAAGACGTGCCTGGCGATCAGGAAAACTTCATCGCCATCAACGCCGAGAAGGCGCCCAACTGGCCGGCCATCACCCGCAGCAAGTCGCCGCTTGAAGACGCCGACGACTGGAACGGCACGCCCAACAAGCTGCAGTACCCGGAAGGCTGATCTCGTCGGCGGGCACATGCCCGCCCCTGCTTTCCCTGTCCCGAATGGCCATCACGGCCGACGCTCGCCTCCCTCCCGTCCTATCAATATATCTGAGATGCAGGAATCTCATTCAGAATGACCCTCTAGGGATATTGCTGATGCCGCGGCAAGGCGAAATCGTGTTTTGCAACACACGGTCTGTCAAGGATTGTCCACCCATGATCACCACAATCGGACCATGGCCCCATCCTTCAGCCGATGACCGCCGTGGCCCCGGTCGATGCCATCGACCGGCTGCGCCCCAGACCCAGTGCCGGCGCTGCGGCTACGACGACTGCCATGCCTATGCCGGCGCCATCGCCCGGGCGAGGCCGCCATCGACCGCCGCCCGCCGGGCGCCGATGCCACCATCCGGTGCCCTGGCCAAACTGCTCGACCAGCCGGTCGTGCCGCTGGCGGCAGACCCGAACCCATGCCCGTGCGGCATGTGGTCCGCATCGACCCCTGCACTGCATTGGCTGCACCAGCGCATCTGGCCCTGTCCGGTCGACGCCATCGTGGGCGCCCTGCGCTTTCAGCATCAGGTGCTGACCGACCGCTGTACTGCCGGCGAACTGTGCCTGCCGCCCCTGCCCCACTGACTGCATTTCCCGGTGCCGCTGGCCAGCCCTCGGCAGGCATCCGATGCCCGGCACGGCTGCCAGCACCACCAGCGCCGTGACCAGCGACTGAAGGCCCCACACGCGTCCAGCTCGCACGCCGCAGAGAACGCCCCCTCCGGGAACGGCGCTTCCGACATCACCGCCGGCTGCCGGCGCCCGAGCAGAATCCCCACGACCGGACAGCCTGCACGGGCACCGCAGACACCATGCTCCGCGACCCCGATGTCGCCTCGTGACACCGACGAGAAGGCCCGCCGCCTGGCCGCCATCCCGTGCCCGCATCCGGATGCCCCTGCCCACGACCCACCCGCATGAGCCCTGCGAACCGCCGGAGATGTTCCGGCGTCTGGCCGCCGCCAACCCCGATCCCCAGTCCGAACTGGAATACGGCAGCCCTATCAGCTGCTGGCCGCCGTGCTGCTCTCGGCCCAGGCCACCGACAAGAGCGTCAACATTGTCACCCGACGGCTCTTTCCGCTGGCGCCCACCCCGCAGGCCATGGTCGCCCTGGGGCTGGAAAACATCACCGAAGCCATCCGCACCATCGGGCTCTTCCGCAACAAGGCAAAGAACCTGCTGGCCATGAGCCAGATCCTCATCGACCAGCATGGCGGTGAAGTGCCCGATGACCGCGCCGCCCTCGAAGCCCTGCCGGCGTCGGCCGCAAGACTGCCAACGTCGTCCTGAACGTTGCCTTCGGCCACCCCACCATCGCCGTGGACACCCACATCTTCCGGGTCTCCAACCGCACCGGCCTGGCCCCGGGCAAGAATGTCGAGGAAGTCGAGCAGAAGCTGCTGAAAGTCGTGCCCAGGGATTACCGCCAGAACGCCCATCACTGGCTCATCCTGCACGGCCGCTACATCTGCAAGGCGCGCACGCCCGAGCGCTGCGCTGCCCCATCACGGACCTCTGCCCCTACCAGCCCAAGACCCCTGCCTCCGCCCCGCAAGTCGGCGCTGGACCGGGCGCCACGCTCCAAGGCACGAAGTACTGGCGCATGAACCATCAGGGGCACGGGACCACAGGGCATGAGTACTGGCGGGCCCTGCCCACGCTAGCCCCTGTCCGCACCATGCCCCACCCTCCCGCCCTCGGGCCCGCCGTAACCGCCCCATAACCTCCCTGACACAACGCCTGACCGGCCCTTCCCCCAAGCCATGCTCTTCAATCCTCCGTCGCCGACGTGCGCCGCTACTTTCTGCAACGTCTGGAAGAAACACCAGCAGGGCACCCGCTGGAGCCCCCGGAGATGGTCGCCCCTGCAAATGGATCGGCCAGCACCCTGAATATCACGACGAGCTGGCTGACCGGATCGGGCGCTGGAAGCCGACTACAGCCCCGAAGCCGGCCGCAGCAACCCCTTCCTGCACCTGTCGCCGCATCTGGCCATCAGCGAACAGCGCGGCATCGACCAGCCCCTGCGGCATCCGCCGCGCCATGGACGTGCTGGAATCCGCTGGGCAGTGCCCACGACGCTGCCCACGTCGTCCAGGAGTGCCCGGTCGAGGCCCTGGGTAATCGCAGCGGCACGGCCGCCCGCTGGATGGCAACGCCTGCGTGAATGCCGTGCGCCAGAAAGCCGGCCTGCCTCCCATGCCGCCCTGACTACTCCGCCGGGCGGGCGGGTACGGCGGCGGCACGGGCGCCGGCGGCAACATCATCACCCGCTGAGCGCCACCGCAACCGCCGATCGACGGCGCACGAACAAGTCGCGCCAGCCCCTCAGAATGGCGCTGCTAGCCAGATTTCCTTCATTCCCCAGCAAGACCCTTCGGGCAGGCTTGACCTGCCCCATCATGCCGGCAGTCAGCCCGGCCCTCACACCATGACCAAGAAACACATCACCTTCCAGAATGCCAGCGGCCGAGAACTGGCGGGCGTCCCGGATCTGCCTGACAACCCCTGCGCCTCGCCCTCTCGCCCACTGCTTCACCTGCGGCAAGGACGTCAAGGCCGCTGCCTCGCATCAGCCGCGCCCTGCAGGCACGCGGCGTGGCCGTGATGCGCTTCGACTTCACCGGCTCGGCGCCAGTGAGGCGACTTTGCCGACAGCAACTTCACCTCCAACGTCACCGACCTGCTGGCCGCCGCCGACTTCCTGCGGCGCGAATACTGTGCGCCGGCCCCTGCTGATCGGCCACAGCCTCGGCGGTGCTGCCGTGCTGGCCGCAGCCCAGGGCATTCCTGAAGCCCGTAGCCGTCACCACCATCGCCGCACCGGCCGAGCCCAGCCACGTCCTGCGGCAGTTCCGCAAGGACCCGGATGCCATCCGCGCGCACGGCGAATCTGCCGTCTCGCTGGCCGGCCGCCAGTTCACCATCAAGCGCCAGTTCCTGGAGGACGTGGCCGGCCAGGACCAGGCCAGCCGCATCGCCCGACTGGGCAAGGCCCTGCTGGTCTTTCACTCACCGCAAGACGCCACGGTCGCCATCGAACAGGCCCAGAAAATCTACGAAGCCGCCCGCCACCCCAAGAGCTTCATCTCGCTGGACGGCGCCGACCACCCTGCTCGCGCGCCGAAGACGCCGAATACGTCGCCAGCTGCATCGTCGCCTGGGCATCGCGCTACCTGGACCCTGCCGTCCAGTCCAGCAGCCCCGAACCCAAGGTCCCGGCCGTTCCCGTCAAACCCGACCTGGCCCCCGGCCATGTCCTTGTCACCGAACTGAACCACCAGTTCCTGCGTGGCCTGCAGGCCGGTCGCCATACCCTGGTGGCCGACGAACCCGAAGCCATGGGCGGCACCAACCTGCGTCCCGATCCCTACACGCTGCTGCTCTCGGCCCTGGGCACCTGCACCTCCATGACCATCCGCATGTACGCCAACCGCAAGGGCCTGCAGCTGGATGACGTGAAGGTGGAGCTGCACCATCGACGCATCACCCGGCCCGCAGCCCCGCAGGCATCGGGGGCGCCGAACGGCGCAGCCGCCGATGAGGTTGTCGACATCCTTGAGCGGGAGATCACCCTGACCGGCAACCTCACCGACGCAGAGCGCCAGCGCGTGCTGGAGATCGCCGATCGCTGCCCCGTGCACAGGACACTCACCGGCCACATCGAGATCAACACCCGATCGAAAGCCTGAAGGCAGCACTCGGACACTGCCGGGCCCCTCGCCCGGCAGCCCGCCTGCCTCACCCTTCCGTCGCCACGCTCACCGGCTGGGCCTCCAGCGCCTGCAGCCCGGCCGGTGAAATGGCCACCAGAAAGCCACGCTTGCCGCCGTTGATGTAGATCACCGACAGGTCCAGGATCGTGCGCTCCACATACACCGGCAGCCGCGTCTCGTGCCGAACGGGCCCGTGCCTCCCACCAGATAGCCCGTCCACTTGTTGGCCTGCTTCGGGTCCGCCGGCTCGATGTGCTTCATGCCCAGCTCGCGCGCCAGGTTGCGCGTGGAAATCTGGCGATCGCCGTGCATCAGCACGATCAGCCCCTTCTTCTGCTCGTTCTCCAGCACGATGGTCTTGATGACCTGATGCTCGGGCACCCCCAGACTCTCGGCCGAATGCGCCGTGCCGCCATGCTCCACATACGGATACAGATGCGGCTCGAAATCGATATGGTGCTCGCGCAGGAAACGCACCGCCGTCGTCACCGGATAGTCTGGCTTGCTCATGCTCTCGGGTCGCAGATCGCGCCGGCCCCTGCCGGCCCACGCCTGCCGTGAACCTCCCGGACACAGTGTAGCCGGCATCCAGCCCACCCACCGGGCCCCATGACCCTCGCCCGCCGGGGATCCTCTGAACGGCCTCGGCGGCCGTCGCATCTCCGGAAAGCGATCAAGAAACACTTACGACCGAAACGTAAGAATTCCTAGCTAATGTTAGATTTGTCGACGCTCATTGTGTCGATATTCATAATGCTCTGCAAAACACGATCCCCACGGAGACATTTCATGAGGAAGAACCCATGAGCATCAACACCCGCCATGCCCTGCATCCCTCGGCCCCGCCGTGACCGCGCTGGCCGCCTGCGGCGGCAACCAGGACACGCCCCAGACCAGCGCCCCCGGTCCGCAAACCAAGGCCGATACCGGCCTGCCGGCCACCACGCTGGACACCGCCGACACGCCGGCAGCTGCCCAGACATCCGCTTCGGGTCGTGCCACCAAGGCCGTGGCCACCGCCGACACCCCGCCCCTCTCGGAAAACCGGAAGATGCTGCGAGGCGACGTGCTGATCCAGGCGCTGCTGTCGCGCACGGCACGCCTTGACGCCCAGAACAACCCGCAGACCGCCTGGCTGTCACCCGAGACCTACACCTGGGGCTCCCTGGGCGCGGGTCAACAAGGCAGCGAACCGTCTGTGGTCCCCGTGGTGCTGGCCAGCCAGGACATCCGTCCCACCGACGCGAACACCGCCGCCCTGAGTCGTCACTACTATCAGTTCGAGATCAGTCAGGGGCCCCGCCGGCTCATCAATGATCCATTGATGCTGAACATCGCCAGCCAGACACTGCGCTTCGGCCTGTCTGCCGCGGGCCTGCCCAATGGCGGCACCGGTGCGGCCCAGGCCGCTGCTGGCGCGCTGGAGATCGGCACCCAGGCTCAGGCCGAGCGAACCCCTTCAAGCGCTGATCAGGATCAGTACGCCCCCCCCACCACCACCCGGGAGACTCTGGTCGCCAAGACGGTCACGACGATTCAACCCAACGAAGTCTACGACCTGGACAAATGGAAGCATGAATGGAAAGCTCCGATCCGGCCGCCTCCTCCCAGGCATCGGTCTTCGCGCAACCCGGCGACAGCGCCAACCAGTTCTCCACCTGCGCCCAGTTCAAGCCGAAATACACCGAATTCGAGACCCTGTGTGATGTCTGGGAAGTGCCTGCCGGCTGGAAGGCTGGTCAGCCCCTCAAGCACGTGACCCAGACATTCAGCAGAAGCTGCACTTCGAGATAGGCGGCAGCTACGGCGAACGGAGCTGGAGCAACCGCAAGGCTCCGCAATACATCAACGCAGAGAGCCTGAAGACCACGACCGAGGCCGTGAATGACCGGGGCGTGAGCGGTGCGGTGCTGGCCGCCATGCTGGATGCCTTCACCCCCCGTGCCAAGGGCATGCAGCACCTGCCGGCCTATGCCACGGCCAGCCTTGCTCCCTACAAACGGCCTGCCTCCAGCCTGGATCCGCAGCGGGTTTCGTTCCACCACGACAGCCGGGCCACCACCTATGCTGACGGCAGCACCGACGCGGCCACCTATTCACCGGCCACCGGTAGCTACCCTGTACGTGTTCAGCACCGGCGCATGGCTGAGCGAACAGGTACCCAACACACGCTCCCGGACTACCCGCAGAACACGCTGGCCATTCACGTGAACGCCAACGCGCCGGGGCTCGACGCTGCCCCGCTGGTCCGGCCTGAACGTCCGCGGCCGCAACTGGGAACTGAAGGCCACGCAGGTCTACGAGGGTGAACAGCTCAGCGGCGACCGTTCAGCCCTGACCATTGCCGCCAACAAGCAGATCATGTTCGGCATTCCCGTCCAGTCCTGGTACGACGAAAAGAACAATCCCTATGCCCAGGTACAGCTGATCATCCAGCAGAGCCAGCCCAACCCGCGCACCGTGGACATGTGCTGGTACGTATCCGTGTTCCTGAGCGAATTCGGCCGGTACTGCACCACATGGACTGTGCCCGAAGGCTGGACACCGGGCCAGCCCCTGCTTCCGCAGGGCTACCACGCCGAAACCGACAGGCCCAGTGAAAATGGTGTCCCCACCTGGAGCACCCAGGCCAAGGGCTAGTGAGCCATGATGGCGTTTCATCAGCCCCGTTGACACCGGGTCTGCCCACGTGAAGCCACAGCCGGGCGAAAGCCTGGCTACACGGCCCATACGTTCCGAGGGGTTCCCTGAAATTCAGGGAGCCCTCTTTCCATCCAGATGCTGCTGGCCCGTTAAATTCCCGAATGGGACAATGATTCGCAACCTATATAAATTCGACGCAAATGTAAGAACTTTCACGCGCTATTAAATCGGTCGACACTCCGCAGACCGCTCTCCATACTGACCACAGAACAAGAAGAACACTTCACGGAGACCATCACGCGGAGAGACCCATGCACGTCGAAAAACGCACAGCCCTGCATCCTCTGACCCCGGCCATCACGCTGAGCACTGGCGCCTGCGGCGGCGGCAGATACCCCCCAGACCGACGCCGGCGGCCCGCAGGCCAAGGCCACCACCGATCTGACCGTCACGGCACAGGATTCCTCGGCGACGCCCCATGCCACTGCATCCGGACGCACCACCAGGAAGCCGTCACGCCCGACACACCGCCCATCGCGAACAGAAAGATCCGTGGGGACGTGCTGATTCAGGCGTTGCTGTCGCAGACCAGCCATCAGGACGCCCGGGGCGTGATCTGACCGCGTGGCTGCCGCCCAATCACTACTACACCTCGGGCAGCGGCACGGAGCCCCCGAAATACGAGAGATTCTCGGGCCCTGTCATGCTGAGCCGAGAAGACATCGTGCCAGCCGATGGCACCGAAGCAGGCTTTGGGCTCTCCCTACACTTACCGGATCGATGATTCCGTGGGCCCCACGCGCAACCCGGCAGGCGCGCGTACAACCTCCGTGGATGCACACACCATCCGGCTGGGGCTATCTGCCCCGGGGCTGCCCAATCGTGGGGCATCTGCCACCCAGGCCGTCCCCCTCAAGCTCGACATCGCGGCACAGGTGATCGTGACCCTGGCGGGAAAAGAGTACACATTGCGGAGCGCCAACGGCCAGACCATCCAGTCCGATCAGACCCTACGACATCGGGGCCGAACACTACTGGAGCAACGGCACCTCGTATCCCTCGGCAAAACTCTACTCCGCTTCCGCGGGCAAGTCAGGGTTCCGCATCTGCATTGACGTGGATAGCGTCGCAACGGACTACGGCATTCTTCATACCCGATGCAACGAGTGGGAAGTTCCGGAAGGGTGGAAACCCGGCCAGCCTCTGGTCTACAAGGCGCTAACCTACGAAAACCGCTACACCAGCTATCAATGGGATACCGCCACCACATGGAACTGGAACAACCTCAATGAGCCCCGGTACGTTCCCACCGAAAGCCTGAAGACTGCCACCCAGGCCGTGAATCAGTACGGCATCAGCGGTGCCCAGCTGGCCGCCATGTTCGATTCCACCAACGATCGGAACCGCGACATGATGAAGCACATGCTGGCCGACTACGCCGATGCAGTCCGCAGCAGCGATGCTCCGCAGCGCATTTCCCTCACGCACCAGAGCACGGGCGCAGCCTATGCCGATGGCGGAAAGGACAACTATACCCCGTTCGTCGATGGCTATTCGCCTTCCATCGGCAACTACCAGTACACCTTTGCCACCGGCAGCTATCAGGACCCGCAGAACCCCCGCGTCCCTCACGAGGACTATCCGCAGGTGGGGTTGGCCATGCAGGTGAACCATGACCTGAACAAAGGCTTCACGCTGCCCAACCAGCTGAGCCTGGACTTCCATGGCATTGACCGGAACAGCAAGCAGGCCTACGAGCTGTACAAGGAAGCACAACTGCAGGGCACCAGCGCACGAACCTTCACCGACAATCAGTTGATCCCGTTTGGCAGCACCCTGCAGTCATGGGCAACCCCGAACGATGAGGCCAGCAAGAAGAAAGCCTCGGTCTGGCTGACGCTGGAGCAGTCCCAATGGCACGCCAACGATGTGGACCTGTGCTGGCACGTCAACGCGAAAGACGAGAAGGACAGCACCGTGGCAGACCACAAGTACTGCACCACCTGGCTTGCAAAAAATGATTGGGACCCGAACAAATTCGGATCCGGTCGCGTCAGCGGCTATGGTGCCGAAGGTCGAGCCATGAGGTGGCGAACGAAATGACGCTCAGGGCATCGCATGCTCCGGATGGGAGGGCCCGTACAGCAGCCCTCCCCGGTCGCCATGGCTGAACAGCAGCGCGTCAGTATAGCCGGCCATCTTGTAACCACTGTCGCTGATGGCATCAAGAATCTGGTCGACCGCCGCTGAAACTATTGCCGTCATGGTATCGTCGTTGGCATGGCCGACTCGAATGGCTGCTGGCGCGCCCTTCCCAGAGCGTCCTGCCATTCTTCAGGTCCACCAGCTTGCCTTTCACCGTCACCGTGGTCACGCTGCTGACCACCTGGTAGCTGGCGCCGTATTCTTCCACGTGCAGATACATCACTGCATCAGCACCGAAGATCTCGCGCAGCTTGCGGATGGGCGCTTGCTGGATATCGTGCCCGTTGGTGAGCCCATTCTGGCGGAACATCTCATCCACCAGGGCCACTGGAAAGACATAATAGCCACGCTCGGCCAGCGGCACCGTCGCCTGCGCCAGCACACTGCTCTCGGCGCGAATGTCCGTTGAATCACTGGTGGCATCACCACCGGGATTGAACGCGGATCACTCTGCTTCAGTGCCGAATAATCGTAGCCTTTCGGACGATGGTTCGTACAGCCCGCCAGCACTGTGGCCGACAGGGCCACGGCCAGCACCGATGACCCTCATCATCTTGCGTACCCTCCCGCAGCGTTGTCCTTCCCGGATGTCATGTCATGACCATCCTGCGGCTTGCTGGCGGCATCCCGTTTCCTGTCGCTGTCGTGCGTGCCCGATGTCGCGCCTTTCGATTTCCGGCCTTCATTGTTTTTCCGTGTCTCAGCGCTGTCCGGTCCTGCACCCGGGTCAGAACGGTTGCTGACACGTTCCCCGTCCGCCGACCCTGCAGCCGCGTCATGAAGGTGGCAGATTCCGGATACAGCGCCTGCTCCTCGGCGAACTCGGCCTTTGCCTCATCATCCCGCCTCGGTGGACAGCACCAGCCCAGCTGGCCGTGCACCCCCGGCCCCACCTTCTTCTGTCGGGTCGCTGCATCGCTGATGATCTTGCGCAGTGCCTGCTCCCTGCCCAGCCCAGTCATCGGTGCCGTCATACCAGGCGTGAATCGTGTCCGGATAGTTGCCCCAGTGATACAGCGTCTGCGGCCAGCTGGCACACGCTGCCAGCCATAACGGCAGCACCACCAGCGTCAGCCGGCCAATGCCCTGATGCATGCCCTTCCCCTCAATTGGCCGGCGTCCAGCGCCCAGACTCGATGGCCGACACCAGATTGTTCACCGCCTCACGAATGGCCAGATCCAGCACCTTGCCGTTGAGCGTGGCGTCATAGCCCGCCGTACCGCCAAAGCCCAGCACCTCGCGATTGGACAGCTCGTATTCACCCGCCCCCTGCGTGGAATACACCACCTCGGACGAATTCACATCCACCACATTCAGCGTCACCTTGGCATAAGCCACCTGCTTCTTGCCACGACCCAGAATGCCGAAGAGCTGATGATCACCCACATTCTTGCGGCCAAACTCGGTCACATCACCCGAGATCAGATACGTGGCGCCCTTCAGGTTCTGCGCCCGGCCCGAGATCTTCGCTTCCTGCGCCGCCTCGCTCATGTTGGTGCGATCCAGCACATTGAATCGCCCCGTCTGCTACAGGTGTGCCACCAGGATGGTGCGCGACTGATTTCCCAGCCGGTCCTCGCCGTCCTGAAAGACTCCGTTCTGGAAGCTGGACTTGTTGTCGAACTTGCCGACCGAGATGGGAGCCTTCTGACCCTGGTACGCCGTACCGTGGCTGGTCACCTTCGGGCTTTCCACCACATGGGAACTTTCGGTGGCACAGCCGGCCATGGCCAGAACGGCAGCGCAGAGAATGGCGGGAAGGAATGCTTGCTTCATGGATGCAGGAAAGGACTGAAGTGATGACGTCATGCCAGCCGGAGCTGACTTTTCCTGCATTTTCGCGCCAGATGGGGAACGAAGCGGGCAAAAGCCCACTCCCCTGGATGGGATGGATGCAACGGTTGATCGGCATGCTTAGCCAGACTAGACTAAGACCATTAACGATACCCGGAATCCCTCCCATGACCATGGTCAACATGCTGGAAGCCAAGTCCTCTCTGTCTCGCCTCGTGCAGGCCGTCGAGAGCGGACACGAACCCGAAATCGTCATATCCCGCAACGGCCGCCCTGCAGCCAAGCTTGTTCCCATCACCCATGGCAGCAGCGAGAAGCGCATTGGCGTTGCCAAAGGGCTCTTCAGGATCCCTGACAACATCGACGCCCAGAACGCCGAGATCGAAGCCCTCTTCCAGGGGGACAGAGAATCTTGAATATTCTGCTGGACACTCACATCGCGCTTTGGGCCATTGACGACAGCCCGAGGCTCCCTGCACAGGCCCGAGAGCTGATCGCGAACCCAAAGCATACGATATGGACAAGCGTCGCCAGCCTGTGGGAAATCGCCGTCAAGCACAATAGAAACAGTGACGACATGCCCATCGGTTCAGCCAACGCGCTGAAGTATTTCCAGCTATCGGGCTACAGGATTCTTCCCATCCGTGCGGAGCATACCCTGATGGTGGAGACGCTGCCCCACCACCACAAGGATCCGTTCGATCGCATTCTGATCGCACAGGCATTGGCTGAACCCATGCGTCTCCTCACGCATGATGCGCTGGTGGCAAAATACAGCGACAGTTTCATACGGGTATGACGATCGACGTCAGGACATGGCTCATGGCTGACTGACCTGAACAGAATGTCCCGACAGACCCATATGACCAGGCACTGATCGGTCCCAGCCGGTGCGCCGGCCGGGAGTCTCCCCATCCCCCGTGGCGATCACGCCACCGCAGCCAGGCTCTTCTCTGCCAGCGCCACGGTCTGATCGATGTCCTCGTCGGTATGGGCCGACGACAGGAAGAAGGCCTCCACCGGCGAAGGCGGCAGGTTCACACCGCCTTCCAGCATCAGGTGATAGAAGCGCTTGTACTGTTCCAGGTTCTGGTCGGTCGCTTCCTCGAAGTACACAGGCGGCGTGGCACGGAAGTACATGCCGCCCAGTCCGCCCAGGGCACGGGCGCAGAACGCCACGCCGGTCTTCTTCGCCGCCGCATTCAGACCATCCACCAGGCGCGTCATCCGGCGGTTCAGTTCGTCGTGGAAGCCGGGACGGGAGATCAGGTCGATGGTGGCAATGCCGGCCGCCATGGCGATCGGGTTGCCCGACAGCGTGCCCGCCTGGTAGACATTGCCCAGCGGTGCAAAGCGCTCCATGATGCGGGCCGGGCCGGCCACGGCGCCCACGGGCATGCCGCCGCCAATGACCTTGCCGAAGGTGGACAGGTCCGGCGTGATGCCGCACCAGCCCTGCGCGCCCGTGAGTGTCACCCGAAAGCCCGACATCACCTCGTCGAAGATCAGCACGGCGCCGTACTGGGTGCACAGCTCGCGCAGCCCTTCCAGGAAGCCGGGCTGCGGCACCATCATGTTCATGTTGCCGGGAATGGGCTCGACAATCAGGCAGGCCACGTCATCGGGGTACTGCTCGAACAGGCGGCGAACGCTGTCCAGATCGTTGTAGCGGGCGATGAGCGTGTGCTTGACCACGTCCTCGGGCACGCCGGCCGAACTGGGGTTGCCAAAGGCCAGCGCCCCGCTGCCCGCCTTCACCAGCAGGCTGTCAGCCGTACCGTGATAGCAGCCCTCGAACTTGATGATGCGGTTGCGGCCCGTGTAGCCCCGCGCCAGCCGCAGGGCTGACATCGTGGATTCCGTGCCGGAACTGGTGAAGCGCACCCGCTCGACGTGCGGGAACATGTCGCAGATCTTCTGTGCCAGCTCGGTCTCGCGCACATTGGGCGCACCGAACGACAGGCCATCGGCCACGGCCGCCTTCACGGCCTTCAGCACCTCGGGGTGCGAGTGGCCCACAATGGCCGGCCCCCACGAGCCCACGTAATCGATGTAGGCCTTGCCCTCCACGTCCCACATGCGGGCACCTTCGGCCCGCTGGATGAAGCGCGGCGTGCCGCCCACGGCCCGGAAGGCCCGCACGGCCGAGTTGACGCCCCCCACCAGCACCTGGCTGGCACGGTCGAATTCCTGTTGGTTGGTTGCTTGGCTCATGGCAATTCCTGACAGCCGGCCCCACGTCCGGCGATGGCAATTTCTGAGAGGACCCCAAGCATGGCCGCCTGAAGCCGAGAATGCCCTGATTGTGCGACCATGTGAACCAACAGCCGGTTTTGTCAGCAAATATTTCTGCACACCGGTTTTTTCGGGAAACTCCGGGGGAGAAATTACCCTGATACGGCGCAGCTTCTGGCAAGTTTCGGCCTTCCCCGAAGGCAGGACCAAAGAGGATATGTCTGCCCGGAAGGCAGGATCGAAATGGATGTGCATTCCGGACATGGGAGCCCCTGCACCATCAAGCTCCGCCCCGCAGATCCGGGGCGTTGCCAGAACTGCCACGACTACAGACAGAACTGCCATGGCTACAGAAATGGCGGCTTCATGTTCCCCTCCCTTGCGGGAGCAGGCTCATGAAGCCGCCATGTGGTGGTGGCTGCCGCCGGGCCGCCATCAGGGCAGCCTTCAGCGCAACCGTTGCGCGCCCCCGCCCTGCAGGCAGGCGCGCAGGCATCATCGGTCGTTCTGGTAGTCCTTCTGGTAATCGGGGTGATACGGCCCCATCAGCACCCCACCACGATCGCCATAGTAAAAGAGCTGCGCATCCGCCGTGGCTGCCACCCTGATAACCACGGTCCGTGGCCGAGCCGATGATCTGTTGGCCACCGCAGAAACCAGCGAGGCGATCAGGCCGCCACCGCCGTTCGAGCCGTTGTCCACGTGTTTTTGCGCGGCCCTCCCAGAGCGCCTTCCCGGTCTTTCAGGTCCACCAGCTTGCCGCTCACCGACACGCGCGTGTCGCTGCTCAGAATCTGGTAGCTGGTACCGTACTCTTCCACGTGCAGATACAGAATGGCATCGGCCCCGAAGATTTCCCGCACCTTCCGGATAGGGGGCCGACTGGATGTCGTGTCCACCCGTCAGGCCGTTCTGCCGGAACATCTCATCGACCACCGCCACCGGAAAAACGTAATACCCCTTTTTCCGCCAGCGGCACGTGGCACGGGCCAGCACGCTGGTTGCACCCTTGATGTCCGGTGAATCGTTGGTCGGCATCACCACCAGAATCGAGCGCGGACGGGCTCGGCGAAATGCCGTGAATCGTAGCCCGGCTTCTGGGACGCACAGCCTCCCAGCAGCATGGCCCCCAGCACGGCAAGCGAAACGGTCAGCTTCTTCATGATGCAGGGCCTCCCCGGGCGGGCAACAGGACAGACATGAGTTTCACGATGCAGAACCTCCCTGCCCGGCCTTGGGCGCATCATCCTTCGGAGCCTGCGGTGCGCCGGATGCGTCCTTGCCGCCCCGTTTCATGCCGGTCAGGCGCTGCATGAACACGGCAGATTCGGGATACAGCACTTCTTCCTGCCTGAACGCGGCCTGTGCTTCGGCATCCCGCCCCTGTTTGGCCATGACCGTGCCCAGCTGCGCGTAGATGCCCGGACCCACCTTCAGTTTTTCGAGCGGGCCTCGGTGATGGCTTTGGTCAGCACCTTTTCCCGGCTGTCCCAGTCACCACTGTCCCGGTAGTAGCCATAGACGGCATCGGGATACTCCCCCAGTGAAAGAGAGGCTTCGGCGCCGACGCGCATGCAGCCAGCAGCAGCGCAGGGCCGCTGCCAGCGCCAGTCGGCAGAACCGGCTTTTCATGGTCGACCCCTGCTCAGTTGTCCGGCGTCCAGCGGCCCGATTCGATGCCGGCCACCAGGTGTTCACCGCCTCGCGGATGGCCAGATCCAGCACCTGCCGCTGAGCGTGGCGTCACAGCCGCTGGTACCGCCAAAGCCCAGCACCTCACGGCTGGAGAGGTCGTATTCACCGGCACCTTCGGCCGAGAAGGCGACTTCCGTGGTGTTGACGTTCACCACGTTGAGCATGACTCAGCGTAGGCCACCTGCTTCTTGCCACGGCCCAGCAGGCCGAGAGCTGCTTGTCACCCACGTCCTTGCGACCGAAGCCCGTCACATCACCGGTAATGATGTGGTGGCGCCCTTCATGTTCTGGGCCCGGCCCTGATCTTCGCTTCCTGCGCGGTTTCGTCCATGTTGGAGCGGTCCAGCACACGGAAGCGCCCCGTCTGCTGCAGGTGCGTCATGAGGATGCTCTTGGACTGGTTGCCCAGACGGTCTTCACCATCCCGGAAGATACCGTTCATGTAGCTGGACTTGTTGGCAAACTTGCCCACGGCGATCAGCGACTTCTGACCATGGTAAGGCGTGTCGTAGGTGTTGACCTTCTGGCTCTCGACCACACGCGAGCCTTCGGTGGCACAACCGGCCAGACCCAGCAGGGAAACACCCAGAGCAATGGAAATCAGTTTTTTTCATGGTGGTATTCCACAGTAGAAAAGGCTGGCCCTGCATGAGAGCAGCCAGAGAACACAAAGAAAAACAGGCCTGTCACGCATCATACTGGCTCAGCGGGAACACCGGACCGTCCGTGCAGAAACAGGCCAACAAAAACGGGGTATCCACACGGAAGATGGTTGCCGGGATCTGCGGCGGTCTCCACACGAGGCTGGACATGAGGCCAGTTCTGACCCAGAAGCGCGCCATCGGAACCTCGCCATTATGACGAGCCCAACCGTCCCCCTTCCCGGGCAAGGAGTCAGGGACGATGAAAGGATGCCTCTGGCCGACAGACGGAACGGGGCGCTGCGGCTGCAGCAACCCGGCGCGGTGATCTTTGCATCCGCGCACCGATGGACGCACAATGCGGGGCATCCGTCCTTCCATCCGCATTGCAAGGAAACAGCATGACGCAGCAGACCAACCAGCAGGAATTCGACCGGGCCAGCAAGGTTCTGGTCGGCGGGGTCAACTCGGCCGTTCGGGCCTTCCGGGCCGTGGGGGGCACGCCGCGCTTCATTCAGCGGGCCGAAGGCGCGTACCTGTGGGATGTGGAAGGCAAGCGCTACACCGACTATGTGGGCTCATGGGGCCCGGCCATCGTCGGTCATGCCCATCCGGAGGTAATTGCCGCCGTGCAGGCAGCCGCAGCCAACGGGCTGTCGTATGGCGCGCCCTGCGTGAACGAGAGCGTGCTGGCCGAGAAGATCTGCGCCATGTTCCCCCACGTGGAGCGCGTGCGCTTTACAAGTTCGGGTACGGAATCCACCATGTCGGCCCTGCGGCTGGCCCGTGGCTACACGGGACGCAACCGCATCATCAAGTTCGAGGGCTGCTACCACGGCACGGCCGACAGCCTGCTGGTGAAGGCCGGCAGCGGTGCGCTGGCCTTCGGCAACCCCAGCTCGGCCGGTGTGCCGGAAGACGTGGTCAAGCACACGCTGATTGCCCGCTACAACGATCTGGAGAGCGTGCGTGCGCTCTTCGAACAGTATCCGGACGATGTGGCCTGCCTGATCGTCGAGCCCATCCCGGGCAACATGAACCTGATGGTGCCGGTCGAGGGCTTCCTGCAGGGGCTGCGGGATCTGTGCACCCAGTACGGCGCCCTGCTGATCTTCGACGAGGTGATGTCGGGCTTTCGGGTCACGCTCACGGGGGCCCAGGGCTGGTGCGGCATCACGCCGGATCTCACCACCTTCGGCAAGGTGATCGGCGGCGGCATGCCCGTGGGCGCCGTGGCCGGACCGGCGAAGATCATGGAACGCTTTGCGCCGCTGGGCAACGTCTACCAGGCCGGCACGCTCTCGGGCAACCCGATTGCGATGGCCGCCGGCATTGCCACGCTGGGCCTGATCTCGAAGCCGGGCTTTCATGACGAACTGACCCGGAAGATGAATCGGCTGGTGGACGGCCTGAACGCCGCCGCGAAAAAGACCGGCGCCGCCTTCAGCGCCCGCGCGCTCGGCGGCCTGGGTGGCATGTATTTCCGCGCCACGCCCCCGACGTATTTCGAGGAAGCCACCGACCAGAATCTGGAGCAGTACAAACGCTTCTACCACCTGATGCTGGACGGCGGCGTCTATCTGCCCCCCTCGCCGGTGGAGGCCTTCTTCCTGTCATCGGCCCACACGGACGCGGATATCGACCAGACCGTGGCGCTGGCAGAGAAGAGCCTGGCGGCGGCGATGGGCTGACTCAGTGCCCCTCTTCTGGCAGGAATGCTGCGTCCATGATCTGCTCGAAGGTCCAGGGGCTTTCGGCCGGAAAGACGTTGGCGTCCAGCCCTGGTTTCCCGCTCGGCCCCAATACGGCGTCACCGTAGGCGTCCACGAGAATGCCGGGCAGTTTGTGCTTCAGGCTGGGGCTGCGCTCCAGCCGGCGCACGATCTTGCGTCGCTGTTCGGCAATGGAGGCCGCCAGCTCCGGCCACGACGCGCAGGCTGAAAAACGCCATTTCAGCGGGTGGATGAACAGGACTTCGAGGCGGAGAGCAGCTCGTTTTCATCTGCCTGCCCGGCCTCCTCGATCTCGTCTGCCAGATTGACCAGATCCAGACCTGCAAGATGTCCTGAACGCAGGGCCTGCGCCTGCACACGGCACCATGCCCAAAAGTCCTGTTCATAAAGACTCACGGCAGCCTCCCATATTGCCCGCCCTTTACCAGGGCCAGTCCTCTCTCCGCACAAAAAACCCGCCCTGTGCAGCTCCATTTCAACATGGAAGGCACAGGCGGGTCGATATGCTGAAACTTACGGAGGAAGCTCCTGCGTTTGCCTTACTGGAAGAACTCCTTCAACCGGTCCTTCCAGCTGCGGGTCTGCAGGGCTGTGCTTGGCATCCGACAGGCTCTGGTCCAGCTCGCGCAGCATCTGCTTCTGCTTGTCGGTCAGGCGCACGGGCACTTCCACCGTGATGTGGGCGTAGAGGTCGCCCGGCATCTGGGCACGGATACCCTTGATGCCCTTGCCCCGCAGGCGGAAGACCTTGCCGGGCTGCACGCCTTCGGGCAGTTCGATCTCGGCGCTGCCGCCCAGGGTGGGTACCTGGATGGTGCCGCCCAGTGCGGCGGTGACCATGCTGATGGGCACTTCACAGTGCAGGTCGTCACCGTCACGCTTGAAGACCGAATGCTCCTTGATGCGGATCTCGACGTACAGGGTCGCCGGCCGGGCCGCCGTTGGTGCCTGGCTCGCCGTTGCCGGCCGAGCGGATGCGCATGCCGTCGTCAATGCCGGCGGGCACTTTGACCTGCAGCGTCTTGGTCTTCTTGATGCGACCTGCGCCGTCACAGGCCTCGCACGGATCCTTCACCACCCTTGCCACTGCCGTGGCAGGTGGGACAGTCTGCTGCACCGAGAAGAAGCCCTGCTGCATGCGCACTGGCCCCCGCCGTGACAGGTGCCACAGGTCTGGGGCTTGGTGCCGGCCTTGGCGCCGGTGCCCTTGCAGGTGGTGCAGTTTTTCCCGTGAGGGATGCGGATCTCGGTCTCGTAGCCGTTGGCGGCCTGCTCCAGCGTGATCTCCATGGCGTAGCGCAGGGTCGGCGCCACGGAAGACCCGGTTGGCCCCTGCCGCGACTGCCGCCGCCACCCGAAGATGTCGCCGAAGATGTCGCCGAAGGCCTCAGCAAAGCCGCCGAAGCCCCCGCGCCGGCACCGGGGCCACCACCCATGCCGCCCATGCCGTCAACGCCGGCGTGGCCGTAGCGGTCGTGGCGTCGCGCTTGCTGCGGTCGCCCAGCACGTCGTAGCCTCGCCCACTTCCTTGAACTTCTCTTCGGCCTCGCTTGTCACCCGGTTGCGGTCCGGGTGATATTTCATGGCCATCTTGCGATAGGCCTTCTTGATTTCTTCGTCGGTGGCGTTCTTGCCCACCCCCAGCACAGAGTAATAGTCGCGTTTGGCCATGACTGACAGACGTTGGCGAAAGGCCCCTGAGGCACCTTTCGGAAATGTCGGGATTCAGCAAGATACCCGGCGGACCGGGTATCGGAATGGAGGGCCATGCGGGCGGGCGCTTCGTGAAGCCACCCAGCCCGTCATGACCAGCCGGAACTGCCGGTTTGTCCGGCGGCAGGCCACCGGACTGTACCGCGATCAGTCGCGCTTGACTTCCTGAAGTCGGCGTCGACCACATCGTCGCCGGCGGTTTCCGTCGAGTGGGCGCTTTCGGCCGACGAGGCACCCGCTGCCGCACCCGCTGCACCGGCTGCGCCTGCGGCAGCAGCCTGGGCCTCGGCGTAGACCTTCTCACCCAGTTTCTGGGCGGCTTCGGTCAGCGCGTTGCTGGTTTCCTCGATGCGGGCCTTGTCGTCGCCCTTCACCGCTTCACGGGCCGCTTCCAGGGCGGACTCGATCTTCGACTTCTCGTCGGCGTCGAGCTTGTCGCCGTGTTCCTTCAGCGATTTCTCGACCGAGTGCACCAAGGCATCGGCGTTGTTGCGGGCCCTGGGTCAGCTCGACGCGCTGCTTGTCCTCGTCGGCGTGCTCCTCGGCGTCGCGCACCATCTTGTCGATCTCGGCGTCGGACAGGCCCGAGTTCGCCTTGATGGTGATCTTGTTCTCCTTGCCGGTGGCCTTGTCCTTGGCCGACACGTGCAGGATGCCGTTGGCGTCGATGTCGAAGGTGACCTCGATCTGGGGCATGCCGCGCGGTGCCGGCGGGATGCCTTCCAGATTGAACTCGCCCAGCGCCTTGTTGGCCGAAGCGATCTCGCGCTCACCTCGGAACACCGTGATGGTCACGCCGGCTGGTTGTCGTCGGCGGTGGAGAACACCTGACTGAACTTGGTCGGGATCGTGGTGTTCTTCTTGATCATCTTGGTCATCCACGCCACCCGGGTTTCGATACCCAGCGACAGCGGCGTCACGTCCAGCAGCAGCACGTCCCTGCGGTCGCCCTGACAGCACGGAGCCCTGCACGGCAGCACCCACGGCCACGGCCTCGTCCGGGTTCACGTCACGGCGCGGTTCCTTGCCGAAGAACTCCTTGACCTTCTCCTGCACCTTGGGCATGCGGGTCATGCCGCCGACCAGGATCACGTCGTCGATGTCCGAGACCTTGATGCCGGCATCCTTGATGGCGGTGCGGCACGGCGCAATGGTGCGCTCGATCAGGTCTTCCACCAGCGCTTCCAGCTTGGCGCGGGTGATCTTCATGTTCAGGTGCTCCGGACCGGCCGCGCCCGATGGTGATGTAGGGCAGGTTGACTTCGGTCTGGTTGCTGGACGACAGCTCGATCTTGGCCCTTCTCGGCGGCTTCCTTCAGGCGCTGCAGGGCCAGCACGTCCTTGGACAGGTCAACGCCGCGTTCCTTCTTGAACTCGGTGATGATGTAGTCGATGATGCGCTGGTCGAAGTCCTCGCCACCCAGGAAGGTGTCGCCGTTGGTGGAGAGCACCTCGAACTGCTTCTCGCCGTCCACGTCGGCGGGTCGATGATGGACACGTCGAACGTGCCGCCACCCGTGTCATGAGACGACGATCTTGCGATCCTTGTTGCCGCCCTTGTCCATGCCGAAGGCCAGCGCAGCCGCGGTCGGCTCGTTGATGATGCGCTTGACTTTCCAGACCGGCGATCTTGCCGGCGTCCTTCGTGGCTCGGCGCTGGCTGTCGTTGAAGTAGGCCGGCACCGTGATGACGGCTTCGGTCACTTCCTCGCCCGGTAGTCCTCGGCGGTCTTCTTCATCTTGCGCAGCACTTCGGCCGAGATCTGCGGCGGGGCCAGCTTCTTGTCGCGCACTTCCACCCAGGCGTCGCCGTTGTCGGCCTTGACGATCTTGTAGGGCATCAGGCCGATGTCCTTCTGGACGGCTTCTTCACCAAACTTGCGGCCGATGAGGCGCTTGATGGCGAACAGCGTGTTGGCCAGGTTGGTGACGGCCGGCGCTTGGCAGGCGCGCCGACTAGGATCTCGCCGTCTTCCATGGCGACGATGGACGGCGTGGTGCGGTACCTTCTGCGTTCTCGATGACCTTGGGGTGTTGCCCTCCATGACCGAGACGCACGAGTTGGTGGTACCGAGGTCAATACCGATGATTTTTCCCATGTTTGTTCTTCCTCAGGTATTCGGGGGAGCCGGTGGCAGGTGTGCGGCCGGGCCGCACGGCGTCTGCAGACTGGCTCCCGCAGTGGTTTGTTTCAGCGATGATCCGCAATTGGGGGTGGTACGGAGGCTTTCAAGGGGTCAAGTGAAAAATTTCATGAACTGACCTTTCCCGGCAGAAGACGGCCGGGCGGACGGCACCCACCCTGCCCCTTGCGCCCTGTCAGCGGGCTCAGCCCCGGCTGACCACCACCATGGCCGGGCGCAGCACCCGATCATTGATCAGATAGCCTTTCTGCAGCACGGCCGCCACGTGGTTGGCCGCCACCTCCGGGTTGGGCTGCATGGAGATGGCCTGCTGGGTGTTGGGGTCGAAGCGCTGGCCCAGCGGGTCGACGACCGGACCTTGTTGCGCTCCAGCGCCTGCTGCAGCTGGCGCAGCGTGGCCTCACACACTCGCGGATGCTGTCCACCGACGGGGTCTCGACGGTGAGCGCCATTTCCGTGCTGTCGCAGACCGGCAGCAGCGACTCGGCAAAGCCCTCGATGGCGAACTTGCGCGCCTTGTCCAGCTCTTCCTTGCTGCGGCGGCGGACGTTTTCCGTCTCGGCGCTGGCGCGCACGAAGTGCTCGTGGTTCTCGCCGGCCTTCTGCTCGGCCTCGGCCAGCTGGGCCTTCAGGGCCTCGATCTCGGCCTGCAGGGGCGGCCACGACGGCGTCGTCCTGTCCGGCCTCGGCATGCAGGGGCGCTTCGGCCAGCGGTCTGCCAGCCTCCGCCCTGCGCAGCCGCTCGGCCGAGCACCCTGCGGCTGGCCATGGGCGGCCTGCTGACCCGCCCGGCTGTGCGGCGTGCTGCCCCTGCCGCTGCCAGCTCTGGCCGGCGTCGTAGTAGGCTCGTCGGCATGCCCATGCCGCTGGTTGGCCCGCGGGTAGTCACGCGGATCGCTGGCGAACATCGGCCGCTCCCCCGTAGCCATGCTGCGACTGCGGATGCTGACCGGGGTGATGCGAATCGCCGTGCTTTCGGAAATCCTTCATGGCTTGGAATACCCCATTATCTTGAAAAGTCTGTCGAATCCGGCGACAGCGCAGCTGCCGCCCACCCCGGTGGCGGACATGGTTGCCTCCCCGCGGGTATGAACATCACCCCACATAGGGGTGGAAACAAGGATTCACAACCCGGATTTGACCACATCCCTGCCCGTGCGGCACGAACGGTCTGCCCCAGAGGACGGAAGATCCGCGCCAGGAGCGCGATACGGGCCAGTCCCGTCATGCCGGCCCCTCTGGAAAACGCCACTGTGGCGCACACGTCCATGGCATGGGCAGACCCCGCCATGGCTGCCAACATGGTCCACAATAGACGTCTGGCCCCGTGCACCCGTCCGGACGCCGGGGGCCGGGCAGCACGCGACCCATGGTGCCGCCCATCCCTCAACCATTCACAGGAGAAACCGCATGAGTCTGATGTCCTTCATGAAGGAAGCCGGCGAGAAGCTGTTTGGCGGCGGCACGGCGCGCCGCCACCCCGGCCAGCAACCCCGATGCGGCCAACCGTGCGGCGGCCGATGCGATCGTCACCTACATCCGCGCCCAGAACCTGACGCCGAGAACCTGAGCGTGAAGTTCGATGGTGCCAGCAGCGCCGTCACGGTCTCGGGCCAGGCTTCCGACCAGGAAACCAAGGAAAAGATCCTGCTGTGCTGCGGCAACGTGGCCGGCGTGGAGCAGGTCAACGACGAGCTGACGGTGGCCACGTCCGCCCCGAGGCCCGCTACTACACCGTGGTCAAGGGCGACACGCTCTCGAAGATCGCCAAGGAGTACTACGGCAACGCCAACCTGTACAACAAGATCTTCGAGGCCAACCGGCCCATGCTGTCGCACCCCGACAAGATCTACCCGGGACAGAAGCTGCGCATTCCCCCGCAGTGATCCTGATGGCGGCGGCCATGCCCCGCTGGCGACAGATCCGGCCTCCGGGCCTGTCGCAGGCGGCGTCCTGATACGCCGCCCCGGATCGCCCTTTGACGACAAGGCCACGCTTTCGCGTGGCCTTACGGCATCCGGATCTGGCGCCCCCGGACAAACCATTTTCCACCGCTATTCCAGACAAACGCCCTTATATCCCGGGCGATATGGCAATAATCTGACGCCCTATCCATGATCACACGCGGCCCGAGAAGCCGTGATGCAACGAACGCCTTAACCTCCTGCCCGGAGACCCCTAGGGATTACCCCTAAACCATTAACCCATCCTTCTCACATTTATCCCCTGATTTAATTCCGAATCAAATCTTCTGCCTGCCATCCGGCTCCACAAGCCGATTCATGCGTATTTTGACGCAGCGAATCCTTGTTTTCTGCAGCGCATCATCAAACACTGGGGATTACCCGATCCCAAAACCCGCGCCTGCATTTTCAGCCCGGTTTCCTGTGCTACGGTTTTTACATGCGCCCGTCCGCTCGTGCGTTCGATAGACCTGCTCGCGCCAGAATCATCGCTTCATTTCATGCGGTGATCGGTCAGTCCAATATTCATACGATACAAGAATCACGATATGAAAGAGACCACGAACGCCCCCAACTACAGCTGCTCAGGCAAGCGGAAAAATACCGAGCAGCTCGAGCCTCCTGAAGACCCGTCACCTCACGATGATGTCGATTGCCGGCGTGATCGGTGCAGCGCTGTTCGTGGGCTCGGGCAAGATCATCTACACCACGGGCCCCCGCCGTGGTACTGTGCCCTACCGGCCGGCGGCATCGTGGTCATGCTCATCATGCGCATGCTGGGCGAGATGGCCACCTCCTCCCCCGACACCGGCTCGTTCTCCACCTACGCCGACAAGGCCATCGGCCGCTGGGCCCGGCTTCACCCATCGGCTGGCTGTACTGGTGGTTCTGGGCCCCTGCTGATGGCTCGGGAAGCCTATGTCGCCGGGATGATCCTGAACACCTGGTTCCCCGACATCTCGGTCAACGTGTTCACCCTGGTGACCACGTTCCTGCTGATCAGCATCAACTTCATGAACGTGCGCAACTACGGCGAGTTCGAGTTCTGGTTCGCGCTGATCAAGGTCACGGCCATCGTCTGCTTCATCATCATCTGCCTGCTGGCGGTCTTCAACATCTGGCAGGGCGGCACGGTGCATGGCATCGCCAACCTCACGGCTCATGGCGGCTTCATGCCCAACGGCTGGTCGTCGGTCATCGTGGCCATGCTGGGGGTGATGTTCGCCTTCCTGGGCGCAGAGATCGTCACCATTGCGGCCTCGGAATCGGCCAACCCGGCCGACCAGATCGTCAAGGCCACCAACTCGGTCGTCTGGCGGATCTGCCTCTTCTACATCGGCTCGATCTTCCTGATCGTCTGCCTGGTGCCCCGGAACGACCCGCATCTGGGCGAGTCCGGCTACGGCTCCATCGCCGCACCGGAACTGCTGGGCGTGCCCGGCGCCCAGTACCTGATGAACTTCGTGGTGCTCACCTCGGTCAGCAGCTGCCTGATCTCGGCCCCACTACACCGCCTCGCGCATGCTGTTCTCGCTGGCCAAAGCGCGGTGACGCCCACCCGATCTTCAAGCAGACCTCCACCCGTGGCATCCCGTGTACTCGGTCATCGCCCTCGTGCTCCATCGCCGTGTTCATTGCCGTGCTGAACTTCTTCGAGTCGCTGCGCCCGAAGGACATCCTCGACCTGCTGATGAACACCACAGGCATGATCGCCATGCTGGTCTACCCGGTCATCGCCTCTCGCAGCTGAAGATGCGTCGCAAACTGGAGGCCGAAGGCCGCGAGATCCGCCTGAAGATGTGGCTGTTCCCCCGGCTCACCTATGGCGTCATCGCCTTCATCATCGGCTCGCTCATCGTCATGATGTTCATCGACGAGTACCGCCACATGGTGCTGGCCACGGCCGTGGCAGCCATCCCGGTGATGCTGGGTGGCTTCGTGGTGCACGCCCGGGAAAATGCCAAGGCACGCGCCGAGCAGAAGGCGCGGCAGGCCGCCCTCGGCCCCTCACAGCAACCTGCGTGACCGTGAGTCCACGCGTGGCAGCCGTCAGCGCTACAGCCGTCTGGGTGGCATCCACCAGCGGCGTGCGCAACCGGCTGGAGGCCGAGTCCTGAAACCCGCCGGCGAAGGCATCGACATGTCCCGTCTTCGCCGGCCGCCCCTGCAGGAAAGGGCAGAAGCCCCCGCATCCGTCACGGAGCGGGGGCCTTTTTCAGGACAGGAACAGCTTCAGCGCAAAGGCCAGCAGCAGCACGCCCATGATGCGCTCGAACCAGTGGCCATAGGCCAGAAACCGCTGCCGCACAGCCTGCCGCGAGAAGAGCAGCGCCCACCACGAACCGAGCTGCCGTGGCTACGCACATCCAGAGACCGTAGAGGCCCTGCACCCACAGCGGTGTGGCTGGCTGACCACGGTGGTGAACACGGCCAGAAAGAACAGCGTGGCCTTGGGGTTGGTGGCGTTGGTCGTGAGCCCACCCAGAAGGCGCGGCGGGCGAGCTGGTTCAGGCATCGGGACCGACGCGGCTTCCGGCATCATCACCGCGGAAGCATCCCTACCGCACTTCCCCTGTGCCGGCCCCTGCACGGCCACATCCTGCGGCGTCGGAGGCGTGCTGCGCACGAAGCGGATACCCAGCCACAGCAGGTAGGCCGCACCGGCCCAGCGGGCGGCCGACATCGCCCACGGTGTAGTGCGCAGCAATGCACTGATGCCCACCAGCGTATAGAGCACGTGGACCGAGATGCCGGCCCCGATGCCCAGCGCCGTCCAGATGCCCACCCGGCGCCCATGACGCACGCTCTGGCGGATCGCCACCGCAAAATCCGGCCCCGGCGAAATGACCGCCAGGAAGTGGATGAGGACGATGCCCAGGAATTCCGATCCGTATTGCGTCACCAATCGCGCTCCTCACACAAGGCCTCATCGATCTCGGCACGCGACCGGTTCTCAAGACTTTTCTGCGCAAGCAGCCAGTCCACCGCCGTCAGCCCGGGCTGTTCCGGACGCTGCTGCTGCCGTTGGTGCCCTTCAGACTCTTCAGACGACGGAATCACCAGATCGGTCAGCCACTGGACAGCCCCTCACCCCTTGCGCCGCCCCCTGCTCCGCCTCCAGCGTCTTCCACCCCGCCAGCTCGTTGCCCACGATGTCGGCGGCGGGCGTGGATCCATAGCGGGGCGTCGTTGAGGCAATGGATGTAGCGGAAGCGCTTGCCGCCGGCGCCCACGGCGGCGCTAGCACCTCACGTCGATCTCTTCCAGCGTCTCGATGCAGTCGGACACGAACCCCGGGCACACCACATCCACCGTCTTGACGCCCTTCCCGCCAGCGCTCCACCGTGGACTGGGTGCAGGGCTTGACCCATTCCGCGCGGCCAAAGCGTGACTGGAAAGTCAGCAGCCAGTCTTCTTGGCCAGCCCTGTGCGCCGGCGATGAGGGCGGCGCTTCGGCACCGCTTCACATAGGGGTCGCCCTGATCCACACAGCTCTGCGGCAGGCCGTGGAAGCTGAAGATGAGCTTCTCGGGCTTGCCGGCCTCGGACTGGCGCCGGAGTGGCGGATGCTCGGCCACGGCGGCAATGTAGCCGGGGTCGTCGTGGAAGCTCTGCAGGAAGCGCAGCGCCGGAATGCTGCGCCACTGGAGGAACTCGCGGGCGATCACGTCGAACACGGTGCCGCTGGTGGCAGCCGAGTACTGCGGGTACATCGGCAGCACGACGATGCGCGAGAAACCCCGATCGCGCAGGTCGCGCAGGGCATCGACCATCGACGGGTTGCCATAGCGCATGGCCCAGACCACCTCCACCTGCCGGCCCCGCTTGTTCAGCTCGTCCTGCAGCGCCTCGGCCACCAGCTTCGTGTTGACCAGCAGCGGCGAGCCGGCCTTGGTCCAGATGGAACGGTACTTCTCGGCCGATTCCTTGGGTCGGCGGGTCAGCACCACGGAGTACAGGATGGGCCACCAGATGAGGGGCGACTGCTCGACCACCCGCCGGTCGGAGAGGAACTCACGCAGGTAGCGGCGCACCTCCGGCACCTCCGGCTTGTCGGGCGTGCCCAGCTGGACCAGCAGGATGGCGGCGCGGGAAGGTGGGACGGTATCGTTCATGGCAGGCGTCGGTCATGTGGACAACGGGGTCCATCGTCAGTGATCAGCGCTGATTGTAGGGGCTGGCTGACAATGCCGTTTCAGGCGTTGCACGGGGCACGACAGCGGGGCACGACAGCGGGCCACGACAGCTGACCACGCCCGGGGGCCATGACGCCCTGCTCACTCCCGCCCCGCATCCAGCGCCGACGACACCAGGCGCGCCGTGATGTCCACCATGGGGATCATCCGCTGGTAGGCCATGCGGGTGGGGCCGATGACGCCCAGGGTGCCCACCACCTTGCCGTCGGCCTTGTAGGGCGCAATGACGATGGACAGTTCCTCCATCGGCACCAGCTCGGATTCGCCACCAATGTAGATCTGCACGCCGCTGGCGCGGGCCGAGGCGTCCATCAGCTGCAGCAGGTCGGTGCGCTGCTCGAAGAGCTGAAGAGCCGTTTCAGGCGTGCCAGTCGTCAGCGAAGTCAGGAATGCCGACAAAGTTGCTGCTGCCGGCGATGAGCATCTTGTCGCTGTCGTCTTCCACGGCCTCGCGGCCGGCATCGACGGCGCGCTGCATCAGGGCGCTGATGTCGCGGCGCAGCTCGGCCAGCTCGGTGCCCGAGCGGCGCTTGATCTCATCGAAATCGATGCCGGCGTAATGGGCATTGATGTAGTTAGCGCCCTGTTGAGGGTGGATGGCGTGTAGTCGCGGTCAAGCTGCAGCATGCGGTTGCACGTCGCCCTCGGGCGAGACCAGATGAGCAGCACGCGCCGGGCCGAGAGCCGCAGGAACTCGATGTGCCGGAAGGTGCCACTGCGGCGCTGGGTGGAGACCACGCCGGCAAAGCGACGAAAGCTCCGAGAGCAGCCCTGCGGCCTTGGCCGGGACCGGCGGGGCTCCCGGGCCACCGTGGCCCCCTGCATCTGGCTGGCCCTCACCGGCTCCAGAGGCTGGACGGGTGAGCAGCGAGTCGACAAACAGCCGGTAGCCACGCGGAGTGGGCACACGACCACTGGACGTGTGGCGATGGGCAATCAGGCCATGCTCTTCCAGATTGGCCATGACGTTGCGGATGGTGGCCGGCGACAGGTCCGAGCGCGAGTACTGCGACAGCGTGCGCGAGCTCCACGGGCTGGCTGTCGACGATGTAGTGTTCGATGAGGGACTTGAGCAGGATTCAGCGCGTTCATCCATTCGGCTTACCTGGGATGACCCGGCAGGAGTCAATGACCATGACGCAATTATCCGGAATTATGGTTCAATCCGCCGCATGACTCGTCCCCTTTCAAGACCATCGCGCTGTTCGGTCGCCCGCAATCCGACGGGCTGCGTGAGCGCATCCTCGAGGAAATCGCCGACTGGCTGACCCAGCGCGGTGTCACGGTACTGACCGAGATCAGCCGCAACATGCGGCTGGTGCAGTCACTGGGTCGCCGGGCCGATCTGGCCGTGGTGGTGGGGGCGACGGCACCATGCTGGGGGTGGCCTGCGCGCTGGCCCCCGCTGAAGGTGCCCATCGTCGGCATCAACACGCGGGCGGCTGGGCTTCATCACCGACATCCCGATGTCGGACTGGCAGAAGGGGCTGGACGAGATCCTGAACGGCCACTACGAGATCGAGGAGCGGTCGCTGCTCGAAGCGAATATCTGGCGGGACGGCAAGGCGCTCTTTCACGCCCGGGCGCTCAATGACGTGGTGATCAGCCGCAGTTCGCACACCGGACTGATCGAGATCGAGTGAGCGTCAACAGGCTTTTACATGTGCAGCCCGCGCGCCGACGGGCTGATCTGCTACGCCCACGGGCTCCACGGCCTATGCGCTGTCGGTGGGCGGTCCGCTGATGCATCCGTCGCTGCACGGCTTCGTGCTGGCGCCGGTGGCGCTCGCAGTCGCTGTCGGCGCGCCCCATCATCCTGCCCGACCAGTGCGAGGTGGAACTGACCATCCGCCACGGACGGAACGCCCGACTCAACTGCGACATGCAGTCCTTTGCATCCCTGCAGCTGGGCGACCGGTGGTGCTGCACCGTTCGGCCGACTCCAGCCGCTTCCTGCATCCGCCCGGCTACAGCTACTACGCCACGCTGCGCACCCAGCTCAATCTGGTCGAGATTCCGGGCCTGAGCCGCGGCGGCTGACGGGTTTCATACGAAGTTCATACGCGCGCTTCCGGGACGAGAGGCTTTCCATCATGCTGCAATGGTTGCGACTCAGGGATTTCGTGATCGTCGAATCGGCCGAGATCGAATTCGGGCCGAAGCTTCACGGTGCTGACCGGCGAGACCGGGGCCGGCAAGTCCATCCTGCTCGATGCCATGGGCCCGGTGCTGGGCGGGCGCGATGATGCCACGCTGGTGCGCGAGGGGGCTGAGCGGGCCGACATCTCGGCGCTCTTCGGCGTGACGACACGTTGGCCGCCTCGGCTGGCCGAAACGACCGGCTGGCGACCCAGGCCAGCTGCTGCTGCGCCGCATCGTCGAGAAGCGACGGCCGTTCGCGCGCGCAGATCAATGGCCACCCCAGCACCATCGCCCGGCTGCGTGAGCTGGGCGAGCAGCTGGTGGACATCCATGCCAGCATGAATCGCAGCACCTGCTGCCCCCGGCGCCCAGCGTGAGCTGCTGGACCGGCTGGCCGGGCAGGAACGACTGCTGGCCGACTCGCCCGGGGCTGGCAGCGCTGGCGTAGCGTCCGTGGCGCTGGAGGCGGCACGCAGCGGCTCCGCGAGGAAGCCATCCGCATCGAGCGGTTGCAGGGGAGATCGACGAGCTGACGTAGCTGGCTGGCGCCGGGCGAATGGGAGGCCCTGTCGGCCGAGCAGCAGCTGCTGGCGCACGCCCACGACCCGCTGGCCGGGGCGGATACGCTGGCCAACGCACTGGAGCGCGACGGAGACGCCATTGCCGGCCGCCCGGGCAGCCTGCAGGGGCGTCTCAGGCCCCGCCGAGATCGACCCCTGCCCTGAAGAACGCGGCCGAGCTGGTGGATTCCGCTGTCATCCAGATCGACGAGGCCGCCAGCGAGCCAGCCGCCTCGCCGACCGGGTGGACTGGATCCGGAACGCTTTGCCGGAGGTGGAACAGCGGGTGGCAGCGCTCTTTCAACACGGCCCTGCAGCTGCGCCGCAGCCCCGTGATCTGGCCTCGCACGGAGGGCCTGCAGGCCGAGCTGGAACAGCTGGGCGCGGCGGTCGACATCGAGAAACTGGAAGCCGCCAGCGCAGAGGCTGAGACCGCCTCACCGCAAGCTCGCCGAGAAGGTGTCGGCGGCCCGCAAGAAGACTGCTGCGCGCCCTAGCCGGCGAAGTCACCGAACAGATCGACGTCTGGGCATGCCTGGCACCTGACTGCTCGATTGCCTGCGTCGGCCACGCCCGGCCCGTCGAGGCATCGACGCGTGGAGTTCCAGATTGCCGCACACAGGGCGCCACGCCCCGCCCCATCGCCCGGGTGGCCTCTGGCGGAGAGCTGTCCCGCATCGGGCTGGCTATTGCGGTGCTGGCGGCGCGCTCGGCCCCGGTGTCGATCCTGATCTTCGACGAGGCCGACACGGGCGTGGGCGGCGCGGTGGCGGCCGTCATCGGCGAGCTGATGCAGCGGCTGGCGGCCGAGTCACAGGTCCTGTGCGTGACGCACCTGCCGCAGGTGGCGGCACGCGCGCGCGACCATCACCTGAAGGTGCTGAAGACGCGCTCGACGAACTCGGATCCCAGCCGGGTGGAACGGCTGGACGAAGCCGCCCAGCAAGAAGAGATCGCCCGGATGCTGGGCGGCAAGAAAGATCACCGGCACGACCCGGGCTCACGCGGCCGAACTGCTGGAGGCCAGCCGGCGCTGATCACTGCAGCTGCCAGGATCCCCCCACCGCCGCCAGCAGGGTGATGTAGCTGTTCAGCCGGTCAGCCTGCACCGACAGCAGCTGGCTCTGCGCGTTGAGGCTCGTGCTCGGCGAGGCCGCCTCGGCGTAGCTCACCACGCCGCCATCGGTAGCGGTTGCGCACCACACGCTCGGCTTCCTGCGCCAGCGACACCAGACGCTGCTGGTCGGTTTTCGGTTGGCCAGCGTGCGCGAGACAACAGACCGTCTCGATCTCCTGCAGGGCGGTGAGCACCTGCAGGCGGTAGGCCGCCACCTTCTCGTCATAGGCGGCTTCACGGTCTTCAGGGCCGCGTCCCGTACCACCATCGAGGCAGGGTCTGGGCCAGCTGGGCGCCGACCGACCGAGGAACGCAGCGCGCGATGACAGCAGATTGGCGACCGTGGCTGAGCTGAGGGTGCCGGTGGTGCTGAATGTCAGGGTCAGGCAGCCGGGCGCCGCAGGCCACGCCCACGTCAGCATTGGCAGCCGCCACGGCGTTCTGGCCACGCGCACGTCGGGGCGACGACGCAGCAAGTCGATGGAGAGCGTCGGGAATGGCGGGCGGCTCGGCCGGCAAACATGACTGGGCGGCGCTGCGGCATCCTTGCCGCCCGGCACCGTGTTGGCCATGGCGGTGGGCGCCAGATCGGCCGCGCTCAGGGACGAGGGCGGCAGGCCCAGCAGCACGGCAATGGCGTGGCGTTCGGCGTCACGGCTGCGTTCCAGGGCATGGCGCTGGGTGACGACCGACTGCAGGCTGGTCTCGGCCTGCACCACATCGGCCCGCGTCACCAGACCAGCCCGGTACTGATTGCGGGTGAGCTGCAGCGAACGCTCGGAGGTCGCTTCGGAGCGGGCCTGCAGGATGAGCTGCGCTCGGCCAGACGCATGCGCCAGTAGGCCTGGATGAGACTGACCTGAGCCTGAAGCTCGGCGGCGCGGCGGTTGGCCTCGGCCGCCTGCAGGGCAGCATGGCTGGATTCGACCTGGGCCGAGACCTTGCCCCACAGGTCCGGGACCCAGCTGATGGTGGTGCCGGCCTGAACGTTATTGGTGGCCCCCTTGCCGTTGCCCCCCAGCTGGGACAGCGTGTCCTGGTCCAGTCCCAGGGCGCTGAGCGCGCTGAGATTGCCGCCGGAACTGCTTTGGCCCGTGGCGCTGCCCTGCTGCCCGAGCGGCCCCCTGAACGTTGACGCCGACCTGCGGCAGGCGGGTGGCCCTGCCCCGACAGCGTGGCTCGGGCGGCGCAGCCGGGCCTCGGCCTGCACCATCGAGAGGTTGCCGGACTGCAGGCGCTGCAGCAGATCCTTCAGGACTGATCACGGAGGCCGCACCATCGATCAGGCTGACGACGGCAATGCGGTCATCGGACTGGCGGCCGGCATCCCCCGCCGTGCCACCGGACGGCGCTCCCGCTGCGCTGACATCCGTGCCCCGGGGCGCAGCCTTGTCGGCTGTCCCCGTCTTCTGGCCAACGGCACCGGCCTGGCCGGCCTGCGCCTGGTGTGCAGCAGCCTCACGTTCGGTACTGGACGCCAGATGCCAGCCGCTGTTCTGCTCCAGCGGTGCTTCAGCGCCGAGGCAGGCACCTTGTAGGGGTCATCACGCTGCAGCCAGCCAGCGCCAGCAGCGCAGGCTGGTCGCCAGCGTGGTGCGGCGAAAGAGGTCGTCACGGTCATCGGGGTCCGAGCGGTCACGCGTCAGGCATGAAGCAAGCCGGGAAGGTGGAGAAAGGGTGAAGCACGGGTGCCGCCCCAGTTTTACGACGCCAGCCATGGTCCGGGTGCGGTTGTGGCGGATATTCTTTTTGCAGTGGGAATCGCTGCCGGACCGATCCGACAGCAGGTCAGACCGTCCGACCGCGCGTCAGACCGTCCGGAAGCCGCAGGGCTGACTCGATGCGATGCCGACCGGCCGGCACCGTGTCAGGACGACCGGCCTTTTCCAGCGTGAAGCCCGGTCAGGCGCCCTTCCCGCCCGCTTCTTCCGTGCCCTCGTTGCCGTTGGGGCGGCTGGCAAACCAGTGGCGGGATGGAGCCTGAGACGTTGTGCCAGAAGCTGAAGACGGCGCTGGGCACGGCGACGATGGGCGCGCTGGCAGAGTGCAGGCCGAGCCAGCGTGGCGCCCGAGCCGGAGTTCTGCATGCCGACCTCGATGGCGATGGCCCTGCCATCGTAGAACTGGCAGCCGGAACAGACGCGCCGCCAGCAGCCCGCCCGGTAGCCCAGACCGTTGTGCAGCACCACCACGCCGAAGATCAGCAGACCCTGAATCGATGATGCGGTCCTTGCTGCCGGCCACGACGGCGCCGACGATCAGCACGATGGCAATGACCGAGATGAGCGGCATGGTCTCGCCACATGGTCGATGCGATGGCCCGTGATGGCCTTGATGATGAGACCCACGATGATGGGCAGCAGCACTACCTGCACGACCGACAGGGAACATGCCCGAGGCATCCACCTGCAGCCACTGCGAGGCAAACAGCCAGAACACCAGCGGGTGAGTAGCGGCGCCAGCAGCGTGGCCACCGTGGTGCGGGCCACCGACAGCGCCGTGTTGCCACGGGCCAGATAGGTCATGACGTTGGATGCGGTACCCCGGACAGGCCCCTCACCAGAATGACGCCCACGGCCAGATCGGGCGGCAGGTCAAAGACCTTGCACAGCCCCCAGGCTAGGGCGGGCATGATGAGGAACTGGGCGCACACGCCCACCAGCACGGCCTTCGGGTAGCGCAGCACGCCGGTGAAATCCTTCACCGACAGCGTGAGCCCCATGCCCAGCATGACGGCCGCCAGCAGGTAGGGAATCCAGCTGCGCAGACCCAGTAACAGGTCCGGAAACACGAAACCCAGGGCGCCGAACAGCAGCACCCACAGGGCGAAGGTCTTGTTGGTGAAGCGGACAATTTTCAGCAGGGTGTCCATGCGGATGACGCTCCGGGAGCGAATGGTTCAGTCAAGGTGGAAGGGGGTCGTCATTCTAGCGCCGGCCCCGCCGCAGCCATTGCTGCAACCGCTCCAGCATCAGGTACAGCGCCGGCGTGGTGTAGAGGGTGATGAGCTGGCTGACCGCCAGGCCGCCGATGATGACCAGACCCATCGGACGGCGCAGCTCGCCGCCATCGCCCAGGCCCATGGCCAGCGGAATGGCACCGGCCAGTGCCGCCACGTTGGTCATCAGGATCGGACGCAGGCGCTGGCCGGCCGCCTGCAGGATGGCTACCTGCGGGGCCAGTCCTTCGTGGAGCTGCTTCTTCAGCGCCACGTCGATCATCAGGATGCCGTTCTTCATCACCACACCAATGAGCAGGAAGAGCCCCAGCAGCGCGATGAGGCTGAACGGCGTGTTGCTGGCCCACAGCGCCAGCAGCGCCCCCACGCCCGCCGAGGGAATGGTGGAAAGCACGGTGATCGGATGCAGCAGGTTCTCGTACAGGATGCCCAGCACCGTATACAGCAGCACCACCCCCAGGATCAGCCAGCCCTGACCGTCGGCCTTGACCAGCGACTTGGGTCGTCCATCGTCGCCGTCGATGTCGGCAATGACGGTGACCGGCATGCGCTCGGCGTCGATCACCTCACGCACCGCCTCCAGGGCCGCGGCGTCGGTCACGTCGGCCGCCACCGAGAAGCTGATGGTGGAAGCCGAGAACTGGTCCACGTGTCGCTCGCGGTCCCGCACCATGCCGAAGTGCCAGCGTGCCACCTCGGCCAGCGCCACCGACTTGCCCTCGCTGGTGATGATCTGCACGCGATCCAGCGCCAGCGGGTTCTCGGTGAAGCGCTCGGAGACCTCCATCACCACCCGGTACTGGTTGCGATCCTGGTACAGCGTGGCCACCTGGCGCTGCGCGAACGAATTGCTGAGCGCCGCCGAGATGTCGGTCAGCTGCACGCCCAGTCGGCTGGCCGTGTTGCGGTCGATGTCCAGCACGATCTGGCGAGTGTCCTCACCCAGGCTGTAGCGGACATTCTCCAGCTCGGGCGCTTTCGACAGCGCCACACCCAGCCGCTGGTTCGGTGTTCGCAGCAGATCCCGGTCGCCGGACTTCAGCACGATCACATGATCGGCGTCGTCCCCGAACTTCGGGGGCGACAGCTGCAGGTCCTGTTCCACACGACCGAAGAACATGGTGCCCGCCATCTGCGGTGCGTTACGACGCAGGCGGTCGATGACCTGGGGCGCCGACACCTTGCGTTCAGCCAGCGGCTTGAGGGTGATGACCAGGCGGGCGTTGGTGAGTCCGCCATTGCCACCGCTGATGCCAGCCACATCCTGCACGACCGGATCGGACAGGATCCAGCGGCGGTAGCGCTCGATGCGCGGCTGCATGATCTGGAAGGAGAAGCCGTCATCGCCCCGGATGAAGGCGCCAATCACGCCCGTGTCCTGCTCGGGCAGATCCGAGCGTGGCAGGTTGGCAAACAGCCAGACACTGGCGGCGATCAATCCCACCGGGCCACGACCCCATACCAGGCGTAGTGCAGCATCCAGGCCAGCGACTGCTCATAGGCCGCCTGCAGATGATGGAAATATCTGGCATGAAGCCCAAGCAGGCGCCGATGCCATGGGGCGGGGGCCACTTCGGCGTCATCCCGCTTAGACACCAATCCATCCCCCGGCGTCCCCTGCCCTGCATCGTAGGCAGACTCGAACATGTCCCCCGGCAAAGCGGCAGCCTGTGCAGCGCCATGTTTGGCCACCTTCCGCCGTTTCTCCGCGGCAGCCCATGCGCGCACAGTGCGGGCGTCAGGCTGATGGACACGACCAGCGAGATGACGATGGCCGCCGCCAGCGTGAGCGAGAACTCGCGGAACAGCCGCTCGATGATGCCGCCCATGAACAGCACGGCCACGAACACCACCACCAGCGCCACGTTCAGCGCCAGCAGCGTGAAGCTCACCTCGCCCGCGCCGCGCATCGCAGCCCGGTAAGGTGACAGCCCCCGCTCGGTGTGGCGGGTGATGTTCTCCAGCACGACGATGGCGTCATCGACCACCGTGCCAGCCGCCACCACCAGCGCCATGATGCTGAGGTTGCTGAGCGAGAAGCCCGCCAGCCAGATAACGGCAAAGGTGCCGATCAGCGAGACCGGGATCACCGCCACCGGAATGAGCGCGGTTCGCAGCCGTGCCACGAAGAGCCACACCACCGCCGCCACGATCAGGCACGAGAACACCAGCGTCCATTGCGCCTCGGCCAGACTGCCGCGGATGCCCAGCGAACGGTCCATCACCACGGTGAGGCTCATTCGCGGCGGCAGTGATGGCCTGCAGCGCGGCAGCGTGGCCTTGATGGCATCAATGGTGGCCACCACGTTGGCATCGGGCTGGCGGGTGACCAGCGCAATGATGGCTGGCTGATGGTTGTGAAAACCGCTGCCGTAGCGGTTCACCACCGAATCGCCTCACCTCGGCCACGTCCGAGAGCCGCACGGCCCGGCCGTTCTTCCAGCGCAGCACCAGGTCCGAGAAGTCGGCCGCGTTCTTCAGCTTGCGGCCGGTGGCCACCAGCCAGCGGTTGCCTTCATCCTCCAGAAAGCCCTCGGGCGCCTCGGCGCTGGCGGCCACCACCACCGGCGCGCATCCTCCAGCGACATGCCTGCGGCAGCCAGCGCGCTGGGCTCGAAGCGGATGCGCACAGCTGGCAGCGATGCGCCGCCCAGCGAGACCTCGCCCACCCCCTGCACGCGCGAGATCTTCTGCAGCACGATGTTGTCGGCCGTCGCAGAGCTAGCTGGGCGGAGCGTGGCCGACGACAGCGCCAGCGCCGTGATGGGCGACGTGGAGGAATTGAGCTTTGCGGAAGGTGGGCTGTCCGGGCATGCCGGCGGCAGCTGGTCGATGACGCCGTTGATGGCCGCCTGCACCTCGCGCGAGGCCCGTTCAGGTCGCGGTCGATGTCGAAGAAGAGCCGCACCTCGGTGGTGCCGGTGCTGCTGGACGACGAGATGGACGACAGCCCCGCAATGGCGCCCAGCGCCCGTTCCAGCGGCCCCGCCACGGTCGCCGCTACTGCTGGGGCTGGCCCCGGGCAGGCTGGCCGAGACCACCACCATCGGCGTATCGATCTGCGGCAGCGGCGCCACCGGCAGCTGTCGCCACGCCAGCCAGCCGGCCAGCAGGATGGCCAGCGCCAGCATGGTGCCGCCGATGGGTCGGCGGATGAAGGACGGGACAGATCTCATCGGCGTCGGGCAATCACGGCAGGACGGCCTCATGGGCAGCAGGTCAGCGGAAAGAAGCCTCATCGGCCTCGATGCTGCGCGATCCGCCTCGAAGAACAGGTAGATGACGGGCGTGGTGTAGAGCGTGAGCACCGCTGACCAGCAGCCCGCCCACCATCACCAGACCCAGCGGCTGGCGAGCTCGGCGCCCGACCCGCTGGCTAGCATCAGCGGCAGCGCGCCCAGCAGCGCGGCCAGCGTGGTCATCAGGATGGGCCGGAAACGCAGGATGGCAGCGCGGTGGATGGCGGCACGCGCCGACAGCCGTCTCATGACGCTCGGCCTCCAGCGCGAAGTCCACCATCATGATGCCGTTCTTCTTCACCAGCCAATGAGCAGCACGATGCCGATGACGGCCACCATGTCCAGCGCCCGGCCGCTGACGAGCAGCGCCAGCAGCGCCCCCACCGTGGCCGAGGGCAGCGTGGACAGGATGGTGATGGGTGAATGGCGCTCTCGCACAGGATGCCCAGCACCAGATACATCACCACCACGGCGGCCAGCGCACCAGCCACAGCGTGTTCGACAGCGATGCCCGGAACGCCTCGGCCGCCCCCGTGAAACTGTCTCGATGGACAGCGGCCAGCCCAGCTGCTGCTGCACCTCTTCCACGGCCGCCACCGCATCCCCAGCGAATGGCCATTGCCCGAAAGTTGAAGGACAGCGTGGCCGCCGGAAACTGCGACTGATGGTTCACCACCACCGGCGCCTTTGCGACTGCTCCAGTGCGCCAGAGCGGAAAGCGCCACCGGCGTGCCGTCGGACGCCGCCACGAACACGTGGTCCAGCGCCGCCATGCCCCGGGCCCGTGCCGATCCCTGCTCCAGCACCACGCGGTACTGGCTGGACTGGGTAAAGAGCGGCAATCTGCCGCTGCGCAAAGGCATTCTGCAGAGCCGCGGTGATGGTCTGCACCTCGCATCGCCCAGCGGGCGGCAGCGGTGCGGTCAATCTCACGTAGGCCCGCCAACCGTCGTTCTGCAGATCGCTGCCGATGTCGGCCAGCTCGCTGTTGGGCCAGCGCGGCCTGCAGGCGCGGCACCCACTGGCCAGCAGTTCCGTGTCGGGCGTGCTCAGCGTCATCTGGTACTGGGCGCGGCTGATGCGGTCCTCGATGGAAAGCTCCTGCACCGGCTGGAACCAGACGCCCATGGTCCGGCGCTCGGCCTCGACCGTTCGGCCATCCGGTGGCGCAGCCGGTCGATGATGGCCAGCACGTCGTCAGCACGGTCCTCGTGCGACTTCAGGTTCAGCAGCATCCGGCCCGTGTTGAGCGCGGTGTTGCTGCCGTCCACGCCGATGAATGACGACAGGCTGGCCACGTCCGGATCCTCCAGCAGCTGGCGGGCCACCGCCTCCCTGCTGCTTCTTCATGGCCTCGAACGAGATCGTGCCGGGCGCCTGCGTCACCACCGGATGACGCCACCGTCCTGCACCGGAAGAAGCCCTGGGCACCAGCAGGTACAGCCAGACCGTCAGCCCCAGCGTGGCCAGCATCACCAGCAGCATCAGCCCCTCGTGATCCAGCACGCGGTCCAGACTGCGGCCGTAGGCGGCGATCAGCCGATCCAGCAGCGCGGGACGCGCCGACGGCCCTGCTCCACCGTGTCCTGTCTCGCCCCTTCAGCATCCGCGCCGACATCATGGGCGTGAGGGTGAGCGACACCAGCAGCGAGATGCCGATGGCCACCGCCAGCGTGACGGCGAATCTCAGCGAAAGAGCCGTCCCACCACGTCGCCCATGAAGAGCAGCGGAATCAGGACAGCCACCAGCGAGACGGTGAGCGACACCAGCGTGAAGCCGATCTCTTCGCGCCGTCCAGTGGCGGCCTGCAGCGCCGGCTTGCCCTGCTCCCGATGGCGGGCGATGTTCTCCATCATCACGATGGCGTCATCGACCACGAAGCTGGTGGCGATGGTGAGCGCCATCAGGCTGAGGTTGTTGAGCGAATAATCAGCGGTACATATGGCGGCAAAGCGTGGCCACCAGCGAGATGGGCACCACCACGGCTGAATCAGCGTCATGCGCACCGAGCGCAGGAACACGAGCGTCACCAGCACCACCAGCCCCACGGCCAGCACCAGCTCGACTGCACGTCGCGCACCGAGCTGCGGATGCCTCGGTACGGTCGGTGAGAATGCGCACGTCCACGCTGGCCGGCAGCGTGGCCGTCAGCCGCGGCAGCAGCGCACGCACCCGGTCGGCCACCCTCGATGACGTTGGCATCGGGCTGGCGCTGCACGCTGATCAGGATGGCCTGCTCGGCGTCGGCCCAGCCGCCAGAAAGCGGTCCTCGGCCCCTGCACCACGGTGGCTACATCGCGCACGCGCAGCGGCACGCCGTTCTTCCAGTCACCACCGGTCCTCGTACGCCACCGTGGTCAGCTGGTCGTTGGCGTTCAGCGTAGTGCTGCGCACCGCCGTCGAAGCTGCCCTGGGCAGATTGGCATTGGCCGAGGCAATCACCTTCGCATCGGCCAGCGTGAGCCCGGCCGCCTTCAGCGCGGCGGAATCGGCCTGCACGCGGATGGTCACGGGCGCTGACCGCCGGCCGGGCTCACCTGACCCACGCCCCTGCACCCGCGCCAGCTTCTGCGCTGCGGGTGTCCACCAGTCATGGATCTGCGGCAGCGGCAGGGTCTTCGAGCTGACGGCCAGCGTCAGGATCGGCGTGTCGGCCGGATTGACCTGCGGTAGCAGCGGCGGGGCCGGCATGCCGTCGGGCGCAGGCTCGGCATTGTCCAGCGCCGACTGCACGTCCTGCTCGAAGCCACGCCCAGTCACTGTCCAGCGCGAACTGCAGCGTGATGACCGAGACGCCGGCGCTGCTGGCCGAGGACATCTGCTTGAGGCCGAAAATCTGGCCCGTAGCGCTCCAGCGGCGCGGTGATCATTCTGCGCCACCGTGTCGGACTGGCGCCCGGCAGCGGCCTGCACCGGATGACCGGATAGTCGACCTGCGGCAGCGCTGCCACCGGCAGCGCCGCCGCCAGCATGCCGGTTACCAGCAGCGCCACCATCAGCAGCGACGTGGCGATGGGGCCGCAGGATGAAGCGGGACGGAGAAATTGCGACGGCGCTCAGGGTCCGGGCGAGTGGCCACCGGCCGGGCTTCACCGGCGGGGCCAGCAGTGCATCCGGATCACCTTCGGTGGCGGCCACGATCTTCGCGGCGCTCGCCGTCGCAACCGGTCCATGCCTAGCAGCACTCCTGCTCGCCGGCGGCCGTGCCCTCGACGATCTAGCACCCGATCGGCGGTGGCGCTCCAGCTCACGACCTCCGCACATGGGCCCTGTCATCACGCACCATCACAGACAGAGTTGCCCCGGTGCCGATCGCACCGCATCCACCGGCACGCTGACGGCCCCGGCAGCGTCTGCAGCGTGAGGCGGATGTTCGACGAACTGGCTGGAAAGAGCGTTCACCCGGATTGTCGAAGCGCGCCCGCACCCGCAGCGATCCGGTTGTGGTGTCGATCTGCTGTCCAGCGTGGTGAGGCGACCGCTGGCCAGCTGGCCGTCTTCGCTCGCTGCGGTCCCGTGCCTGCAATTCTCCAGACCGTTGCGCGGCGGCGGCCATCGCGTTGCGCAGCGCCGTCAGCTGCACCTCCGGCACGCCAAAGACCACCGAGATGGGGTCGGTCTGCACGATGCTGACCAGCCGTCCGTGTGGAAGGACCGATCATGGCGCTGATGTTGGTCTTCAGTAGCTCCAGCCGCCGGCCACCGGCGCATGGATCTCGTGCAGTCAGCGTACGCGGGCATTGTCTACCTTGGCCCGATCGGTGCCTCGAACGTGCCTGCAGCTGCCGCACCAGCGCACGCTGGGTCTCCAGCTGCCGGCGGGACACTCAACCTGCCGATAGAGCCGCCTGCAGCGAGCCAGATCGGAACGGGCATTCTTCAGCTCCGCCCGGTTCTGCTCCTGCGCCCCGCGCCTGTCCAGAGCCTGGCAAGGCGCGCGGATCCAGTTTCCGCCAGCAGCTGGCCTGGCCCACATGCGCCCTTTCCGAAATGCACGCGCAGCAGCCGTCCCTTCCACCTGCGGCACCACGGTGACTGTGTTGTAGTGATGCTGCCCACGGCGCGATCACCACCGGAAGGCACTCCGCCTCGGCGCCTCACCACGCTGACGGTAACGGGTGACATGCCGCCGTGACCACCCGGCCCGCCGGCACCCGGCGGCGGGGCATGCCTGCGCAGCAGCGCCAGGGAAGCGGGCTTTCAGAACCCAGAACCAGAGGCCGGCACCCACGGCCAGCAGCACCGTGGCCGTGACCACCAGCGTGGTACGGCGCCCGGACGCCTTGTGAGACGATAAGTGACATGACGTGGGAACAGCAGGAGAAGGCAGCTCCTTATCATACGGGATGCCGCACCGGCCAGCCCCCGCAGCCCGAACTTTGCAGGTACTTTACAGCGCCCGACGGCCGGCGTCGCCTGCAGTGAAGGAGCAGACGGCCTCGGCCATGTCGCACCGCCCCTGTCGCCTTCCACGGCGCCCGATCATGCCCGCCGGCCCGTTCTGCGGTGCCGGGCTATGGCATCATGGCCGGTCTCAGGCCCGGACCGCGCCATGCCGCCGGCACCCTTCCGCACAACCTGTGAGCCCATCCTCTGATGCCCATCCGTCTCTTCCGCATCCCCGGCACGCTGTTGCTGCTGGCCGCGGCCGCCACAGCTGGCCGGCTGCGCCAGCGATCGCCGGCGCAGCGGCTTTCTGGAACCCCTACCGCTTTGCCATTCCGCAGGGCAACTACATCAACCAGCAGATGCTGGACGAGGCACACCGGGCATGAATCGGACGAGGTGCGGCTTCGCATCGGCACCCCGCCGCTGGCCGACGGTTCCACCCCAACCGCTGGGAAATACGTCTTCCGCCTTCCAGTATCCGAACGGCGATCCGAGCCGCGCCGCGATCTGCGTTCTTGCCGACGGCCGCGCCAGCGACATCAGCGCGACCGCCTGCCCGAGCGCCGACGACCCGAACGATCCGGCCCCGCCCGGCTATCAACCCACCGAAAGGTCACGTGAACTCATGAAGATTGCATCACTGGCGCCTCCGGCCGCATGGGGCGCATGCTGATCGAGGCCGTCCCGCCGCCCTCGACATGGAACTGGCTGCGGCGCTGACCGCAGCGACAGCCCGGCGCTGGGCACCGATGCCGGTGCCTTCATGGGGTAAAAGACCGGCGTGACCATCACTGGACCGCACCGACGCGGCTCGCCGGCCGCTGTGCGCGATCGACTTCACCCGCCCCGAAGCCAGCATGGCTGATTCGACGCTCGCCGGCAGCATGGCGGAAGATGGTCACCGGCACCACTGGCTTCTCGACTGGAGCAGCGCGCCCGCATCCAGCAGGCCGCGCAGGACATCGCCACGGCAGGCCGCCAACATGAGCCCGGGCGTCAATGCCGCCATCGCTGGCTCACTCGAGCTGGCCACGATGCTGGCCGACACCGACATCGAAGTCATCGAGGCCCGCCCACCGCCACAAGGTGGATGCCTCGGGCACAGCACTTCGCCATCGGCGAAGCCATCGCCGCGCAGCTGGGCAAAGCCGCTGGCCGAGATCGGCGTCTTCGCCCGCGAGGGCTACACCGGCCCGCGCCAGCCCGGCAGCAGCACGGCTTTTCCACCATCCGCGGTGGTGACATCGTGGGCGACCACACGGCGCTCTTGCCGGCAACGGCGAGTGATCGAGATCCGCCACCGCGCCACCAGTCGCGCCCACTACGCCGACGGCAGCCCGCGCGCCCGCCGCCTCTCGCCGACAAGGCCCATGGCCTGTACGACATGCGGGCCGTGCTGGGGCTTTTCCAGCGGCAACCCATCGGCCTGATCGACGTCGCTTACTTCGCCGCGCCGATGGCCTTTGAGCACGGTATCCACCGTCAGCAGCTCAGGCAGCTGCACGGGCGCGGCCCTCGGATCGCGGCCGTCATAGAACAGGTAGAGCGGCACGCTGTTGCGGCCAAAGCGGGCCAGCTCGGCTCGAGATGGCTGATCGCGGCGCGTCCAGTCGGCCTTGAGCAGCAGCACGTTGCGGTCGCGGAAGCGCGCCGCACCTCGTCGCGTCCAGCGCCACCTTCTCGCTGACCTGGCAGCTCAGGCACCAGTGCGGCCAGAAGTCCACGAAGACCGGCACGCCCGCAGCGCGGGGCTGCGGCCTCGCGCTCAGCGACCACGGCTGCCAGCCCCTGGCAGGATGCCGGCAGGCGGCCACCGCCTCCGGCCTGCACGATGGGCGGCAGCATGGACACCGGACCGGTTGCGCGGTATTGCCCGGCACCGGCGCGGCCTGCGTCTGCGCGGCCTCAGCCACTCACCGCAGCCGGCTCACCAGCACGCCGCAGGCCACCAGCGACAGCAGCGCGGTGATGATCCAGTGCCGGCGTGCAGCGCACTGCGCGGCCGCAGCTCGAACTGCCAGCGGCCGTAGATCCAGCAGCTGAATGACAGGAAGATGGCAGCCAGCAGCAACAGCAGCACGCCTCGCATCGGACTGCAGCGCCAGCACCCAGACCAGCCAGTGCCGCGGTGATGAACATCGGAAGGCCAGCAGCTTGAAAGGTCTCGCAGCCAGGCGCCGGGGCGCGGCAGCATCGCCAGCAGGCGCTCACCGCTGGCCAGCACCAGATACGGCAGCGCTATGCCCACGCCGATGGTGGTAAACACCACCAGTACCACGCAGCGGCGAGCTGCTGAGCGTGAAGCCCACCGCACCGCCATGAAGGGCGCCGCAGGCGTGGCCACCACCACCGCCATCACGCCGGCCGCGAAGCTGCCCCAGTAGCCCTGCTGGCTGCGCTCTGCCCGGCCGCCCCCAGCTGCGTGAGCTGGCGTGCCGGCTTCGAAGAGCGCCAAACAGGTTGAGACCATCGACCACGAAGAGCAGCGCGCACGCCACGAAGACCGGCGACTGCAGCTGGAAGCCCCAGCCGGCCGCCTGACCCAGCGCCCGCAGCCCCAGCAGGATGCTGCCAGCACCGTGAAGCTGACCACCGCACCTGCAGCCGAACACCAGTGGCATGAGTGACGCGCCCTCGGCTGGCCTGCCGCGCCGCCTCGGTGAAGGAAAGGATCTTGAGCCTGATGACCGGGAACACGCAGGGCATCAGGTTGAGGATGAGGCCCGCCGATGAACGCCCCCAGAATGGCGCCAGCCAGTGCCAGCCACTCACCCTGCCTCATGCGTGCCCGTCAGCGCGCTAAGCGTGTTCTGCGCCTGATCGACGGCCCGCTCGGCCCGGGCACCCAGTGCTGCCGCCATCCTGTCCGGCCCGCGGCGTGCGCAGCACCGTCGCCGCCTGCCGCTCCCTGCAGCGCCGTCTCGATGCCCCTGCCGCAGCAGCATCAGCGCCCTGCCCGTCGGCACCGGACGCCGCGGGCGCCGGCCGCCGGCATGTCCTGTCCGCTCCTGCACCGGCGCACCGCCCAGCTGCAACTGTCCCAGCAGCCCGCCCTTCTTGCCGCTATTGCCCCTCGGCAGCGCTGGGCCTGGCTCAGGTCCACCTTGATCGGTTCATCGATGGCCACGGCACGAGCCGCCACCGCACCACCGTCCGGCGCTGCAGGCTCATCCACTGGCCGCCCGCCGTCGATGACGACGATAATTCCCTTCCTTTCCCAGCCCGATCGGCGTGCACGCCCCTGCTCATCCAGCTCCAGCGCCAGGCCATAGCGGCCTTCCTCGCCCGAGATCTCGATGAGCTTCTGCGCGCCACGGGTTTGACCACCCCTGCTGAAGTACGGAAGGAACAGCGCCGAGCGCGGTGCCTGCTCCTGCGTGACGGCATCCGGCAGCACCACCACCGCTCGACCACCGCGCTGCCACCAGCCCACGGCCGCCGGTTCGCGTCAGCACCGGCGCACTGCGACGTGCGGCCTCGAAACTGGCTGTCTCGGCCCGGTCGGGCTCGGTCACGCCACTCGGCACATCCAGCTGCAATGCAGCCTCGCCGGGAATGCAGACTTCCTTGCAGATCAGCTCATATTCGGCCTTGACCTGAAGCGCGCCTGACGGCCCTTGGAAGCGTCCGGCAGCGTCACGTCACGATAGATGAGGGCCTCGCCTCGTAGCCATAGTTGGCCAGCGGCCCGATGGCCAGCCGCTCGGGCGCCGGCCAGCGGATGTCGGAATACTGCGTGTCGGCCGGCCCCTCGATCTCGAAGCGAGTGGGATAGCCCGTGTCGCCCGGATTGCGCCAGTAGGTATGCCAGTGCGGATCGTGTCGCAGGCGCATGCCGATGCGGAAGGTCTCACCCGGCATCACCTGGCCGGAGTCCGAGACCAGCTCCACCTCCAGCGAACCCACGCGCTGCGGGCCAGCCTTCCAGCCCAGGGAAGCATCGGCCTGCGCATCGCCAGCCCCGGAGGCCTGCGCCGCCCCCTGCGCGCCTGCGCCTTGTGCAGCATCGACCGCCACGGCGGGCGAGGTTGCCGCAAACAGCGCGGAACCCAGCAGGAGGGAGGACAGCAAAGTCTGCCAGCGAGAGCGGGACGACACGTTGTGCATCATCTTGCCTTGAAATAGGAGAACGACGGTTGAGGGGAACTGCAGAGCCACGGCAGCCGACGGCCCATGAAAGGCTCAGATGGCTCCGCATGCCGGCACACCTTCGCCGACAGAGCACGAGCCCCGGCCCAGACCTTTCAGGAATCTTCGATGGCAAAGGCAGGCTTCGCCTTTGCCATGATATACCCCAACGTGGTCGTTACAACCCCACCCGGCATTACAGGCATGTCATGGACAACGCATCGCCCGATTCCGGCGCCGACAGCGGCCGCAGATGGTGCCATGACACACGCCCGGTACCCGATCAACGGACGCCAGCGGGCGGCGCGTGGCAAAATCGGGTACAGCCATTCCCCGGGGTGTCGCTTCGCTTGGACCCCCTGTCACAAATCCCTACCATCCCGCGGCATGGAAACCGATCTCCAGCTATTGGGCGAGCGCGTCCGGCGCGCCGTCTTGAAATCACCCGCCAGCTCTCTGACGAAACCAGTTGCTGCGCGGCCGTTCGGAAGCCGCCATGAGCCAGCCGACATGCAGCAACGTCTGGCCGAAGCCCGTGCCCGCGTGGAATCCGCCTCGGCGCGGCTGCCGCCGCCGCAGACCGACAAAGACTGAAAGCCCCGTGAGCCGCCATGGCCATGGAACAGATCGAGGTCAAGATCCTTGACCGCACCTTCAAGCTGCAGGTTCCCCCCAACGAGAAGCCGCGGCTGATGAACGCCGAGCGCATCGTCGACCAGAAGATGCGCGAGATCCGTGACGCCAGCCTGGCCCACGGCGTCGAGCGCATCGCCGTCAACGCCGCCCTGCAGATCACCTACGAATTCTCGGCCAGCCGGTCGACTCCGGCGCCGCCACCGTCGAACAGGTGCAGACCCCCGGTCACCCAGCTCAACAACGAACTGGACGACGGCATCCGCCGCTTCGAGGGCGTTCGCTGAAACAGCGAAACCACACTGGCCGGCCACTCATCGGCGGCCGCGAAAGAGACAACCGGCAGAACTTGCCCCCTTCGACGGACAAGCGCGTATAATTAGTCCAACCCTGCAGTGTTCGTTCAGGCCATATATTCCTTGAACCAATGCGATGCATGAGGTGAAGAGAAAACAGTGTGCCACTGTTGCGATCGTCCCTCGTCGGATGAACCTGAGTGGCTGCTTTCTTTGCCGACCTGAACTGAATCAACGGTTCAGGATGCCGGCCAACCGGCAGGCAGGGTTACCCTCATTCCACGAAAGGCCCGGCATGTCCGGGCCTTTCTGCATTTCGGGCCTCACAAAACGACAGGCGCCCTTCGTTGCGGGCGGGATCTTCCGCCCGATCACGATCAGGTGCCAGCCCGTCGCAGGCTATCTGCCAGTCAGGGGCCATGTGCCGGTCAGTCCGCCTTGCGCCCTGCCCGCCACATCAGCCGGGCACCGGCCAGCAGCATCGGCAGCGTCAGCGCTCGCCGCCGTCAGCGGCCCCCAGAAGCCATCGTCAGGGCTCGCGCACGTATTCCACCAGGAAGCGGCACAGGCCGTAGCCTCACCAGAAGAGCCCGCTGACTGCCCCCTGGGCCGCGGCCGGCGCGAATACCACCACAGCACCACGATAGCAGCAGCCCCTCGGCCCGCCAGCTCATAGAGCTGCGACGGGTGACGCGGCAGCGCCGAACCCGACTGCGGAAACACCATGCCCCAGGGCACGTCGGTGACGCGTCCCCACAGCTCGCCGTTGATGTAGTTGCCCAGCCGGCCGGCTGCCAGCCCCAGCGGCACCAGCGGCGCCACGAAATCCATCAGGTCCAGCCAGCGCACGCCACGTCGGTGGGCAAACAGTGCGCATGAAAGCAGCACGCCCACCGGGCCACCGTGAAAGGCCATGCCGCCTTCCCCGAGACATAGAAAATGTGCAGCGGGTGCGCCAGGTAGTACGACAGCCCGCAGAACAGCACGTGCCCGGGCGCCCGCCGATGACCGCACCCAGCACGCCGTAGAACATCAGGTCCTCGACATCCTTGCCGGTGAAGCCGTACAGCGGCTGACCCGGCTGACGCTGCGCGATGCGCCAGCGCCCCAGCAGCACGAACTGCGTGAAGGCCACCAGGTACATCAGCCCGTACCAGCGTGGCGGGGGCCTAATGGCGCAAACGACGGGATCGAACTGAGGATGGACGAGCATGGAAGAAAGAGCGCGGACGGAATGGACAAGCGGCCATTCTTTCATGCTTTTCAGAGTGATTCCGTCGGACTGCTTTTCCGCACACACTTCAGCCACCCCGCATCGCAACGCGGCCGCCGTACCGATGCGGTCCGCCGCCGGAAAAATGCCCGGCCGGAAACGCTCAGGAACGGCGGGCCTGCCGATCGAAGGTCTGCGCCACGCGCTCGCGGGCACGCTTCTCGTAAGCGGCCATCTCCAGCTGGCGCTTGTCGCGGCCGAACATCCGCTCGAAGAACTCGAACCACAGGAAGGCCAGCCCAGCGGTGCCAGAATCCACCACCAGCTCCAGTTCGAGACCGGATCGACCTCCAGCCACTTCAGCAGCACCAGCAGCGCACCACCCCAGACCATCCACATAGACGACACCCCATCGCGTCAAAACGACCGTTTCCGTTGTGCCTGTCCATGTCGCGTCGGGCCCGAAGCCCGGGCAGTAGAGATCCGCAGGCCGCGAACCGGCCCAGCGGTGGACAACATAGGCAGCCGGCGATGAGGGAACAGTCCCACAGGCTGGCTGGTTGCCGACGGCTGCACGGACGGTGTCGCCCCTTGCCCCTGACGCAGGGGCAGCGTGGCCGTGTGCCTCGTTCACGATATATCGTGCGATGGCGGGTTGACCCCGTGACCGCGGCAAAAAGCTCGCCATCGGATCAGGCTGCCCGCTGGATCAGCTCACCCAGCAAGACCCGAGCGCCCCACGGAGCAGTCCACGCCCCATCCCGAATACGCACATGGAAAGTCCGGGTATTCCCCCTTCGTTCCCGGCCATCCGGCCACCCATCGGCTCCCGCACACCCGCATACGACGCAAACACGCAACACATCGAGACCGATCGCTGGAGAATGTCGTTGTTCAGCCGCAACGGTGACTTCCCTCAGTCACCGGCTGAATTCTCACGGTTGGTTTTTGCCCGACTTCGGTCCGGGCTTTTTATGGCGGCGTGATCCTCTCAATGGGGCAGCCGGATGCCTTCACCGGCCGCCCCGTCACGCCCTGATCACTTCACGGCATCGACCAGGTTGCCGTAGCCCTCTTCAGCCATCTTCTCCAGCGGGATGAAGCGCAGGCTGGCGCCGTTGATGCAGTAGCGCAGACCGCCCTTGTCGCGCGGGCCGTCCGGGAACACATGGCCCAGGTGCGAATCGGCGGCCTGGCTGCGCACCTCGACGCGCCGCATGTTGTAGCTGAGGTCCTCGTGCTCGGTGACGGCCGACGGCTGGATGGGCCGCGTGAAGCTGGGCCAGCCACAGCCGGAATCGAACTTATCCTTCGAGCTGAAGAGCGGCTGGCCGCTCACCACATCCACGTAGATGCCGGGAGCAAACAGGTGGTCATACTCGTGCGTGAAGGCGCGCTCGGTGCCGCTTTGCTGCGTGACGCGGTACTGCTCGGCGCTCAGGCGCTGCTTCAGCTCAGCATCGGAAGCCTTGCGGTAGCTGGCCACATCAAAGCCCCTGCCCGCGGCAGCGGCTGCCGGCGGATTGCCCGCCTGCTTGCCCGGCAGCGGCTCGTCAGCCTTGCGCACGTCAATATGGCAATAGCCGTTGGGGTTCTTGGCCAGATAGTCCTGGTGATATTCCTCGGCCTCGTAGAAGTTCTGCAGCGGCAGGTTCTCCACCACCAGCGGGCGGCTGTACTTCTGCTGCAGCGCATCCAGCGCCTGCTGGATGGTGGCCTTATCAGCCGCATCCGTGTAGTAGACGCCCGTGCGGTACTAGCGCACCGCGGTCATTGCCCCTGCTTGTTCAGGCTGGTGGGATCGATGATGCGGAAGTAGTACTGCAGGATGTCGGCCAGGCTCAGGCGGTCGGCGTCATAGGTCACCTTCACCGTCTCGGCATGGCCCGCGCCGCGAATCACGTCCTCGTAGCTGGGGTTCTGCGTGCGCCCATTGGCATAGCCCGACACGGCATCCACCACGCCCGGGATGCGCTGGAAATAGGCTTCCACGCCCCAGAAGCAGCCGCCGGCCAGATAGATGGTCTTGGTACTCGCGACTTTCGATGATTTTTGCGAATCTGGTTGATAGAAGGAGGCACGCTCGGCCCTGTGCCAGCCGTGCCAGATCGGCCTCGGGGTCCTCGATGAGGGCCAGCGCCTGTGCCTGGACAGGCGCCCGCGCACCACCCGCGCCACGCCGCCATCGGCATCCAGCAGCACCCACGAAGGATACACCCGCACGCCCAGCTGCCGCGCCAGCAGGCCGCCCACATCCAGCAGCACCGGCATGGCCGGATAGTCCAGCCCGCCATACCACGTCACGAAGTCGGCCTGCGGCTCTCGTGCAGGAAGCCGGCGAGGCCAGCGTGACCAGATTCACCGCCGACGAGAAGCGCTCATCAGTGGCCCGGGCATTGGTGTCGGCCAGTTCCGACAGACACAGCGGGCACCAGCTGGCCCAGAACTTCACCAGCGTGGGCCGGCCAGGCTTGATGTAGGTGGTGGCCGGCTTGTCGGCCACGTCCTTCAGCTTCTGCAGATAGGCCAGCGGCAAGCCCACCGGCTGCTCGGGAGCACCATCGGAGGCTTGCGCCGCACCTGCCGCGCCACCGCCCCGCGTCGTCGCAGCCTTGTCCGCCGACGCCGGCGGCGTGCCGTGCGATGGCGAAGCACCGCTGTAGAAGGACCAGAACATCACGGCCAGCAGGACCAGCAGCAGCAGGTTCCTGGGCGTGAGCAGTCGTCTCATGATCATCTCCTCACTGAAGGCCCGAGCGGCGCCTTGCGGCTGCCGTGCACCGGTCCTTTCCTGAAGCGGGGCCGCCCCGTGGCGGCCCGATACGCGCTTTCGTCGTTTCGACTGCCAGCCAGATTACAGGAAATCGGCCATGGTGGCAGTCCGTGAAGAAATCGGGGGTCAGGGCCAGGCCCCTTGGCCCGGACCCTGCCCCCTGTGGGCGACGGATCAGGATCAACGACAGATCAACGCCCGCCTCGCCGCCCCTGCCCCCTGTGGCGACGGATCAGACCGCAGCCTGCCGGTCGGCCTCCGGATGTGAAGGCATCGGCGCAGAAGTCGGCCGCATCCAGCCCGCACTGCGCCACGAAGTCGCGGCGAGCCGATTCCACCATCACCGGCACACCGCAGGCATAGACCTCATGCCCCGACATGTCGGGCAGATCGGCCATCACCGCCAGGTGCACGAAGCCGGTACGCCCCGTCCAGCCATCCTCGGGCCGCGCATCCGACAGCACCGGCACATACTGAAGTCGGCCAGTCCTTTTTCCCACTGGCGGCACAGCGCGTCGGTAGAGATCGGCCGGACGCCGCCCGCCCCAGTACAGCCGCACCGGCCGCCGGAAGCTGCCGGCCGCCTGCAGCGCCGTGATCCGTTCCACGATGGCCTTGATGGGCGCAAAGCCCGTGCCGCTGGCCAGCAGCACCACCGCCTTGTCACTGTCCTCGCGCAGGAAGAAGGTGCCGAACGGCCCCTCCAGCCGGAAGATCTCACGCTCCTTCAGCGGCGGCCGCGAGCCCACCCCGAACACCCGGTCGGTGAAATGCCCGCCCGGCAGGTGGCGGATATGCAGCTCCACGTCCTCCAGCGTGCCGGTGCGCTGGCCATGGAATAGCTGCGCCGCACGCCGTCGGGGAAGATCAGATCCACGTACTGGCCGGCCAGATACTCCAGTCGCTCGGAAAACGGCAGCTGCAGCCGGATACAGCGCACGTCCGGTGCCAGCGCCTCGATGGAGCGCACCCGACAGGGCAGCTTGCGCACCGGGATGTCGCTGGCCCCGTCCACCACCGCCGCCTCGATGGTGAGGTCCGACGTGGGCGTGGCCGTGCACAGCAGCGCATAGCCCTGCGTCATCTCTTCCGACGACAGCGCCGACGGCAGATGCTTGCCCTGCTCTACACTACCGTCCGTCACCAGCGACTTGCACGCCCCACAGGCGCCGTCCCTGCAGCCATAGGGCAGCACGATGCCCTGGTCCAGTGCGGCTTCCAGCACCGTGGTGCCAATGTCCACCTTGAACTGGCGGCCACTGGGCGAGATCGTCACGTTGTAAGTCATGTCAGTTCCCCCGTAAGGATTGGCGCATGATCCAGAAGAAAGGCCAAACCCCGCATTATCGCCCAGTTCCCCGGCGTTTCCGCCGTCAACGATTGTTGATCATCGGCTGCGGCGACATCGGCCAGCGCGTTGTGCAGCAACTGCACCACGGCTGGCAGGTCATGGCGTGGCACGCAGCGACGAGACCCTGCAGAAGATCCGCGCAGCCGGCGCCAGGCCATGCAGGCCGATGATGCCCACCGCCTTGCCTGCTGGGCCACCCACATCCTGCACGCCGTCCCCGCCCGCCAGCCGCGACGGCGAAGTGACCGACCGGCTGACACGGGGCTGGCTGCAGGCGCTGGCCCGGGCGCGCGGCCAACGCACCGACAGGGCTTCCCGCCCCGGCCGCACCCATCGCCTGAGCGGCCGATCGATGGACATATTGCTTGCCGTGCCCGCCCCCGCACCCATGCCCGGGACCGGACCCGCACACCCCGGCCCCGCGCCTTGTCTACCTGTCCACCACCGGCGTCTATGGCGACCGGGGCGGCGCCTCACCGCGAGACCGACACGCTGCGCCGCTGACCGACCGCGCACGCCGCCGGGTGGATGCCGAACGGCAGGTGCGCTTCGGCATCCATTGCCTGACGGTTCCAACGCGGGCAGCCGTCGCGCTGATGCACGCCGACAGTACGCGCTCGGACGGCGCCCACCGGGACAGTGCCCGCCTCTGGGCCGCGCCACCATCACCTTCAGCAGCCGCCGCTGCCCGCCCCGGTTCTGCGCGTGCCCGGCATCTACGCCGCCGACCGCCTCGCCTGCGGGAGCGCCTGCGCCAGCAGGTGCTGGCATGGTGCCGGCCGACGACGTGATCACCAACCACATCCACGCCGACGACCGCCCGCATTGCCCGCACCGCCCTGCTGCGCGGCCCGCGCCAGCGCGTCATCAACGCCGTGGACGACAGCCAGATGACCCCGGCGACTACCGACCGGTGGCCGACCGCCCTGGCCTGCCTCGCCCCCGCGCCACTCGCGCGCCGAACTGGCCGGACCCTGTCCGAGTGCGGATGAGCTTCATGCGTGAATCCCGCCGGCTGGACACCCGCCGCCTGAAGCGCGAGCTGCGCGTGCGGCTGCAGTGGCCAACCGTGGCGGAGTTTTCTCGCCAGAGCGCCCTCTCTGAGGCCCATCCGTCACCCGGAAACGCCCATTCACCCTGCCACTGTCTCGCCCCAGCCGCACGCTGGCAGGCCCGCATTCGACAGACTTGCCAAACAGCCCCGGTTTCGGGTTAGAATCGCAGGCTCAACACCAAGCCGGTGTAGCTCAGTTGGTAGAGCAGCGCATTCGTAATGCGAAGGTCGGGAGTTCGACTCTCTTCACCGGCACCAAATCTCAGAAGGCCACCCTCGCGGTGGCCTTTTGCTTTTCCGGCGCCACGTCTACCTTGCCAGGCCCTCTGCTGCCAGTCACGCAGGCGCACTGCGGCGCATGAGCGGCAAGGGATGCGGCCTCCTCCTCTGCCCTGAATCCATGGCACGGCTTGAAACAGGGCTGAGGCCCGAGTGCCCCGCCACTTCGCAAGCCTGAAGCCACCATGCGGTTTCCAACGGCGAGGCTCCGCGTACCCGCCACATCCCGGACCATGGACCCGCCACATTGCTTGAGGCGAGCGGCTCCGCACGCCTTTCCTCCCCCAAGTCCATCTGCCTTCGGGAACCTGACCGCCACAACCTACCGTCGCCAGGCACTCCATTATCAAATCAATCACAACTTAATATTCGCAACGGCCATCCATTCACAACATATCAATCACACCTTAATATTCAAACCCACCCCACCACAACATCACGATCAATCACAACTCAACTTCCCTATCGATCATCGAGTTAATAAATGAGATTTGCGCATATAACTCCTCCATTTGATCCGGATCAACGGCTAGCCTTTGAGCCGAAAATCCTCCTGAACTATGATCGACGGGTTTTCACCGTCGAAATTACAGGGAGAGATAATGCGAAGGATTCCGGAACTGGTATGCCCTGCGGGCAACCTGCCTGCCCTGAAGACGGCGGTGGACAATGGTGCGGACACGGTCTACATGGGGCTGAAGGACGCCACCAATGCGCGCAATTTCCCGGGGCTCAATTTCGACATGAAATCCGCCGGAAGGCGTGGCCTGTGCCTGCGCGTGGTCGCCAGTGCTCATGGCCATCAACACCTTTGCCCGTGCAGGTGAAGTAAGCGCTGGCATACTGCGGTCGATACCGCCGTGCTGCTGGGCGCCGACGCCATCATCGTGGCGGATCCGGCCATCATGGCCTATGCCCGCGACCGCCACCCCGACCTGCGGCTGCACATGTCGGTGCAGGGGTCGGCCACCAATTACGAGGCCATCAACCTCATGAAGGAGCTGTTCGGCATCCGTCGTGCCGTGCTGCCCCGCGTGCTCACCCTCAGCCAGGTCAAGCACGTCATTGAAAACACCGACGTGAAAATCGAGGTATTCGGCTTCGGCAGCCTGTGCGTGATGGTGGAAGGCCGCTGCATCCTGTCCAGCTACGCCACGGGCGAATCGCCCAACATGCAGGGCGTGTGTTCGCCCGCCAAGGCCGTGCGGTGGGAACAACTGCCCGACCGCATGGACGTGCGGCTCAACCACGTCCTCATTGACCGCTACAACCCGCAGGAACCGGCCGGCTACCCCACGCTGTGCAAGGGCCGCTTTGAGGTGAACGACGCCACGTATTACGCGCTGGAAGAGCCCACCAGCCTGAACGTGCTGGAAATGCTGCCCGATCTCATCGGCATCGGCGTGGCCGCCATCAGGGTGGAAGGCCGCCAGCGCAGCCCCACCTACACCGCCCGGGTCACCCGCCACCCTGCGCAAGGCGCTGGATGCGCCGCGGCCGACCCGTCACACTTCCGGGTCGATCCGCTCTGGAACAAGACCCCGGGCAGGTATCCGAAGGACACCAGACCACCCAGGCGCCTACAACCGGCCGTGGAAATGAGGGAGACAGGCACGATGAGCGAACCGATCCAATCCCTGAACCCGATCCGGCTGTCGCTGGGTCCCATCCAGTTCTTCTGGCAGGGAAACGCTGCTGAGTTCTATGTCTCCATGCTGGATGCCCCGGTGGACACCATCTATCTGGGTGAAGTCGTGCGCTCGCGCCGCCAGAAGATGCGCTTTGCCGACTGGTACGGTTCGGCCGAAAACCTCGGCCGACAGCGGCAGGGAAATCATCCTGTCGTCGCAGGTGCTGCTGGAAAGCGAGACCGACCCGCGGCGGCTGCGCAAGATCACCGGACAGGACCGCTTCAAGGTCGAGGCCAACGACATGGGCGCGGTACGGCTGGCCCGCCAGCACGGCATCCCCTCGTGGCCGGCGCCAGCCTCAACATCTACAACGAGACCACGCTGGGTGTCTTCCGCGAGCTGGGCGCCTTCCGCTGGGTGCCCCCACCGAACTCAACCATACAGCTGGCTACCATCCGGCGGCCACCGAAGGCATCGAGACCGAACTGTTCGGCTGGGGCCGCATGCCGCTGGCCTCACTCGTCGCGCTGCTTCACCGCCCGCCACTACAACCTCAACAAGGACCACTGCGAATTCCGCTGTCTGGACCATGAGGACGGCCCGGTGCTGAAGACCCGCGAAGGCAAGCCGTTCCTGACCATCAACGGCATCCAGACCATGTCCCACGGCAGCTGCAGACCCCTGCCGCCGCACCAGCGAACTGCAGGCCATGGGCGTGAGCCTGCTGCGGCTCTCGCCCAGCTGCACGACATGCCCGGAGATCATCCGCCTGCACCGCGACGTGCTGGACGGCAGGCTACGCCGACGTGCAGCCCGAACTCCACCTAGCCCCGGCCGTGGGCACCCCTGGTGGACGGCTACTGGCACGGACTGCCCGGCATCGAGGCCCTGAAGGAGGAAAGCCATGCGCTTGCCTGAGATCATCGCCCCGCCCGGGTGAGCCGCATCGTAGCCCACCTGCCCGGCCGGCGCCGCCGCGCTCTGCCCCGGTGCTGGCACTGAACACCATGCTGAAGAAAGGCCTGCTGCCCGCCGACATGAGCCTCTTTGCCGGCAGCAGTTCGAGATCGACGTGCTGGACGCCGGCATCATGGTGCGCTTTGGCGCCGACGACCAGAAGTTTCTGGATCAGGACCATGAAGGCGCCCCTCGACCTGCGACTGGCCGCTCAACGGCATCGACTTCCTGCGCATGATGATGCGCGAGGAAGACCCCGACACCCTGTTCTTTCAACCGCAAGCTGCGCATTGAAGGTGACACCGAACTGAGACTCATCACCAAGAACCTGCTGGACAGCGTGGACTCGCCGTTCAGCCAGTGGCTGCTGAACAGGGGCATGTCTGCGTGAGCCTGAATGAAGATAGACGTAATGTAAACGAGAATTGAACTTATACTTGGGCGCTGACATTGTGCAGTCCATGCGGCTGCCGTTGGCCATTCCACCCCTGTTCCGACGCCCAAGACATGAAACACCGTTCACACTGCGTCTCTCTCGCCTGAAGGCCGTGCCGCTGGCGCTCATCAGCACCTTTGCGCACGCCCAGTCTGCCGCCCCCACCGAAACCCAGCTTCAGACCATCTACGCCATCGAAAAAGGCGGCCTCCTCCACCGAGAAGGTCAATTTCAAGGCGCTGGAGCGGCCAATGAAATGAAGGAAGTGCTCTCGGCCGAGCCCTCCATCAACTTCGGCGGCGGCAACGGCACCTCGCAGTGGGTCACCATCCGCGGCATGGGTCAGGACCAGATCGACATCAAGGTCGACAACACCTATTCCGACACGCAGATGTTCCACCATAACGGCCGCTTCCTGCTGGATCCGGCCTCATCAAGGACATCGAAGCGCAGAAAGGCACCGGCTCGGCCTCGGCCGGCATTGGTGCCACCAGCGGCGCCATCGTGGCCCGCACCGCCTCGGCCAAGGACCTGCTGCGTCCCGGCCAGACCCTGGGCTTCAAGGTCAACGGTGGCTTCAGCAGCAACAAGGGCCGCGGTGCCGGCGTGGCCGCCTATGGCCAGTTCGGCGCACTGGATGCCCTCGTCAACGCCAACTGGACGAAGGAAGAGAACTACAAGTCCGGCGGCAGCGCCAAGCGCGAAGTGCAGAACAGCGCGGGACAGCGCGGCCTGCTGGCCAAGTTCGGCTATGCGCTGGACGAGCAGAACCGCATCGAACTGAGCCACCGCCAGGAAAAGACCCACGGCGTGCGCGCCCTGCGCGAAGAATTCGACTTCTCGCAGGCCAACAACGAGACCAACAACGCCCCGCGCTACCGCATCTACACCCAGGACACCACCCGACTGGCCTACACCGGTCGCGGCCTGGGTCCGGTGGACAAGATCGAGACCGATGTCTACCGGATGAGCGCCGAAATGAAGAACTTCCCGCGCGCGGGCTCCGGCACCCTGTTGCTTGGCGCCAGTGAAGTGGAAACCCGGGCGCCAACATCAACCCGGACAGCTACCTGTTCAACGAGCACATCCTGAAATACGGCGTCAACCTGCGCCGTCAGGAAGCCAAGCCCGGCTCCCGCCTGTCCACCGACGGCGAGGCCGTCGACACCGTCAACGAGCGCAAGACCGACTACGGCATCTACGCCGAAGGCATCTGAACCTGCACCCGTCACCCTCACCACCGGCCTGCGCTACGACCACTTCAAGATGCGCACCTCCGGCCGCAGCGAAGTCTCCGACGGACAGATCAACCCCAGCATTGCCGCCATCTATGACCTGAACGAACAGGTGTCGTTCAACGCCGGCCTGTCCTACGCCACGCGCAGCCCGCGCCTGTATGAAGCCATGCTGGCCGGCGGTCGCCGCGTCGTTGCCGACAACAACACGAAGCCGAACGCGCCCGCACCCTGGAAGCTGGCGTCACCTACACGCCCTCCCAGGCCCTGCGCCTGGCCGCCACCGTGTTCCACCAGAACACCAGGAACCACCAGGACTACCAATGCATCAACGCAGCTGGCACCCCCTGCCAGGGTCGCCAGGCTGCCTCGTACTATCGCCTCTTCAACAGCGGCACGCTGAAGAACCACGGCTACGAACTGAGCGCCGCCTACGCCTTCGGCCACTGGACCACGCGCGCCGGCGTGCCTCACTAAGCATAGCTGGACGGCGAAGCGGCCGACTCGACCAGCACCGCCATCCCCATTGGCCGCACGGACCACCGGCCCGGCTTACCAGCTGAGAACCCCAACGTGGAAGTGGGCTGGCGCGGCCGCTTCGTGCAGAGCGCCGGCTACATCCCCAGCTCGCGCGGCTCATCCGCCACGCCCGAACTGGTTCGCCGCAGCGGCTATGGCGTGAACGACCTGTACGCCAACTGGAAGACCCTTCGGCACCGACGACCTGAACGTCAACTTCGCGGTCAACAACCTGTTCAACAAGTACTACAAGAGCCACAGCCAGCGCTCCGGCGTCTCCAGCCTGCCGGAACCCGGACGTGATGTCCGGCTGAATGTCAGCTATCGGTTCTGAGGTGTTGTTCGATAGCTGAATGGTTTGTCATCTGACATGAGAAAAGCCCCTTCGGGGCTTTTTCTTTCTGCACAATGACGACGCCTGAATGAAGAAAGGGAAACATGATGCCCAGAATAAGCAAACCTGAATTGGTTGTGGCCGTGATACTGCTGAGCGCTTTGCTGGTCTTGCTGGGCAGCACGCTGGTGCTGAGCTCTTCCAGCCCGTGCGCGAAGAAGCCGCTGAGCGGCAGCACATCAAATACACCCCGCCAACACGCCTGCCTTTTTCGGACTGGAACATAACGGACTAGATTACTCCGTCAACGCCCCCGTTTCCTTGACGAGCACGGAAACAAGTTTCTCGACAATCATCGTCCGGAAAAGATCATCAGCGATGAAGCATCCGTTTTACACGCCGTTGAATTACAAAAGCCACTTTACAGCGCTCGGCGATAAGAAGGATTGAATTTCTGGAAGACGGAAAAACAGAAAGTCGTTGTTGTACCACCGAACAATTCTCGGTGGCATTGAGATATTGGCGAACCGAGACTGGCGAACGTCTTTTCTGCATGGCCTGTATCTGATCGCTAGTGGGTGGTTGTATGTGTTTTATCGGAAAGAGAACAGACAGGGGATCAGGGAATGGGTGTAGTCTATTCGGACACCCCCAGATGATCTGGGGAGCCGCAACCAGCGCTTCGGCGTCTCCGGCCTGCTGGAGCCGGGTGAGGTTTGGCTGAATGTCGGCTATTGGTCTGAGGTGTGGCTCGATAGTCTGCTGGTTTGGTAGGTTGATATGAGAAGGCTCTGAAGGGCCTTTCTTTTGAACGAATATGTCGCATGAAAGACTACGGCCCTGCTCCAGACCCCAGAACGCCACCATTCGCTTCAAAGCCAAAGTTGCTACGATAGCCAGCAGAATCAACACAGACACTCGGAAGATCATGGCCAGATTCGGATCAGTAGACTTTGATGAACGTATCCTCAACGCCATCAGAGATGACAAGCTGGTCATCTTCGCCGGCGCAGGTGTCTCCATGGAAAGTCCATCAAACCTCCCTCGGCTTCTGGAAACTGGCAAAAGATATCGCATCAGGAACGGGCCTCAAACTGACAGAGCCGCTGGATCGCGCTTCCTTGGAACGCTGAACAGCAATGGAATAGACGTACATCAGCGTGCGATAAAACATCTATCCTGAAGGAAGCAAACCCAACGACCTTCATCGCAATATCATCAAACTATTTCGTGACTCCAACAGAATAAGGCTTATTACCACGAACTTTGACCTGCTCTTCGAAGAAGCCTGCAAGAGCTCCAAAACGACGATAGCTATCAAGCACCCAACATCTACAGAGCCCCAGCCCTACCCCAAGGCTATGACTTCAACGGCATCGTATACGTACATGGTGCATTACCCCAACTGAGCTCCCACTCGCGCCAGGACATGGTGCTGACCGATGCTGACTTCGGTCGCGCCTACTTGACAGAGGGATGGGCACGGAGCTTCCTGGTTGACGTGTTCCGAGAGTTTACGGTTCTGTTCATAGGCTATAGCCACAATGACACAATCATGAACTATCTTGCGCGAGCACTTCCCGCCGACCGTCTTTCCGGACGATTCGCGCTGACAGACACAGATGATAAGGGAAGAGAACTGGAAGCTTCTTGGCATTGAGCCAAATACCTACAATACACACAAAGGAATACTCAATGAGCACATAGAGCTATACGATTCTATCAATCAGCTTGCCGACATGACATCTCGCGGCATATTGGAATGGGAACACAGAATAATTGAACTCTCAAAAACCCCTCCCACGGACAATGATGCTCTAAAAGGCGAAATCAACTACATTCTTGGTCGAAATGACACCACTAAGCTCTTCGCAAAGCATATAAAGGAAAAGAATGGCCAGCTTGGCTGGATTCACAAAGCCATCTTGACTCGTTATTCGATACACCCCCTCTCAACGAGAGAGAGACCATACTTGCGAAGTGGCTAGCCGAACGCTACACCAACACCCACCCCATGGTTCCTATTCACACTATATTTTTCCATAATTTTGCAAAAATAAATAAACTATTTTGTGAGAGCTCGAAAACCAAAATTTCAAAAGGTTGACTTCCATGAAAAACAAATACTCGAACAGTGGGCTGATGTATATTCAAAACAAAACCAATGAAATCAAGTCGTAACGACATACACGACAACGAATCCATATTTCTCGGTATTGCGATTAAATCAATGCAAAATAATTCGCCGATGACAATCGTGAAATCTCTCGAGGCTTTAAATGATTACGACATCACGATCGACGTATACCACAGAAGACAACCCGAAAAGAGCGATCATTGGCAGAATACATAAGCCACGCAGACAGGCTTCCTGTATTATGGAATAATTTCATCAAGCCGAACATTGAATCCATTGCAAACCCGTTACTTGAATATATTTCTTCACACCTGACACAGCTATCTAGCAGACTTAGCCTCTGGAACCATGCATGCGATTTAGGCGATCAGGAATGAAATTGAAATCCGACGAAGATAGGGTAAAGAAAGATATAACCAACGGACCATCAGCACACTGATCGACGTCGCTCGCGATTCCTGAAAACAGAGATAAAGACACTGAAACTTTTTAGAATCCCGATAAGCAGACTAATCAGATCAGATGTTCCGATTCTGCGAAGACTTGCAGGTTCAATGCAACAAGCTATAGTAAACAAGAACACCAGAATCGCAGCTAAAATGGATCATGGACAGCAACTCTAAGCACACACTCTGAGCTTCATAGCACCACGAGCATCACGAAGTTTATTGTGTCGCAGCAAAAGCTACGGATCTTCTAGAGAAGAAATTCGTCAGGAGTTCATTCAAAAATTCTCACTATTCAGTTCAATCCTCTGACTGTGACGAGAAAGAATCGAAGAGACTCAGTCTAGAAGCTCAATTTAACTGGCTAACGTGGCTCACTAGAGAATGCTCCACATGCGAAATAGCGAGAACTGAATTTTTCAAACATCAGACGAACCACTGATGTAAATGAAAATCGTTTCCCTCAATTCCCTGATTAGATCACTTTCTGGGATAGAGCACTAATTTCAACTCCAGAGCCTGTAGCTCCTTGGACTAAGGAACAGCTGTGAGGTCGCCCGCAGCCTAATTAAAAGACTTCTGGCATGCGAGCAGCCCGGAAGAGAGAATTCACCAAAACGGATATTTCTAATATTATTGAATGTTCGTGCACAGAAAACCCGAGCTGCATCGACGTGATGAACTGATTAGATTAGAGAAGTGGGCTCTTACCTGTGAAACCCCTTTTCCAGAAGCTTCTGGAAAAGCTCCTTGACAGAATAGAGTGCAATGAGGTGATTGAACATCTGCAGGAACAAATTTTAATAAAAACATCAAGACAACTGCGTTTCGATGTTCCTCGAAGACGTAGCCAAAAGACCAGTGTGAAATTTCTTCGATTTCCATTTTGCGGCGAACTTACACCGAATATCTCTTGAATTATGGAACTCCATGGCTCACGACACAAAACGGGTTACGCGGCGACTGGACGGAACGCAGCCGCCATGGGCACACCCGGAGAGACTATCGTCATTCTGGGTTGGAACTTTGCTGGCGAAGCAACTCTTGCTGAGTGACAAACGCGCTTCGAGATGGGTGCAAGAATATGTTCGACGCTGTATGTCGTGATTTGTCAGAGAGAGGGAGATATCACGAGAACAGTTCTTTTGATGAACATTCAAAAACTCCACGAAATAGACGGAAGTGGACGCGTACCAACCTGTTCGTTACTAGGAAAACAGGAGGCGATACGATCAACCAGTATGCATGGGTCGGGTTTTGAAAAATGAATACATATGCCCACGCCTCAGCGGAGACATTCTTCAAAAATCTTGATCGCCATCTGCGAAATGGAAGGTCTGAACCACGAAACAGATTACACAAATCTGCGCAAGACCCATCGTCCTTGGATCAGGAACCCCAACAATAAAATAATTCCACTTGTTCAAAAACATGAACATAGATGAAATGGCACTATTTTCAGGGCCTGGTCTGCGAAGCAAGCGAACTCAATTCATTAAATAAACGAAAATAAACTATGGGATAAGTGGCTGTCTCAATACCTCGACAATCGTGCACAGAACATTCCAAAGCCGATTTATGAAGATGGAATTGAAAGCATTTCATTGGAGCTGTCATTCGCTTTAAACAGCACCGATGCGCTTTATTAATTACGCGACACCTAGCACTCCTCTCCAGAAGCACTACATGGTGTATGAAAACCTGTTAAAACATGGGTTCTTACCATCCCTAGCGAGGCAGCAAGTTGCTGATTCATCTCACGATCCGTAGAGACGGCGATTACATTGAGGATTCAGAGTCTGCAATGGATCAAGTACTCAGAAATATTGGCGGAGAGCTGAGAAAGCTTGAAAAGCTAAAGGCACTTCTGCCTAACATTCACTAATGGAAGGCGAAAGTACCATAGCCCGCATACGCAAAAGAAAGACCCCCGCCGACATCGCCGCCATGACGGACGCGCGCGCGGCGGGGAACTACGGGCTTCGGTCGAGGCGCGATCAGGCACTCAACCAGTAAAACTCGCGAAGCGCCAGCTTTCAGCTGGCGCCGCGTAACGACCGCCTCTCAACAAACCGGGCCTCAACCTCCGCCGCCGGAATCAATCTTCCGGCGTTGGCTGAATCCAGCCCGGCCTGAACCTGTCGCCGGAACCAGGCGTCGTGTTCGGCAGCCTCCCGCTGCCGAACACGCGCTTGCAGGGTGGCCATCACCCTACCCTGCAGGATGGCACAGCCATCACGGCTGCAACCCCCACGGGCGCAGATCTCGCGCACGCCGGGTCGGCAGCCCACGCGTTCGGAACTCGTTCAGGTGCTTCATCGGCTCAGGTCCACGGAAAGGCCGTTGGCCCGGCGCGGATGACATACAGGTAGATGTCGGCGACGAGAATTTCTCGCCGCCCAGCGAGCGTGGTTGGCCCGCTGGTCGTCGCCTGTTTCAGCATGCCGCAATCTGGGCGCGGGCGGCCTGCTGCATGACGTTCTTGACGGTCTCGTCCTCGGCGGGGCGGGGTGCGGAAGAGCTGGCCGAAGGCCTTATGGACGTCGGCGTTCAGGAAGGCCAGCCAGCGCCATGCGCGAGCCTTCCCTTCGATGGTGTCGCTGCCAAAGAGCCGTGCTTCGGGAAGCGTGCGTCCGGGTGGGCGGGATGGCCGCGTTCTGGGACAGCAGCGGTCGCCGTCGACCAGCAGTGGCACGGCCACAGAGGTTCATGGCCGAGGTGGGGCGGGTTTCTTGATCTGGGCGTGGGTGACGGCGCTGGCCTCAGTCGGGCTGGCCACCGATCCATTTGCAGGCGATGTGCACCATGGAGCAGGCGCCCGGCGGGTAGAAAAGGATTTCATGGTCATCTCCGAGGAACAGCCCGCCCCGGCGGGAACGGGCCACGGACAAATGTCAATCTGTGGCGGCGCTGACAGTTTACCACGTTCAGCGACGGTCCGATTGTGCCCGGACGGCACGGGTTCATCGCGGCATGCTGCCGAAGCGCCCACTGTTGGGGTGGCGATGGCCTGACGGATCTCGTCGCGGCTGTTCATCACCGAGAAAGACCGGCGCCATTTCGGCTCGTCGATCGGCTCTCGCCGGCCATCGGCAGCACGGGCGTCGCTGGAGGCGGCGAGCGTCAGGTCACGGCCGTCACGCGACAGGGTGACGAGGCGCCCTTCGGTCACTTCACGGCCATTGACGGTGACGGTACCGGCCTGCGCCAGCAGCGGGGTGGTCCAGCCGTCAGGCTGCAACAGATCGGCTTTCACGCCGGCCGGCGAGCCGCACATCCAGACGCGTTCATCAGGGTGTAGGTCTCGGCCGGGCCGCGGTGCGTCGTCGCGGCTATGACCCGCACCGTTCCCGTGCGGCCTGCAGCGCCGTCCGCTTCGCTGCCCTGCCCGGCGGCCCGCTTTAGTGTCGGCAATTCCAGAATCTGCGCAGCGGTGATGCTCTGGTGGTGGGCCGGTCATCTTGTCCTTTTTGGGCGAGGTTGACCCAGGCTGCACCATCTCGAGAAGCCACCCACGTGCGGCTGTGAGCGCACTCGGGTGTCTCTTCGTGGATGATGCCGCCACCGGCGGTCATCCGTGCACGTCACCAGCGCCGATCCGCCGCCCCGCACCGGTGGGTCACGGTGTTCCACTTCACCGTCGTAGACGATGGTAGCTGTCTCGAAGCCTCGGTGCCGGGTGGGCGCCCACGCGCGCGATGGCCGCTGTTGGGGTGTGAGAAGGACGTGGGGGCGGCGTGTCCATCAGCAGGAAGGGGCTGCGCTGTTCGGCGCCCTGCCCGTGGTCGAACATGCCGTGCTTGAAAGCCGTCGCCACGCAGTGGCGCGCGCTTGTCGCCGACCGGCGGATCACGGCCTTGGGGTGGTGGCGATGTCCTGTGGTGGTCGCGCGAAGCGGCGTTGCCTGCCCAGTGGCGGCGCTACCCGCGCAGTGGCGGGCCGGACGCGTTCACGGAGGTGTTCGGAGTATGGGAGTCGTTGCCGTCATCGTGATGCCCTCGGGGAGGGCGAATTTGCATGGACCAAATATCCAGGGCGGGCGCGATGTCCAGTCATCAGAAGGGATTCCTCACGAGACCGTTTCCGTGAATCGGAACAATGAAAGCTGCCCCAGCCATAGCTCTCCCCGCGGCTTCTTGCATGCTGCCCATGCCGCCCTGCCGTCACGACCCGGTCCGATGAGCGAGCTGGCCAGCCCCCACCTGCGCCCCTTCGCTACGGTCCGGCCCCGGCCGGCAAGCCCGTGCGCACCCGCCATCAGGGCCGCTTCACCGGCAAGAGCACACTCACGGATGGAAAGCCGATGGCGCGTTGATGCTGAAAGTCGAGTCGACTGAACAGGTGCCCGATCGTGGCTCTCGCCGATTCCCAAACTCCCGCCGCCGACGCGGTGCGCGCCTTTCACTGGACGCTGAAGACCCGTGATTGCCCCCGACGAGCGCCTGCCACGGCGAGATGGTCGCCATGGGCCTGCAGCACGTGGTATTGTGTTCCGGCGCCACGGTGCTGGCACCGCTGCTGAGCTTCGATCCGAACATCGCCATCCTGATGTCGAGTGGGCACGCTGATCTTCTTCATCGTGCCGCGGCGGGTGCCAGCTATCTGGGCTCGAGCTTTGCCTTCATCAGCGTGGTGATCGCGGCGACCAGCTCTGCCGGCGGCGGGCGCAGCGCCAATCTGCCGGTGGCGCTGGGCAGGATCATCGCCTGCGGGGTGCTGTACGTGCTGATCAGGCTGATCGTCAACGCGGCCGGTACGCGCTGGATCAGCGGCTGATGCCGCCGGTGGTGACCGGTGCCGTGGTGGCAGTGATCGGCCTGAATCTGGCGCCGGTGGTGGTCAAGGGCGTCAACGGCAACGATTTCGACGCCCGCTGGATGTCGCTGGCCACGGTGCTGTGCGTGGGCGGTGTGGCGGTGTTTGCCCGTGGCGCCATCCAGAAGCTGCTGGTTCTGGTCGGGCTGCTGTCGGCCTATGCGCTGCACTGGCTGCTGACCAATGTGCTGGGGCTGGGCACGCCGATCGATTTCAGGCCGGTGTGCAGGCGCCGTGGATCAGGCTGCCGCGCTTCACAGCACGCGTTTTCCAGTGCAAGCGATTCTGCTGATCGCGCCAGTGGCTCACTGGTGCTGGTGGCCGAGAGCACAGGCCACATCAAGGCGCGTCGGCGATTGACCGGCCGCAATCTGGATGCCTCGATCGGCCGGGCCTGCATCGGTGACAGGGTGGCCACGTCATGTCAGCGGCATTGGCGGCACGGGCGTGACCACCTATGGCGAGACATCGGCGTGATGGCGGTGACGCGCGTCTACTCGACGCTGGTGTTCGTGATCGCCGCGCTGGCTAGCGCCATCTGCACGGGCTTTTCGCCGAAGTTCAGGCGGCAGCCATCTCGGCCATTCCGAGCGGCGTGCTAGGCGGGGGTATCGATCGTATGTGTTCCGGGCTGGTCGCCGTGCCGGCGCCCGCTTCGGTGGAGAACCGGGTGGATTTCAGCGCGGAACACGGCAGCCTGATCGTGGCGGCGGTGACGATGATTCTGGGCGCGGCGACTTCACGCTGCAGTTCGGCGATTTCAAAGCTGGGCGGCATCGGCACCGCCACCTTCAGGACGTCATCCTGAACGCGCTGCTGAACCGCACGCGCGAGACAGTGAGATGGTAGCCCGGCCGCCCTCGCCACTGACGGCGAGAAGGTCACGGGCCGGCCCGGACCATCGCGCAGGCTTTTTGCCCGTTATGAGTATCCCGGCGTGGCGGACATCACGCTGGACATTTCGCCGCCACGCTCAACAGCGGCCCCGGTAGAAACTGGACAGACCCTGAGTCACTTACCCCACCAGCATCACCCGAATGTCGTTGTTGACGTTCACGTGCCGGTAGGGCGGTCATCGCCAGATCACCCAGCGCGGCAAAAGCTATAGCTGTCGTGGGCGCGAAGGAAGGCTGCGCGGGTCAGCTGCCGGTCCCGCGCCGCGCCAACGTGTCGTGATGATGCGCCACGCAGCGTCACTCAGTGCCGTCGATGCCGTCGCTGTCGGCCGCCAGTGCCAGTCGCCCTTCTGCCCGGCGAGAATGACGCCATAGCCAGCAGGCTTTCGGTGTTGCGCCCGCCCTTGCCGGCGCCATCCCGGGCCAATGGTGACGGTGGCCTCTGACAACAGCTCGGCCGGGTGCAGCCAGCGGCCTGGCCGTAGAGTGCCGTGGAGCGTCCGATGCCAGCCAGCACGGTCCCCATCTGCGCAGCTTCGCCTTCCAGCGCATCGCCGGGATGAGCGGGGGTCAGTCGGTGCGTGCCTCGTCGGCGGCTGCCTTGAGGGCCATCATCAGCGGCGCGGCAATGATCTTCACCTCGGCGCGGGGATGCGGCGCGGCGGTGTCATCGGCGTATGGCCGGGATGGCCTGCGCGGCGCCGGGAGTTCACATCCGGTAGCGATGGCCACGATGGCGGGCTCTCTTCGCGTGGCGCGTGGCCGGTCGGCAATGAGCGGGCCCGGACGCGTGGCGGCTCGGATCGTCGCCCGGCACGTCGGAAACGATGAGGGTGCACAGTCGCGCCGGCAGCGCGGCCTGCGCCAACCGCCCGCCCTTGATGGCGAGCTGGCGGCGCAGCACGTTCATCTCGTTGATGGTGGCGCCGCTGATAGCCAGCAGGATGCGGTTGACGCCTGCTTGTCGGCCAACGTCATGCCGGGTCCGGGCGGCGTGACGGCGACGAACCGCCACCGGAAATGAGCGCCACCACCCGGTCATCGGGCCCGGGCCCTGAACCGCCTGCAGGATGCGGGTGGAAGCCTGCACGCTGGCCTCGTCCGGCACGAGGTGTGCCGCCTGCAGCCACCTCGATGCGGCGGCCCGGCACGGCATGTCCATGGCGGGTCACCACCACGCGAAACATCCACGTCCGGCGGGGCGGCATCACGGCAGCCGCCATGACAGCCCTTTGCCCGCCCCACCACCACGCAGCGCCACGCGGCTTCTCGAGGCAGGTGCCGTCGCACGGCGGCGGCCGGGTCGGCGCTTTTCACGGCGGCATCAAAAAGATGCGGCGCAGCGCAGCACGCGCGCTCGTCGTTCGGGTCGTGTTGTTGCTCGCGCGGCTCCTCGCTCCTTCGGAAACGTTCTTCCACCATTTTGCATCATCGTGCCCATGGAATGTTTCTCCATTCACGCGATTGACTGCACCGAAGGTACGCATGAACGCCCGGGACAGTAGTACCCATGGCAGCGCGGGAAAGCGCCCGTGCAAACCCGAGCTGCGCCCATGCAGGGCCCATGAAAATCCATGGGAAAAGCCCATGAAAAAACCCGGCGGCAGGAAATCCCGCGCCGGGTTTCTCAGAGGGAAAGCGAGCCGATTACTTTGACGGCGATCTTCTCGCAAACCTCGACGCACTTCAGGCACGACTCATAGCAATCCTTGCACTCGACGTGGTAATCGATGCTCCTCGCAAGCGTCGGCGCGCACTGTTTGCATGCCTCGATGCAGATCTTGGCTCGGATCGGGGTCAGCGGCGAAACGCTGGGCGGCCGGGCTCTGCAGGGCCTTGCACAGGGCCAGCATCTGGTTCACGGCCTTGGAGCAGGCAGCCATGCTCTGGTCGCCCTCGCCCAGCAGGCGGATGCAGTGTGCAGGCACACCGGCGTGGTGACGCACTCACCCGCGGCAGCCAGCGCACGGCGTACAGGTTGGGGCAGGCGCAGCGGCGTGCTTGCTGCGGCGTGGGCGTGGGCGCCATGGTTGTGCTCGGCGGCGGCAGCGGCCAGAGGCAGAAGGCAGCGAGGGCGACAGCGGTGCTGCCGATGGAAGGAACGACGATCCATTGGATTCTCCGGTTGAGGAGTTTGAGATAACTGCTAGGGATCCCTCTGAATAGTCCCGCGAACCGGCGCGCCACGGAACGGGATGCAGGACAAGGCGACATTTGCTGTCGTAGCGGTGCTGTTGACGAGCAAATGGCACAGTCATGCGCCCGTTACGAGGGATGTGACAACCGCGGGGACTGTTCAGAGGATCCTAGTAACGGAGATCGGAGTTTAGCCGGGAAGGCTTTTCATGCGGGTACCTGTCACAGTCTGGCAAATATGATCTCTTCCGACAGAGGAAATGCGCCTGCACGGGCGTGCCTGAAGGTGGACTGAGGTGCGCCTGCAGCTTCGCCTCGTCCGGTGCCAGTGGCAGATCTCCACGTCGCCGTCCAGCAGGACCGAGCGCAGTTCGTTATAACGGGCCACCAGTGCCTCGTCGGCGTCCACGTCGACGGACCTCGATGTCGAAGCCGTGGGCCTCACGCGGGCACGCAGCGCGTCCAGCATCTTCTGGCACAGGCTGCAGTAGCTGCGCGACAGCAGGTGAGCTTCATGCGGAGGTGCCTGGCGGAGGCCCCTGACGCATCGTCGTCGGCCGCCGCTGCCCCGCGGCCTGCGGACGCCGGACCGCCAGCCTTGGGCAGCGGAAGGCCATGCTCCTGCACACCTTCCAGCAGCCGCACGGACTTCACGCCCAGCTGCGCAGGCGTGCCGCAACTCGTCGACGGATCGGGCGCCGAGGCGCCGGCGTGATGCCGACACGCCGCGCCCTTCAGCCGAGGCCGGGTTGAGCTGCGCGGCACTGCCGATCAGGTAGGCCTCGCAGCCGTGGCGCTCGGCCACTTCGCGCAGCCGGTTGCTGTTGGAGCTGGACGGGCTGCCGATGATCAGCACCGGTGTCGCACTGCGGCGCCATGAACTACGGCGTCCGGGCGGTTCTGGGTGGCGTAGCAGATGTCCTGCTTCTTGGGCTCGTTGATCTGCGGGAAGCGCCGGCGCAGCGCGTCGATGACGGCGCGGCAGTCGTCCACCGACAGCGTGGTCTGGGTAACGTAGGCCAGCGACACGCCTTCGGTACCTGCAGCCGCTCGCGTCGGCCTCGGTCTCTCCACCGGTGGATGCCGTCGGCAGCGGCCGCTGGTGCCTTCCACCTCAGGGTGTGCCGCGTGGCCGATCGTGATGACGATGGTGGCCTTCCTTGCGCATCTTGCCCTTCACACGCGCGTGACCAGCGGACGGGTGGCATCGAAGACCTGCAGACCACGCCCGGAAGCCTCCGGCCCGCACGGCGCGCCGACACGCCGTGGGCGGGAGAAAAGATCACCATTAGCGCGTCGGGCACCTCGTCCAGCTCGTCGACGAAGATGGCGCCGCTTCTCGCGCAGCGTGGAGACCACAGCGGTCGTTGGACGATCTCGTGCCGCACGTGAGATGGGCGCGCCATGCAGCGCCAGCGCCAGCCTCCACGATGGTGATGGCGCGATCCACCCCAGCACAGAAACCGCGCGCGGCTGTCAGCGCACGGCCTCTTCGCCGTCAGGCAGCGGCGCGCGCAGCAGCGCCTCCACGTCAGCGCATCTCGGCGGGCCCCAGCCGCCCGGCTTGCCGGTGCGGGTCCACGGTGGTCAGGTCAGCCTCGTTCGTCGATCCAGATTCGAAACACCCCAGCAGCTTCCCCTCGAAGCGCACGGCCTTTGTCCAGCCAACGGATGGTTGAAGTCCGAGAGCGCCTGCCGGTCTCGTCCTGCTCCTTCAGCGCGCGCGTGCGAGCGGCTGCCATCGAGGGGCGAGGGGAACTTCCACCCGAGTCGCCGGGCTGATAGGTGCTGCCGGCATCGTCGGGCTGGCTGTCGCGCTCAAGCGGTGCGTTGGAGACGCGCTGGATGAGGAATCGAGGATTGCGCTGGCGAAGGCCTCGCCGGCGCGTTCGAAGATGCGGTCTCGCCGTCAGCCATTCCGACGGGCAATTTTCGAGCGCTGCAGACATCTGGCCGATTTCAGCTGCAAGGGTGGCCGGCTTACCTTCAAAGGTGTTGATCACATCGGCGCCACCGTTCTCCGGCAGGCTCAGGCGGTAATGCAGCGTGAAAGCGACGCCCGGCCCACCCGGGCAGGCTCCGCGGCGGGCGCACCTGAAGACAGGGAAGCAGACTCCGGATGACTAGAATCGGTCATGGATGACGGGCGTCCGCCCGGGAAGGAACCGTGTCGTGAAGTGCGCTCCCGCCATTGGCAAGAAGACGACGGCTGGCGACAACAGAGGCGGCCGTACTGGCGATGATGATCAGACGGCACGGCTTTGCTGCGTCGACCGGCGCGCGCTGGTCGCGCCGCTTGCCCAGTGGCGGGCCGAGCACGCCCACGCGGCGGCTGCTGCGCCATGGGGCCGAGGCGCTGTCCAGCGCCGAACTGCTGGCCATCCTGCTGCGCACCGGCACGCGGGGCCAGTCGGCCGTGGGGCTGTGCGCTGCAGCTGCTGGTCCGGTCGCGGCCCGGCTGCTGTCCACCGAACCAACGCAGCTGATGCGCGCCGGAAGGGTCCTGGGGCCGGCCTCGGGCCTGCGCTGGCCGTGGTCATCGAGCTGGCGCGCCAGGTGGCTCGCGAGCAGATGGAGCAGAACACGCTGGACAACCCCGACGCGGTGCGCGAGTACACCGGGCCTCACGCGCGACTGGAGCCACAGACATTCGTGGCGCTCTTTCTAGCCAGCACCGGCTGATCACGGCGGCACCGTGTTCAGGGCACGGTGAACCAGGCGTCTACCCGCGCGGGTGCTCAAGCACGCGGCACAAAAGGTTAACGCCGCCGCCGTGATCTGTCGCACAACCATCCTTCCGGCCATCCAGGCCCAGCGACGCCGATCTGTCGCTGACCGCACGCTGCAGGCGGTACTGGGCGGTGGACATCCGCGTGCTGGATCATCATCGTGGCGGGCGGCCCGACGGTATTCGTTCGCGCAGCACAGGCTGCTGAACGGCTGTGGCGTGCCAGCATCAACTTGTTCCGGTTTCAGATCAGCTATAATGCGGCTGGTGAATACGCGCGTTCAGGCTGAGGTTGTCACGGTGCCGAGCCTTCGTTCAACCTCTACAGACACCGTGCGGCAACAGCCAGAAGGGGTTGCCACCGAGGCGGGTGCGGCCTGATCCCTGCGGAACGGCAACAGCCTGCGGCATCCCCACCCGGTGCCGGTTCGGAAGAGCACCCTTTTCCAGCGCATGGGCCAGCCACGCGCAACAGGACAGAACAGCATCATGGCAAAAGTCACCGTCACGGGCAAGGCGATGGTCGAGAACAACGTTTCCCACGCAACAGGCCAGCGTCGTTTCCTGTAACCTGCCTTAACACCGCCTGTGGGTGGAAAGCGACAACGCTATGTCCGCCTTGGCGTGACGGCTGCCGGCCTGCGCAAGATCGACAAGCTGGGCGTCAGGGCCGTTCTGGCGAGATCAACGCCGCCAAGGCCTGATCCCTCGGCGAACCGACCTGCCTCCGGGGAGCCCGACGCCGTGACAAGTCAACTGGAATCGACCGCGGTACCGGTCATTACACCACCACCAAGAATTGAAAAGCGTACCCAGCCGGAAGGTAAATCAAGTACGATCCGGGTTGCCCGCAAACACGTTCCCTACAAGGAAACCAAGATCAGTGATCGTTCAGGCTGCCCTGCGGCAACCGTCCATCACCGATCTGCAAGAACCGGCCGCGCCTCGCTGGCCGGTTTTATTGCCTGCCAGCGCTTTTGGATAGCATGGTGGTTGGTCGCTGCACATGATGGCGAGCGCGGCCTGCCGTAACACCTGCAAATGCGCGCTGCGGACCTGCCTCCCGGGCAGGCACGGGACTCTGTGGGGATGCAGCAGTATCGACGCGCTCAGGCCGCATCCAGCTGGCTCGCTGAGACGTCACCGCCCTCGAGCTGCGGCAGCCAGTAGCGCTGTGCAGCAGGTTGCAACGACACGACGAAGCGGGTCGTGGCCACACCCCTGCTCCTGCGCCGCCTGACGGTCAGGTCGCTGCCGCGCTCGCGGCACCAGCTGCCAGCTGCGCCGACAATACTGCCCGCCTTGTGGGCCAGCGAACCATCGCGCCGTCGGCCAGCAGGCTGCAGGTGGCGTAGACCGGGCGACCGCCCGAGGCGCAGCAGGCGCGCAGCAGCGGCCATGATCTGCAGCTGCCGATAGTGCGCGACTTCCTGCGGCTGCAGCGCCACTTCAGGTCCGGATGGCGTACGGTGCTGCCACTGCGCTGCGGGCCATCACGGCACCTCGGCCAGCCACGGTAGCGCGGGCGCGCGTCGAAACTGTCTGAACATCTGCGTCACGATGTCCACGCCGGCCCGCGGCCGCGGCTAGCCGGACAGGCGGGGCTCGTCAGGCCAGTACCTGACCTGGTTGCGCATCCCGCGCCGCCGGTCGCGAGCGTCTTGCCGCGGCAAAGTCGGCGTCCACTCACCTCGCCGGGCCGCGCCGCGTTCGGCAATGGCACGGCTGCCGGCATCCGCAAACCAGACGGCGTTTCTCAGCAGCAGCGGATGATGCAGCCGACCGTCACCCGCAGCGCCGTGCCTCAGGGACGGTCTCGGCAACCGCCCGCCTCGGCCAGCTTCTTCTGCAGCGCCATAGCTTGCCCGCCAGGCAGGTTGCGATCTCGATGTGCAGCAACGGCAACCGGGTGGCGCAGCGCCTCAACCTGCTCTGCCATGGGTGGCGGCAAGCCTTCCACGCCAGTCCGGCAGGCTGGGCGGCCGGCGGTTGTTCAGCCGCGACGATGAGCCGCGGCTTCGGGTCCGGCGGTGGTCGCAACGCCTCAGAAAAGGCGCGGCGCAGGCGCTCCCGGACAGCCAGAAGCCTGTCCGTCGGCGTCCGCGCGGCCGCCCTCCTCGAGAAGGACTCGTAGGCCAGCCGCGCGCAGCGTCGACCCGGTCCGACAGCCAGCACGGCGATCCGCACCCCCAGCGACGGGTGCCAGCGCAGCCACGCTCCAGTGCTGGTCGAGGGGCCAGTCTTCCCAGACGGATGACGGGGTGGCAAACCATTCGGCCTGCGCGGCATCGGCCAGCGCTTGTGGCCAGCCCAACGGCCAGGCATCGATGCGCGGCGGCATGTCGCGTCGGACTCCTGCAGGGTTCTGTCGTTCTGCGTAATGCCGAGGAAAAGAGTGAATCAGGCGCGAGCGCCCGTCAGCAGCAGGTGCAGCAGCGTGCGCTGTTCAGGTGGTCCTCGCCATCAACAGCACGCCGCCACAGGCGTGAGCGTGGTAAGCCGGCGGCAGCCAGCTGTAATATAACTGAAA
>BNJU01001432.1_pt1 | contig 79084 bp, 88 predicted proteins | sample 8539281 | NCBI WGS metagenome assembly BNJU01 (sample SAMD00202456, study PRJDB9452) | human saliva metagenome | isolation source: human saliva | place: Japan
GCCAGGGTTCGAATCCCTTCTGGGTCACTAACTAAAAACTCACACGAATGTGTGAGTTTTTTTATTTGTCTAACTATATTTTTATGGATCTTATAGACCAATACTAACTTAAGTGCCTTTTTAGAATTAGAACAGGCCTGTACTAATATTTAGATGGCTATATATTGTCCGGCAAGTGAGTACAAAAAGAGGAGCTGCTTATAATAACAGCTCCTTTTTTTGTCCATAAGACGCTATAGCCTTTTATGAATTTTAAGCGTCTTAGTTGGATACTTCTTTTAATTGTCCTGCAGCGATAGCCATGTTTTTAGAATAGATGGCTTGCATATAACCATAGGTATCTGGTTTTAATTCTTTTAGTTTAGGGTTTTTCTTAATATTTCGACGTAGAAGTTGGCCTGTACGCGCATCAATTAGATTGATTTCGTCTTGGGTCCAATAGATAGTATCTGCATCTTGGTTGAAATAGTAATGGTTGATGTATTCTGTCATGTAATACATGGCACCTTGATGGCTATATGTTTTGGCGATGATTTCATAATTATTACCTTCGCCTGCACGGACGATGACGCGATTATCCGCGTAGTATTGTTGGCCGTTCATACGATACATATAGGAATAGCCTCTAGCGTTCTCTAGGTCGCCTATATTGACTGCATGAGCGCTACCCATTAAGGCAAGGAATGTAAGCGTTAGAATAGCTAATTTTCTCATAGTATGGTGTTTGCTCCTTATTTTGCATGAGGCTGATCTGATTCAGCGACAACGTTAACCACAACTTGTTGGTCGGATGGTATTTGACTCATGATAACCGGCATCGGTTGCTCGATGGCTTGTGCAATGCCTTTTATTTGTCTGATGGCAACTGGTACAGGTGTAGAAGTTCCATCTTGAAAGTTTTGTTCTAGTGTATTGATTTCGTTAATAGTTAAACCTGCTTTTGTTGCAAATATTTCTTGTGAAATTTGATGTTCCTCGCTGAATGCTTTTATAATATCTCCGATATACATAATGACCTCCATAATGTAAATTACTCTATCATTATACATGAAAGCATGATGAGATAATAGATAGATTGAAATATAGTCTTTTGTTATTAGTGTATTATAAATATTTATTTATGAAAATATAAAAAACGTTTGACGAAAAGTAACATACGGTGATAATATAAACACATAGACAACATTATATTTGGGAATAGGTGCTGAAAAGCATAATAGAGAAGCTGGTTAAAGGCCAGCACGGTCCCGCCACTGTATGGTTGAGCGAGTCTAATTAAGTCACTGGGAAACTGGGAAGGCTAGATGAGTGTAGACACCGAGTCAGGAGAACTGCCTATTCAACATTCACCATTTGACCTACGAGTGATAGGGAGGAGAAGTTTGAGACTCCCTTTTTACGTACCCGTAAAAAGGATTTTTTTGTGTAAATGATGTTTTGTAGTACACAAATTAGAATCTCTGTATTGTTAGAGCAGTCATGGTGAATATACCGTTTGGTATTATCAGCATGGCTTTTGTTATGTCTGTTAATATATTTATTGGTAAATGTAGGGCATGCATTTATTCATCATCATCCTAAAAAGAGAGATGGTCCTAGCACCTAGGTTAGGTGTTTGGACCATCTCTTTTTTTGATTCTTGGAACTAGAGTTGATAGATAAATAGGCATCTTGAAATTGTTAATTCTATATATATCTATATATATGATGAAGTCTTATAAAAAAATTACAAAAAATGATTGACGTCATATATAATAAGTGGTATTATAATTTCAGTCGGTACGCGGGAGTGGCGGAATTGGCAGACGCACCAGACTTAGGATCTGGCGCCTTACGGCGTGGGGGTTCAAGTCCCTTCTCCCGCACCAACTATATTTGCACCTATAGGTGCTTTTTTTTTGCCCATTTACATCTGTTCAAGGGAACAGGTGTTTTTTTGCATATTCGTAAATATGCTATAATAAATTGTTAGTACTATTGTATAAGCATTGCCATAGATCATACTAAAATCCTTATAATAGGTATTGTAGTACCTACTGTAATAGATGATATACAATACGTTGTAATTAGCATTGTAATAGTATGCAGTAGTACTTGTAACAGATATGTTTAAGATATTATATAGATAATCATTATATATGGTGCAGTATGGATACTTTAATTGATACACTGCTTTCACAGAACCCATCTATGACAGATGGGCTAAAGGCGTTTCGCCAAAAGGGAAAGTCAGTTATATATGGTTTAAGTGGATCACAAAAGTCGTTCCTCTTAAGTCGTGCTGTTCCAGAGGAACAAGTACAATCTATTATTATCGTGGTGCACGATAAAGAACATAAAGAATTGTGGGAACGGGATTTAGCATTTTTCTGGCCTAATGTGCAGGTATTGCCATTTCCCATTACAGAGCGTGTAGAATTTACAACTGTAGCTCGTAGTCTTGAAGAACAGGGTGCTCAAATGCGTGTTCTTAGCATGTTGGCGTGGAATCGTCCTGTCGTAGTCATCGCTACGGTAGAAGAGGCTACGCAATATGTAGTGAGCCCTCAATATGTTATATCCCAAAGTGTACATCTTGAGGTTTCCCAATCTATAGAGCGAGATGAGCTGTTAGAAAAATTAGTTAAAATTGGATATGAACGCGTAGACCAGGTAGAACAACGTGGTCATTTTTCTGTGCGCGGAGATATTTTTGATATCTTCCCTGTAAATAGTGATGATCCGATACGTATGGAATTTTTCGGCGATGAAATCGATACAATGCGCCATTTTTCCGTAGATACACAACGGTCCATTGAAACGGTAGATTCTTATACGGTGACGCCATTCTTTTTAACCAACGATGATGCAGACAGTACATTGCTATCTTATGCAAAGGATGGACTTATCATTTATGATGAACCGGTGCGCATTCAAGAAGCGTTGAAGAAATTCTTAAAAGAAGATGCAACGCATCGCAAGCAACATTGTGAATGGTCTGAATTGCAACGCTCTGTAGAGGCTAAGATAGAGGTGGCTTTCACATTCATGCAACAACGTTCCATCGGCTTGGCTGGATTCTACCCAATTGGCATTCAAGGAAAAACGATGACGAGTTTTGAGCGTCAAATTCCTTTGTTGATGGATGAAATCAAGCAATGGCAAAAGCTAGGTAATCAAGTTGTGCTTGTCGTTAATAATTTGCAGCGCCGGGAAGGCATAGAAAAGGCTTTGCATGGTGATGCTATTCCGTATAAGCTTTGTGAAAGCTGGGATTTTGAGCCTAATACGGTTCACGTTATGCAAGGCTTATTAACAGATGGCTTTGAATTACCGCATAGCCGCTTAGTCGTCGTTGTAGAAGGCAATATTTACGGGCAACAAAAACGCAAACTTCGCAATAAGCCTAAAAAGGGCCAAGAAATTAATTATTTCACAGATTTATCGGTAGGCGATTACGTTGTTCACAGCATGCATGGTATCGGTAAATATGTGGGTTTAAAAACGATTGAAACAGAAGGTATACATCGCGACTACATTGAAATTGCCTATGCCGGAACAGATAGGCTGTATTTGCCTGCTAGCAATTTAGACCAATTGCAAAAGTATATCGGCAATGAAGGCGATGTACCTCGCATTCATAAGATGGGTGGTAGCGACTGGCGCAAAGCGGTTACAAAGGCACAGAAATCCATTGATGATTTAGCGGATAAACTGGTTGAACTCTATGCAAAACGGGAAATTACAGAAGGCTTTGCATTCCTGCCAGATCAACCTTGGCAACAAGAATTTGAAGATGCCTTTCCTTATGAGGAAACAGAGGACCAGTTACAAGCTACGCGAGAAATTAAGGAATCCATGGAACGACCAACACCAATGGATCGCTTGTTAGCAGGCGATGTTGGCTTTGGTAAAACAGAGGTCGCTATGCGTGCCATCTTTAAGGCCGTTGTGAGCGGTAAACAAGTAGCTGTACTAGTACCAACTACTGTATTAGCTCAGCAACATTACCAAACGTTTTAAATCGATTTAATCCATTTGGAGTTAAGGTAGATGTACTCAATCGATTCCGTTCTACAGCGGAGAAGAAAGAGGTACTAAAGGGCGTAGAAAATGGATCTATCGACATATTAATTGGTACCCATTCCTTATTAAATAAAAAGGTAAAATTCAAAGATTTAGGATTCCTCGTCGTAGATGAAGAGCAACGCTTTGGCGTAGCACAAAAGGAAAAATGGAAAGAATGGGCCAATAATATCGATGTTCTTACCTTAAGTGCTACCCCTATTCCACGGACACTCCATATGTCTCTTGTCGGTGTTCGTGAAATGTCTGTTATTAGTACACCGCCAGAGGATCGACTACCAGTACAGACGTATGTAGTAGAATACGATATGAATCTCATAGCTGATGCGATTAAACGAGAACTGGCGCGGGGTGGACAGGTATACTTCGTGTATAATCGAGTAGCATCGATTAATCATATGGGTGAACTATTAGAACAGGCATTGCCAGATTTGCGCTATGCTGTTGCACATGGACAGATGACAGGTCGTCAAATCGAGGAGATTATGACCGATTTCTATGAAGGTCATTATGATGTATTGCTCAGTACAAGCATCATTGAAACAGGCCTTGATATACCAAATGCCAATACGATTATCATATATGATGCGGATCGTTTAGGCTTATCGCAACTCTACCAAATGCGTGGCCGTGTAGGTCGGTCTAGACGACGTGCCTATGCATATTTCATGTATCGACCTGATAAGATGCTTTCAGAAGCGGCAGAAAAACGTTTGAAAGCCATCGAAGAATTCACAGAATTAGGGGCCGGATTTAAACTGGCTATGCGCGATTTGGAAATTCGTGGGGCCGGTAATCTATTAGGGTCACAACAACATGGTAATATCGCATCGGTCGGCTTTGGCATGTATGTATCCATGCTAGAGGAAGCCATTGCAAAAGCACAAAACAAAGAGGTCGTCAAAGAGGTAGTACAAGATCCTGCCATTGACCTCGAAATCGATGCGTTCATAGATGACGCTTACATTAAAGATAGTGCGCGCAAGATTTCCGTGTATCAACGAATGTTACAAGTTAAGAATAAAGCACAGCTTGATGATTTAACGGATGAACTGATCGACCGTTTTGGCACACCAACAGATCCGGTAGACCGTTTATTGCGGATAGCTCAAATCAAGGAACAAGCTCGTTTGCTTGGTATTAAGAGTATTGTTCGTCGCGAGAGTCAGCTCATCATCCATTGGCAAGATGATTCAAAAATGGCCGATTGGGATATGGGTGCTGTTCGCGAGGATTTATGGAAGAAAATGAAGTTCATGGACACAAAACCTGCGTCATTATATATCAGTTTGAATGGATTAAAGGGGTCTATTTTAACGATTACAGAAGCGGTGATGAAGGAGTTGTCAAAGAAATCTAAGGGGGGCCTATGAACCGATTTTTAAAGGGTGCCATGATTTTAACCATTGCTGGTGTTATCGTTAAAATTATTGGTGCTTTCAGCAAGGTACTCGTCGCTCGTATTCTTGGAGGCGAGGGGATAGGTCTCTATATGATGGCTTATCCAATATACCAGATTATCGTTAGTATTTCGGCTGCCGGGATTCCTGTGGCAATCTCCATTATGATTGCTGAAAAACTGGCGAATCGAGATATGCGTGGGGTGCAACAAGTTTTTAATGTATCCTTACGCGTGCTTACGCTGGTGGGCATTGTATTTAGTGTGGGGCTTTATGCTAGTGCAGAATGGCTCATAAAATGGAACATTATAACAGATCCGAGGGCTTTAATACCGATTCAATTATTATCGCCGGCTATTATTGTGGTCACTATTTTGAGTTGCTTTAGAGGCTATTTCCAAGGTTTCCAATACATGGTTCCTACTGGGACGAGTCAGGTTTTTGAACAAATCTTTCGCGTAGGGTCCATGGTGGGGTTTGCGTACTATTTTATCGATTCAGGATTACATTTGGCCGCAGGTGGTGCTACCTTTGCTACGTTTCCAGGCGTATTAGCTGGTTTAATCGTACTTGTGTATTTTTATAGGTCGCAGCGTAGTTTGCGTCAGCAGATGTTAAGTGAACAAAATGAAGAGGCCCCTATAGAACGTACCAGTGCGGTTATTAAACGGTTATTTGCCTTGGCCATTCCGGTTTCCATGGCCAATATTATGTTGCCTATGGTATCTTTAATCGATACGTTTATTGTTCCGAAACGATTGATGGACATTGGCTACTATTTACATGAGGCGACTACACAGTTTGGGTATTTGACAGGCATGGCCACATCGCTCATTGGATTGCCTATTATTTTAACGACTGCCCTTGCGGCGAGCCTTGTACCGGCTGTATCCGAAGCGCATACAACGGGAAATAATGACCGAATTATTGAGCGTGCTAGCACGGCCATGAAGATTGCCAATTTATTTGCTATACCGGCTTGTATAGGCTTATGTGTCTTGGCAACGCCTATTTCACAGCTTATTTATGCGACGCCTAATGCAGGGCCTGTCATTGCCGTGATTAGCCTTAGTATTATCTTTTTAGGATGGCAACAGATTACTGCTGGTATATTACAAGGCTTAGGGCGCACCATTATCCCTATGCTGTCTATTTTTATAGGGCTCATGGTGAAAGCTATCTTAGACTATCAATTGACCGGAACTATTGAACTCGGTATTAATGGTGCTGCATGGGCTACGAATTTAAACTTTGCCATCGCTGCCTTAATTAATCTAGTATTCGTAAAACGGTATGTCGGTAGTGTTATTCAATGTATGAACCTATTGAAAATCATCATTTCTGCCATGGCTATGGGTGGTGCTACACAAGTTAGCTTTATGTTCCTTGTGGATATGGTTGGTAATGGCGCTGCCGTAGCTATATCTATCCTTGTTGCTCTTATTGTATACATACTATCTCTTTGGATTACTAAGGCCATCGTAATGGATGACATGTATCATATGCCGGTTATCGGTAAACGATTGCGTAAACGCCAAGTAGAGGAGAATCGAATCTATGAAGACCAATATTGATATACAACCTCTTGTAGAGGTTGTAAAAACATTACGCTCTCCTAATGGATGTCCTTGGGATAAAGTGCAAACTCATGAATCATTGCGCCGTTATTTTATTGAAGAAACCTACGAAGTAATGGATGCCATTGATAATAAAGACATGGATAATCTGCGAGAAGAGCTAGGCGATGTATTATTGCAAATCGTGTTTCATAGTAGCATTGCTGAAGAAAACGGGGCTTTTACATTACAAGATGTAATAAATGATGTAACTGAGAAGATGATTCATCGTCATCCTAATGTATTTCCAGAAGAAAATCCTGACAATAAGGGAAAAATATATACTTGGGATGAATTAAAAGCACAAGAAAAGGGAAATATACGAAAAGGTGTATTAGACGGAGTATCCAAGGGTTTACCTGCATTGGTAACTGCTCAAAAGCTACAAGATAAGGCCGGAAAGGTAGGTTTTGACTGGGATGAACTGGAGCCAATTTGGGCAAAAGTGAATGAAGAAATCGGTGAATTTAAGGAGGCTGTGGCCTTAAAAGATAGAGAAAATATGGAAAAAGAGGCTGGAGATGTGCTTTTTTCCTTGATTAATCTCTTTAGATGGTATAAAATAAGCGGTGAAAATGCACTGAATCGCACAAACACTAAGTTCCGACAGCGTTTTTCACATGTAGAAGCTTGTGTTAACCAAAGCGATCGCTCATGGGAAGACTTTTCATTAGCTGAGCTGGATGCTTTTTGGGAGGAGGCTAAAGTGCAGGAAAAGTAACCTAGAGGTATGTTAGTAATCTCGGGTATTGTATTTTTAAGGAGGTTCTGTCATGAATAAAACAGAATTAATCGCAAGTGTTGCACAAAAAACTGAATTGACTAAAAAAGACGCTGAAAAAGCGGTAAAAGCTGTATTCGACACAGTTGCTGAAGAATTAGCTGCTGGTGGTAAAGTTCAAGTTATCGGCTTCGGTACTTTCGAAGTTCGTGAACGCGCTGCTCGTGAAGGCCGCAACCCACAAAACGGTAAAACTATCACTATCAAAGCTTCCAAATCTCCTGCATTCAAAGCTGGTAAAGGTTTGAAAGAACAAGTTAACGCAGCTCCTGCAAAAAAACGCAAAAAATAATCTGAATAAGATGTAAAAGAGACCCGATAGGGTCTCTTTTTTCGTCTATGTTATTTTTTCTTGTTTATGTGGTATAATCACAAGGAAAGGATAGATTATGACTACAGAACAATCACGGAAGGTCCTCATTGTATCTGCCTCTATTGGGACAGGTCATATGCAGGCCGCAAGGGCGATAGAAGAATATTGGAAATTAAAAGAACCACAGGCAGAGATTAGCCATGTGGATTTTCTTGATACGGAAACCTTGTCAGTAGAACATCTTATCAAGGGAACATATATTAAGATGATTGACGTGTTTCCTATGTTATACGATATGATTTATCGCGTATCAAAGGGAGAGAAAAAAGGGACCATTTTACAAACCGTTTTGTCCTATATTCTAAAGAGCCGTATGTTGAAACTGATTCAACAAGAAAAGCCTGATGTGATTGTATTCACGCATCCATTCCCTTGTGGGGCCGCCAGTATTTTGAAACGACAAGGTCTTATTGATGTACCATTAGTAGCTATCCTAACGGATTTTAGTAGTCATCAATTCTGGATTTATCCGCAAGTAGATACGTATTTTGTGGCTACAGAGGACATGGTAGGGGAAATGACCGCCGTCGGTATTGAGCGGGATAAAATCCATGTATCCGGTATTCCAGTGCGGAGATCATTCTTTAAGGATGCCATTGACCATTATGAAATGAGTCACCTGTTAAGGTTCTCGTTATGGGCGGTGGATTAGGCTTAGGTTCATTAGAGATTGCATTACAGCACTTAGATGCGGTCAATGGTATCGATGAGATTACTGTCGTAGCAGGGCAGAATACATCGCTCTATGAGTCTTTGGTCAATCTTAGTGTACGGATGAAAACGAAAACCACTGTATACGGATATACATCTAATATTTCTGAGTTAATGCACTCAGCGACTATGCTCGTCACAAAACCTGGTGCGTTGACCTGTATGGAGGCTGTTACTATTGGTCTACCTATGGTATTCTTTAATGCCATCCCTGGTCAAGAAGAGGCTAATGCGGAGCTATTAGAGGAGCGAGGTTGTGCGCGTTGGGCGAGAGATATACATAATCTAGAGGACGTAGTGGCTGCATTATTAATTAATCCGCCACGGTTACAACAAATGTCTGAACAAGCACGTGCTTGGCATGTAGATGGTGCTGCCAATATCGTAAACGAACTCATTCATATTCTCGATACAAAAACAGATGCACTTTCTACTAAGTGCGAGTTAGAAACATTATAAATAAAAAGGTCATCTACCAAACTAATTTACCTACCACATAGTATGGACTAGGTAACCATTAGCTTGGGGATGACCTTTCTTTATTCGTGGGTGAATTTATTGATAGTTTTCAATGTTTTCCGTGCGAATCTCTTGTAATGCGTTTAAGAAATCTTCTGTTGCAGTATGTTCTTCGAGTAGTGCTTGCAATTGATGAGAATCATTAAGGCTTACACTCCATTGGAATGAATCGGTATCGTCATATACATTGAATACGATTGGCGTATCGAGTGTATCTGGCATATGACCATCGTCGTCGGATACAGTTGCATAGGTACCATCGTCTAATAGTTCAACAAAAAGTGTATCATAACCATCAAAGTCGATAATTTCAAAATCTAGAGCATCATAAAAATCTAATACTGCATCTGTTGCCATGAGAACCTCCTAATAGTATGTACTTATCATGTCGTATTACTGTCTAGTTATCTATCTGTATTCTACTGATGCGGTGTATGACTGTCAATGAAAATCTGTAGTATAATAAATAACATAATGATAACAGAGGAGTACGGGAATGAACGTAATTAGTTTACAGAATATAGAGAAATCATATGGCACACGATTGTTATTCACCGATGTATCCATAACATTTACCAATCAAAAACGATTGGGACTTGTTGGGATTAATGGAACGGGTAAATCAACCTTTTTAAAGATTTTAACGGGCCAGATGGAGTGTGATAAGGGGACTATTGAGCGTAATGGCAAGGCTACCATCCATTATTTAGCACAAACGCCAAGCTTTGATGAAGGAAATACCTTATTGGAAGCCATTTTAGATGGTGATCATCCACGATTACAAATGGTAAAACGATTTGATAAGGCTAGTCGTGATTACCATTACATACAAGAGAAGGGCGTATCTGATGAACGTATTGAGCGCCATTATATGCAGTGCTTAGAAGAAATGGATACTCAAGATGGTTGGCAAGTAGAGCAAGAAGCGCGTATCATTTTGAGTAAATTGGGCTTTTACGATGTCAATATGTCCGTTAGCCTATTATCGGGCGGTCAAAAGCGTCGATTAGCATTAGGACAAGCTTTGCTATATCCATGCGATTTACTATTGTTGGATGAACCGACAAACCATTTAGATGAGGATAGCATTGAATGGCTCGAAACGTATTTAAGCAATCGGCAAGGTGGCTTGTTGATTAGTACTCATGATAGATATTTCTTAGATTCTGTATGTAATGGTATTTTGGAATTATCCAATCGCCATATGTATGAGTACGAAGGAAATTATGAAAAATTTATTGAATTGAAAGCAGACCGTGAGGCACGTCAAGCTGCAACGGAGGAGAAACGCCGTCAATTTTTAAAGCGGGAAATCGAATGGGTACGCCGCGGTGCCCAAGCTCGTAGTACCAAACAAAAGGCCCGTTTACAACGGTATGAAACGCTTAAAAATATGGAGAAAACTAGACGTCCTGATCAAATGGATCCGATTGCCTTAAAGACTCGATTGGGAAAGACTATTTTTGATATTGAACATTTATCCTTTAATTTTGATGGACGCCCTATGGTTGATGATTTTACCTATCATGTGGTGCGTCATGACCGTATTGGTATCGTAGGTCCCAATGGGGTTGGTAAATCAACATTTATGAAAATCCTCGATGGTACCTATGAATCAGTTGCAGGAACCATTGGCAAAGGAGAGACTGTCCGGATTGCGCATTTTAAACAGGAGTTGCCTGAATTTGATGAAAACATGCGTGTCCTTGACTATATAAAAGAAGACCATTCGTATATGTCGCTCGGTGATGGCACAACGTTAAGTGCAGGTCAAATTTTGGAACGCTTTTTATTCACCCCAGAATTACATGGTGTGCCTATTCGCAAATTATCCGGTGGTGAGCGTCGTAGATTGTACCTCTTAAAATTGCTTATGAGTGCGCCGAATGTACTTCTCTTGGATGAACCGACTAATGATTTGGATATCCCTACACTTGAGGTGTTAGAGGATTTTCTCGATTCTTTCAGTGGTGTCATCATAACCGTGTGCCATGATCGGTATTTTCTAGATCGCGTGGTAGATAAATTATTTGTATTTACAGGCAATGGTCACATCGATATCGTACATGGGTCCTATTCTGATTATAAGGCTGAGATGGGTGAAAGTAATAATTCACCATTCTATGTGCCTGAACAACAGAGTGCTACCGCGCATAGAACTGAGGCTGAATCTGCTTCTACGGAGACAATTGTTGCATCCTCTAGTACTGAATCAAGTCGCACACAAAGCCCTGTAAAGAAAGGCCTTAATAAGGCTGAAGAGGCAGAATATGCATCGATTATGGAGGAATTGCCAAAACTAGAGCATCTTGTTAAAGGTTTGGATGTCATGATTAGCCAAGCTGGTACGGATTATGAAAAAATGCAAACACTTATGGCTGAACGTGAAGAGACACAATCTCAAATCGACGCATTGACTGAACGATGGATGGAATTAGAAGAACGTCTATAAATCTTTATTTTATGCGATTTTTTAATACCTGATATGCATAGGAATTAGTTTCAGCATCATTGATAAAAATCACATTTTGTAGTATAATTTCATCGATTAACGATAACAACGTTACCTAAGTAGGAGGAAACATGAGTAAGTACGAATTTTTAGATCGTCGTGTGCCTATTGAAGAAGGCAATATTGCCATTGTGCAAGATTTATCTAAATGTAAAAACTGTTCTTTATGCCGTAAAGCATGCGCTGTTGATATGGGCGTATTCGACTATTACGATTTGACAACCAATGGAGATCATCCAATTTGTATCCATTGCGGTCAATGTGCATCTATTTGTCCATTCGATTCCATTAACGAACGTTCTGAAATTGATGAAGTTAAGGCTGCTATTGCAGATCCTAACAAAATTGTTGTATTCCAAACTGCACCAGCTGTGCGTGTTGGTTTAGGCGAAGAGTTCGGTATGGAAGCGGGTACTTTCGTAGAAGGTAAAATGGTTGCAGCCCTTCGTAAACTTGGCGGTGATTATGTACTTGATACAAACTTTGGTGCTGATATGACAATTATGGAAGAAGCATCCGAGTTAGTTGAACGTGTTCTTAATGGCAGTGGTGAATTGCCTCAATTCACATCTTGCTGTCCTGCTTGGGTAAAATTTACTGAAACATTCTACCCAGAATTTTTACCAAATCTATCTACTGCAAAGAGTCCGATTGCGATGCAAGCGCCTACGCAAAAAACATATTTTGCTGAAAAAATGGGCATCGATGCAAAACAAATGGTAGCAGTAGCGGTAACACCTTGTTCTGCTAAAAAGTTTGAAATTCGTCGCGACGAAATGAATTCCTCTGCAGAATACTGGGATGCGCCAGAAATGCGCGATACAGATTACTGTATTACTACACGTGAACTTGCTAAATGGTTACGTGCAGAAGAAGTTAACTTTGATGAATTGGAAGATTCTAAATTTGATCTATTGATGGGTGAAGCATCCGGTGGCGGCATCATCTTCGGTAATACAGGTGGTGTTATGGAAGCAGCTATGCGTACTGCTTATAAACTTGTAACAGGTGAAGATGCTCCTAGCACATTGATTCCATTCGAAGCTATTCGCGGTATGGATGGTGCACGTGAAGCTGATGTAGTGATTGGTGATAAAACATTACATGTAGCGGCTGTTCATGGTACTGGTAACTTGCGTAAATTCATTGAACGCATGCGCGCAGAAAACATCCATTATGATTTCATCGAAGTTATGGCTTGCCGCGGTGGCTGTATTGGTGGCGGTGGTCAACCACGCGTTAAATTACCTATGGCCGATAAAGCTCGTGAAGCTCGTATTGCATCCTTGTATACGCGCGATAGCGAAGTGGCGATTAAGTCCTCTTGCGATAACCCAGATATTCAAAAATTGTATGCTGAGTTCTTTGATGGCAAACCTATGAGCCACAAAGCACATCATATGTTGCATACTACATTTGTAAATCGCTCTGAAGATTTAGGTCCTAATGGTGCATGTACACCTGCTACATGTCCTACATCTGTGCCTAACTTGAAAAAAGCAGCAGAAGCTGCAAAAGCGGCTGCTGAAGCAAATAATTAATTATTGTCATTGTGAATAAAAATCTTGAAATCTTGTATAAAACAGCATATACTAGTTATTGTAAGACGATGATATGGTTGTTCTTAGCAAGAGGTAGATATTAATGACATGGGGCGGACAGAGAGAAGGTTCTGGTCGTAGACCTCGTATGTATAAACGCGAATGTCGCTCGTTTCGTTTGACAGATGAGGAATATCAAATCCTGAAACCATTAGTAGAGGCTATTAGAACGCGTACGGATGCATCTAATAAGCAACATTTAGAGTACTTGAATAACTAAATATTGACATGGTGTATGTATATAAAATATCTTTTTTCTACTCTTCCAATAATAGCAACTCTTATATATGCCATGTGAATAAGCGAAAGTTAGACCCTTTTGGGGTCTAACTTTTTTTGTAAATAAATATATAAGGTATAGGCATTTTAACTATACCTAGTTATAATATGAGTATACAAGTGTGAGTATAGGAGGTGTTAGCTTGTTACAAGATTTATTATCAGAGGATAATGTGTCGTTCCATTATCCTGCTGAGACATGGGAAGATGTGATTCGTCACGGTGGTCAGCTCATGGTCGATGCTGGCTTTACAGATCCTACATTTACAGAGGCTATGATTGACGTAGTTCGTGACATGGGGCCGTACATCGTATTGGCACCAGGTCTTGCTATGCCTCATGCGCGTCCAGAAATGGGAGCTAAGCAAGTCGGTACGGCTTTGGTAACGTTAGAAAAGCCTATCGATTTTGGTAGCCCAGAAAATGATCCTGTATCAGTAGCGGTATTTTTATGTGCGCCGAATAAGGAAGAACATATTCAATTGCTTACTGATATCGCAACGCTCTTTGAAGATGAAGAATTTCTTGATGCAGCGGTAAATTTTGAAAGTATTGAAGATGTACAAGCCTTTTTATCGGAACATCTTGATGAAGCGTAATTTTGGCGGTAAACTATGATTTCCATTTTAACTGTATGTGGTAATGGCATCGGTTCTAGTTTGATGTTAAAAATGAAAATTGAAGAAATTTGTGCTGAAAATAATATTGAAGCACAAGTTGAATCAATCGATTTTAATGCGGCTCAAGGTCGCAAGGCTGATTTAATTGTTACTGTAAAGGAATTAGCAGAACAATTTGAAGACAAGGATGTAGCTATCGTACGTAGTTATATTAATAAAAAGAAAATTAAAGAAGATATTTTGGAACGATTACAACAAATTGCTAAGTAATTCATAGGGGAGATAATTCTATGGAAATGATATTAGAATTCTTACGAGATGTATTAAGTCAGCCAGCGTTGTTGATTGGTATTATGTCCTGAGTTGGATTAATCGCTTTGAAACGACCATTTCATAAGATTATGACTGGTACATTAAAGCCAATTCTTGGTTATTTAATGCTTGCTGCTGGTGCTGGTGTTATCGTTAGCAATCTTGATCCACTTGGAAAAATGATTGAACACGGATTCCATATTACCGGTGTTGTACCAAACAATGAAGCTATCGTAGCGGTAGCACAAAAGGTGCTTGGTGTTGAAACGATGTCTATCCTCGTTGTAGGCTTATTGATGAACTTATTAATTGCTCGTTTCACCAAATTTAAGTATGTATTCCTTACTGGTCACCACAGTTTATTTATGGCTGTTTAATGTCTGCTGTACTTGGTACTGCAGGTTTATCCGGTATTGAATTGATCCTTGTAGGTGGCTTCTTAATGGGCGCTTGGTCGGCTATTTCTCCAGCTATCGGTCAAAGCTATACTTCTAAAGTTACCGATGGCGATGAAATCGCATTGGGCCACTTTGGTAGTTTAGGTTATTATTTATCTGCATGGGTAGCAAAATATGTAGGAAAGGCAGAGGAAAGTACAGAAGATATTGAGATTCCTGAAAAATGGGGCTTCTTGCGTGACTCTACGTTATCTACTGCATTGACCATGATTGTATTCTATTTAATCGCAGCTATTGCAGCTGGCTCTGAATTCGTAGCAACCTTATCTGGTTCTATGAGTCCATACCTATTTGCAGTTATGAGCGCTATGAACTTTGCTGTAGGTGTAGCTATCGTATATTCTGGTGTTCGTATGATCTTAGGTGATTTGATTCCAGCGTTCCAAGGTATCGCTACAAAAATCATTCCTAATGCAATTCCAGCGGTAGACTGTGCTGTATTCTTTACCTATCCGCCAACAGCTGTTGTATTAGGTTTTATTAGCTCCTTTATCGGTGGTATCATCGGTATGCTTATTCTAGGTGCTGTAGGTGGCGTACTCATCATTCCTGGTCTTGTACCTCACTTCTTCTGCGGTGCAACAGCAGGTATCTATGGTAATGCTACCGGTGGTCGCCGTGGTGCAGCTGTAGGTGCATTCCTTAATGGTTTGGCTATTACATTCTTGCCAGCACTAGCGTTGCCAGTTTTAGGTCAATTAGGTTTCCAAAACACAACATTCGGCGATGCGGACTTTGCCGTAATGGGTCTTGTACTTGGTAATGCCTTTGAATGGATTGGCATGGCTGGTATTTATGGCGTCGTTGTTATTGCAGCCCTTGTTCTTATTATTCCTAACTTCATTAAAACAAAAGGGAAAGTTATTAATTACGTAGAAGAGGAGTAATGAAAACAACTGAGCAACATAGTAATGTCGTAATTCGATATATATTCTTAACCATTGGCGCTATAAGTTTTTGCCTTGGTACAGCAGGTATCGTATTACCAATATTGCCAACAGTCCCTTTTTATATGCTTACCTTATTTTGTTTAGCTCGTGGATCTGAACGCTTTCACAGAATGTTTTTGGAGTCCCAATTATATAAAAAGACAGTTGGTGCGTATGAACGCGATAAAGCATTGACGTTGCGGGCAAAGTTGTCCATTTTAGCTTCTGTAACTACAATCATGGTAATAGGTGCTTATTTTTCTAGAAATATTCCTATTGCTCTTATCATCATGGCAGTCGTATGGATTGCTCATGTTATAGCATTATTATTTGTAGTTAAAACAAAAAATAGCTAGCTATATACTAAATCCCTCGTATTAGAGAATACTTTAATACGAGGGATTTTTTAGTCCATTAGGATTCCATTATATAGAGTAAATGAATATATTGTTTGTATTTTTAATAAAAGATTACATGAATTATTACTAAAATGAATTTGACAATTAATCTCAAAATAATTACTATTAATATATTGTTTATAATTTTTATATATATGGTGATACTATGAATCCACATGCTCATATGAAATTACAATCAGGGGTATGTATGGCTAGACATACCGTATTTGACGGTATTGATTTGCTATTCCTTGATGTAAAGCGTGAAACGATTCAATTTTTCGCCCAATCTCATACAAAGACCTTTGCAATTAATCATTGTGAAGAGGGCCGTATTGAATGCAAATTCGCATCTGGAGAATACTTGTATATGGGGCCAGGGGATATGTCGTTAGGGTGGCATATTAGGTCCGATTATCAGCATGAAAATTACTTCCCTACAAAATCGTTTAAAGGGATAGTGCTATTAGTAGATGTAGAACGAGCTCAGCATGTATTAGATACCCTTGTAGCAGATACACAGATTGATTTGGCTGCCATAGCCAAATCGATTTTGTGAAAATACAGACTTTCGGTATGATGATGGAGGAAACCGAGTCGGTTCGCCAAATTTTTTCCAGTTTATATAATGTGCCAGATCCTATTAGATCTCATTATTTTAAGCTCAAGATTGTAGAAATATTTTTATTATTATCTGTAATCTCTACAGACTCCTATGAAAAACGAGGGAGTTACCGAAAGCAACAGGTAGATATTGTAAAAGCAGTAAGTAAATATTTGTCTAAGAATTTTGTCAAACGCATTACCATTGATGATTTATCTCGTGACTTTGATGTCCCTGCATCAACCTTAAAGCGTTGCTTTAAGGGCGTATATGGTGTGACGATTCATCAATTCATCAAAGAATGTCGCCTTAATGAGGCAAAACGTTTACTTCAAGAAACGGATGAATCCATCTTACAAATTGCCAATGCCGTAGGTTATGAAAACGGTAGTAAATTTACAAGTACCTTTAAGGACTTTGTCGGTATGACACCGAGTGATTATCGTAGAGTATAATTACATATTGTTTAACTATATCTAACAAAAGTATCAAAATCGTATAATTTTGGTCTTTTCGGAGTAGATATGCATAATACACTTTGCTAACATATTAAATGTAAATGATTTTCAATGTCATTGCTGTTAGCAGAGTGTATTTTTTATTGCTAATTGTAATGATGCATATAGTTGAGTGAGATTATAAGAGGAGGCAACAATGAATCGGTGGAGCCGTACAAAGCGCTATTTAGTATTATCTAGTGCAGTCGCATTGTGGTTGAATGCGCCGTTCGTTGTTTGGGCTGATAATGCGGCAGTTACTACTGATGTAGTTCATGTAAAGGGGACATGGGCGGAAGAACAAGCTAAACTAGAATCCCAACAAACGACAATTATTACTAAAAAGGATATTGCTAAGAAGCAAGCAAAATCTGTTGAGGACATTGTGTTTTCCGAAACAGGTGTTTCTAGAACGGTAGATTCTATGGGGCGTGTTGGTGTTTCTATTCGCGGTGCTGATCCGCGACACACATTAATTCTTGTAGATGGCCAACCTGTTATGGGTGATCTTGCAAAATACCAAGGTGCTGGCGATGAATTACAACGGCTTGGTACGGAAAATGTAGAACGCATTGAAATTATTCAAGGGGCGGCAAGTGCTAAATATGGTTCTGATGCTATTGGTGGGGTTATCAATGTTATCACTAATAAAACCGCGGAGCACACCGTCCGTACAATTTAATGCAGAAGGCCGTAGAACCATGGGCGATGGAGATATTGTACCGTACTCTAATTTCTTTATGCGTGCCGATTCTGGATCCTTAGGAAAGTTTAAAATGAATATTCACGGTAGTAAACGGGATATTATGCCTATTTATGCCAGTGAGGCCCGTCGTGCTAGTTCCATGACTAAGCGATGATGATTATGGATTCTTAAAGAACTCCTTTACGTTATTATGGTACCAAATTCTAATATTGGTTTAGCTGCTACCTATGATATTAACGAAAAGCAATCTGTAGCCTTGCGTGTGGAACGCTATAATGAGGACTTAGAACGCTATGTAAAACGCAGTACTTCATATATGGAACCACAGGTTCACTATAAACGTGATTTAGATAGAAATAATCTAAATTTAAGCTACAATGGTCGCAATGATAAAAGCTCGTGGAGAGCAGAGTTAAATTATACACGTACAAAAGAAGATGATGTAACCTTAACAAGTGACTATGGCAATAGTACGTATGAAGGTAAAAATACATTAAATTATGTAGACAATGTGGACCATCGTCAGTGGAATTTAACGCTTGGCGGAGATACGCAAATTAACAAAAAACACTTTTTGTCATATGGTGTAGGTTTTGTACGAGAAACCGGTGAAGGTAGTCGTCTTAAAAATGCGCCTACAACATATAAACGTCATATTGATCCATGGGATTATGATAAGAGTTTGGCCGTTAGAAATGGTGTGCCATCTTCAACTGTTTACGATTATTCTTTCAAAAAGAACGAAGCCGGTGTAGAGCAGTGGAATAAAGAAAAAGAATGGTATAATGGCGATAAAAATGACGCTAGTACATTGCCAGAATTTACCTATGAAGACTACATTCGTTATCTAGATACGACCGGTAGTGATTCATCGGCTGTTATGGGCTTAGTTGATGGTCCTACGACAGAAAATTCCTTGAAAAATCGCAATCCTGAGGCATATGCACGGTACCAACAATTCGCTCGCCGTTTATTGGCAGAAAATCAAGCGTTTATCGCCGACTATCATGCTAATAAAGAAGGTAGAACCGATGCTAATGGCAAGTACTATCCTGCATTACACGATGCCTATTTACCAAGTTTCTACTATGGTGCCGTTGCAGATTTTGATTCTACGCAGTTGAAATTAAATGGTTCTTACTTTAAAGAAGAATATTTAAAACGTGTTAATCAACAAACAGCAGGTCGTGCTGAAATTAAGAAACAAAATTTCTATATTCAAGATACTTGGCAAGTGAATAAAAACACTACATTGTCGCCGATTGTTCGACTAGACCACAGTGATTTATTTGGATCTAACCTATCTTTCAATCTAGGTATGACTCATAATGTGAAAGGAAATCCACATCGTAGATTCAAGGCTAATGTAGGGACTAGTTATACTGAACCAGGTATGGGCGAACTATACTACAACTGGGAGATGTATGGCCCTAATATTACGTTTGCTACTATCGGAGGCGGGGAAGCGCGACTCGGTTGGTATTGGGTAGGCAATCCAAATCTTAAAAGCCAGAAAAAGCGATGAACTTTGACCTATCCTTAGAGGGGAAAATATAAAAATACCTATGGTAAAGGTGACAGTATTCCACAATAATATTCGAAATTATATGTCTGTATATAACACAGGATATTTGATGGATTTCTATCCTCAATACGACGAGTCCACAAGCTATGGTGCTGCTAAATTCTCTCATGCACCTGACATGATTTATAGTTTCCGAAATATTGGTAAGGCACAAATTACAGGCCTTCAATTTGAGGTTAAGCAAAACTTAAATAAACACTGGAAGTCGTCTTGGTTATACATATTTACGAGCTCTCAATAAGAGTGATAAAGGATATGCCACGGAACTGTAGATAAACCGCGTCATAAGGTTGATATCGGTGTAGATTTTTGAAGATCAAGCTAGCGGATGGAGTGGTAGCCTTTGGGGTGATTACTATATTCACATGCTGGATAGTAATTCCTTATCTGGCGGTGGCAATTATATGGTATCCTATGTGGATCCAGATAATTCGGATCGTTCCATTATTCGATATAACATGAATACGAAACGTTCTGCGGATATGTATGAACATAAGACATATGGCATTTGGAACTTTATGATTCAGAAAAAAATAGACAAGGACTCTCGTGTTTATTTTGGTATCGATAACATCTTCAATCATCGTGATGATGACCGTGCTATGTCTGCTCGTGTATACCGTATTGGCTTGAACATGAAATTTGGTTTAGGTTCTGGTGAAAGCAAATCTAAACTCACAAAAGAACAACTTATGGCTTTACCACCTGCTGTACTTGAAGGATTCTTGACACGTCCATTTGATGAATCCAAGAAGAAGGGGGTAGAACTCGTAGGCGATTATCGGGTACGTTCCGATAGCCATTTAGGCTCCAATCGTCCTGCCACAAAAATCACCCCTACAAGCTCTATCTCTGATGCGGCTGCTAAAAACTTAGGTGATCCGAAAGAACATGGCTTGGAACAACGGATACGCGTTGGCGTTGATGCACGTTTAAATGATACAACTAATGTACGTGTCGTAGGTAGTTCATCTGGTCAAAGCGGTGTAGATAGCAGTCATGTTACAGAAGGTTCTACTGGACTCAATAAACAACGCCTTGAAGAATTAGATGTAACACATCATAGTGCTAAATGGGATCATAGTGTGGGCCGTATTAGTGAATCTATGGGGGTTACCGGTTATTGGTTTAATAAGGAATACGATGGTGTTCGCAGTGTGTGGACTAATAAGAACACACAAGTACGTGTTGGTGCAGGTAGCTTTAAACATAGTACCGGCATTACAGATAGTGCATATACTCATGGTATTTATACGAAATTTAACCGCGTTCCAACTGTTGAGGAATTCATCGGTATTGTAGGCGCTGCTGATGGTAGTAATCAAAGAACTTGTTATTCCAAATGCACCGAATACGATTAATTTCTATCAACAATTGAAAGCCTTACATGACCAAGAGGTGGCATTAGCATCTGATTTAACAACATTAAAGCAGAATATTAGTGATTTGGAATCGGATATTTGGTCTAAAGAAAATCTTGATGGATGGACCGCAGATCAATTGGCACCATTAAAAGCTAATTTAGCTAATATGCAAGCGTCGTTACCAGATGTAGAGGCACGTGTAGCTAAGGCACAAGAACCAATACGGACTGCTCAATTCGACGTGGTACGTCGGATGCAAGAAATTGCGGTACAAGCCTATGGCGCTGATGCGAATAAGCAAACTATTTTGATTCAAATGCCTGAAATACCAGTTAAAATGGTGTATAAGGATAAATACTATGATGAAGATACTGAACAATGGGTTCCTGACGAAGGTACAATGAATGTAAACATTGCACCCGGGTAAGTTGGGTTTAACTAAGAATGATCCATTGTATGAAGTGAGATTAAGTGATACATCCGTATTAGCCGATAATGGTAAGACATATCTTGCTAACTGGTATGAAAAAAATAAAGGCGCTATAAATGCGTCTTATCGTGCTAGAGCTGAAGAACGCGCTAAGCTTATCTTTAGTAAAGATGCGACTTACTCTATTGAATTTGATGACTCTGCGTTGGATGGCTTGTCAGATAAGATCTATAAAGTGAATGCCATTGATGTTAAAGATTATGGTATGACAGATGTTATCAATGTAAATGGCAGTGCTCATTATCCAATGTTGATTGCTTCCTACTTTAATAATATAACTCGTATGTTAGAAAAAGCAGATGGTAACAGTCGATTGCCAAGAGAAGCACTGGGCAAATATACAGGTGCTATTATTCCTACGGTCGGCGTTGTATTACAAAAGCGATACAATTCCTCCGATTGACAAGGCTGCCTATGTACAAGTTAAATATATGGTAACACCTCGTCTGGGGGTAGCTGCATGGTATTTACGCTCTTTCGGTGGTAGTGACTATCGATTCTATACAGCAAATGGCTATCATACAGAGTCTCATGAATTTAGTAATGTAGCCAATGTCTTTGGTATTGGTGCTAAGTATCAGTTGAATCGGAATGCTAGTGTATCCTTTGATTATGGTCAAAATAGAAGTGATTTTGGTCGTTTTATGAATGGCAATACGCATTATGAACATGAGGCTGGTACGTTTAGCTTTGATATGAAGGGACGTGATGTAGGTGGCACACCTCGCTTCTGGGCTCTGCGTTTTGATATAGGTAAAGCAGATATGAAAAAAGCTGGTTCTTGGGAAGCCTTTATAGACTATAAATATTTCTCCCATGGTTCCTTTTTTGGTGGCAATGGTACTGAAGCTGTACCTGATCGTTATTTGGATGGTATTAAGAGCTTTACCTTTGGCGGTGGTTATGTACCGGCGAAGAATCTACTTTTACAAGCATACTATACATTTGATGCGAAAAGGCATCAACAAACGAGATACCTTATATGGGGCCGAAAACTTTAAACTTGGGAACTATACTCGTTTCCAAATGACATATAAATTCTAAAATTTATAGTCATTTTAGTCCAAAACGTATATTTTTGGTCTATTCGGAGTAGATATACAAGATACACTTTGTTAACATAAAACTGTAAATGATTTTCAATGTCATTGCGGTGTTGGCAAAGTGTATTTTTTATATCCCCGGAATATAGGATATATGCTTTGTAAATTTAAATATATAGTTGAGAAAATTAGGATTGTGAGGAGGCAACAGTGAATCGATGGGAACGTACAAAACGCTATTTAGTCTTATCTAGTGCGGTTGCATTATGGCTAAATGCGTCTCTCATTGTTATGGCGGATAATGCAGCCGTTACGACAGATGTAGTTCATGTACAAGGCACATGGGCTGAGGAAGAGGCAAAACTAAATTCACAGCAAGTGCAAATCATTACCAAAAAAGAGATTGAGAAGAAGCAGGCGAAGTCCGTCGAAGATATTATATTTACCCAAACGGGTGTTTCTAGAACCGTTGATGCTATGGGACGTGTCGGTGTATCCATTCGAGGCGCAGAGGCTCGTCATACATTGATTCTTGTGGATGGGCAACCAGTACTGGGTGACTTTGATAAGTACTCTGGTGCAGCGGATGAAGTTCAACGGCTAGGTGCCGAAAATGTAGAACGCATCGAGGTTATTCAAGGTGCAGCCAGTGCTAAGTACGGCTCAGATGCCGTGGGGGGTGTTGTTAATATCATCACTAAGAAAGCACTAAAAAAACCAACATTACAAGTGAATGCAGAAGGTATGCGTCGCAAGAGCGACGGTGATTTATTCCCATTCCAAAACTTTTATATTCGTGCAGACTCTGGTCAGATGGGGAAATTAAAGGTTGGCTTATCCGGTAGTAAACGTGATTTAATGCCTGTTCTTGCATCTGTTAAACGCCGTGCATCGGGTATGGGCTTTGATTATGCAAAACATAACTTTAAGCCTAATGTTCTTCGTTATTTTGGCGATGCCTCTGATATAGGCCTTGTGGCAACCTATGAAGCGAATAAGAACAACAAATTTGAAATGCGTTTAAATCGATATACAGAAGACCTTGTACGAGATATTAAACATTCTGATTCCGATTTAGAGCCGCAACAACATTTCAAACGAACAGCAGGACGTAATACGATTAATCTTTCATGGAATGCCAAAGCCGGTAAAAGCGATTGGACCGTAGAAACAAACTATTCTCGTATCAAAGAGGATGACGTAGCACTTATCAATTATACGGGCCGATCATCTTATGAAGGTTCTAATGAGTTACGCTATATCGATAATATCGACCATCGTCAACTAGATGTTCGCCTCAATGCGAATACGCAGCTTAATAATAAGCATCGTCTTAGTTATGGTGTCAGCTATGCTCGTGAAGAAGGTTCTGGTAGCCGATTAAAGAGTTCCCCTAATACAAGTACCATGTATATCGATCCATGGAACTATGATAAGAGCTTACTTGTCGATAAGCTTGACCGTCTTGTGAGACGCAAAGGGGATAACAGCGTTAAGGTATACTCACATATTCATGATTATAAATTTATAAACTCCAGTAACGGTATGCCACAATGGGACATGGATTATGAATATTATGGTGCTGAAACAAATGCTCAGAAGCCGGGAGTTACATATGATGATTATGTAAATTATGGTTTGTCTGAAGGGTGCTATTAGCTCTTGGTCTAGCACATCTCCTAATAATCAACCTATATCCGATGATTTTAGAAACCGTTATAATGCATTAAAATCTCGATTAGAAGCAGAAAATCCTGAAATGGCGAATACCCGTTCCAACATCGTAGGTGACTACTTTAAATATGGCGAGTCTAGTGATCCTGAAATGCGTAAAAAAGCGCCTAAATTAAATGGTAAGGCATTCTTAGAAGAGTATCGTAATCGCGACCAACGATTGACGACTGGTCAAGGTACGATTCGCAAGATGAATGCTTATATCTCCGATACGTGGCAAGTGAATAAAAATCTTACATTTGTTCCTATTATTCGACTAGATAATAGCAGTTTGTTTGGATCCAATTTATCCGCTTCCATGGGGATGACCTATAATGTGAAAGGCAATCCTCATCGTCGGTTTAAGGCTAATGTCGGCACTGGTTATACTGAGCCTGGTATGGGCGAACTATGGTATAACTGGGAAATGTATGCATCTAATCCAGTAGGTATTGGCGTTGCAAAACTCGGTTGGTATTGGGCTGGTAATCCAAATTTAAAACCTGAAAAATCGCTCAATTTTGATATGAGTTTAGAAGGTGAAAACAAAAATACCTATGCTCGTGTTGGTGTATTCCATAATCGCATCAAAAACTATATGTCGGTTTACTTTTACTGGTGAATTCCAAGATTTTGCACCATATTTGAAAGGTGATGCAAAATACCAACGCGCTCCGGATATGATTTATAGCTTTAAGAACATCGGTATGGCTGAAATTACAGGCCTTCAAGCAGAGGTTCAACAAAAATTCGGCAAATACTGGTCCGGTAAATTAGGATATACCTATTTACATGCTATTAATAAGAGCGACCCAACTATGCCTCGTCAATTATTGGATAAACCGGTACATAAGGTAGATATTGGTGTCACCTATGACAATCCAAAGACGGGTTGGAATGGATCCATTTGGGGTGATTATTATATCAATATGCTGGATAGTAATACTTTAAATAATGGTGGTAACTACTGGCCAGATATTTTATCCGGTGATGCAGGCGTATACAAACAACAAGTTTATCAAAAGAAAACATTTGGCATTTGGAACTTAATGGTTCAAAAACGATTTAATAAGAATGCCATGATGTACTTTGGTATTAACAATATCTTTAATCATCGCGATGATGACAGAGCAACGCAAGAACGTGTATATCGTATCGGCGTTAATCTCAAGTTTGGCGGTGGTGATTCTAAGACTACGCCAATCGGAAAAGATGGTAATAAAGCTGCCAATGCAACTAATAGCGTAGCGAATGGCGCATCCGGTAATGAAGTGGGCGTACAAAATATATCCGAAGTTGTTAAATTAACTGACTTTATTCGTCCTGATTTTGATACAACAAAGGAACGTGGTATTGAGTTTATTGGCGATTATCGCGCACGCTGGATGTCTCATGATGGTACAAATCGTCCGCAATCCCCATTCCGTTCTAATTCAGCAATCGGTTCTGCGAAAGTGAATATGTACGATTCTAATCGTCATAGTTTTGAACAACGCATTCGACTTGGTTTTGATGCTCGCATCAATCCATTCACAAATCTCTCCGTTATCGGTAGCATGACTGGTATGAGCGGCATCGATACAAGTTGGACTAATCTGAGTCGAAAGGATTTAACCATCAACGCCTTGATACTGTTGATCTTACTAGACGTGTTAAAAAATGGGATATCTCCGTAGGACGCTTGAATGAACCTATGGGGGCAAGTGGTTACTGGTTTGGTCAGTCCTATGATGGGGCACGTGCCGTATGGACAGGTAATGATACACAAGTTCGCGTTGGTGTAGGTAGCTTTAAACATAGCACTGGCATTAGTGATTCTGCGTATACTCATGTGGTACATGAAGTAATTAGTAGACCACCAACAGCAGCAGAGTTAATTGGTATTAACCGTGATGATTATCCATATGATATCAATAGTGCTACAAAAACTGGTTCTGATGGTGAAAGCAAATCCACTGAGGATGCACCAGCACCAGATAGCCCAACAGGTATTTATGAATCTACCTATAAAGGTAAGACAGATAGCATCTACTTCTATCAACAGCTAAAAGGATTACAAGATGAATATGATGCGTATAAAGCTACGTTGAATCTAAGTTGGAGCAATCCGAATCGCGATCAAGAGCTTGAAAAGGCTAATGCAAAGCTCGTAGAAACACAACAAAAACAAGCTCAAGTGATGAGCCGTTTACAAGATATTCTTACAAAGGCATACCCTACAGATATGGCTGAGAAGAAATTCTCATTATCTATTCCATCTGGCGGCTATGCAATGTACGAAATCACGAATAAGAATACAGGGGAGAAATTATATAAAACAGGTGAGATAATGTACAATGTTACATCCACCTTATATCCTGAATACTTAAAAGATAAGGCCAAAGCACTCATAGTGTCTACAGATAATAAAGAAGCTCTATTAAATCCACAAGATTATATTGCTAAGCATAGTGATGATATTAATAAATCCATTGCAGAAATTGCTAAATATAATGCCTCAGATAACTGGTCTAATTATAAGAATAGCGAATTAGATACTGTTTGGGTTAAACAACCAGATGGAACTTTTAAACAATCCTATGATTACTATGGACAACCATCTAGCAATTATGAATTCACTGGTTATTTAGGCGCTAAAACGTATAAATACGATAACGGTAAATATGTATTTACTGATTATGATGCTACAGATGGTATTTATAAGAAGAACTTCACATTATCATCGGGGGATTATGGAGAAGGTGATTCTGATTATGGTTGGGGCATGACACCAGCAATGTACAACTATTTATATAATCTTGAAAAAGTTGTACACGATGCAGAGTCTGAAAATAAATTACCACGTGAAGCGATTGGTAAAATCATCGGTAATATTATTCAAACAGAAGGTGTAGTTCTTGAAAAAGATACAATTCCACCTATTGAAACGGCAGCGTTTGTTCAAGTGAAGAAACAAATTGGAGATCGTCTTGGTTTACAAGCATGGTACTTACGCTCCTTTAATGGTAGTAAGCGTACATTCCTAAACGCTAATGGTAATAGTAATGATGAACAAAGCTTCTCCAATATAGCAAATGTGTTTGGCATTGGCGCTAAATATCAAATCGGTGAAAGTGCAGTACTTACTGTAGATTATGGTCAAAATAGATCGAAATTTGGCCGCTACATGAATGGTAATACTGTATATGACCATGAACGTGGAACCGCAGACTTTACTGTGAAAGGTCACCAAATGGGCGGTACACCTCATTTCTGGATGGCTCGCCTCGACATTGGTCGTGCGGATATCGATGTTCCTAAAATCATGGAACGCATTCATCGATTATAAATACTTCGCTCATGGCTCATTCCTCGGCGGTAATGGTACAGGTGCTGTACCGGATCGTTACCTCGATGGTATTCGCAGCTTTACATTCGGCGCTGGGTATGTACCGCGCAAGGATTTACTCCTTGAAGCATTCTATACATTTGATGCGAAAGGCACAAATAAACGAGATACTTTATATGGTAATGAAAGCTTTAAGTTAGGCGATTATGCAAGAATTCAAGGAACATACAGGTTCTAATGTGCAGTCTGTAAACAGACAGAAAGGTTTATTAGTATGGAAAATCTAAATTATGTCATTCACTTGTTTCATAGTGGCGGATATGTGATGTATCCGTTATTATTCTTGTCTCTTATGGTCATTGCTATCGCCGTAGAACGCGCTTTCTACTATCGTAAATATGCAGGGAAACCTATATAGTGACTCATGCGGTTAACGAGTATGCAAAATTACAAAAATGGGATGAAATTGAAAAGATAATTAAAGAAAACCCATCCATTGCTAGCCGTATTGCTGAAGCTGGTTTGAAAAATGGTGCTACTGAAGACGGTATGAAAACGGCATTCTCTGATCAAATGGGGGTTGATGCAGTAGGTTTTAGAAAATATATGGATTACTTAAGTGCAACCGTTACAATTTCCCCATTGTTGGGCCTACTTGGTACTGTAACAGGTATGATTGGTTCCTTTAGTATCCTCGATGCTGGTTCTGGTGCATCTGCCATTACTGGTGGTGTAGGGGAAGCCCTCATCGCAACGGCATCTGGCCTATGTGTAGCCATTATGGCCTTTATCGTGTATACATTCTTTAGCCATCGTTTGGACTCTATTATTAACCAAATTGAAAATATGTGTGTTAACATCATTACCGCAAAACGAGAAGGGTGGAAATAACTATGAATTTACAAAGTTTTCGTATGAAATCCAAGCCTGAATTCATGATTATCCCTATGATTGATATCATATTCTTCTTATTGGTGTTCTTCATGATGAATAGCTTACAAACAATTGCCCAAAAGGCTTTGTCTGTACAGTTGCCACAGGCTACAACCGCATCTGCACCAGCTCAATTACCGGTGGTGCTTACACTAGATGCAGAGGGGCATATTACGATTGATAATGTTCCAATGAGCATTGATGCGGCAGAAGCAATGGTGAAAGAACGAATTGCACAAAATCCGAATGCTAGTGTTATATTACAAGCGGATAAACGCTCTGCTCACGGACAAGTAGTAGCAATTATGGACATGCTTAAACAAGCTGGCGTTAAACGCTTAGCTATTGCAGCAGAACAGAAAGGATAACTATGGGATTAGGCATATCATGGAAAAAAGCAGCCATAATATCCGCCGTAGTTCATCTAATCATTCTCTTTATTGCCGTTATCTTTTTCGTAGTCGTTCCTGCTATTCAAGAGCAGGAAACCTATGAAGTCGATCTCACCCAAAGTGTGCTCGATGATGGTGGTAGTGGTCATTCTGGTGGTGGTGGCGGTGATAGGTCATCTCTATTCCCAAAACCATTGTCTGCAGATGAAGTAGCGGCTAGAACAAAGGCTGTTGTAGCAAATGTAGAACCATCTACAGCAACGGATATTCCTGATGCTGTGGATGTTCCAAGTAAGGGTAGTGAAAATACATCAAATGTTTCTGGTGAAAGTGGCGGCGCCGGTAATGGTCCAGGCCATGGTGGTGGCGAAGGCGGCGGACAAGGTACTGGTACAGGAACGGGCATTGGTGATGGACAGGTGAAGGCTACTGGTTCAGGTAAAGGTTCTGGTGGGGGTCATGGTAGAGAACATGTGGCTTTTGATACTGATGGATTTTATAATGCTGTAAATAATCAAAAAGTAATTCCTCAACAATATATTCGTCAACATAGAGAAGTCCATGAAACCATCTACGTATATGTACGTATTGATACAGATGGTAATGCTGCTGAAGCACCATATGTCACATCTGGTGATGATTCATTGTTAAGAGAAGAAGCTATAGCTGCCGTAAACCGTGCATTACCATATCAAAATCAAACAGGGGATGTACAACCAGTAACTGTTCCTGTACGATTTGATTTATCAGAAGGTACAGATGATGATTAGTTTTATATAAGTATAAGGAGATGAACATGAGTACAATTATTTTATATTCCTCACTCACAGGGAATACAAAAAGCGTAGCAGAGGCGATGGCCTCTGTTATGCCTGAAGGTACACCTTGTGTACCGGTAAAAGAGGCACCGGCCAATCTAGGGGATTACGATACTGTATTTGTAGGTTTCTGGGTGGATCGTGGTACAGCTAATAAAGAAGCTGCTAAGTTGATTGAAACCCTTACAAATAGACATGTAGTATTCTTTGCTACACTAGGTATGTATGCCGATTCTGATCATGCTCGTGAAAGTATTGAAAAGGCATCTGCCTTATTGCCTAATAAAGAATCTCTCGTAGATGGTTTTGTATGCCAAGGCAAAATCGATCCTAAGGTTATTGAGATGATGTACAAAATGTTCCCACCAGGATCTGCTCATGGACAAAGCCCTGAACGTGATGCATTGCATAAGGCGGCAGAAACGCATCCTGATGAACAAGATTTTGCAAATGCGAAAGAATTTGCTAAATCTGTGCTTGCAAAGTTGCAAGGCTAATGAGTGAAAGGGGGAACGTATGAGTTTAGCGAGTTTTTTCGAATCGATTCCAGAAAAACAACGGAATCTGCAACTAGGATTGGCCTGTGATAATCCTATGAGTGGCGCCTTTCCTCATAAGCGCGTTGTTCACGCCGGCCTTAATGGGACTTTAATTTCACCGAAGGAAGCGCAATCTGTATGGGATACTGTAATGAGTGGTTCTCCTAAGAAGGGGCAAATGCAGTGTGCGTATATACATATTCCATTTTGTAAGACAAAATGTACGTATTGTGGATTCTTTCAAAATGGTACAAGTCAGAGTATAGAGGACAAATATATTGATGGCCTTATTGGGGAACTTAAGCTGGCTAGTGAAAGCCCACGTTTAAAGGATGGGCTTATCCACGCCGTATTCATTGGTGGTGGCACACCGACATCATTGTCTCCAGTAAATTCTGAGCGTTTATTAAAGGCGATTAAGGAATACTTACCATTAGCTAATGACTATGAGCTTACGCTAGAAGGGCGCATTCATGATTTGATTCCTGAAAATCTTGAAGTGTGGATGAATAATGGTGTTAACCGTATGTCCATCGGCATTCAATCCTTTAATACTGAAGTACGCCAAATGGTAGGTCGTTTAGATACAAAAGAAACGGTACTAGAACGATTAGCGACTTTAAAAGCCTATGGTCAATGTTCCGTTGTGATTGACTTGATTTATGGCTTACCAGGTCAAACTATGGAGGTCTGGGAACAAGACTTAGCCGATTTGGTTAGCTCTGGTGTAGATGGGGCCGACTTATATCAATTAAATGTATTCGATGGCAGTGATCTAAACCGCGATATTGCGAGCGGTAAGGTACCACCAGCAGCCACAACGGCTATGCAAGGGGATATGTTTGAATTTGGACGTACCTATTTAGAGGCTCGTGCTTATCGCAGATTGAGTGCTGCACATTGGAGCGCCAATAACCGTGAACGTAGTTTATATAATATTTTGGCTAAAGCGGGCGTACCGATGTTTCCATTTGGCAGTGGTGCTGGCGGTAATGTTGATGGCTATGGTATGATGCTGCATCGTGTGCTTAAACCATATGAAGATATGGTGAGTCGTGGCGAAAAACCATTTATGGCACTTATGAAACAAAGTGATTTGCAGCCATTTGTAAACCAAGTAGTAAGCCAATTGGAACAAGGCTATTTGAATATCAATACATTAGTGGCTATGGATTCTCGTTTAGATGAATTGAATTGGTTGTATAAACTATGGGAAGAACGAGGCCTAGTTTCGTATAATGGCTTATTGTATAAATTGACATCAGCTGGTGAATTCTGGACTGTTAATATTACGCAAAGTACATTGGAGGCTATGGAATATATTATAACGGGCAAAAACTCCTTTGCCTTAGAATCTGTAGCGGCCCAAGATACGAAGACTACATCTAAAGAAAATCCTAATCAAGAGATACGTGGTATTGGCCAAGGTAAGGCTAATATTTCTGTACCAACAGATGAAGACAGTGAAGCACAACGTAAAGAGGCGCTTATTGCGAAAGCGAAAGCGGAAATTGCTAAGAGTGGTGCCTCTGGTGAATCAGCTAACCGCATGGTACAAGCCATGTACAATTTGAGTGCTGATGAAATTGAATACATGATGGAACGTATGATGTCCTAATTATCACTAACAACCTCTCATATAAATAACTACAAACATTGACAGGTACGTTTTATCTTAGTATTAAAACCCTAGATTACAATCTATTCTTTAAACTGGACGATTTAGTTTAACGAGAATATATCGTGGTCTAGGGTTTACTTTTTATGTGTCGGAATGTATTCTGTACATATAGTTATACAAGGTATTAGGAGGTTAGTATGAATACATTTCCTAACGAAGTGATAGATATAGTTGGTATTGGGGCTAGTACCTTAGATCGATTCATCGTGGTTGATCATTTTCCAATGGGGCGCGAGGTGCAACAGGCCATCTCGTCGACGACAGATGGCGGCGGTCCTGTGGCGACTGCACTAGCCACGGCTGGTAAATATGGATCTCGGACGGTAATGATTGACCGTATCGGCGACGATATGGTTGGACGCTATATTCTAGAGGACTTTCATAAATATAATGTCAATACAGAGGGCATCCAAGTTGATGCGGATGCTAAGAGTGGAACTGCAACGATTCTTGTGAAACAGAAGACAGGGGAACGCGCTGTATTTTTTGAACGATCTACAGCGCCTGAGCCAGAATTCTTAAGCGATTATCAGGGATTAATAGAAAATGCATCTATCATGCATATCAATGGGCGTCATCGTCATTTGATGCGTGCTGCTATTGATATAGCTAGGCAAAGTGGTACTATTATCTCTCTAGATGGCGGTGCTCAGCGTTACGATGATGACATGGAACCAATTACCGAATCATCTCATGTCGTTATTGTGGCGCGCGACTATGCAGAAAAATATACAGGGACTACTAATTTAGAAGAGGCTTGTCGCATCATTCATGACCGAGGTGCGTTAATAGCCGGTGTTACCGATGGGGCCAATGGCAGTTATTTTGTTTGGCCTGATGGAACGGCGTATCGCTGTCAACCATTTCCTCAAGAGCATGTAGTAGATACGACTGGCGCTGGGGATAGTTTCCACGGTGCATTCTTATCGAAACTGGCTGCGTCGATTCGCCCAGAAAATGCATTGCATGATGAGTCTATACAGCCTATAGACATATTACATGCATTAGACTATAAACAGTTAGAGTCTGCTGCCATTTTTGCATCTGCTGTGTCTGCGCTCAATACACAGGGCATCGGTGGGCGTAGTGCGTTACCATCGTTAGAAACAGCACGCAACCTAGCTGGATTGGAGTAGACCTATGTGGCAAGAACATAGACCGCATCATATGCAACGATATATGCAACAGAATCCATATCGATTACTGGCACTTAGCTTTTTAGCGGTCATGACGGTTGGGAACTATACTTCTCATGTTGCCTATAGCCAGTGCACAGGGACAAGGTACAGCCCTCGTTGATGCGGCTTTACTGCTGTATCTTGTGTATCCGTAACGGGGACTCGCTACTGTAGACACTTATTATCACTGGTCCTTGTTTGGTAAGATTGTTATGGTCATCCTTATCCAATTAGGGTGGACTTGGCATTGTATGCTTTTACAACCATTGTTGCTCTACTATTGGGAAAACGGGTAGGCCTTAAGAATCGATTATTACTGTCAGAAGACGTAGGTCAAGATGGGATGAAAGGGTCTTCTCCATGTAACGAAAAAATTAACTATTTATACATTGGCTGTTGAATGTATAGGGGGAATTTTGTATGCTATTCAACTGCATCCATATATAGGAGATGATTCATTCTATATTGGTTTTATGCAGGCCATTTCTACATTTTGTAATGCAGGATTCGTATTTTTCGACAATGATTTGCCCTATAAAATGGTAGGTGATGTATTATTTAATATTAATACGATGGCCCTAATCATTATCGGTGGCTTTGGTTATTTAGCAGCCTTTGATATATGGTCCCATCGCAAGATGAGACGCTTCGCAGATTTAAAACTGCATACAAACTTTATGCTCATCGGTACGACTCTATTGATTGTCCTAGGAGTTATTATATTCCTCGGCGTAGAATGGGCTAATCCAAAGACCTTTGGCCCTCTGCCTAGTGTGGGATAAGGTCATGGCTGCCATCTTTCAATCCGTAACACCACGTACAGCGGGGATAGCTACTGTCGATTATAGTCAACTGCATCCTATCACATTGTTTGTCAGTATTATCCTCATGTTTATCGGCGCTGGTCCGAACTCTACAGGGGGCGGTGTTAAAATCAGTACCGTTATGGTTGCTATCTTAGCATCGTGTACATTGTTCAATAACCGTTCAGACGTAGAGGTGTTCGGTCGACGCATATCCATGGTCACCGTTCTTAAGGCAAATGGGATTATTTTCCTTTCCATATTATTGGTATTGTTAGCTACGTGCTATTTGGCATGGGATGAGCCATTTGATTTCATCCGATTGCTGTTTGAGGTTACGTCCGCATTTGGTACGGTTGGCCTTACGACGGGAATTACGCCTGATTTATCTGAAAGCAGCAAATGGGTTCTTATCTTGGTTATGTTTACAGGCCGTGTGGGCGTCATGACCGTTATTGGAACATGGGCGTTACGTACGAAACCCAATAAGCCAATTTCCTATGCAGAAGAGAATGTAATGTTATAGCGATAGATGACAATACATCTAAAAGAGGTACATAATGAAACAAAAAACAATAGCTGTTATAGGTCTTGGTAGCTTCGGTACGACCATTGCCAAGATGTTGGCATCCATGAATCATGAGGTGCTAGGCGTAGATATCAATCCAGATGTTGTACAAAAAATATCTCCCTATCTTACACATGCCATCGTAGCGGACACTACTGATGAAGAAGCGATTAAAGCTTTGGCATTAAGTCAATTTGATATGGTCATTGTAGCCATTGGTGGCAATATCCAAGCTAATTTGATGACATCTATGCTTCTCAAGGAAATGCATATCCCCAAGGTTGTGTCTAAGGCAGAAAATAGCCTGCAAGGTAAAATGCTTCAAAAAAATCGGCGTAGATCAGGTTATTTATCCTGAGTATGATATGGCGTTGCGACTTGTTCAATCGTTAACGCGAGAACATGTAATGGACTATTTACAACTATCTAAAAATATTAGCCTCATTGAAATTAGAATGCCGTCTTTCATGGTCGGGCGTTGTTTAAAAGATTCTAAATTGCGTGAGCAATATAATCTTAATGCCGTAGGGGTTAGAAGAAGTACAGGCCTCGATGTGCCACCGGACCCAACAGCTATACTTTCAGAAGACGACAAATTACTCGTAATTGGGAATAATTCTGATTTAGATGAGTTAACTAAGTAGTTAGTATACGAAAGAAATATAACTACATCGAAAAAACATGATATAATAGAATAGAATTCAGTATAGGTCATACGTATTCGTATGGCCTTTTTAGATAGAAATGAAGGGTAGTATGACAGAAGAACAATATATAACGGCTCTCAAAAACAATCCCCATGGCATTCGCAATATCCCTAATCCTACAGAGGGTATGCAACTAGTATGTGTGGAACAGAATGGGATGCTATTACAGTACATTAAAAATCCTACTCAGCGAGTGATTGAAACTGCGTTAGCACAGTCGCCACGGGCCATTCAATATGTGGACAATCCAAGTGACGATTTATTGATTTCATTGGTAAAACAAGATTGGGCGGTACTTGAGTATATTCAACATCCATCAGATGAAGTAGTTCGCATTGCCTTAGACCAATCGGGATGGGCCATTCGATACATTACAAATCCATCAGAGGAATTACAGTTAAGGGCTGTAGAAACACAATATGATGCATTGCAATATATTGCCAATCCATCAGAGCGGGTTCAAATGGCGGCTGTAAAATCTAATTATCTAGCATTGCGCTATATCCAGAATCCGACATTGGACATTTTGAAAGCCGCCGTGTTACAAGATCCGCAGGCTATGCGTCAAATTACGAATCTAGATTTAGATACAGTGGTAGAGCTATTAAAGGTTTCTACATTGATACTTGGGTATGTACCGAAAACAACTGGGATTGACTGTCGATATGGTTCGACAAATTATAACTGAAATGATTGCAAATCCAGCTGTAGAAGATCGCTATGTGCGGGAACTTGTCAGCAATCCTGCCATTGGTGGACGCCAATCAACATGGCCTATCGATATATTGTCATTAGTTGATGTATATGGATCAGTACAAGCGAAGAAAATCGCTATCGATCAATATTTACTGTATTAAGAATAAGGAGTCATAATGAATTTTACAGATACAATGGCTAGTGTGGAATTGGTACTAGCCGCTAATCAAGTACCATTGCTCGTCGGTGAAACGGGGATTGGTAAAACATCGCTAGCAGCGCGCGTCGCAGAGGTTCATGATTGGGAACTCGTCACCATTGATGGCAATCTTTTAAAAGAAGGTGAAATTGGGGGACTCCCAACGGTGGAAACTGTATCCCATAAGGATAGTAATGGTGCGGTTAAAGAAATAAAGACTACCGTGTATGCTGTGCATCATACATTGGAACATGTATCACGGGCCGTTAATGCAGGTCGACATGTATTGCTCTTTATCGATGAAATCAACCGTGCAGAACATGCGGTGCAACAAGAATTGATGAACTTGATTTTGAACCGAGAAATCAATGGGTTCGCCTTGAGTGATGATGTGCGTATCATTGCTGCTATGAACCCAGAGGATTCCTTTGACTATCAAACGATTGATATGGACCCTGCTCAACAAAATCGTTTCGTATGGCTCTATATGGAAGCGGATTACATGCAATGGATTGACTGGGCTATTTCCGCAGATATTGAAGATAAGGTCGTGGAATTTATCTCCTCTTATCCAGACTATTTGAATCAGCGCCACGAAGATGATATCGATGCTACACCGCGCTCATTTGAACGGATCTCTCATATTTATGGTATCTACAAAGAGGGTGGTTACAGCCGTGATGTATTCCAAAATGTAATTCGCGGTAATGTGGGTAAACTTATTGCGGAGGCCTTCGTTAATTTTGTTGACACGGAACAAGAACCATTGATTTCCTTTGATGATGTCTTAGAGGCTGTACATAAACCAGGTGCCATCATGTCCTTGCAAGAACGTGTTAATGGTGAAAGCCCAACTCGCCTCTATGTAGCCGCTAAAAATATGCTATATCGCTTAAATCGCAATAGTAATGCAGAAGAAGTGCATCACTTTATCGAGTTCATCACCTTGTATCCAGGCGATTTACGTATTGCTGTTATGAAAGATTTGCGCAACACATATGCTCATGTGTATAGCTATGCTATTGAGGATGATCTTTTTATAGAAACGTTTTTTGAAGCCAATCGTTAATTTATGAAAGCATAGATGACAGGTAGAAATTATGAATCGAAATTTAGATAAAGACGATATTCGGGATGCATCTGACCTGCTCACTCATATAGACGGATGGGAGAAGACGGGGCGCTATGATGAAGAGGCTATTAAGGAACTTGATAGATGGCATAGAAAGCGTAATCAGATTGCTCGAGATGCGGATGCGTTGTATGAGCAATTATACGCGCGCTATCAAGCGTATGTAGATGAACATCCAGTGCATAAACAACAGGCAGAAGATATTGCTGTAGATATGGTAAATCACAATATGTCGGATAGCCATATTGGCACGATAGGCAAGGGATTAACGGAACTGTATGATGGCGAAGGCACGGACCTCGATGTATTGACACAACACGTACTAGCTGATGGCTATGAACAACGGTTATGGCATATTTTGCATGATGTAAATAGTTTATTGCTCGACGAGGATCAGTTCTTTGGCTATTTATCTACAGATGACGCATCAGGTACGCTTAGATATGACCAACGCTTTTGGTGTAAACCTCAAACATGGAGGCTATGTGCTATACGTGAACCCTTTCATTATGTTACGACAACCGCCGGATGTTATGAAAGATGGTATTAAGCGAGAAATATTACATGTTATATCCGCTCATTTGATGCGGGTGAAAGAACTTAGTCAACGGTTTAATAAAAAAGCTGTTTACATGGCTATGGACATGGTTGTCAACGATTATTTAGAACATGTAGACCGCGATGCTATAACCGTTGCCAATGTAAATGCAAGATTTGGTCTTTTACTAAAGCGATTCCGTACTTTAGAATATTATGCAAAGGCTATTGATAAGGCCATGCAGGAAAAGCCAGATCTTTTTATAGCTGTCGAGGATTCCAGTCAAATCATAGCAATGGAGTTTAATGCTGATTCAAGCCATGATATTTGGGATGAGTCCGATTCTATCGATACAGAAACTATGGATAAAATTACGGAACGCTATATCAACGAAGCATCAAAAGGGGATATGGAAGGCTATGTAAAAAGCCTTATCGACACATTCCAAAAGACGCGTCGTTCCTTACCTTGGTATTTTTATCTTAAAAAGTTGATGGGCAAGGTGGCTAGCGGACATAAAAAAACGACGATGCGTCGCAATCGTCGTCAGCCTGGGCGTTTGGAATTATCTGGCACATTACGCCAACATAAGGCGAATGTATGGGTAGCCCTCGATATGAGCGGTAGTATTACAGATGCAGAATTTACTAATGCGTTAGAACAAGTATTACAAATTGTTCATGTCTATAATCATCGTATTACCATTGTAGAATGTGATAACGAAGTACGTCGTACCTACACAATGGAAACTGTGAAAGACGTAAAATCACGACTCGATGTGCGCGGGTCTACTGCTTTCTCACCTGTATTTTCTCTAGCTAATCAACATCACGTAGATTTACTTGTATACTTTACGGATGGCAAAGGCGAAGACCGCCTTCGCGAAACGCCAAAAGGATACAAAGTACTTTGGGTCCTTACGGGCTCTGAACCTAAACTATCCTTACATAATCCACACGGCATAGTCCGTGAAATGGGCTATGTAGCCGTTGACGAAACACAAGACATCGACGAATTCGTGAGAATGAGCAGTCGGTCGGGGTTTTCCATGGCAAATCAGGAGTAATCATTACTTAACAATCTTAATTAGACCATATTCTTTACGGCAAAGGGAGGTGAGGGTGTCTAAAATCTTCCACCGGCTGTTTCTTCGCCCTAAAGGGCTCAGGCCAAAGTCAGATTTTAAACACCCTCACCTCCCCTCTGAACGTCTCGTTAATTTAGTCTATTAAGATTGTTAAGTAGCTGATTACATCGGGTAAAAAGAGAACAGGCCAAAGTCAGATTTTGAAAGCCATCGCGCCCCTTTGAACGGTCTATTAATTTAATTACTTAAGATTGTTAAGTGGTTGATTACTTTGGGAACGAGGAGAAGGGCTCAGGCCAAAGTCAGATTTTAATCACCCTCGTCCCCTTTCTGAACGTAGATACTACTAAGCTTATTAAGATTGTTAAGTTACTGATTACATTGGGTAAAAAGAGAACAGGCCAAAGTCAGATTTTGAAAGCCATCGCGCCCCTTTGAACGGTTTATTAATTTAGTCACTAAGATTGTTAAGTAGTTGATTACATTAGGGTTCTAGAAATAGAACAGGCCTGTTCTATTTTTTAGACGCATATATAGAGGATGGGACGGGTTAGATTTTAGAGGCCCCTAACTTTCTTTTGAGCGTAGATGATACTTAATCAATTAAGATTGTTATGTTATTTCCAAAATAAAAAAGGACGCATTGCGTCCTTTTTTTGAAAAGTCTATTGAATATATTTGTTTTATGTAGTGATGAAGGGCGAGGAGACACCTGCTTTCGAAATCTGACTTTGGCCTGAGCCCCAAAGGGGCGAAGAAATAGCCGGTGGAAGATTTCGGAAGTAGGTGCCTCCTCAGTCTTGTATGCTTAATTAGCTATTTAATTCAATAGAAGAACCTGGATCAATAATAACCGCTGTTTGGTTGTATTTGCCTTCTACTAGGCTAGCAAATACACCTGGTTCGCGGTCGATAACAGGCCATGTTTTGTAGTGGATTGGGATGGAGATGCGTGCTTTTACATAGCTTGCTGCAAGGGCTGCATCTTCGACGCCCATTGTGTAGTTATCGCCGATAGGGAGAAGTGCGTAGTCGATATCGCCGAAGCGGTTTAATAGTTTCATGTCGCTAAAGAGGGCAGTATCGCCTGCAAAGTATACGATGTCGCCAAAGAAGTTGACGATGCAACCAGCAGCATGACCACCTGGTACGCCAGATCCATGGAATGCTGGAACGATACGAACGGAACCGAATTCAAAATCATATTTGCCGCCAAGGTGCATAGCGTGGGCACGGCAACTGCAGCAGCTGCTTTGCCAGCAACTTCAGCTGTAGAGATTACGAGTGCATCATTAGCTTTGGCGATGAATTCAGTATCGCCGTAGTGATCATCGTGACCGTGGCTGACGAAGATGTATTGGCATTTAATATCTTCTTTTTTTGCGATGTCCCATGTATTGCCTGTTAAGAATGGGTCAAAAATCATGGATACATCACCATTTGTTAGCATAAAGCACGCATGGCCGAAATAAGTTAATTTTGTTTTCATAGGAACACTTCCTTCCTCATATATACTAATTTAATTATATTGTATAATAGAAATGGAAAAAGTAAAACTATTGATGTACATTTATACATAAATTAAGGAAATATTATGGAATTAACACATTTTGATGAACAAGGCAACGCGTGGATGGTGGATGTGTCCGAGAAGGACCATACGCATCGCATTGCGGTAGCAGAAGGATTTATCGCCATCAATGATGCTATTTTTGAGCGCATTCAAGGTGGGACGATGAAGAAGGGGGATGTCTTATCCGTTGCTCAATTGGCCGCCATTATGGGGGCTAAGCAAACGAGTAATCTTATTCCGTTGTGCCATCCCTTGATGCTGACCAAGGTAGAGGTTCATTGCCATCTGATTGATGGTGAAAGCCTCGCTTTCACAACGGATACACACAATAAAGCTGTTAAGATTACGGCTACGGTTAAGACGACGGGTCAAACGGGTGTTGAAATGGAGGCCCTTACGGCCGTTCAAGTGGGCCTTCTTACGGTATACGATATGTGTAAGGCCATCGATAAAGGTATGATTATGGGGCCTACGTACCTCGTTGAAAAAGATGGTGGTAAGAGTGGCCATTTTATTCGAAGTAGCAGTAAATAATCTTAGTGGTGTAGTGCTGTTTGTGTCCCGCCTAGGAAAAATAGAATTCACTACTTGAATACGCACTTTAGATTAGGTAGAATAATATAGATATAAGAATAGAGGGAATAGTATGGAAATTGTATTATATGAACCGGAGATTCCTGGTAATACCGGCAATATTGCGCGCCTTTGTGCGACAAACCATATGACCTTACATCTCATCAAACCATTAGGCTTTTCTATTGACGATAAGCATGTTAAACGGGCGGGCCTTGATTATTGGCATTTGGTAGATGTACAGGTACATGAAAATATAGAAGAACTTTATGCGAAATATCCTGATCGTCGTTATTTTTATGCGACTACGAAGGCTAAACATGTGCATTCTGATGTGAAATTTGAAATCGGTGATATGCTCGTGTTTGGTCCTGAAACTAGAGGTTTACCTGAAAGTTTATTAGAAGGCAATGAAGAAACGTGCATTCGCATTCCTATGGTGGAAGAGGCGCGGTCTTTAAACCTTTCAAATTCTGTGGCAATTATTGCCTATGAGGCTATGCGTCAATTGGATTATCCAGATTTGAAAGAAGTTGGCAATTGGATTAGCCATAAGTAAAATATGTATGATGTTCGTGAAACTCAACTTTCACAAAGAACAGTATATGCAATAAATGTATTATGATTGTGAAAGTTAGCTTTCACAAAAAATAGTGTATGCAATAGGGGGAATGAATATGAATTACGATAAAGCCCATGATTTAGCACACGCAATGCGTGAATCTGAAGAGTATAAAGAGTTGATGCAAGCGCAAGAGGCAGTGAAAGCTGACGCAGAAGCAACTGCATTGGTGCGCACATTTATGGCTCAACAAATGCAATGGGAATATGCTAAGTTGTCCGGCGCGCCTGAAGCGGATGATTTGCAAAAGAAACAAGAGGAATTGATGCCTCAAATTCAAGCAAATACTGCAGCTGCTAATTATTTGCAAGCGCAAATGCGTTGGAGCCAAGTATCTAATGATATTTATAAAATCATTAGCGAACCAATCACTGAGGGGATGAAAGTTTTAGATCATGGGGAAAAACAACAACCACAACATTAAGGCGTTACAAACGGCTTTATTAGAAAAATTACCAAGTACACGTGTACGAGAAGAGGAGTACTTACGTCACCATACGACCTTTAAAATCGGCGGTCCTGCTGATTTGTTTATTGAGCCTACAACGATGGCGGAATTGAGCTTTGCTCTTCGCACCATTCACGAGTTTGATGTGCCTGTTACTATTATCGGTTGCGGTTCCAATATTCTTGTGAAGGACGGTGGCATACGCGGTGCTGTTGTATCAGTTCGACATATGACACAAATTATGGACTGCAATGATAATGTATTGTGCATCGGTTCTGGGTATATGTTGAAAGACGCATCTGAGTTCGCATGGGAAAATGGCTTAACGGGCCTAGAGTTTGCCATCGGTATTCCTGGCACATTAGGGGGTGCCGTGTTTATGAATGCCGGTGCTTATGATGGGGAAATGAGCCATGTCGTTACGGCTGTTCGTGCTGTAGATTTTCAAGGCAATATCAAAGAATACGATGCATCGCACCTAGATTTTGCATATCGTCATAGTATATTCCATGATAATCATGAAGTTATCGGAGAAGTGATTATGACACTTAAACCTGGCGATAAGGCTGCTATTAAGGCGCGTATGGATGAACTTACAGAAAAACGCGAGTCTAACAACCTTTGGAATTTGCCAGTGCGGGATCTACCTTTAAACGCCCGCCAGGGTATTTTGCAGGGACCTTGATTGAACAAACAGGTCTTAAAGGTTTATCCGTAGGAGATGCGCAAGTATCTCATAAGCATGCGGGATTTGTCATCAATACTGGCAGTGCTAGTGCGAAGGATGTACTCGATTTGATTGCTGAAGTACAACGTCGCGTGTATGACCAACATGGTGTGCATCTTGAACCAGAAGTACGTTTGATTGGTGAAGATTAATCACATATTTAACAACAAGACTTTCTATAATTTTTGACAAGCCTTTTCAACGGTGGGACAATCAAGTTATAGGAAGTCTTTTCTCGTATATTCAGGTGATTGGTATGTTAAAGGGGGCGCTAAGATGTCTGTTCAGTTAGCAAAAGATATTCATGATTGCGCATTAGCGTGTGGTTATGATAGTTGTGGAATCATTCCTATTGAAGCATTAGATTTTTTTAAAGATAGGTTGGAACAACGATTGGATGAAATTCCTGAAAGTGCCAATGTATATAAACATACAAAGACATTTTTAGCTTTACGAGAAAATTACTCTTGGGCAAGGTCTATTGTGGTATGTACCGAGTATTATGGGCAGTATCGATTTCCTAAATCATTACAACATCGGTATGCGAAAGGTTTGTTATTATCTTTGTCTAATGTGCCTACTAGTGACGAGTTTAAACGGCGGCGTTCTTTTGAAACTTGGCTCGGTAATCGTGGCATACGTTATATTGGAGGCGAAGCAGCAAGACCGGCAGGGGTTATTCCATTACGACCTGCTTCTGTAGCAGCTGGTCTTGGAATTTATAGAAAAAATAATTTCTTTTATGGACCTAAAGGCTCTAATTATGAATTGGTAGCTTATTTAATTGATCAGTCTTGTGAGTATATTCATCATGTAGAGATACCACCCTGTCCAGATACTTGCAATTTATGTCAGCAAGGGTGTAAAACGAAATCTTTATCTGCACCATTTACAATGAACCCATTAACCTGTGTATCGTTTATCAACACCTTTGGTGATGGTAAATTGCCAGAAGGTGTGACAGAGGATATGTTGGAAGAGTGGATATTAGGTTGTGATAATTGTCAAGATTCGTGTCCGTTTAATAAGAGTCATGATTGGAGTGTAGGGAAAGACTATCCTGGACTTGATGCATTAGAACCATTATTACAACCTGAATATATTTGGATGCTCCCGATGAGGAGATTATAGAAAAGATGATTCCTAAATTCTGTTTTCATTTAACGAATAAACAAATTCCATTGTTGCGTAAATCTGCTAAGAGGGCCATAGAGCGTAAATAAGTTTTTTGTCTAAGATGAGTCAAAAGTATAATCAAATGTTGAAATTGCCATGATTAGAATAGGTGTACTGTTTTGACTTTTTTCTATAGACTGCGTTATAATTAAGTGTTGCCAATTTTGGGAATATACCTATATAGCGTCTTTCACAAGCGTTATATGATATAGAATATACTGAAGGAATTAAAGGGAGGATCTTATGATTCGCGAAAATCTTCGTAATGTAGCGATTATCGCCCACGTTGACCATGGTAAAACTACTTTGGTGGACGCATTATTAAAACAAAGCCATGTGTTCCGTGAAAATGAAAAGGTAGCAGAACGCGTAATGGACTCCAATGATTTGGAACGTGAACGTGGTATTACTATCTTGTCTAAAAACACTGCAGTTATGCATGATGGCATCAAAATCAACATCGTTGATACTCCAGGCCATGCTGACTTCGGTGGCGAAGTAGAACGTGTACTTAACATGGTTGATGGCGTATTGCTTCTCGTAGATGCTTACGAAGGTCCAATGCCTCAAACTAAATACGTTTTGCGTAAAGCATTAGAACAAAAATTGAAACCAATCGTTGTTATCAACAAAATTGACCGTCCTGACCAACGCGTTAAAGAGGTTGAAGATGAAGTACTTGAATTGTTCATGGAACTTGAAGCTGATGATGACCAACTAGATTTCCCTGTAGTATACGCATCTGCTCGTGCTGGTGTGGCTAAAACTAACTGGGATGACGAAGCTGTAAATATGGAACCATTGTTTGAAACATTGATTAAAGAAATTCCTGCACCACAAGGTGATTTGGAAGGTCCTCTTCAATTCATGGTTACTACACTTGATTACGATAACTTCATCGGTAAAATCGCAGTAGGCCGTATCGTTCGCGGTAAAATGAAAACTAACCAACAAGTAGCTATCATGACTGGTGAAAGCACTCGTAAAGCGAAAATCGGTCGTGTATATACATATAATGGCTTGAACCGTGTTGAAACTGACGAAGCACAAATGGGTGATATCATTGCGTTCGCTGGTATCGACGATATCAATATCGGCGAAACTGTAGCAGATGCTGAAAATCCTGAAGCATTACCATCCATCTCCATCGACGAACCAACATTGTCCATGGTATTCTCCGTAAACAACTCTCCATTCGCAGGTCGCGAAGGTGAATTCGTTACATCCCGTCACTTGCGTGATCGTTTGTTCCGCGAAGTAGAAACTAATGTTTCTATGAAGGTAGAAGAAACTGATTCTGCAGATGCTTTCAAAGTATCTGGCCGTGGCGAATTGCATTTGGCTGTATTGATCGAAACTATGCGTCGTGAAGGCTATGAATTACAAGTAGGTAAACCTCGCGTAATTTTCAAAACTATTAACGACAAATTGTGCGAACCATTAGAAGCTTTGACTATCGATGTACCTCAAGAATTCATGGGTACTGTAATGGAAAATCTTGGTCAACGTAAAGCTGAATTGACTAACATGGTTGAGTTAGCTGGTTACCTTCGCATGGAATTCGTAATTCCTGCACGTGGTTTGATCGGTTTCCGTGCACAATTCTTAACAGCTACAAAGGTAATGGTATCATGAACCATGTATTCCATGGTTATGCACCATACAAAGGCGAAATTCCTTCCCGTACACGCGGTGCCTTGGTAGCATTTGAAAATGGCGAAACTACACCATATGGTTTGAACTCTGTTCAAGATCGCGGTACATTGTTCGTTGGTCCTAACCAAGACGTGTACGCAGGTCAAGTTATCGGTGAAAATACTCGTGAACTTGATATGGATGTTAACCCATGTAAGAAAAAACACGTTACTAACATGCGTTCCAGCTCCTCTGATGAAGCAGTTCGCTTGACTCCACCTCGTATCTTCTCCTTGGAACAAGCTCTTGAGTGGATCAACGATGACGAACTTGTTGAAGTAACACCTGAAAGCATTCGTATGCGTAAAACAATCCTTGATCGTGCTGCACGTGCGAAAGCTGCAAAAAATAAAAAATAATATCTATACAAGATATATGAAAACGACACTCCTAGTGAGTGTCGTTTTTGTGTTTTTGTAAGATTTAGGTATTCCTATTTATTATATGCATATGAATGTTAGATGATAAAATTATCATTTATGACGGATAAGCATAGTAATGCTTGTATATATAGAATATGCATAATAGCTTGATTATACGGGTATAGGTATATACGAAACCTCTATAAATTTGTATAATAATAACAAGTTTGTTGATATAAGTTATTGATTATGGAGGTTTTTATGAATAAGAAATTATTAGCATCCTTATTTGCTGTAGGTTTGGCTGCAGGTTTTGTATGCTCTTCCGTTGACGCTCATGGTGTATTCTTTGCTAACCGTACCGATGAAAAAGTCCTTGTTCTTGGTGAAGGCCCTGTAGATAATGCCTATAGTGCAGATATGGTAAAAAATATTACTGGCTATGATGTTCAAGGTAAACAAATTCCAGTACAAGTTGTTAAACATGAAAAAAATGTAGCTATTGTTCCACCAGCAGATCTTGGTGTTACAGTAACTAATTTTGACTATGGCTACTGGACTAAAACTAAAGATGGCAAAATGATTCATAAACCAATTACAGAAGTACCAGGTGCTGTTAAGAGTACACATGCTATCAAATATGATGTTCACTATTGGAATGCACAAGCAAACCTTTCGTAGATAAAGATGCATTTATCCAAATCATTCCATCTGTTAACCCATTAACACTTAGAAAAGGCGATACTTATGAAATTCAAGTATTGAAAGATGGTAAACCTTATGCAAATGCACCTCTTATTAAAGATTTGGTAAATGATTTGACTGGTGAAGCTAAAGCTGATGAAAACGGTAAAGCTACTGTAGCGGTTACTGCTGATGGTTTAAATGTAGTGGGCGTAGAAGTTGCATTCCCTACACAAAATAAAGGGGAACAAAATAAATACTTTAGTGCATTGTCATTCCTTATTTCTCCTGAAGAATAATAATTAGTATTTTCTAGTACTTACCGAGTGTGTGAGTTAATAAAAGACCTCCTAAGTTGGCCTTAGGGGGTCTTTCTATGTTTTTGAGTGTATATAAACCAGTCTGTTGAGAGTGTAAATTAAGACTGGCTAAGAAAGAAGAGATAACTTTATGAAATTACATCGTCATGTATCGGCAGTCATGGCTGCATTAGTGTTAACAGGTTTATCTTATTCTGCTGGGGCCACTGATATTAATGTATCGAGTGATAAAGCAGAAGAATTACTCGGTTTATCTATGGGTTCCCCTACACAAACACAACCAGAGGTTAAGCATATTGAAGATACATTAACGGTTAATGTACATGGAAAAAGCTTAACCGATACAGGTAAAAGTAAAAATGTAACAGGTATCTATAATGGATTTGGATCCCAGTTAACGGTAGATAAGGATTTAGTGGTTCGTCTTAAAAATGATGCGCCTGCTTCTAAACGAGAATTGGGCCATTATTATATGAGTGCTGTTTATGCTGGTTACGGCGGTAAGGTACCACGTCTTAGCAAGGATAATCCGGACCGAGATTTTGGGGATACTAATATTCACGTTAAAGGCAATGTAGATATTGATGCTATCGGCTCTGGTTTACAAGTCAATCAACGAGGTCATATCCTTGTTGATGGAGGTGGTAAGATTATCACTCATCCTGTAGAAACATCTGATACCTATTCTGTAGTAGCAGAAGAAGGGGATGTATATGTTAATGCAGGCGCTGATGGCAAACATCCAGGTACTAAGGACCTAGTTGCTGTTGGCAATGTGGGCCTTATCAATAAGGACTATGGCCGCGATCCAAATCACAATGTTGAACCAACTAATATAGCACTAGCTTTCACAACACCTAACTCTAGCCTTACCGGTGCTGTTTTGAATGAATATGCTGAAAGCAATAAAAATCCACATAATTCTGGTGCCGACATTTATCTACAAAATGGGGCTACTTGGAATAATGAATGGATTGGCATGGAACGACCTACACCTAAGAAAGAACGTCCTTCTGGGGATAATGCGGCGTACCTATATAAGGGAAGTAAAGTACGTAATCTCGTAGGTGGAGCAAATCCAACTGCAGCAGGTATCATTCATCCAATCGATGCACGTCCAATCACGATTCAAAACTATAGTGGTTTTGTGAATGCTGATTACAAAGCAGGTACACCAGCTAGTGAAGAGGGTAAGGGGCAAATCATTATCCAACATGCGGCTGACAATAGCCATGTAACTGTACAAGGGGATAGTACTAAGAATCTAACTGATGATGCAAGTTACCGCGCTGAAATGCAATCGTTGGCAAATAAATTACAATACACTGGAAATGATAAAAAATTAGCTACCGCAGTTCAAATCAATGAAGGTGTAACGCGTCCTGCAGCTGTTGCAGAACTTGGTACAGATGCATTTAATGCACAAGGTAATCTCGTTGTAGGTGATACAGCAACTGTTAAACATGCCGGAGAATCCTCCTTGGTAAGTGGTACAAAATCCGCTCTTGCATCTACGGCTATGGCATGGCGTAATAATACAAATGATTTGCAACGTCGTTTAGGTGATCTTCGTTTAGCTAATACGGATCAAGGCGTGTGGGCTAAATATATCGGTGGTAAATCTAAAATCACAGATGGTGCTGACGCTCGTATGACCTATAATGGCGTTCAAGTTGGTTACGACCATAAGGTATCAAATGGCTGGATATTTGGTGGTGCTCTAGATTACAGTACGTCTAGCAACTCCTATGCCGTTGGTAGTGGGGATGGTAAAATCGGTGGCATTGCGCTATATGGCACAAAACAACACGATGATGGTCGTTACCTAGACATCATCGCTCGTGGTAACCGCTTATCCAATAATTACAAACTCTACTCCGTAGGCGGACAACGTGTAAGTGGTGATTACCATACATTTGGCACATCTTTGAGCGCTGAATACGGTAAACGCATTAAGAAACAAAATGGTTTCTACATCGACCCTAGCGTAGAATTCATAGTAGGTCGTTTGAATGGCGTATCCTATGATGCCAATATTGCTGGTGGTGGCTCCATGCATGTGAAAGCTGACGGCGTTAACTCGGCTGTAGGTAGATTAGGCTTTGGCATTGGTAAAGAAACAGAAAAATCCAACATCTTTGCAAAACTCGCATTGGCCCATGAATTTGCTGGTAAGATGAATACAACCTATTCCGCACCTGGCAATCCAACAGTAAAAACGGAACTCGATTTGAAAGATACTTGGCTCGATGCTGAAATAGGCGGTTCCTGGAGCGTTCGCCCTAGTACATACCTATATGGCACATTTACGAAAAACTTTGGTGCTACTATAGATAATACATGGCGTATCGATGCGGGGGTACGACATAATTTCTAATTGAATATGTAACTATTTTGTAGGTTTAATTTTAATAGAAGTTTTAGACGGCTATGAATAGTTAGCTTTTATAATGCAAAAAAACATCGACTAATTCATATGATAGTAGTCGATGTTTTTTTGTTTATAAGATAAAAGGTTTTTTTATTTTTATAATATGATAATTGATTATTTATTAAAAAAATTACTAGGGCTATATTTTTACGGCTATGATATGAACTTCTTTTTTATTATCTTTAACTGCATAAACGATAGTGTAATTTTTTTATAAAAAGAGCTGTCTGTATCCTTTATTACGATATTGACCAACTTTTCGTAAACTGCCACGTGTGGGATAGACTTCAAGACTTATTATTGTTTGGAATAAATCGTTATATTTTTTTAGTGCAGTATTTGGGGATATAAGTTTTTCTTTGATATAGATAAATATATTATGTAGGTCAGCTTCTGCAGCAGGGAAAATTTTGACTTTATAGGTGTCCAAGATACTCCTCCTTTAATTCTGAAAAGAGGGTTCGGGCATCTTTTCCTTGCACATGATTAGCTATATCTGATTCATATTGTGTTATTGCTTTATCGATTTCGTTAGAGCGTGTTAGTGATTCGTATGCTTTCATACTCATAACAACAAGTTCACCGTATCCATTTTTTGTAACGAAAACAGGATCATTAGATTCCTTACACATATCCATGATTTCATTTGTATTGCGTAAGTCTTTCATAGGTATTATTCTTGGCATAATGGCACCTCCTAATAAAATGCATTAATTATGACTATATTGTGACATAATTAAGACCGTATAACAAGTAGATTTATTGATTTAACAAATTCATTTTTCTATGCTAATATATAAACTAGAGTTTATACAATTTTTTAAGTAAAAATTAGGAGAATAGAATATGAAAGTTTTGATCGTAAATGGTAGTAGCCATGTAAATGGTACGACTATGCAAGCTATACAAGAGGTACAAAAGGTATTCAGCGAAGCCAATGTAGAGACAGAGGTCATTCAGCTTGGCAATAAACCTATTCGTGATTGTATTCAATGTGGATATTGTTTTGAACATGGTGAATGTGTATTTAAAGATGATGATGTAAATGCATTCGTAGAAAAAGCGAAGGATGCGGACGGATTTATTTTTGCCACACCTGTATATTATGCACATCCAAGTGGTCGTATTTTATCCTTTTTAGATCGTGTATTTTTCAGTGCAGAAAATGTAACACCAAATCCATTTGCCTTTAAACCAGGTGCATCTATTGCGGTAGCTCGTCGTGGTGGTACAACGGCGTCCTTTGATGTACTCAATAAATACTTTGGTATTTCTCAAATGCCAATTGCAGGCTCTACATATTGGAATATTAGCCATGGCCTAGTAGCAGCGGATGCTAAACAGGATGAAGAAGGGATGCAAACTATGCGTAACCTTGCACGTAATATGATTTGGATGATGCGTAGTTTTGCCGTAGCTAAGGAACAAGGTGTACCATATCCAGATACTGATACAGAGAAAAAAGTATCTACAAATTTTGTTCGTTAATAACTCATTGATTGGTGATGTATCAAAGGAGATATAATGGTTAATGTTTTATTTATCTGCCATGGCAATATTTGTCGTTCTACGATGGCAGAGTTTTATATGAAGCATATCGTTAACAAGGCTGGTCTGACTGAGTCTATTTATATCGAGTCCGCTGCTACATCTCGTGAGGAGATAGGAAATGATACCCATTATGGTACTAAACAAAAATTAGATGAAATGGGGATTCCCTATACTCATCGTAAGGCGCGCCAAGTGACAATGGATGATTACCGTAAATTTGATTACCTAATCATCATGGATGAAAATAATGCACGAAACTTGCGTCGCATTATCGGTGATGATGTAGATCATAAGGTGCATAAGGCTATGTCTTTTGTTGGTGAAAGCCGAGATGTAAAGGATCCTTGGTATACGGGAAACTTTGACGAAACATATGACGATGTAAGTCGTAGCTGTGATGCACTGTTGCAGGTTATTAAAAATAATATGTAAAATAATACGCCTCTATTATTAGTTCATCGATTAGCTAATGATAGGGGCGTATGTTATATGTCTATGTGCTAATATAGTTTATACTATCGAAGCATGCTGTAATATGGTATAATTCTTTAGTACACATGCGCCTATAGCTCAGGGGATAGAGCGCCGGTCTCCGGAACCGGGTGCGCAGGTTCGAATCCTGCTAGGCGCACCAATAGTAAAAGGCTTCTCGAAATTTCGAGAAGCCTTTTTGTATATGTAATTAAAGATAAGTCTGTGGATTAGAGTACCATGATTTACTATCTATATTTATTGCACTGAATTCCTCTTGATCTAAATTCTTTCATGAGCAGGTCTATTGATTTATCAATGATTTCTTCATTTGTTATATATACCATCTTTTTGTAATAGACAGTACCATCAAATTCTATCCAACGGCTTGTTTTACCATTTATTTTGCAAATCTTCATTCTCCCTGCCCAGCTTCCCATGCTGCGAAATTTCTTGCCTTTAGAGAAACGTACTTCCCGAATATCTTTTAATGTATATGTTCTTCTTACTAATCCAATGCCGATTGAGACTTGCTCATCTGTAAAATAAAGAAGTTTATAACGTTCTTCAGGGGGCATGGATTTAATGATAGACAAGTTATAAGTTGCAAATGCCACAGCAATAGCGACTAATACAAAGATTAGGATTATTATATACTTTTCCATATTTTCAATGCCTCCTTTTCTTTATTATAATAAATATAAGTGATGTACGAAATAATTTTTATCGTTAACATTGAAGCGATATTTGTATGTATTAATAGGAGAGAAATGAATGGACACACATGCACGAACCGCAAAATGGAGTGAAGGCGTACCTGAGATGGATGTATTATCCTTGGTGGAGAAGGAAATCGTTTGTAATAAGGTTGCCAAACAATTATTTGTTATCTGTGTTACTATAGGTACTTTAATACTGATTGCCATTATAGCTGGTATGTTTGAATATACATGGCTTCTAGATTATATGACGGATACGGCGAATACAGTAAATCAAAATCTAAGCACTGCTCATTCGCAAACCGGGCGAGCAGGTGGTACGATGGCTAGTTTGCCCCGTATGTTGCCAGTATTAGCGGCTATGTTGATACCTACAATAGCGGTGTTCTACATTATTAAAAAGCCTTTGCTCAAAAGGGAAACAAGAAAATTAGTAGAAAAGAAATTAGCGGCTACTCCTAGTACTGATGATATATTGACATCAGTGTATTGGGAATTTTCTAATCAAGAGTATGTGAGTAATGATACTTTCACCAAGGATATCATTAATTATATAGAGGATAATAAAGCAAATTGGAATCCTAAGGGCATTGCTATTAATAGTCGTAAGGTATACATCATTTATGAAGCTTTTATTACGGGGGTTGAGCAGCTTCGAAGCAATGAAACGGTTCTAGATATGAGTAATTTAGACGAAGAATGTCGTATCGATGGAGTGTTTCAAACAGATATTAAAGCGTGTCTAACTGCAGATAATGGGAAATACTTTACCAATGTAGAGTTATTAAGGAAGATTCACAATCAACTTGCCTATAAAGATCTAGGAAATAATGAATTTTTAGAGGGTTTAGAATATATTGAAACTGATAGCGGAACTTCAGTATATCGGCTTATGACCGGCTCATAAAATGTATTCTATAGTTTGTACTTCATGAATGAAATTTCATATCAGTTATATATTTGATATGGTATAATGTTACCAAATTATTCATGTTGTTCATGTTAGTTTGGTTTACATTATAGTATTACAGAAATGGAGAGAGGGCTATATGAGTTCATTAATATTTCTGCTGATATTAGCATTGGTGATTAGGAGAAATCAGTTCAATTAAAGGTGTCTGATAATTTCTTAGAAATGGCACGTGCAACGGCTAAGGCTGTTCAAAATATTACGGCGCTAGCTAATCAATTTCCAGAATTAAAAGCAGATTCCCAATATGGTAAATTCTTGGAAGCGATTAGTGCGAATGAAACTTTTATTTCTAATAAACGTGAAATTTATAATTTCCAAGTAAAAGAATACAACAGTGCTATTGCGCAAATTCCAATGGTATTCGTAGCTGCTATGTTGGGCTTTAAACAAGCGCCATTCTTTGAGCCTAAGAACGAAGAAGCTCTTGCAGCATTCAGCGGTGCGGACCCTGAAGCTATCAAAAATTTAGCTAAAGAAGGTACTGATAAACTTAGAGATACATTCGATAAGAAGCCTGCTGAATTTAAACCTCAAGATAAACCTGAACAACCAACTAGTGTAGAAGAATTAGAACAACAAGTTTTAAAACAAAATGAGCTTGGTAAATCTGTAGATACAGAAGAAACTAAGCAAGACGATAAAAAATAATTTATCTAACTATAAGGGACTATACCTTATGCAAATGTATTGCATGTGAGTATAGTCCCTTTTAATGATTATTGGGAAATATTGAAGTATATTGTTTTCTAATCATTGTGATAGCATAATGTGATTAGATTAGATTAGTAAATGTGACTATAGTAACACAAAAATTATTGAGAATAATATACAATACAAATATAGTATCTATATACAAAATCTGAAGCGGCCTATTTGGAACAATGGGTTTATATGGATATTGTGTTAACTATATTTACATTACATATATTATCGTATTAGAGGATATAACATGAATAATACAATACAAGAAGTATTCGTTGATCTCCATGATTGGCGCGATGAACAAGCGGCCTGGAATAATCGGTCTAAATTTTTCGTAGAACTACATAATCGAGCAGATCGTAAGGCGCAGGTAACTGATTTTCTCGCATTTTTAAAGAATGAGCATCTATTACCTACAGATGGTGGCAGCACCCTAGATATTGGTTGTGGTGTCGGCGATTACGCACTTGGATTAGCTAGAGAAGGCTATAAAACTACGGGCATTGATTTATCTGATGGTATGATTCACGGCGCTAAACAACTGGCAGATACAGAAGGCCTTGATGTAAGCCTATATATTGCACCGTGGTCTGAAGAAACTAGACAAAAATTAGGTTGGAATAAAACGTTTGATTTGGCATATAGTATTTTTTGTCCTATCATGTTTGATGTAGAGAATATACGTGCTATGCATAATGCGAGCCATGATACATGTCTCTGGATTGCGTTTAGTGAACGTGCGGATGAAACGGTTGATATGTTGTCAGAACATTTCTTCGGACGAGATTCATTTCCTTGGGCTGGTAAGGTGAAAGAATGTTTAGATGCCATTCATGAGATAGGTCATAATGTGAAAGTTACCTACAAGACGGTGCCTGAAACGGAGGTTATGAGCCTCGATAAAGCAGTAGATTATTTTACGATGCGCCTTCACAATAATGGATGGGGCACCATGGAAGATATGAAATGAGAAATTAGACAACTTATTACGCCTCGTGCTATTGATGGCGAAATTCATAATAAAACAGTGGATACGGTTGCATGGGTATCTTGGTCTGTTAACTAGGAGGTATTATGACAGTAGAAGAAAAGCGTCAACTAGAACTAAAAACGATGCGCCAAATCATTGGCATCTATTGTCATGACAAACATCACACGCCAAAGGGACAACTATGTGGAGATTGTGAGCAGATATGGCAGTATGCACAACATCGTATCGATGTGTGCCCACACATGGAGTATAAGACGTTCTGTAGCGTATGCAAAACGCATTGTTATGCGCCGACATATCGAGAAAAAATCCGTGAAATCATGCGATATGGTGGACCGAGGATGTTATTGCATTCACCGATTCAGGTGATTCGTCATATGTATTTAGAGTGGAAAGATAAGAAAAACATTAACACTAATGCATAATAAAATGCACCCCTAACATTAGATTGTATGTTAGAGGTGCATTTTTATTGTTTATATAGTTTTATGCAAGCGCTTTGTCGAATACAGCCTTGATGTATGCCTTAGTTTGGTCATAGCTTTCACCAGGTTGTGCTTCGTATTGTTTATCAGTACCGAACCAAAGGTTAGGATAGTATTCATATGGATGCGTTTTGAATAATTCGTGAGCATCTTGATCCTCAACCCAGTCGATTTTGATGTTTTTATATGCAGGATTTTCTGCTTGTAATTCTTCGATTGCACGGAATGCGTTGTGGCAATAAGGGCAACCGTTTAAGTGGAAACCTAAAATTTCTTTCATAGTATTCAGTCCTTTCAGAAAATACGACTAAATTTAGTGATTTGTTGTGTTATTTCATACTCACATCAACTTAGATGTGATATATTAAAAAGTATATCATAAATAATAATAATATTCAATTTTTTAGATATAATCTACTAGTATTTGTAGATTGTTATATAGGAGGATGGCTATGATTTCAGGTGCCGCATATGTGGTGAAAGCATTGCAAGAGGAGAATGTTGAGATTTTATTCAACTATCCTGGTGCAGCAACCATCGATATTATGGATGAATTATACAAACAAGATCAGGTGAAGGTAATCTTACCTCGCCATGAGCAAGCAGTGGCTCATGCTGCCGATGGGTATGCACGCAGTACCGGTAAGGTCGGCGTTTGCATGGTTACATCTGGCCCAGGTGCGACAAACCTCGTTACCGGTATTGCTACAGCTTATTCAGATAGTGTGCCTATGGTGTGCATTACAGGCCAAGTTGATTTGGCATTGATGGGCAATGACGCATTCCAAGAAGTGGATACGGTTGGTATTGTTCGCAATGTTTGTAAATATGCTGTTACCGTTCGTGACCGTAAAGATTTAGGACGTATTTTGAAAGAAGCGTTCTATATCGCCCGTACAGGCCGCCCAGGTCCTGTAGTTGTAGATGTGCCTAAATATACAAAAAGCAATGGGCTCTGATGTCTACCCAAGTGAGGTTAATATCCGTGGATATAAGCCAAATACGACCGTTCATATTGGTCAAGTTAAAAAAGCGTGCTCCGTTATTGCTAAAGCTAAACGTCCTTTATTCCTATTAGGCGGTGGTATTAGCATCAGTGGTGCCAATGAATTGATGACTCAACTGGTGGATAAAACGGGTATCCCTGTAGTCACTACCTTGATGGGGAAAGGTGCTATTAGTTCACGCCATCCATTGTACTTAGGCAATGTGGGCATTCACGGTGGCTATGCGCCCAATGTGGCCATTACCGATTGTGATGTGATGATTTCCATTGGTACGCGTTTCAATGATCGTATTACGGGCAAATTGAGTACATTTGCACAAAACTGTAAAATTGTACATATTGACGTAGATGCTGCATCTATCTCTAAAAATATTAAGGTAGATATTCCGATTGTAGCAGATGCAAAACTAGCGATTGAAGCCCTATTAGAATATATTGAACCTCACGACCTAGGCGATTGGCCTGCTCAATTGCAACAGTTAAAAGCAGAACGTCCTGTTACGCAAGCCGGTGAAGAAGGTCTTACGCCACAAAATATTATCGACTACATTAATAATCATTATGACCGTCCAGTGGTGGCAACCGATGTAGGTCAAAACCAATTGTGGACTACGCAATTCCTTGAAATCGAAGGGAATCATCAATTGTTGACATCCGGCGGTTTGGGTACAATGGGCTATGGTTTCCCTGCGGCCATTGGTGCTCAACTTGGAGATCCAACAAAACACATATTCGCCATCTGTGGTGATGGGGGTGTGCAAATGAATATTCAAGAATTTGCAACAGCTATGCATTACCACTTGCCTGTCACTTTGATTGTCATTAACAATGGCTATCTTGGCAATGTACGTCAGTGGCAACAATTATTCTATGATAAACGCTATGCATGTACGAATTTGTTAATGGATGAAAGCGCCATTGTCACTCGTGAAATGATCGATAACAACGAATTTGAATATGTACCAGATTTTGTAAAATTGGCAGAAGCTTATGGTGCTCAAGGTATACGCGTAACAAAGGTTGATGAATTAGATGCAGCCTTTAAAAAAGCAGATGCTTTCAAAAAAGGTCCAACACTTATTGAATGTATCGTTCCAACTGAGTTAAATGTATTGCCTATGGTACCAGCCGGTAAATCATTGAGCGACATGTTATTAAAGGATAAAAAATAGGAGGGGCTATGGAATTACATTTAGAAAAACGCTGCATTTCAGCATATGTAGAAAACCAAATCGGCGTATTGGCCAAAATTTCAGGCCTCTTCGCTGGTAAAAACTATAACCTTGATACATTGACAGTAGGTGAAACAGAAGACCCTACCATGTCACGTATGACTATCGAGCTCACATGCGATGATTTGACATACGAACAAATCATCAAACAACTTAACCGCAGTGTGGAAGTCATTAAGGTTATCGACTTTACAGATATGCCTATTACAAAAAAGGAATTATTATTCATCAAGGTCAATAGCTGTAAAGAAGCGGACAAACAAGAAATATTCCGTATTGTAGAAACCTTTGACCTTAAGGTCATCGACTACAATCGAAAATCCGTACTTGTACAATGTGTAAAAACAGTGTCTAAGAACAATGATATGATTGCCTTGTTTAAGGACATGTTCGTTAATCGCATCGAAGTTGTCCGTGGTGGTAGTGTCGCAATCGAAGCATTGGCGACTCCGGATCGCTAGTGACATATAAACCTAGAGTATTCAGGTTGAGTAGCCCATACTTGCTCGCTCCACTGGCCGGGTCTGACTTCGCCCTTCGGGCTTCGCAGGGCCAAAGTCGCTCGCGAGCACGGACTACTCAACGCTCTCTTCCTTTCGGTTTATTACTGTCACTAAGCGAGCCGAAGTCTATGGACAGGAGAGATAGGGGATACGGATATATGGTATAATAAAATATCGAATGTATTGAATATAGAGACCTTGCTTTAATTTAGACAAGGTCTTTTTTATAGGAGGACTTATGAGTTTATTAGAAGATATTTTGGCCCACAATCGTGAATATGTAGAGGATCAGAATACAGGTTATGTAGAGACTGATACCAAATGCAGTAAGATGCCAAGTCGTGAGATGGCTATCGTTACCTGTATGGATACGCGTCTTGTGAATTTCTTAGAGGATTCCATGGATATTGGCCGTGGTGAAGCTAAGATTGTTAAGACTGCAGGTAACTGTATTACAGGGCCTTTTGATGGTGTTGTTCGTAGTTTGTTGGTTTGCATTTATGAGTTAGGTGTTAACGAAATCTTTATTATCGGTCATCATGAATGCGGTATGGCTAAACAACAGCTAAAAACTTAACAGAAAAAATGTTAGCTCGTGGTATTGCACCAGAAGCGATTCATATGGTTAAAAAGGAAATGGAACACTGGGCGGATGGATTCACGCATCCTGCTGAAAATGTAGAGGAAACAGTGGACGAATTGCGTATGAATCCGTTGATCCCTAAAGATGTGCCAATTCATGGACTTATTTTCCATCCTAGAACAGGTGAAATTGAGGTCATCGTCAACGGCTATACACAAATGAAACAATATTACGAAAAATAATAGGTATATCTTTTAATAGAGGTATTATGAATTGAGTGATATAGATAGATTAGATACTTTTGAGGTCGCATGTAAACATTTTCTTGCAGATTTATCAAATTTTAAAAACCTCATTTCCACCCAAGTTCAATCGTTAGACGGTCTAGAATGGTCTTTTGATAAAGGTTCCACTAAGGTTTGTAGTGCTGATGAAAAGGGCTTAAAAAAACGATGTAAGGTTGGCGTAGCATATAGATTACAGGTTGAGTTATCTCAAGTTGATGCAGAAACTATTTGGGCGGAATTTAGTCGATTTTGGAGGACTACTACTTTAAATCAGGTTGAAAGAGTATACAGCAATGAAGAATTAGGGCGCTATCAATTTATAGCTAATAATTCTATAGGTGATGAGCTTACCTGTGATATCTATTTACCTAATGAATGGAACATACCGCAATTAAATATGTTGGGATGTGTTTCTGCAAGATATAGAGAAGTAGATGCTCAAGAAGTATAGAAATCTTATTTGACCTAAGGTTAAGTTTAAGTTTTATAATGTGTTCATATTAGTGCTTAATACATATTTACATAAAGGAACTATATGAATAAAAGTATAAACTATTAAGAACAACTTTAACTATTGTAGCTTTGGCTGCGTTAGCTACAGGAGGCTATCTATATAAAGATGTCATACAAAGTCGAATCGCTCGAACGGTAGCTGTTGTAAGTGGCCAAGAGATAAAACCGCTCCTTGATTCTGAAAGTCGTTATATACGCCAAATCGTAGCAAAGGATAATAGCACGAGCGAACCATAATGTGGCAATCGGATAGCAGTGAATCTGATGCGGTTATAGAGTATCGCCTAGTTGGTAGTGATGATATTAAAACATTATCGGCTACGGCTACCGCTTTCACAGATAATGGCGAACAGGCCTATCAATGGCGGACGTGACTTAATTCTATTAAGCCCTTGAGTGCACGTATTCCTTTGGCCCCTACATTGGGTAATCACGAGATGTACACGTTAGATTGGGAAATGCGTGACCCTCGTGCATATTTAAACTATTTTGATGTACCTAGCAATGGTAATACCACATTTGACCGTAGGTATTATTCGTATGATTATGGCGATGTCCATTATGTTGTGTTAGATACACAGTTATATGAAAGTAATCATGAGGATAATCACGATACACATCACCCTGATTTATACGATGTACAGGTGCAATGGTTACGCCAAGATTTAGCGACGAATACAAAGAAATGGACCGTAGTCCTCATGCATCGGGGCCTTTATACTTTCTCACCGGTATAGCAGGGGATGCGCGTCGTCCTAAGTGGAAACAACACCCTCTCGATGTATATGTAATGCCAGATTGAGAGGCAAGTAATTATATGACTATGACGGTTACATCGAATTGATTAGTTGTAAAAGCTTTCTTAGCTGATGGCACACAGGTAGATGAGTCCGTCATTAAAAAATAAATGGAGCTGTAGTAGCATGCGTTATATCAACGCATGCTATTACAGCTTTTTTAGTAATACTTAGAAATTCATATAATTTATAGCTATAGTTCTATGATTAAAATTAATGCATATCATAACAAATAAAAAAATACAAAATATATGTATAAAACTTGAATAATATAAGCGATAATATTATAATACGTATATATATTATAAAAATACACATAAAATGTATAAAATATACATACAGTGTATAAAGGAGATAACGTCATGAATACACTACAAGATTTAATAAAAAAATATGCAGCACAATATAGAGAACAAGTTATAGCATGGCGTCGACATATTCATAGTCATCCAGAATTATCTGGTCAAGAAAAAGAAACATCTTTATTCATTCAAAAGATTCTAGATGAATTACATATTCCATATGTAAATGATGTTTCCGATTATGCAGTTATCGGTGAAATACAGGGCGCTCACACAGGCCCTGTTATTGCGTTACGGGCCGATATTGATGCATTGCCTATCCACGAAGAAACAGGACTACCATTTGCATCACAAAACGAAGGTGTTATGCATGCTTGTGGTCATGATGGACATATATCTATTTTGCTTGGTACAGCGGCTGTGTTGCAATCTATAAAAGATCAATTGCATGGTACCGTTAAACTCGTATTCCAACCTTCCGAAGAAGAGGCTTTATTCCCTGGTTCACAAGGCATTGTGGACAGCGGCATTCTCGACGATGTAGATGAAATCTTTGGCCTTCATGTATGGCCTCAATTGCCTGTGGGGACGGTAGGCCTTAAGAAAGGTCATCTCATGGCTGCATCAGACCATTTCCTCGTTCACATTCATGGTAAATCTACACATGGTGCAGAACCTCACAATGGTATCGATGCCATCATGGCGGCTGCGAACTGGATTGTTAATGTAGAATCCATGGTGGCCCGTGAGACAAATCCAATGGAAAATCTCGTGTGCACTATCGGTGTTATCAACGGTGGTGACCGCTATAATGTGGGCTGTGGCGATGTATACCTCGAAGGTACATGCCGTACGTATGAACCTGAGAAACGCGACTATATTGAACGTCGTTTAGGTGAAAGCTTACAAGCTTTTGGATTTGATGTTTAAAAACAAAGAGTACCTTAGATTATAAACGTGGACATGGTGCGACAACTAATGATCCAGATGCCATCGACTACGCTACATCGATTGTAGAAAAATACCTTGGTAAAGACGCTGTAGTACATCCAGAACATCCATCCATGGCGGCAGAAGATTTTTCCGCGTACCTCTCTAAAATCAAAGGTGCCTTCCTTTGGTTAGGCACTGGTTTTGAAGGTAACCCAGCACTTCATAATGCAGGTTTTACCATTGATGAAAAGATTTTAGAATCTGGTATCACTATGATGGCGGCACTGGCTGCAGAATATTTACAACCGAAACAATAGCTTTCACAAAATAGAAACAGTTAAAAATATATACCGTATAGATTGAAGGAGTTATCATGAAAAGTTTACATAATAAATCATTTAAGACAATGTTAGATTACACACCAGAAGAGATTAAATATTACCTAGACCTAGCTGCTAAATTAAAGGCAGATAAAAAAGCAGGCACAGAAATCAAAACGATGGAAGGCAAAAACTTCGTACTCATCTTTGAAAAGGATTCTACGAGAACACGTTGCGCCTTTGAAGTAGGGGCGGCAGACCAAGGGGCACATACAACATACCTTGGACCTACAGGTTCTCAAATGAATAAAAAAGAATCCTTAAAGGATACGGCCCGTGTTCTTGGTTCCATGTATGATGCCATCGAATTCCGTGGCTTTGACCAAGAAGATGTGGACACATTGGAACAATATTCTGGCGTGCCTGTATGGAATGGCCTAACCGATATGGATCATCCTACACAAACATTGGCTAATTTCCTTACATTGCAAGAAAATATCGACAAACCATTGAACGAAATTTCCTATGCCTATGTAGGCCATGGTCAATCCAATATGTGTAATGCTTTGATGAGTGGTGCTGTAAAAATGGGCATGGATTTCCGTCTTATCGGTCCTAAACAATTCTGGCCAGCTGGTCCATTCTACGAAGAATGCTTGAAGGTAGCGAAGGAAACAGGCGCTACGATTACATGCACAGATAATGTGGCTGAAGGCGTGAAAGGTCTTGATGTAATTTACACAGGCGTATGGGTAACAATGGGTGATACATACGATATGTGGGAAGAACGGATTAACCTCTTTAAACCATTCCAAATCAATGCGGACATGATGGCCTTAACCGGCAATCCAAATACAAAATTCTGTCACTGCTTGCCAGCATTCCACAATACAGAAACACAAGTTGGTAAAGATATCTTTGAACGGTTCGGCATGAATGGTATCGAAGTAACAGAGGACGTATTTGAAGGTCCTAATTCCTTGGCTTTCCAAGAAGCAGAAAATCGTTTGCATACCATCAAGGCGGTTATGGTTGCTACATTTAGCGATTATCCAATGAAATAATATAAAGAACACAGATGGCGGGAGAGGTCATCTAGCACGTATAGTAAAGAAGGTTATAGAATGAATCCATATAAGGTATTTATCGTAGGTCACGAAGGAACGACGGGCCTTAGAATTCACGAACGGCTGTCTGGTCGGAAGGATATTACATTATTATCCATTCCCGATGAGGACCGTAAAAATATAGATGTCATTGCGAGTATTGCCAAGGACGCGGATATCGTGTTCTTGTGCTTGCCTGATGCGGCTTCCAAAGAGGTGGTGGCTGCTATCGGTGACTATCCTTGCAAGATTATCGACACATCTACAGCGTTTAGAACGGCTGATGATTGGGCCTATGGCTTTCCTGAGCTTGGTGAAAGCTACAAAAACGATATTAAAACAAAACAACATATTGCGAACCCTGGTTGTCATGCGAGCGGCATGATCGCTTGCATTGCACCTCTTGTGAAAGCAGGTATTGCCCCAGTGGATTATCCTTTCACCATTACATCCTTAACAGGCTATAGCGGTGGCGGTAAAAAGATGATCGGTCAATACGAATCGGAGCCAAAGGATTATTTCCTCTACGCACCACGTCAATATGGCCTTAGTCAACAACATAAGCATTTGCCAGAAGTAACCCATGTATGCGGCCTTACAGAAGCGCCTATATTCATGCCCATCGTAGACGATTACTACAGTGGCATGGAGGTCAGTGTTGGCCTACATACACGTCTACTAGCAAAACCGGTTACCGTAGAGGATGTGCACGCTGCACTCGTAGATTTCTACAAGGACAGCACCATCGTCAAGGTAGCACCACTTAACTTAGAAGAAGACAATAAACAATTGCTAAATGCTAACAAACTAAGCAATACAGATGGCATGGTCATCTCTGTAACAGGTAATAATGACCGTATGGTCGTTCACGCTATTTGATAATTTAGGAAAGGGCGCTTCTGGTGCAGCCGTACAATGTATGAACATCGCACTTGGATTGCCAGAAGAAACGGGGCTTTCACTATGAACACTGTAACAAATGCAATGCGGGCGCACATCTTAACGGCGGCCGTTCCATATATCAAACAATATACAGATAAATACGTAGTCGTAAAATACGGCGGCAATGCCATGACGGATCCGGAACTTAAAAAATCCGTTATGAACGATTTGCTTCTATTGCAACTCGTAGGGGTGAAAGTGGTCCTCGTTCACGGTGGCGGTCCAGATATTAATAGCACATTAGAAGCTATGAATATTGAATCAAAATTTAGCAATGGGTTGCGCGTTACCGACAAAGAAACGATGAATGTAGTCCAAATGGTGCTCGCCGGCAAGGTTAATAAAGGCCTCGTAGCAGATCTCATCAGCTTTGGTGGCCGTGCTATTGGCCTCTGTGGCGTGGATGGTGAACTCATCCAAGTACATAAGAAAAATGAAGAACTTGGTTATGTGGGCGAAGTAGATAAAATCGATCCAAAGGTTATCGACGATGTCATTAGTAAAGGATACATTCCTGTCATTTCCTCCGTAGGATGTGACGCAGAAGGCAATGTGTATAATGTTAATGCCGATACGGCGGCTGCTAAAATCGCTGGTGCCCTTAACGCGGAAACCATGGTGGCCATGACGAATATTGATGGGGTACTACGGGATGTAAACGATCCTAATTCTCTTATTTCAAAGATTACCCTTGCTGAAGCAGAACAACTAAAAAAAGAAGGCATCATCGCTGGTGGCATGATACCAAAAGTAGACTGCTGCTTAGAGGCCATCAATGCAGGGGCTCAAAAGGTTTTCATCATTAATGGTGAAATTCCACATGCCATCCTCATCGAACTATTAACCGATGAAGGTCTTGGCACAATGTTTGTAAAGTAATATAGTAGATATAACGATGGTAACATCATTTGCCATCGTTACATTTCGTATAGATAAGCGGCGGCTAGGCCGTACGTTTGGAGGATATGATGAGTAAGACACAAGATTTTGAACAACAAGATAAAGAGTATATAGCCAATACGTACGGCCGGTTTAATGTTTGCTTTGAAAAAGGTAAAGGTTCCTTGTTATGGGATGTAGAAGGTAAAGAATACATCGACCTTGGATCTGGTATCGGTGTTACAGCCTTTGGTGTAGATGATGATGAATGGTCTAAGGCTGTAATTGCACAAACACATGCATTAAACCATATTTCTAATCTATATTATTCTGTACCACAAATTAAACTGGCTGAATTATTATGTAAACGGACTGGCATGAAAAAGGTGTTCTTCTGTAACTCTGGTGCAGAATCTAACGAATGTGCCATCAAGGCGGCTCGTAAGTATAGTCATGACAAATACGGCGATGGCCGCAATGTTATTGTGACACTCGTTAATAGCTTCCATGGCCGTACGGTAACAACCTTGTCCGCTACAGGTCAAGATGTGTTCCATCAACATTTCTTCCCATTCACAGAAGGATTTATTCATACGCCTGCTAATGATATTGAAGCGGCTTTGAAAGTCCTTGCTAACCCAGCAGTTTGCGCTATCATGATGGAACCTATTCAAGGTGAAGGCGGCGTTATGCCTCTCGATAAGGAATTCGTTCAAGCAGTTACAAAATATGCTCATGAACACGATCAACTCGTTCTCATCGACGAAGTGCAAACAGGTAATGGCCGGACTGGCACTCTGTATGCATATGAGCAATTTGGCATTGAACCAGATATCGTATCTACTGCTAAGGGCTTAGCAGGTGGCTGCCTATGGGCGCTACTCTATTCAATGAAAAAACGCAATTCGTATTAACTGCAGGTGCGCATGCCACTACATTTGGCGGTAATCCAATTTGTGCCGCTGCAGGTTGCACTATCATTGAACGGTTAACACCAGAATTTTTGGCGACTGTGAAAGCTAAAGGTGATTACGTAAAACACGCTTTAGAAGGTAAAACAGGTGTCGTTGGCGTTAGCGGTATGGGCCTTATGATTGGTATCGAAACAACAGTAGATCCTAAAGACGTTATTGCTAAATGTCTAGAAAAGGGCGTAGTATGTTTATCTGCTAAAAACAAGGTTCGTTTGTTGCCAGCTCTTAACATTCCTCAAGAACAACTAGAAAAAGCAATTACCATCTTGGCTGATGTAATTGGTGAATTGGCTAGCAAATAAACTTAGATTGATAAATCTATTTGTTTTATATACAGAATAGATAAATATATAGATAAAATCCGATGAATATGTAGACTTTATATTCTATTCGTGATAACCTAGAATAAATAGTCTATATTGGAGGAGTAAATATGAATACAGAATCCTTACGTAATGATGTATTGGTTCCTGCTGTTGCTAAAACATTAGATATTGCAGCAAAAGCAAAACCAACAAAAGATGAGCTCTGCACAACTGCAAAAATTACGGCAGCTGTAGCGGTGGCAACTGCTGTTGTATCCTTGGCGGTACAAGCGGTATTGCGCAATCGATAAGAAGCATAAAGAAAACGACATGGCATTGCCTGTCGTTTTCTTTTACATTTACCCTGTTATTCCCATAAATATGGGGATTTCCAGTGTTTTTTGTTAATGTGTGCTAAAAGCTAAGGAGGCGATATCATGCATAGTCGCGATTTAATTGAACAATACAAAACCTATGTCCAAGATTGGCGTAGATACTTTCATAAACATCCTGAACTCAGTAATGAAGAGTTCGAAACAACCAAAACATTGGCTAAAGAATTAGAATCCATGGGTGTAGAGGTTCATGTAGATACAGAACGTGGAACAGGACTTATCGGCATTATTCATGGTGCAAAACCGGGTAAAGCGATTGCCCTCCGTGCAGATATCGATGCTTTGCCTGTACAAGAGCATAATACATTTGATTTTAAATCCGATGTAGATGGTAAGATGCATGCGTGTGGTCACGATGGTCATATGGCGATTTTACTCGGTGCGGCTAAGATGCTTACCTCGATGAAAGACCGCATCGAAGGCGACGTATACCTTGCCTTCCAACCGGCTGAAGAAACCGGTGCTGGCGCCCCTGATTTCATGAAGTTTGATAATTGGTTTGAAAAAATTGATGCCATCTTTGGCGGTCATGTATGGATTGATTTACCAGCTGGTCTTATTTCTGTAGAAGAAGGCCCACGCATGGCAGCGAGCAGTAAAATTACGATTCGTGTAAAGGGCAAACAAGGTCATGGCGCACAACCGCATCAAGCCATTGATGCCGTTGTCGTAGCCAGTGCCATCGTTATGAACCTACAAACCGTAGTATCTCGTAATGTGAGTGCCCTAGATTCTCTTGTGCTTACCATCGGTAATATTCACTCCGGATCAGAATGGAATGTCATCCCAGGCGAAGCACAAATGGGTGGTACCATCCGTTTCTTTGATCCAACGCAAGAAGAGCATTATGTAGAATCCATACGTCGCGTAGTAGAACATACAGCATTAGCTTATGGTGCTACGGCTGAATTGATTTATGAAAAGAAAGTACCGCCAACCATTAATGACGCAGCTGCCAGTGAACTGGCTGAACGCGTTGTTATCGATACACTAGGAAAAGAAAAACTTTCCAAAATGCGTAAGGTTATGCCAGGCGAAGACTTTGCATGGTACCTACAAGAAAAACCAGGGTGCTTTGCCTTTATCGGCATTCAGAATCCAGAGGTAGGCGCCACCTTTGATCACCATAACAATCGATTCACCATGGACGATAGCGTATTGTCTGCGGCATCGGCTGTGTATGCGGAATATGCTGTTCAGTGGTTGAAAGAGCATAAATAAAATAGTAGTGTATAAGACACCGAAAGCACCATTATCGTATCTGATGATGGTGCTTTTATCATGTATTTTTATTTGTGCTTTGTGTATACTATAATTATGTTATACAAGAACGTTTACATGAGAGGTATTTATGAATATACTTATATGTCTCATCATTATTGCCGTTACCGGCATATTACTGATGAAGCGTTATCAACCACAGCCTATTTTAATTGGCATGGGTATTCTCATGATGTTTATCGCCTATGAAGGTAGCTGGATTAATGCCATATTAGATGAATCTCAGTCTACAGGCGTTCTGGTGTTTGATGCGATGGATATTGTGCGAATTACAACATCAGAGAATGTAGTGAGTTTAGGACTCATGATTATGACCTGTGCTGGTTATGCAAAATATATGGAACACATTGGAGCAGGGACACGCTTAGCCCATACATTTATTCGTCCTTTATATCGCCTCAATCGGCCGTATATAGTACTAGCACTTATGTTTCTACTCAATATGGGACTATCCATATGTGTACCGAATCCATTGAGCCTTGCCTTACTTATGATGGTTACCATCTATCCTGTTCTGTTGCGCCTTGGCGTAAGTCCCATAGGGGCAGCAGCGGTTATCGCTACAGGGCATTTGATGGATGTTGGGCCTGGTGCCGTTTCGACATTGCTCATTGCTAAGACACTTAATATACCGGTACCAAACTATTTCGTAGGTTACCAATTGCGCCTCTATTTTTTAGTTGCTGTTGTGACGGCTGTAGCACATTTCTTGTGGCAACGATATCGCGATCGCTTAGATGGTCCTATGGACATAGGTGATTGTGAAAGCATTCCTGAGGCGCCAATTGGACCTAAGCTATATATGATATTTCCTTTATTGCCACTATGTTTTATCTTAGGATTTAGTCAATATGGTTTGTCTGGCGTAAAGATGAATGTAACCCTTGCCATGATGCTTGCCTTTGGTATTGCGTTATTGGCAGAACTTATCCGTCATCGTAATTTGAGGACCGTCCTTAAAAGCACAACCGTATTTTTTGAAGGAATGGGTAATCAGTTTTCCTATGCTGTAACGTTAATCATTGGTGGACAGGTTTTCGCACAAGGCTTAGTGAGCTTAGGGCTTATTGATTCCCTAGTTAGCGCACTACAAACACTATCCCTTAACTCTGTGGGACTTACCTCTGTCATGGGTGGCGGCATGCTAGGCCTTAGTATGGTAACAGGTAGCAATGTGGCACCTTTATTTACATTGGTACCGCTAGTACCTGATATTGTATCTAACCTCGGACTAGATCCCATTACGACCATGTTAGGCATGCAAAATGGGGCTAGTCTTGGACTGTTCTTGAGCCCTATAAGCCCTGTTATGGTTGGTGTAGCTGGGGTAGCGCATATTAAGTCGGTAGATTTACTTAAGCGAACCTCGGTACCTGTACTTGTGGCACTAATTACGAGCTGTATGGGGATATGGATACTCTATTAATACTGAAATATAATATAAGATTGTAAACAATAAGACGCCTCGTTATCGCAATAGATAATGGGGCGTTTTGTTTTTTATAATGAAATATGAGAAAAAGATGAATTTTTATGTCTGTATATGATAAAATGAAATTAATTATACAAGTGTTTCGTGATTTACAGATTTTTATAATGGAGTCCTTAAAATAAAAAAAACCCAATTCAAAAAGAATTGAGATGATACCCTACATCGGGTGGCCCGAAGGCATTGTAAATAAATTTGTATTTGAACTCGTGGTGTAATTCTGTAAACCTCCAAAACTAATTGGATTACTTATAGTATAGTTAACCTTTTGATGAATGTCAATTATTAATTTCCAAAGGAGCAGACTTATGGAAACGCAAACATCGAATCAACTCATTACTAGTCATTTAAAGGATTATCCTAAGCAGGATTATTTTGTAGGGCTGGATATAGGTACTAATTCAGTAGGATGGGCAGTGACCAATAAATCATATGAGTTACTGAAATTTCATTCCCATAAAATGTGGGGTAGCCGTTTGTTTGAAGAAGGTGAGTCTGCTGTAACACGTCGTGGATTCCGTTCGATGCGTCGGCGTTTAGAACGGCGTAAGTTACGTTTGAAACTATTAGAAGAACTATTTGCTGATGCTATGGCACAAGTAGATTCAACTTTCTTTATTCGTCTCCATGAAAGTAAATACCATTACGAAGATAAAACTACAGGACATAGTTCTAAGCATATATTGTTTATTAATGAAGACTATACGGATCGAGATTACTTTTCAGAATATCCTACTATTTATCACTTGCGTAAAGATTTGATGGAAAATGGTACTGACGATATTCGTAAGCTATTTTTAGCTGTACATCATATATTAAAATATCGTGGTAATTTCCTCTATGAAGGTGCTACGTTTAATTCAAACGCGTCTACATTTGAAGATGTTCTAAAACAAGCGTTAGAAAATATTACATTTAACTGTTTTAATACTAATTCTGCTATTAGCTCTATTGGCAATATATTAATGGAGTCTGGAAGAACAAAATCCGATAAGGCCAAAGCAATAGAACGGCTTGTAGACACATATACAGTTTTTGATGAAGTGAATACATTTGATAAAACTCAAAAAGAACAAGTCAAAGAAGATAAAAAGACTCTTAAGGCTTTTGCCAATTTAGTGTTAGGTTTAACGGCTAATTTAATAGACCTATTTGGCTCCGTAGAAGATATAGATGATGACCTAAAAAAACTACAGATTATTGGAGATACATATGATGAAAAGCGAGATGAATTAGCTAAAGTATGTGGCGATGAATTCCATATTATTGATGATTGTAAATCTGTATATGATGCGATTATTCTTATGTCTATTAAAGAGCCAGGCCTTACTATTTCTCAGTCAAAGGTAAAAGCTTTCGATAAACACAAAGAAGATTTAGTGATATTGAAGTCTTTACTAAAATCAGATCGAAATGTTTATCATGAGATGTTTAAGTCTGATAAAAAAGGGTTACATAATTATGTACACTATATTAAACAAGGCCGCACAGAAGAAACTAGTTGTAGTCGTGAAGATTTTTTACAAATATACTAAGAAAATAGTAGAGGGGTTAGCTGACTCTAAGGAGAAAGAATATATACTTAATGAAATTGAGCTACAAACGTTATTACCTCTACAACGGATTAAAGATAACGGAGTTATACCTTATCAATTACATTTAGAAGAACTCAAAGTTATATTAGATAAATGTGGACCTAGATTTCCATTCTTGCATACAGTATCTGATGGTTTTTCTGTAACTGAGAAATTGATTAAAATGTTAGAATTCCGTATTCCATACTATGTAGGACCATTAAATACACATCATAATGTGGATAATGGCGGATTTTCTTGGGCTGTGCGTAAGCAAGCGGGTCGAGTTACACCTTGGAATTTTGAAGAAAAAATTGATCGAGAAAAATCTGCAGCGGCATTTATTAAAAACCTTACAAATAAATGCACCTATCTTTTTGGTGAAGATGTATTGCCTAAGGCCTCCCTTTTATATAGTGAGTTTATGCTACTCAATGAGTTAAATAATGTGCGTATTGATGGTAAACCATTAGCACAGGGGGTAAAACAACATCTTATTGATTCTAAATTTAAGCAAGATCATAAGAAAATGACTAGGAATCGCATAGAGTTGTTTTTAAAGGATAATAACTACATAACTAAAAAGCATAAACTTGAGATTACAGGTCTTGATGGAGAGATAAAGAATGACCTAACTTCTTATCGTGATATGATTAGAATTTTAGGTGATAATTTTGATGTATCCATGGCTGAAGAGATTATTACGGATATTACTATCTTTGGTGAAAGTAAAAAAATGTTACGCGAAACATTGCGTAATAAATTTGGATCTCAGCTTAATGACGAGACTATCAAAAAATTGTCAAAATTACGATATCGAGATTGGGGACGGCTATCTAAAAAGTTGCTTAATGGCATCGATGGCTGCGATAAAGGTGGTAATGGTATACCTAAAACTATAATTGAATTGATGCGCAATGATAGCTATAATTTGATGGAATTATTAGGTGATAAGTTCTCCTTTATGGAATGCATTGAGGAAGAAAATGCTAAATTAACACAGGGGCAGGTGGTTAATCCTCACGATATCATCGATGAGTTGGCACTTTCACCAGCTGTTAAACGTGCAGTATGGCAAGCATTGCGTATTGTTGATGAAGTAGCTCATATTAAAAAAGCATTGCCATCCCGTATTTTTGTAGAAGTAGCACGGACCAATAAATCGGAAAAGAAGAAAAAAGATTCACGTCAAAAACGATTATCTGATTTATATTCTGCTATAAAAAAAGATGATATTCTACAAAGTGGTTTATTACAAGACAAAGAGTTTGGTGCGTTAAAATCCGGTTTGTCTAATTATGATGATGCGGCGCTAAGAAGTAAAAAGCTGTATTTGTACTATACACAAATGGGGCGTTGTGCTTATACAGGAAATGCTATAGATTTAAATCTATTAAATACAGATAATTATGATATCGATCATATTTATCCTCGAAGTCTCACAAAGGATGATAGCTTTGATAATTTAGTGTTATGTGAGCGTACTGCTAATGCTAAAAAGTCAGATACATATCCAATAGATAATACAATTCAAACTAAACAAAAGTCATTCTGGGCATTTTTAAAACATCAAGGGCTCATTAGTGAACGAAAATATGAACGACTTACACGTATTGCACCACTTACAGCAGATGATTTGAGTGGATTTATTGCTCGACAATTAGTAGAAACGAACCAATCTGTGAAAGCTACTACCACATTGTTGCGTCGTTTATACCCAGAGATTGATGTAGTCTTTGTAAAAGCTGAGAATGTAACCGATTTTCGTCATGATAATAACTTTATTAAAGTTCGTTCGTTGAATCATCACCATCATGCTAAGGATGCTTATTTAAATATTGTAGTTGGCAATGTATATCATGAGAAATTCACACGTAATTTCCGTGCATTCTTTAAAAAGAATGGAGCAAATCGTACATATAATTTAGCGAAGATGTTTAATTATGACGTTAAATGTACTAATCCTCAAGATGGAAAAGCTTGGGATAAACAAACTAGCATGGATACAGTTAAGAAAATGATGGCTAGTAATGATGTTCGCGTTACAAGACGTTTGTTAGAGCAATCGGGTGCATTAGCTGATGCGACTGTATATAAAGCAAGTGTTGCAGCAAAGGCCAAAGATGGTGCATATATTGGTATGAAAACAAAATCCAGTGTATTTGCTGATGTATCTAAGTATGGTGGAATGACAAAAATTAAAAATGCATACTCTATCATCGTTCAATATACTGGAAAGAAAAACGAAGTCATTAAAGAGATTGTACCTTTACCAATCTATTTAACAAATCGAAATACAACGGATAGTGATTTGATTGATTATGTTAAATCTGTTATTCCACAAGCTAAAGATATTTCTATTATTTATAGAAAATTATGTATAAATCAGTTGGTTAAAGTTAATGGATTTTATTACTATTTGGGTGGTAAGACCAACGATAAGATTTACATTGATAATGCAATCGAGTTAGTAGTGCCTGATGATATTGCTATGTATATTAAATTACTTGATAAGTATGATTTATTACGTAAAGAAAAATAAAGCTCTTAAGGCATCTAACATAACAACGAGTATATATAATATAAATACATCAACTGTTGTATCACTTTCTAATAACGTTGGAATAGATGTATTTGATTATTTCATGAGTAAATTACGTACACCTTTATATATGAAAATGAAGGGAATAAAGTTGATGAGCTTTCCTCAATAGGTCGTAGTAAATTTATTAAGATGTCATTAGAGGATCAAAGTATTTATTTACTTGAGGTGTTGAATTTACTTACTAATAGTAAGACTACATTTGATGTGAAACCATTAGGTATAACAGGTTCACGATCAACGATTGGAGTAAAAATCCATAATTTAGATGAGTTTAAAAATTATCAATGAATCTATTACTGGATTATATTCTAATGAGATAACTATTGTTTAAATACGAGTAAGACTGTAATAGGTGATACTATGAGTTGGCGTACAGTAGTGATAGGTAGTCGTTCTAAGTTAGATTTTAAAATGAATTACATGATTATTCGGAAAGACTTTGAAACGACTAAAATCTATATTGATGAAATCTATATGTTGGTTATTGAGTCTACAGCAGTGAGCCTCACTGCTGTACTTCTCAATGAGTTAATTAAAAAGAAAGTAGCCATTGTATTTTGTGATGAGAAACGTAATCCCGCTAGTGAGGTTCTTCCATTGCATGGTAGTCATAATAGTAGTAAACGTTGTCGAGAGCAAGCTGATTGGTCTAAAGACGTACAGGCTTATATATGGACTGAAATTGTGCGTCGGAAGATTATGAATCAAGCGGAGCTATTAAAATATAAGGAATTAAAGGAGGCGGACTTACTATATCAATATCTAGATGAGTTGACTTTAAATGATGAGACTCAACGTGAAGGGCATGCGGCCAAGGTATATTTTAATGCTTTGTTTGGAAAATCATTTTCTAGGGAACAAGAGAACCCTATTAATGCAGCTCTTAATTATGGATATGCAATATTGCTTTCAACAGTCAATCGAGAGATTTTATCTTTAGGTTATATTACACAATTAGGACTTAATCACTGTAATCAATTTAATCCGTATAATTTAGGATCTGATTTGATGGAACCTTTACGAGGCTTTATTGATGCGATAGTTATTAAGTTAATGCCCACAGAATTTAATCGAGATATTAAACTTTCACTTATAGAATTATTATCTAAAGATGTAAAAAAATTAATGATACTATTCAAACATTTAGTGCAGCAGTACGTGTTTATTGTAAAAAGTGTTTTTCGAGGCCTTACGTGTTCAAGCGGCTAACGAGATTAGGTTTATAGAATATGAGCTATAGATTTATGAGAATACTAGTGATGTTTGACCTACCGACTTTAACATCGGAGGATAGAAAAGAATATAGAAATTTTAGAAAGTATCTAATTGTATCGGGATTTCTCATGTTACAAGAGTCTGTATATTCAAAGTTAGTACTTAATACGACTAGTGCCAATTTCATTATGGAACATGTACGTAAAAATAAGCCACCTAGTGGTAGCTTATTTATGTTAACCATTACGGAAAAACAGTTTTCTAGAATGGAGATTGTCGTTGGGGATAAGCAAAGTGAAGTTATAGATTCAACAGAGAGGATACTAATAATATGAAATTAATGTATCAAGACTCTATATTGGAATTTGAAGTGCCCCGTGATAAGGTAACTGTTGTATCATTTGAAAATTGTAAAGTGTTTCGTAGAATGGTGACTGAACTTGATATACAATGTGACAGTGGTGAGGGACCTTGGATTTTAAATGATAATGATAAAGCATTTAATTTAGACAAATATGGTCATATCGTACTTAATCCTTTATATGTAGATGTAAATAGTAAATCTTTATTAACTAAATTACAAAACCAACTAACAAAAGAAGCTTTTATTAATGACTGAAGAAGTGGCAGATATTGTTAATCGGCTTCATGCATTTTATTATTCTTTAGAATTTGGATATCCTTTATCCATTCAACATAAAATGGAAATTGGTACTGCTGAGATTATTAAACTAGGTAGCTTTAATTTCGAGTTTAATCGAAAAGGCGAAGTTATGGACCTTATGTCATATATAGAAGTAGTTGATACATTATTGTCTCCTATGATATATATTATGGTAAATTTAGATTTAATCCTAAATGATGATGAAATAAATGCATTTTATCAAAATATGCTAAGCCGACAATTACGATTAGTTTGTTTAACCACAGGATCTCTTGATAGAGAAAACCTTGATAAAAATCTTATTAATGGGTATATTTTAGATAATGATTTTTGTATTATTTAAAAGAGAAACAGAATTACACCTGGTGGTAGCCCGAGTTACTCTTGAGCCTCAAATTTAATTTGGGGGTTTGAGAGTAGTGTAATTCTGTAAATCTCTAAAACTTTTGAGATAGTTGTGACTTCGTCGATACGGTTTGAGAGTAGTGTAATTCTGTAAATCTCTAAAACGAAAAAATAATGCGATTTAGAGATTACCTAGTTTGAGAGTAGTGTAATTCTGTAAATCTCTAAAACGCTTTCTGTAATTGCACGAGGTATTACATCGTTTGAGAGTAGTGTAATTCTGTAAATCTCTAAAACTACTCAATACGGCAACATCGAAAACCTAAAGTTTGAGAGTAGTGTAATTCTGTAAATCTCTAAAACTACGATAGGTACAATGCACTATCAACTGCAGTTTGAGAGTAGTGTAATTCTGTAAATCTCTAAAACGAACTGAAATTTGTTGTCCTTGTTCATTCAGTTTGAGAGTAGTGTAATTCTGTAAATCTCTAAAACGCTATCCCTTTAATGTTATCTACTACCCTAGTTTGAGAGTAGTGTAATTCTGTAAATCTCTAAAACTACATTAACGCTAGGTGATGTTCACACATGGTTTGAGAGTAGTGTAATTCTGTAAATCTCTAAAACCCGCATTGACATTACTGCAACTGCAGAAGTGTTTGAGAGTAGTGTAATTCTGTAAATCTCTAAAACATTAGTTGCGACTGCTGCGTCGAAGTCTGGGTTTGAGAGTAGTGTAATTCTGTAAATCTCTAAAACGACAATTCCATAGTTAATCCTCTCTACAAAGTTTGAGAGTAGTGTAATTCTGTAAATCTTTAAAACTAAAATAATTGTTTATAACTGAATAGCATTGTTTGAGAGTAGTGTAATTCTGTAAATCTCTAAAACAGTTAAATTCGTGGAAAATCTGAATGTGCGGTTTGAGAGTAGTGTAATTCTGTAAATCTCTAAAACAAGCTTATTGACATTGCAAGCGCCATTGATGTTTGAGAGTAGTGTAATTCTGTAAATCTCTAAAACTTCTGAAGATTGGACACATTTCACATTATGGTTTGAGAGTAGTGTAATTCTGTAAATCTCTAAAACGCAGAGGTAGTGAGGCGAAAGATTGTACTGGTTTGAGAGTAGTGTAATTCTGTAAATCTCTAAAACTACTACTCGTCCTTAAATGAACCACTAATCGTTTGAGAGTAGTGTAATTCTGTAAATCTCTAAAACTTATGTTTGTTAAAGGAGAACGAGCACAAGGTTTGAGAGTAGTGTAATTCTGTAAATCTCTAAAACTAAAGCAATGGATAGAGTTATTTATCCGAAGTTTGAGAGTAGTGTAATTCTGTAAATCTCTAAAACTCTTTGGTGGAAGGCGCATAGCAGGGTCAGGTTTGAGAGTAGTGTAATTCTGTAAATCTCTAAAACAATTTCAGTACCTTTAGTAACGTATTCCATGTTTGAGAGTAGTGTAATTCTGTAAACCTCTAAAACTACAACAATGGCGGGAACAAATACTATTGCGTTTGAGAGTAGTGTAATTCTGTAAAACTCTAAAACTAAGCGTAAATACTTTTATGGTACTACTAAGTTTGAGAGTAGTGTAACTCTATAAATAATACTTAAAGTATCTACAAAAATGATGATATAAAAAAATGTACAAAAGTGATGGTAAAAAAAGTAGCATTACTATACGTAATATAGATTACTTGGCATATGCCATCTGTGTCTATACGTTAGTAATACTACTTTTATTATGATACTAGATTTATTCTGTTAAATATTTTTATTACTTTTAATTTCATTAGATATGTATTTAGCATGTCTAACCGTTCGGCAAATAATGTTTTCATCAGAGTAAGACGATCTTCCGTAATATTTGGATTTTTTGCATATATGGAATCCATCAATTCCATCGCTATTTTAGATAATGACTGCGGAATTGTTATCGGTGTTGTTACATACTTTATTTGCTTATCATGTTTCGATTTAAACGGTAATGAAGGGTACGTATGGAATGGTCTATGTGGATTAATAGTCATTTCGTTGTACCATAATGTATTGCCGTTATCAAAGATAGGGGCCATACCAAGGAATTCAAGTGTTGCAGAATTCCGTAAAAAAACCAAAGTTACCATAATGACGGTCGTCATTTAATGTTAGATAGTCTAATGAAAGTGTTGCATCTAAATGGGCTTTTACATTTGGAATTGAAAAATGTGTACACTGATCTAAGAACGCTTGGTATTTATTATCGCGTCGTTTAAGTGGCGCTGCTATGTGCCATGCAGGGATGTATTCAATGTCTTCGCTCGTAAATAGTGGGCAAGATGACACGATTTCACCAGATGCGATTGTTTCTAATTCATATGTTACATGGTGAAAGTTTAGTTCTTTACATAATTTTGATACAAACACTTCATTAAATGGTTGTTGGTTTAGAAAGTTACCAGCTTTTAATAGACGAATACCTTTTTTCTGCTGAATCCACATCTGACGAAGAGAACCGTTTACAGATGAATTCGGTGTAATTAAATCGATATCAATATCATCAGAATCAGATAAGAATAAAGGTGTATCAATTATAGGATGGTCATAAAAATTGATAGTATCCCAATCTAAATTAGAGTGTATTGGTTTCATCCAATAGTGGTCAGATAGATTAAGTTGATATGATTTTAATGAAAATTCTAATGCATCTGATGCGTGATAGGCCTCTAGTAAATCTTCTAAATTAGGTCGCGAACCGGGAATCGCACGATGCTTTAAAAAAATCATTAAGTGCGATTTCTTGATTGTCCATGACCATCATATTCAATGGTTTGTGGTCTGGATTTATTATTTCAGTAACCCTTGTTACTGTTAACGTATCATCTAATATAGCTGTTAATACAGGAATATTTTTATGCATTAGTATATACGTACACATAGCATCACCTCCTTTATGTTAAGAATTAATAATTATATACATTATATCGTAAAATAGAGCTATAGGTATACATTTTTACGAAGTAATCGAATATTTCTTAATAAGATAATTATTAGCAAAACAAAAACGCCCCCTTCACAGCAACTATCTAAGGCTGCCAATGAAGCGGGCGTTTTGCATTGTAGTAAGAAAGTTAGTAAACATTTAGACGGGAATCTAAATGTATGTATATAAGG